>Ga0214919_10000560_pt1 | contig 63062 bp, 61 predicted proteins | sample LL1503_MetaG_FD_177994 | JGI IMG/M metagenome (GOLD analysis project Ga0214919, IMG submission 177994) | Freshwater microbial communities from Lake Lanier, Atlanta, Georgia, United States - LL-1503 | ecosystem: Environmental > Aquatic > Freshwater > Lake | place: USA: Georgia | collected... | reverse complement strand
TGCCGCATCAAGCAAGCATTTAAATAATCGGGATTTAGGAAAACTGGAGCCGATACCTTCTTTGAAAAAGAGGTTTGCAGCATGAGAAATTTTTAATCAAGCTAAAAAACTTGAGGATCGAGTTTAACCAAAGTATCTTCAACCCATCGAATCGCTTTGTAGGCGTTGCTTTCGCTGACGCCATAACTTCCGCTGATATGAAAATAAGTTCGATATTCCCTTAAATATTCCAGGGCCATCAAGAGCATTTCTTCAAGACTTAACTTACTAGGGCGGCCGCCTTGGGCCTTCTTCTTTGTATGAGCCTCGGTCAATATTTCGATCATTTTGTCGAATGTGGTTCGTTTGATTCCTGTTAAACGACGGAATGCTTCAGGCTGCAAATCTTTGACGTTGTTCCACTTCATTGTGTTTTTTCAATCGATTAAAACGCGGCATATTGCCATCTAATCTAAGGTTTCGAAAGAGCTCTAATAGCCCACATGCGAACTGTCGATATTTTTAAAACCCTAGCTAATTGAGCCGAACTCATGCCCAGGCTCTGACGAATGGCAGAAATCCAGCCCATTTTGGGTGGTGGAAGATCTTTCAAAGACTCTAAAGGCTCTAATTTTTTATCTATTTGATAAATATAAAATAATTCTAAAATGTGCTTAAAAAATAATCTTATAAGTTAATTTTTTCACCCCTGCGACTTAATTCCCACCTGCTTCATCGCCTTAGAAATCACCGCCATAACTTCATCGCATTGCTCCAAACTTAAGCACTCCAAGCGCGTTGAATTATTCGCAAAACTACTGCGGCCGCCGCCCATGAATCCCGTGGAATTAGCCATGCCATTAAAGCCAGAAAACAAAGTCCCTAAAGTTGAAACATAGACAGACCCGAGCCCAAAGATTCGTTCAAAAAGCGTCGCATTCATACTCAAATCATTGATTTTTTCGAGGGGAATAATCCGGTGATTTAAAACAATAAAGCCATAACTAATAATCATTCTCTGATTAGTAATCACATAGGAATAACCCCGAATGACGGAAAGAAAAAAGATATAAATCAATCCAAAAATAAGCACGATGGCGATGATTAAAAATAAGGCACCAGAGGCATTAATTCCCAATTTTTGGCTTAAGTCCTTTGCTAAATAATCAAATAGCATCCAAGTATTTTGGCTTTTCTGACCACCCCAAGAAGCGGCAGCAAACATCCAGAAAAACGCAAAAATCAATAAAAATAACACATGCCAGGTCTTAGAAACCATGAAATACCACGCCGCTCTCTCCGCGGGTTTTAATTCCATCAGAACTTCTTCGCCCTCTTGTAATTGATATTTCATGATTGGCCCTTTTTTTGATTATTTTTCAGAAAATTTGCAAGACCCAGAATTTAGCTATTTTTTTAAAAAATATTTAAGCCACGCCCCGCTGCTTTTTTAAATAGATTAATAAAATAGAAATCGCCGCTGGGGTTAATCCTGAAATTCTTGAGGCCTGGCCTAGTGTTTCAGGTCGGTGATTTTTAAGTTTTTGCCTCACTTCGTTTGATAAGCTTTTGATAGCGTCATAATCAAAATCACTGGGAATAGTTAAATTCTCATAATGTTTAGATCGGTCTATTTCATCCTGCTGACGGCTGATATAGCCCGTGTATCTGGCTTTGATTTCTATTTGTAAATTCACTTCAGGGTCTTGAAAAACTCCGGGCCCAAAAGTGTCTATGCCCATTAAAGTCTCATAACTGATCTCTGGTCTTTTTAACAAATCCATCAAGTTATATTCCCGAGAAATAGGATCAGAAATTAATAAATTTAATCTCTCAGATTCGGGCGTATTGGGATGAATAAAAATATTTTTTAATCTTGTAGTTTCTTCGGCAATTTTTTCTTGTTTCTCACAAAATCTTTGATATCTCAGATCACTAATTAAGCCTAGTTCTTGAGCAATGGGAGTAAGCCTTTCATCGGCGTTGTCTTCCCTGAGGGTTAATCTGTACTCAGCCCTTGAGGTAAACATTCTGTAGGGCTCAGAGGTCCCCCTGGTAATCAAATCATCGACCAAAACCCCTATATAAGCCTGATCCCTTTGTGGACTCCAGCTGGGCTTATTTAAAACTTTACAAGCGGCATTAATCCCAGCTAATAACCCTTGAGCTGCCGCTTCTTCATAACCTGTCGTTCCATTGATTTGTCCGGCAAAAAACAAGCCAGAAATCGCTTTAGTTTCCAGCGTATTTTTTAAATCTCTTGGATCAAAATAATCATACTCAATGGCATAGCCTGGCCTGGTGATATGTGCATTTTCGAAGCCTTTTATAGACCTAATAAATTCTAATTGAACATCAAAAGGCAAAGACGTCGACATGCCATTGGGATAGAGCTCATGGGTATTTAAACCTTCTGGCTCCACAAATATTTGATGCTGATTTTTGTCTGCAAATCTCACAATTTTGTCTTCGATAGATGGACAGTATCTGGGGCCAATGCCTTCGATAAATCCCCCATACATAGCGGATCTGCTTAAATTTTTTCGAATAATCTCATGGGTTCGTTCATTGGTATAAGTCATATGGCAATTCACTTGCTGAGGGTGCTGATTTAAATGTCCCATAAAAGAAAAAACAGGCCGTGGATTATCCCCTGGCTGCACCCCCATCACTGAAAAATCGACCGTACGAGCATCTATTCTGGGCGGCGTGCCTGTTTTTAATCTTCCAACTCGCAGATTTAAATCTCTTAACTTCTCAGCCAGTAATAAAGCCGGCATATCCCCTGCTCGACCTCCAGAAAAATTAACATCCCCAATATGGATTTTTCCAGCTAAGAAAGTCCCGGCGGTCAAAACAATAGATTGAGCTTTGAATATCAGGCCCATCTTAGTAATCACTCCAGTGACCTGGTTTTGATTATCTAGAATTAAATCAACGACTTCTTGCTGGAAAATAGAAAGATTATTCTGATTCTCTAATTTTTTTCGAATAGCTGCTTTGTATAAAGCCCGATCCGCTTGAACCCTGGTAGCCCTGACAGCTGGCCCTTTTCGGGCGTTTAAAATTCTAAATTGAATGCCGGCTTCATCCGCCGCTTCTGCCATAAGCCCACCCATCGCGTCGATTTCTTTAACCAGATGCCCCTTGCCAATCCCGCCTATGGCTGGGTTACAGGACATCTGACCTAAGGTGTCAATATTGTGAGTGAGTAATAAAGTCTTGGCGCCCATACGCGCTGCCGCGGCACAAGCTTCCGTCCCGGCATGACCACCGCCAATCACAATGACATCAAAATTTTCTGGATAGATCATACAAATTTCAAACCTATTTTTTATATTTTTAAATATTTTTTAGGGTGCGAATTGTACGGATTTAATAGGCGAAAAAATAGAGATTTTTATATAAAAAAATCACTAATTATCTTTGGGACGAACACAAGGTTCGCCCCTCCACCTAGGATATTGGAACGCAGCGTTTTTTAATTATTTTCCAATACAAAAACTCGAAAAGATTCTTCCCAGCAAATCATCAGAAGTAAATTCCCCAGTAATTTGATTCAAAGCCTCTTGAGCTAAGCGACAATCTTCAGCAAATAATTCCCCAGCCTGGTGATGCTTTAATTGGGAAATCGCCTGATTTAAATAATTAATAGCTTGTTCAATACAAACTAAATGTCTTTTACGCGCTGAAAATAAACTTTCTTGGCCTTGATCTAATCCAACACAGGCTAATAAATGTTTTTTAAAATTTTCTAGACCCTCAGAAGTTTTGGCTGAGATTTTTATAATTTGATTATTAGTCAGATTATTTTTTTGGTTATTTATTTTTAAATTTAAGTTTTGAATTTGGTTTGGTTTTAATTGGTCAATTTTGTTAACAACATAAGTAATTGGAGTCTTGACACCCTCTCTTAGATTTTCTGGAAAAATTTCTTGCGTTATTTTTTCCAGAGCAAAATCCAGATCAAAATTATTTTCACATAAATCTAAAGCGTCTATTACCAGCAAAATTCGATCTGCTTGACCCATCGCTTTATGGGCCCGTTTAACGCCCTCCTGCTCGATCAAATCTTGGGTGACACGAATGCCTGCCGTGTCCAAGATATGCAGAGGAACCCCCTCTATTGCGATCGACTCTTTCAGAACATCGCGAGTGGTTCCTGGAATATTGGTCACAATGGCTGAGTCTTTGCCAGAGAGTAAATTTAAAAGCGATGATTTTCCGGCATTAGGTCTTCCTGCAATAACCAAAGTCATGCCGGTTTGTAATAACTCGCCCTTTTTAGCCTGGTGTAATAATTTTTGTAAATTTTTTAATAAATCTTCTGAATTTTTCAAAACATGACTGTCTGTCAGAAAATCAATTTCTTCTTCTGGAAAATCTATCGCCGCTTCGACATAGAGTCTGAGTTTAATTAACTCTTCGACTAGGAGATTTATTTCTTTTGAAAAATAACCCTGTAAAGATTGAACAGCCGCTCGAGCCGCTTGCTCTGACTGGGCATTAATTAAATCAGCCACGGCTTCAGCTTCAGCAAGATCTAATTTATGGTTTAAAAAAGCACGCTCTGTAAACTCACCTGGCTTGGCCAATCTTGCGCCGAGATTTAAAACTTGATCTAAGAGCATGCCCATCACCACCGGGCCGCCGTGCCCTTGAAGCTCAAGAACATCTTCGCCCGTAAAAGAATTCGGCTGATTAAAAAAAATCGCAATGCCTGCATCAATGACTGGGTGATTAGCTGAATTATTTTCTGAGTGATTTAAATTTAAATTTAAAAAATCTGAATAAATCGCCTTATGGCTTTCAGAAATCTTTGGCGGGCGTCTGAGTATTTTTTCAGCAATCGATCTGGATAAATTTCCAGACACTCGAACAATTCCGACACCGCCTTTTCCAGGCGCTGTCGCAATCGCTGCAATGGTCTCTGGTTTAGCTATTAGCCGGTTTGACATGGTGTTTCTTAGCATGGTGATCGTCTATCTGATCTTTTTGTTCTTTGGCCATTCTGTTTAAAACATACCATTGTTGAAGAATCCCAACGCAGTTATTCACGATCCAGTAGAGCACTAAACCTGCTGGGAAACCCAAAAATAGAAGGGTTAATACAATAGGTAAAAACATCATCACTTTCGCTTGCGTAGGATCCGCAGGTTTTGGGCTGAGTCTTTGCTGAAGGAACATAGAGAGGCCCATCAAGACTGGCAGAATAAAATAAGGATCTCTCAGTGATAAATCTTTAATCCAAAATATAAATGGCGCTTGTCTGAGCTCTACTGACGCCATCAGCATCCAATATAAGCCAATAAAGACTGGGATCTGGATCAAAATAGGTAGACAGCTAGATAAGGGGTTCACTTTTTCTTTTTTATACAACTCCATGGTTGCGCGCCCCATGGCTTGACGATCATCGCCGTATTGTTTTTTAAGCTCTTGCATCTTGGGCTGCAGTAATCTCATTTTACCCATTGATCTAAAGCTTTTGGCTGAAAGCGGATAAAAAATTAATTTAATCAAAATCGTCACGCCAATAATAGCCACACCCCAGTTACCCACCAGGCTGTAAATATGCGCCATGACCCAAAACAATAATTCTGAAATAAACCAAAGCCAACCGTAATCAATGGTTAAATTTAAGTTAGGTGCTGCGGCTTCTAAATTTTTTGAAATCGCAGGCCCGACGTAGATTTTTGCGCCTGTAGTCCCAGTAGACCCATTGGGGATAGTGATGATTGGGTTAGCTAGTCCAACGCCATAGACGTTGGTGTTATTAATACTATTGCTGTTAGTAAACACTCTGGAGTAGAGCAGGGTATTTTGATTCTGATCAGGGATCCAGGCTGAAATAAAATAATGCTGAACCATCGAAACCCAGCCGCCTGTAGAGTTTTCTTTAAGATTAGTCTCTCCCATATGAGCAAAAGACAACTTATCAAAACGTGTATCTGAAGAAGAATAAGCAGCGCCCGTAAATGTCGAATAGGACATCAGAATATTATGCTCTTGGCTAAGCGGTGGGATTCTTAAGAGCTGGCCATAGAATCTTCCAGAAAAATCTTTCCCTGAGTTATTTTTAATTTGATAGTCCACAGAAATTAAATAGCTATGAGGGTGAAAAACATATTGCTTAATAATTTCTAGGCCATTGGGATTTTTAAAATATAAATTAATTTTTAAGTCTTTATTTTTATCTTGATTAAAAACTGTTTGATTATTTTGAGTTTTATAAGTCCAGGAGCCTGTAGGCAAGCCCTCTCCAATCAAACCACTTTGGGCGACATAAAAACTATCTGGCTGATTATTTAGTAAATCAATCGGGGTTTGATCTGTCGTACTGACTGGATAATTTAACAAGCTCGTATGGATTAAATTTCCGCCCGCAAGATTAATTTGGGCGCTTAGAACATCCGTATTAACAGTAATCATCTGACCTGCTGTACGAAATTCCGTATTTAAAATACTGGGAGGATTGGTATTAGGGGCTGTTAAATTATTATTTATATTTCCAGACCCACTGTTATCACTTGTTGTCGTTGCTGTTTCAAGATCTGGCGCTAAAGCATTGGGGGTTAAATTAGAGTTAGAACTGGCGCTTAAATAAGTGCTATTGGAATGATCTACTTGGTTGTCATATTTCAGGTTCCACTGATGAATAAGAACAGATAAGACAGCAACGATGCCAATAACTAATACCAGCTTTAAATTTTGAAGATTGAACATGGGAAATAAATCTCTGTAGCTATTATTTAAAATTAAAAAAATTATCAGGCATTGGGCTGATCAGAATCCTCTACAGGGTCATAACCACTTTTGCCAAAGGGGCGGCAGTGTAACAGACGTCTTGTGATCAAGAAAAGCGCTTTCAGGAGGGAATGGGTTTTTAAAGCCTCTTGGGCATAGTGAGAACAGGTGGGATAGAAACGACAGTTTTGTCCAAAGTAGGGACTTAGGGTGACCTGATAGATCCAAATTAATAATAAAAATATTTTTTTAAAAAAAATTTCTAAAAGATTAAAAAAAATAAATAGTAAGTTTTTTATATTTTTTGTTTTTTTAAAAATTCGAAAAAATCTTTCAGACATATTTTGAATTCTTGTTTACTGGCTTTCTTAGTTTGCATATTGGTTAATAAAACAACATCAAAAGAAGGGAGGTCATGCTGGGCTAATCTGAAAAATTCTTTAGCCAATCTTCTAATCAGATTTCTTTGGACTGCTGATTTTGTTTTTTTCTTAGCCAAGATAAAACAAATTCGAGGGTGGTTAATCTGGTTTTTTCGAAATAAAAAAAACAGGTGCTTTGAAGAAAACCTTTGGTTTGTCTTGAACACCTGTTCTATCTGAATTTTATCTAAGCCATGTTTTTTTAAAAAACCTAGACCTAAATTTTTTTCTAGATTCAAATCCAAATTCAAATCTAAAGAATGATCTGGAGATTGATCTAAACAGTTAATCGTTTTCTACCTTTAGCACGTCTTCTTTTTATCACTAGACGGCCACCTACGGTTGCCATACGAGCACGAAACCCATGATCTCTCTTACGTTTGATATTGCTGGGTTGAAAAGTGTGTTTCATCTAAATAAATCCTCTTGAGCTCGAAAAGGGCGCGATTATAAGGGCGCTTCTTGCCGAAGGTCAATGATTTTTTGACATGATTTTTTAATAGGAGAGAGGGTTCAAGTAATGAAATGTAGTTTTATTTCTAAGAAGCTTTTTGAATCATGTAGTTTTATTTCATGGTTTTTATGAATCAGGCTCTTGAGTTATTAAATAATACTAAATCTCTTCTTTCTTACTTGATGTTGTTATAAGCAAAGCGATTTTTTGTGGGTAAGCCACTCAAACCCGCGTTATTTATGAACTTTCTGAGCATAGTTGGTCTGTGTTTCAAAGTCTTTTAACTTGTGGGTCGCTGTGCATAATTTTTTACCCTTTTGCACTTATCCCGACTTACCCCCTGTTTGAAGACAGGATGCTAAGCGCGAATACAGAGTTTTTAAACAGTCTTATTCACAGGGCGAGTTCTTCATATTGCGAAGAAAAAATTTTACGAGTAACCTAGCGCGCTTTGTGGATAACTTATCCAAGGTCGGCGTATATGCAGCTTTTGCAGGAAGTCTCGCTTTGGCAACAATGTGTGGATATGTTGCAAAGTTCTTTGCCAGTTCAAGAGTTCAATACTTGGATTAGGCCCTTACAGGAAGAGCTTTCTCGGACAGATTTAATTCTTTATGCTCCTAACCGTTTTGTGGCGGATTGGGTGAACTCGCGCTATCGAGAAAAAATTAAAAATTACTTGATTGAGTTGTCTAGACCGGATTTACAAGTGTTAATTAAAGTGGGAGAGCGGCCTTCTGTGGCGCAATCTCAGAATAATTTTTCTATGAATTCCCAGAGTCATTCTCAGAATAATTTCTCAAATAATTCCCCAAATAATTCACAGGGGCCTTTTCAAAATAACCTTCAAAATAATATGCAAAGTAACGCTTCGCATTCTCATCAAGGGAATTCCCAAGGAAGTTTTAATCCTGCAGAGCAGGCTTATGGGCATGGGGTGATGGTTAATAATGCAGACCCTGCTTTATCTAATAATAACTCCCATTTTTCTAATTCATCTAATCAGTTTGCGCATAACACTAATGGGCCTAATACGCATCAGCATCAAAACAATAAGCCGTTTTATGTCCATGATTCTAATTTAAACCCAAAATTTACTTTTGATAATTTTGTCGAGGGTAAGTCTAACCAGTTAGCCAGAGCGGCGGCTCAGCAAGTCGCTGAGAATCCGGGCGTTGCTTATAACCCTTTGTTTTTATATGGCGGAGTGGGTTTAGGTAAAACCCATTTGATGCATGCAATCGGTAATTTAATTCTGGAACATAACCCCAATGGCAATGTGGTTTACTTACATTCAGAGCGTTTTGTTGCGGATATGGTTAAAGCTTTACAAAGCAATACCATTAGTGAATTTAAAAATTACTATCGTTCAGTTGGGGCTTTATTAATTGATGACATCCAGTTTTTTGCTGGAAAAGATCGCTCTCAAGAAGAGTTTTTTCATACGTTTAATGCATTACTAGAAGGCCATCAGCAGGTCATTATGACTTGTGATCGTTATCCCAAAGAAATTAAGGGCCTAGAAGAAAGATTGAAATCTAGATTTGGCTGGGGACTAACCGTCGCGATTGAGCCGCCAGAATTAGAAACGCGTGTGGCGATTTTGATTAATAAAGCCAATGAATCGAATGTCCAGTTACAACATGAAGTCGCTTTTTTTATTGCCAAAAGAATTAGATCTAATGTCAGAGAGCTAGAGGGCGCTTTAAAAAGAGTGATTGCTAATGCGAAATTTACTGGCAGTGAAATCACTATCGAGTTTGCCAAAGAAGCTTTAAAAGATTTGATTTCTTTGCAAGATAAATTAGTCACGATGGATAATATTCAAAAGACTGTGGCCGAGTATTTTAAAATCAAAATGTCTGATTTGTTATCTAAGCGCCGCAGTCGCTCAGTGGCCAGACCCAGACAAATTGCGATGGCTTTATCTAAAGAGCTGACCAATCATTCTTTACCAGAAATTGGTGATGCTTTTGGTGGCAGAGACCATACGACGGTTTTACATGCTTGTAGAACCATTGCAGAGTACCGTGAAAAAAGCGTTGATGTGCAAGAAGACTACATGAATCTTTTAAGAATCTTGTCTACTTAAAATTAAAGATAAAAAATTAAGAATTAAAATTAGATCCTGAGAGTTAAAAATAATGAAATTTTCCATACAAAGAGAAGTTTTACTTAAGCGTCTGCAATTTTTATTAGGGGTGGTCGAAAAGCGACATACCATGCCAGTTTTAGCTAATATTTTATTAGAGGTAAAAGGCCGGGAATTAAAATTAAAAGCGACCGATCTAGAAATTGAATTAGTAGCCACTGCAGCGCTAGAAAATAATATTTCTGAAGGGGCTTGTACCATTCCTGCGCGCAAATTATTTGATATCTGTCGATCACTCAGTGATAACGCGATGATTACTTTTAGTTTGGATGAAAAAGGTCGTCCCATTGTCATGGCAGATAAGAGTAAATTTTCTTTGGCGGGCCTACCCGCGACAAGCTTTCCTGCTTTTGAAGGTGAGTTAGGTAAAACAGAGATTACTTTGTCTCAAAAAGAATTATTAGCTTTGCTGAAAAAAACTTATTTTTCGATGGCTTCTCAAGATGTCCGCTATTTTTTAAATGGCATGTTATTTGAAGTCAGTAAAGATCTATTAAAAGTCGTAGCAACGGATGGGCATCGTCTAGCAATGGCCAGTCACGTGATTAATTCAAGTAACTTAAATGCGCCTGTTCAGGTGATTGTCCCCAGAAAAGCCGTGATTGAATTGATGCGTTTGTTACAAGATTCGGATGAGATGGTGAAAATATTGTTGGGCACTAATCGACTTCGCGTTGAATTATTAGACTATCAATTTACGTCAAAATTAATTGATGGGCGTTATCCTGACTATAACCGCGTTATTCCAGCAGAAGGTCAAAATGTTTTATTAGCTGAAGTAGATGAAATTAAGAGAGCCCTGTCTCGAGCCGCTATTTTAGCCAATGAGCAGTACAGAGGCGTGAGATTAAAACTGGATCAAAATTTATTGCAGCTTTCTGCTAATAACCCAGAGCAAGAAGAAGCCCAAGATGAAGTCGAAGTGAAATATACGGGTGAGAAAATAGAGATTGGCTTTAATGTGAGCTACTTACTGGAAGTCCTGTCGAGCTTAAATAAAACCGTCAAAATATCGCTGTTAAATTCTAACGCGAGTGCGTTGATTCATGATCAGGAAGACCCGTCTTGTCTTTACGTTGTCATGCCAATTAGATTATAAAATTAGATTATAAAAATTGTATGATTTTTTGTTTTTATATTTTTTTGTTTTCTAAGCGACCATAAATATCTTCATATCTTTTTATATCATCCTCGCCTAAATAATCCCCAAGCTGAACTTCAATTAATTCAACAGGGGATTGGCTTAAATTTTCTAAACGGTGAATGGCCTGTTTCGGAATGAAAATATGCTGACTCGGTGAATAAACTGTCTGAGTATTATTTAAAGTGACTGTGACATAGCCCTGAGTGATCACCCAGTGTTCTTCGCGATGAATATGGCTTTGTAAGGATAATCTTCCGCCTGGAATAATATGAATTAATTTGACTTGGAAATTGGGTCCAATATCTAGAGTTCTGTAGGTTCCCCAGGGGCGTTCATAAATTTTATTGATTTGATTAATTGGATTTGAATTAGTTTGATTTGAATTGGTTTGACTCATTAGTTTTTCCATTTTTTTTAATTAATTTTAATTTTTAATTTTTCTAGAATTAACCAGGCTCGACATGATAAATTGCCTTTTTTTTAATGCCATATGAGAGATTAAAAAATGTTGAAAAATAATTTAAAGCCAAAAAAAATATCCCCGAGCTTATTTCAGTGCGTTAATTTATTAAAAGACGGGGAGTTTCATTTAGGCGATGATCTAGGACACCAATTAAATATGTCCAGAACGGGGATTTGGAAAATCATGAATGCGTTAAAAAATCATGGTGTGGACTTAGAGATCCGAAAATCAGAAGGCTATAAGTTAAAAAACCCTCTGTTATTACTGGACCCAGAGAAAATTAAAACAGGAATTGGTGAAGATTTTATTCTGGAGGTTTTTGAATCTTTGGGGTCAACTAATACTTATTTATTAAATACAGAATTTTCTAATCAACCCAGAATTTGTCTTACAGAAGTGCAGACCGAAGGAAAAGGGCGCCTGGGTCGGGCCTGGAAAAGCTCTTTTGGGCAGAATCTTTTGTTTTCTTATTTATATCCTTTTGATGATGATGTATCGAAGTTAAATGGCCTAAGTCTTGTCATCGCGGTGTCTTTAATGACGGGGATTCATAATTATAACCCTCAAAATAATTTAAAAATAAAATGGCCCAATGATCTGTATTTGAATAATAAAAAATTGGGCGGAATTTTAATAGAACTAAGAGCAGAGAGTCACTCGCAAACTAAAGTGGTGATTGGGGTGGGCTTAAATATTAATCAAGAAATCGACGCTGATTTTGAGAAAGATTTAATGGGCAGAGAAGTCAGTGTCTTGGCAAAATCTGGGGAATATTTAGATAGAAATAATTTAATCATTATTTTAATTAAACAGCTGGCACAGGATTTAAAAATCTTTGAAAAAGAGGGGTTAAGTTATTTTTTAGAAAAATTTGATCAATTAGATTTTTTGAAATCTAAAAAAATCAATTTAAAACACCACTGTTTTAGCCAAGACCCAGAAATTGTTTCTGGTATCGCTATGGGAATAGACCAGCAGGGTTTTTTAAAAATCTTAAAAGACGATGGCACTCTGCAGAAATTTTCTGCAGGGGATACCAGTTTGAATGGTTTTTGAATGATTTTGTATGTTGCCGCCCCCTCTCTGCCCTCAGGTAAACCTTCGGCCTGTCTCTCCCACAAGGGGAGAGACGAAAATTAAGAATGAGACAAGGTTGAGAGTGCATAAGAAAAACCAATATCAATGGTCTTAGTTTTTAATTGATTATTAGGTGAAAAAGTTTGTCCAAAAGAGCCATAGATTCCCCAGGCTGGATTGATTTGAACGCCGAGGCCTATTAAAGGCTCGATCATTTTTCCAGATCCAATGGCTAAGCCAGCACCGCCTGCAGCGCCGCCTAATAATTCAGAGTAAATATAGACATGGTGATATGCAGGACTTTGTAATCCCAGGCCTACTAAGCCAGAGAAATAACCGGCTGCATCGCCTGTATAAGCAAAGGCACTTTGTCCCGTCAAATAAATAAATTTCTGACAGAAAAAATCTATTTTGACATCTAGTAAATTAATATCTGGATTAGAAGAACTAGAACTATCTCTCTGGGGGTGAAGATAAGTTTGATTACCTAGGCGGAATCTAAAATGCTTGAGCGCGGTGGTAGTAGACAGATTGGCATTAAATAAATCAGGAGAGAGTTTGCCAGATAAATTATTAGATAAAGATTGCGAGACAGAGCCTAAGTCAAAATAATATTTTAAATCTAAGCCCGCAGCCCAAGCCCTATAAGAAGAGCGAGAAAAATTTGGAGAAAATAAATAAGCCCCAGTGAGTGCGAGTCCTAGATTATCTAAAGGCCTAAATTCGAGGCCTAATTCTGGATTGATGATTAGACCGCCGGCAGTATCAATATTACCGCCGCCTGCAGAGCCTGCACTTAACTTAGAAAGAAAGTAAAAAGGTGTTTGACTGAGCTGATATTCAACACCTAGGCCGCCGAGCGCTTCGGCATAGCCATTTTTATTGCCAGAGATCGCGCCATTAAAATTTAAGAAAACAAAGTAGGGCGAGTTATTTTGAAAATAATGGCCGAATTCAAAACCAACCAGACCTATAGAATTATTTAATTTCTGACCTGAAAGGGTTTGAGAATTTTTACTAGGGAAATAAAGATGAGAAGTAAAATCAATATAGTTGCGAGAAAATTGATAGAGAGCTGGATTAAGATTTTTTTCAAAATTTTGGGAATAATTTAAGCCTGATAGATAGCCTGGAAAATAAGAAAAATCAGTGGGAATAGTGATATTAAGTAAAACCTGATTGTCGTTAATTTGGCTGTCGAAAAATTTTAAATGACTGAAAGCCAGGCCCAGTAAAAAATCATCAAAATTATAATCCAGGCCCAGATGAGCTTCTAAGAAAGTCCCATCACCAATATCGCTGGATAAGCCATGACCGCCCCCGGTGCCTAGAAAAACGCCTGAATCTAAAAGAAAGTTTTTATAAAGTGGATAGTTAAAACCAGATTCAAGACCCAGTGCAAAAAATCCACTGTTATCACCCCTGACGGCGCCATAAATGCCTAAGCCGCTGTAAAAATAGGGCAGTGAATTTTTAAAAGGAATGGCTTGAACATGTAAGCCTAATAAGCCCAAAGAATCTGTCTGATTGGGAATGCGAAGCTGGAGATAATCTATTCGGTAATTAATCGGGGTGGTTTGTAAAACCGGATTAAGATCAGGGTGTTGAGATTGAGAGAGATCTGCGCCAAAAGAATTAAAAGATAATAAAAATAGAGAAATAATAAAAATAAAAGATTTAGAAAATCTAGAAAAAAAAGTCCGCATGAGGTTTAAAAATTCCACTGGATAAAATAAGCGCAGGAGCTTGCCAGTTTAAGCTTTAAAATTCGAGGAGGTGATTGGATTACATAGTGATCTCGTGATTATTTTTATTTTTTTTATAATTTTTATATTTTTTAGAGTAGCCCTAAAAAGAGACCGAGTATTAAAAATAAAACTGCCAGAATCCAGAAGCGGGCAGTAACCTTAGTTTCTTTCCAACCGAGTAATTCAAAATGATGATGAATAGGCGCCATTTTGAATATTCGTTTTTTTCTTAATTTATAAGACCCGACTTGGAGCATGACGGAGAGGGCTTCAACAATAAAAATTAAGCTCATGAGGGCGAAGATAATTTCTTGATTGATGAGCATAGCCATGATGGCTAGCACAGCGCCTAAAGCTAAAGCGCCTACATCACCCATGAAAACTTGTGCTGGATGACTATTGAAAAATAAAAAGCCAAGACCCGCACCTAAGATGGCTGCGCTAAAAATTAAAATATTAAAAATATTGGATAAATTATTGTTGGAATAATTGGGAGTTAAGAGATTTTTTAAGTGATCTTCAAAATTTAAGGCAGGATGGAAATAAGCCAAAAGACCTAGTCCAAAAGCCACTAGAATTACTGGAACAATGACTAATCCATCTAAACCGTCTGTTAAGTTCACAGAGTTAGAGCTCCCGACAATGACGAGCCAGCCAAAGATAAAAAATAAAATGCCTAGGTGAAAATAAGAATGAATAATGGGGATATAGAGTGAAAGATGGGCGGGAGTGTCAGCTTTGAGATTAATTAACCAGGCTGTAGAGATCAGGGCAATTAAAGTTAAAGAAGCCATTTTTTTTAGACTGGATAAGCCTTTGGTATTTTTTAAAACAATTTTTTTAAAGTCATCATAGAAGCCCACAGCGCCCGCTGAAATTAAAGTAAAGAGCATGAGATATAGATTTGAATTTTTAAGATCGCCCAATAATAAAACAGTGAGCGTGATGGCAAAAATAATTAAAACACCGCCCATGGTGGGGGTGCCTTTTTTGCCTAGATGGGTCTGGGGGCCATTGTCTCTAATCACTTGGCCCATCTGGAGTTTGCTGAGCTGATTTATGCCTAGTTTGCCCAGAGATAAGACTAAGAAAAAAGAAAATAAGAAAGCAATAAAAAGCAGGGAGAGTAAGTGTTGATCTAAAAAATTAGAGAAATTTAATAAATCTTGTTGGTGAGTGAAGTAAGCCCAGAGAAAAACTAGCATACGGCATCCCCTGTGATTTTGGTGGGTGAGTGGGAGAGATCTGAATAGTGATTTAAAAGAGTATTTAAAATGCTTTCCATCTGATTGCCTCTGGAACCTTTAATTAAAACAATGGTTTGGTTTTTATCTGGATTTTGATTTGAAATTAGATTTTTTAAATAGCTTTCTAGTTGAGTTTTAGAGTTAAAAAATTGGGCTTTATTTTGGCTAGATCGGACAGTGTGGCTTAAGGCTTCCTGATTCCCAAAGAGTAAAACATGATCCAGCTTATTTTGATTAAAAAGATCTAAGAGCCATTCGCCTAATTGGGTGTGATAAAAAACTTCTTGGTCTGCTAATTGGGCCATATTGGACATGACAAAGATTTTTTGAGTTGAGGTTTTGGCTGGGTAATCCGCTAAGCACTGGAGGGCAGATTTCACAGCGGCTGGAGACGCGTTATAGGTATCGTCGATCAAGACTAGATTGTTTAAAACATGAGGGCATAGGCGGCCTGGGACGGGTTTTAAATTTTCTAAGCTGAATTTTATTTTTTCAAGAGGAGCCCCTAAAGCAAAGCCAGCTGCACAAGCAGCGAGCGCATTGTGAATAATATGTTCGCCTAAGAGAGTGGTTTTGATAAAGATTGTCCCAGCGGGGGTGCTCAGTAAAAACTCAGTGTGAGTGGGATGTGTAGCGCTATCTTGGGCCGTGATAGCGGGAGTGTTTTTCAGGCCAAACGTAATAATTTTTATTTTATTTTGATCAATTTTTTCAAGCCATTGATTAAAAAATGGCTCGTCTAAGTTAATTAATACGGTAGGGATTAGGTGGCTGTGATTTGGGTTATTAGAATTGAGATTTTTTAAGTTAAAAATTTCAGATTTTTCTTGAGAAATAGAATTTATATCTCCCATGCCTTCAGCGTGTTGATAGCGAATATTGGTAATTAAGCTGATGGTTGGCTGGGCTATTTTAACCAGGCTGGCTATATCTCCACGGCGGCTAGCGCCCATTTCTATCACAGCAAATTGATGTGAATGATCTAATTGAAAGAGGGTGAGGGGCAGGCCGAATTGGTTATTAAAATTGCCCTGAGTGGACAAGGTTTTTCCCAAGGATTGGCAGATAGCCGTAATCATTTCTTTGGTGCCGGTCTTGCCACAGCTGCCTGTTAAAGCAATCACTGGGATGTTAAATAAAAGTCTGTATTGAGAAGCGAGCTCTCCCAGTGCTTGGGTAGAATTTTTAATAATAATTTGGGGAATATTTAAATCTAATTTTCTTTCTGTAATTAATAAGCAAGCCTGTTTTTCTAGGGCTAATTTTGCGAAGTCATGGCCGTTAAAATTTGGGCCTTGGATGCAAAAAAAAGCCTGATGAGGCTGAAGGGTTCGAGTGTCGATGCTGACGCCCTGATAGGGGATGGGTTGATTTAAATGGGGTGAATGATCTGGGTAGGTTATTTTAGAATTGATGGATTGGGCTAAATCATTCCAGGTGATTTTTTTTTGAATTTGATACGTCTGCATAGATTAATAAATTTCCGTGAGATTAATTTAAAATTTTTTTTAATTAATGGCATGAACAATGGCTTTAAAATAAGCCGGAGGTTCTGGGCGATCGTACCAGGAAAGAAATAAATGGTGTTGAAAAATTTGGCCTTTATTTAAAATAATTAATAAGTTTTGATCGACGTAAGGTTTTGCGAATTCTTCAGTGAGGGTTGTATAGCCCAAGCCCTCTGAGGCTAATTTGGCTAAAGCGACGGTGTCGTTGGCAAAGTGGCGTGCATGCTGGGTATTTTGATCTAAGCCGTAGTGTTTTAAGTAATTTAAAGTCATGCGATCTTGGGGGTCGAAATCAATCATGGGTTCTTCGGAAAGAATGCTATCTAGTGTCCGATGGGACCATTTAGAACTTGCTACTAGGACATAATTTTCTGGAGAGAGGGTTTTAGTTTGCATCTCTGGGGCGACGTCTTCTTTTTCTAAGAATGCAAAATCTACGCGGCCTTCTTTAAGTGCCACATGGCGGAGCTCGATGTCTGTGAAGCAAAATTGAAAGCGGAGTTTGGGAAATTTTTTAATTAAAGGGCAGAGATTTTTTAAGACGCGAGATTGCATGATGCTCGAAGGCCCTGAAATAGAAATCTGAACAAAAGTTTCTAAACCTGCGCCTTGGATTTTTGCCATGACTTCGCCTTCTAAGAGTTTGGCGGATTGACAATAAAGTACTAACGCGTGGCCTTCTTGGGTTAAGACCATGCCTCGGCGGGTTCTGGTAAATAAAGTAGTGCGAAGTTGGGTCTCTAAAGTTTTAATTCTTTGAGTAACAGCTGTCTGAGTTAAAAATAAAGCCTCAGCGGCAGCATTAACGGTATTGTGTTTAACAATGGCTAAGAAAGCATCTAGCTGGGGACCCAATAGTGACATAGCAGACTCCTGATATTTTTATAAATTTTTATAAAATTTTGACAGGGGGTCAGTGTATCTAGGATCAGTGTTTTGTGAAGGAGGAATTTTCAGGGAAGAACGCTGAGGGATTTCTGATTATTCGACTAGGGAAAGGCTTTTTCTGGTTTTATAATTTGAATTTTTGCGACGACTTTCGTGAATAATCGCCTGTGTGATCCAGGTATTTAAGCTCTGCTCTGCTCGAGCCGCTGCTAAGTAAGCTTCTTTATGTATTTCTGGATCTAAGCGAATATTGAATTTTCCAGAAAAAGGCCTCTCTGGGGATTCTCCGCGTTCAGCACAGAAGGCTAAATAATCATCAATAGATTCTTTAAACGCTTTTTGAAGTTGTTTGGCCGTATTGCCTTGAAAGGTGATGACATCTTTAGTGTTAATGACCTCGCCGTGAAATAGGTCAGAATCATTATCAAAATCAACACGGCCCACATATCCTTTGTACTCTAACATGGTGAAACCCCCGCTGTAGTTAAAAACGACACATCGAATTAACGGCGCCTCTATCCGTCTCTTTTTCTGGATGAGGCCTGTGAAAGACAGCTCGACGTCCATTCAAAGCAATGCGAACACGAGACCCTCTGCCTTCAGAAACTTCTGCTTTTAATGCTAAGAGCAAGGATTCAATATCAGTCCACAGAATTCCTGCAGGTGTGGGTTGGGAGAAGAGAACTTCCAGTGTTTTTTGATGTTTTTTTCTTAATATTGACATGGAGAATGGTACTTCTTTGTGGTACTAAATTCAAGGGTGGATAAATATTTTTAATGTAAAATTCTTGATAGCTACGCCCCTAGTTTTCTTTCTCTGAGTGAAATGGCTTCAGCTAAGTGTTTCTGAGTAATGCTTAGATCTTGTTCTAGATCCGCAATAGTCCTGGCGACTTTTAATAAGCGATGAAAGCTTCTTGCTGAGAGCTTTAATTTATTCATGACGGAAGAGAGCCAGGCCTGGTCTTGAGAATTTAAAGCGCAATGAATATTTAAATCTTGAGGGCTTAAAGACGCATTGGGTTTACCCTGTCGATCCATTTGAATTTTTCTAGCCTGAATGACTCTGGATTGAATAGATGCTGAGCTTTCAGAAGGCGTTTTATTTAACAAAGTCTCTTGGTCTATTTCGGGCACATGAAGATGTAAATCTATTCTGTCTAATAAGGGTCCCGAGATTTTATTTTTATATTTTTCGACCTGTTGGCTCGAGCAGGTACAAGCTTTTAATTTTGAAGTCGCATAGCCGCAGGGGCAAGGGTTCATGGCGGCAATTAATTGGACTTTAGCCGGGAAAGTTACATGGGCATTGGCTCTGGCAATAGACACTTGGCCGGTTTCTAAAGGCTCTCGCATGACTTCTAAAACAGACCGGCCAAATTCTGGGAGTTCATCTAGAAATAAAACCCCATGATGAGCCAAAGATAATTCACCAGGTTTTGGGAAACTTCCACCGCCAATAAGTGAGATGGGCGAGGCCGTGTGATGGGGGTGTCGAAAAGGCCGCTCATAAAAATATTCTGGAGATCGGGGTCGGCCCCTAATAGACGCAATCGTGGCAACTTCTAAAGCTTCATCTGGACATAAAGGAGGCAAAATTCCAGTGACCCTGGAGGCGAGCATGGATTTTCCAGTCCCTGGGGGCCCTACAAATAAAACATTATGATGGCCACTGGCCGCTATTTCTAAAGCTCTTTTGGCCTGCATTTGACCCTTTACTTCAGAAAAATCGGGGAGAGATAAAAGTGATTTTTGAAAAATTTGAGCTTTTGGTTTGGGTAAGACAGCCCGGCCTGAGAGATGTGCGCAGACTTCTAGAAGATGCTCGCCAATAAAACACTCAAGATTTTCTATTAATACGGCTTCGTCAGAATTAGCGCTAGGCAAGATTAATTTTCTTTTGGATTTTTGAGTATAAAAAGCAAAAGGTAGGGCAGAGGGAATAGATCTAAGAGAGCCATCAAGGGCTAATTCGCCAGCGAACTCTATATTTTTTGTAGAGTCTAAAGGGATCTGTCCAGATGCTGCGAGAATTCCAATGGCAATGGCTAAGTCAAATCGTCCGCCTTCTTTGGGCAAATCCGCAGGGGCTAAATTAATAATGATTTTTCGAGCAGGAAATTCAAAGCCGCTATTAATAATCGCTGATCGGACGCGCTCTTTGCTTTCTTTCACCGCTTTTTCAGGGAGACCAACCATGGTTACTCCAGGGAGACCCATCGATAAATGGACCTCAATGTCGACTGGAATAGCCTCAACACCTTGCTGTGCTCGGCTTTTAATAATAGCCAATGCGGCTGTTTTATCGGCGAGTTCTAGAAGCGGGTTGGGCTGATGATGTGAACCTCCTGAAAGATCTAAATTTTCTGGGTAGTCCAGATTATTTAGATTTTCTAGGGGGTCAAAATTTCCTGAATTTCCTGAATTTTCTGAAGCATTCATAAATAAATTACTGCCTTGCGAATTATTTTATTAATTATTTTTTGGATTTTTTAGGCATGACAAAGCCTAGATCCCCATGGATAGGGGAATTATTTTTGATGGGTATAATGCAGCGCCCCCTCTCTCCCGTGAGGGGAGAGACGAAGTCAAAAAAGAGGTATTGAGTTAATGCTGCGTATTAATTATTTTTGAAATCCGCTCTTCAAGCTCGGCCAGTTTAATTTTTAAACTTTCTAAGTTTTTAGCCTGACGATCAAAATCTTCACGACTAACAAGATCTAATTTTTCGAAAGTGCATTGGAGAATAGATTTAAATTGCTCCTGACATTTTTCTTTGCTGTCCTTCAAACCAGAGGGTAAAACATCACTTAATTTTTTGCCCAAATTTTGACAGAGATCTTCGATAATTTTTTTATTTAACATGAGTAGCTTTCCTGATATTGAGTTATTGATTGAGTTATTGATTGAGTAAATATTTATGTTTTTATTTTAGTATTTATTTGATTTTTTAAGTAAAATTATAAACGAATAAAAAGAGGGCTTATTTAATAATTTAAAATTTAGTTTTTCAATATTTGCACAAGAATTTTTAAAATTTTTTTATGTTTTTATTTTTATTTTTTAATTTTCCCAATTCTTTTATGTCTGCAATAGATGTTCTATAGTCACCCCTCAAAATTTATAGATTGAAATCGTAGTGGTTTAATGTCTGTTCTTATACCTGAGAGAAAAAATACACAGAAGCATCCAAGAGGCTTATGGATATTAAGTTTTGGAGAGCTTTGCGATCGCTTTTCTTATTATGGCATCGTGACCGTCATGACTTTGTACTTGGCAAAGTTTTTCTTATTTAATGACCATTTGATTTATGGCATTTCTGGCGTTTATAGCACCTTGGGTTTTGGCTTGCCGGTTTTAGGGGGCTTAATTGCTGATCGTGTTTTAGGTTATCGACATGCGGTGATCTTGGGTGCTTTGTTAATTATTTTAGGCAATTTAATACTCTGTCTTTCTGGCTTGTGGCCTATTTATTTGGGCTTAAGTTTGCTGGTGACAGGGATTGGTTTATTTAAAGCCAATATCACCAGTCAAGTCGGGACTTTATATGCTCATGGCGATGAACGGAAAGAAGGGGCGTTTGCCAGTTTTTATTTTGGCATGAATATCGGTGCTTTCACGGGGCCTTTGGTCTTTGGTGGGGCCGTGTTTTTATGGGGCTGGCATGCAGGGTTTGCTTTTGGTGCAGTGAGCATGGCTTTGAGTTTGCTCTGGTATTTAAGCGCTTATTCTTACTTTGGTGATTATTTATTAAGATTTAATGCGGATATAAAAGCCTTAGGTGGTTCTCCTGAGTTGGCTAGATTACCTGTTCGATTGGTTTGCCTGGTTTTAATATTTTTAAGTCTTATTGTTTTTTACTGGATGTTTTCACACTCACAATATTTTTCTGATTTTGTTTGGATCTTTGCCCTCTTAATGCTCTTGGCCGTTGGCGTGATTGCCTATCAAAGAAAAGAGACTCAAGAGAGAAAACATATTTTGGTTTTTATGATTTTTGTGGCTTTCTCCATCTTTTATTTTGCCTGTGCAAGGCAGGTCAATACATCTATAGAGCTGTTCTTGGACCGCTCTGTTGATCGCCATATTTTTGGTTATAAAGTCCCGATTGAGTGGTTCGCTTCTTTCGAACCCATTTTTATTGCAGTGACTTTAATTATTATTTCCCCTGCGTGGCGCTATGTAACTAAAATTGGCAAACAGCCCAGCCCCATGATTTTGGTGGTTCTGGGTTTATTTTTTGCTTCTCTTAGTTTTATTATTTTTGCTTTGGCGGCAAGAGCTTCTGAGGCTTCAAGCCTAGTGGGTTTGAACTGGCCACTTTATTTGCTCTTGCTGGGCTATTTTATTTTAGGGGTTGGGGAGCTTGCGATATTCCCCAGTATCACTTCGATGGTGACTGATCTAGCGCCAAAAGGCTTGCAAGCGACTTTTATGGGGTTTTGGTTATTGTCTAGCGCCTTCTCTTCTTATGTCGGCGCGATCATGGCTAATCTCAGTGCTATTAGCCCAGAGCTTCTAAAAACTTTAAGTTCTGCAGCGGTCGCTCAGATTTATCAAAATGCCTTTTTTGAAATTGCTTCTATTGTTTTTATCATCATGCTCGTTGCATTATTAGGCCTTCCATGGATACGGCGGCTTGTAAAACTTAGTTAGAGCAAATAAAGCAAAGTGAAAATTTTTTTAGAGTTACTTCATTTTTTTAAATCCCGATATCCAGAATCTCTGGAATTTTTTAGCCCTATCAATCCAATTAATTTAATCAATCAAACAGATCCAATTGCTGGCTTAAGTTTTAACTCTAAAAATATTAAATCTGGCGAGGTCTTTATTGCTTTAGCAGGGCATAAATTAGATGGCAGAAATTATATACAGCAGGCTATTGATAATGGCGCTTCTGGGATTCTAATAGAAATTTTAGAGCATGAAAATTTAGAAGAATTAATTGTAAAATTTAAAGTTAATTTAAATAAAATTTTTTTAATTATTAAAAATCTAAAAAAATACTTATCTAGTTTGGCTTTTTATTGTGAGGGCTTTGAAAATCTAGAAAATTTTAAAAAACCTATTTTTGCCGTCACTGGGACGAATGGTAAAACAACGGTGAGTATGCTCTTAGCCCAATTTTTTAATGGGTTTAAAAGCAATAAAAATAATAAAGATAATAAAAATTATAAATGTGCCGTGATTGGAACTTTAGGGGCAGGTTTTTTAAATCCAGAGGGCGATATAAAAAATCTAGAAGATACCCAAATGACGACCCCAGATGCGTTGAGCCTGGCTAGATTAATTAAAAAATTAGATTCCCAAGGTGCTGAAATTTTTTCTATGGAAGCCTCTTCTCATGCGCTGGATCAACATAGATTAAGTGCTCTGCCTATTAGTACGGCAATCTTTACTAATTTGACTCAAGATCACTTGGATTATCATGAAAATATGGCTAATTATGCCATGGCAAAAAGTTTGTTATTTAAATTTGAAAGTTTAAAAAATGCTGTTTTAAATCTTGATGATAATTATTGCCCAGTGATGGAAACAGCCTGTTTAGAAAATTTAAATTTAAAAAATAAAATAATTAAATTTTCACTGGGATATAAAGAAGAGCATAAAAAAAATGCAGATGTGTGTGTCTTGTCTTTTGATCAAAATCAAAATGGATTTAAAAATTTAAAAATTAAAACGCCACTGGGGATTCTAGAAACAGATTTGTTTTTAATGGGCTTGTTTAATTTAAGTAATTATCTGGCTGTGATTGGCGCATTGATTCTTGAGGGTTTTAGTCTGGATGAGATTAAAACTCAGACGCCCAAACTTAAAACACCTCTAGGTCGTATGGAAGTGCATACAAGGCCTGGTTTAGCGACCATCATTATTGACTATGCCCATACGCCCGATGCGATAGAAAAAGCTTTAATTTCTTTACGATCTCATTTAGGGGCTCATGGCAAACTTTGGATTGTTTTTGGCTGTGGCGGGGATCGAGATCGGACCAAAAGACCTAAGATGGCCGAGGTGGCTGAATGTTTAGCGGATTTTATTATTGTGACGGAAGATAATTCGAGATTTGAATCTCCGGCGCAAATTAAATCTGATATTTTTGCGGGTTTTAAAAATAAACAAATTAAATATATAGAGCGTAGAGATCAGGCTATTAGGTTCGCCTGTGAAAAATCCAGTCCAGAGGATTTAATTTTATTAGCTGGAAAGGGCCATGAGAAATATCTAGAGCAGCAAGGCGTGCGAAATTATTTTGATGAACGAGATTATATTTTTTAGGGGGAATTAAAAAATGGCGTTGCAATTTTTTGGAACAGATGGAATTAGAGCTCGGGTGGGCGAGTTTCCCATGGTCCCTGAATTTTTAGTCAAACTAGGCATGGCAGCGGGGGCTATTCTGCGTGAGCATAATGAACAAGCCCGTGTAGTGATCGGTCGAGATACAAGAAGATCTGGAAATATGATTGAGTCTGCTTTGGAAGCAGGGTTATCGGCGATGGGCGTTGATGTGTATTTATTAGGTGAGATGCCAACACCGGGTGTGGCTTATTTAACGCGGGCTTTTCATGCAGAAGCGGGCATTGTGATCTCTGCATCTCATAATCCTCACTATGACAATGGGATTAAGTTTTTTGGATCTGATGGGGCGAAATTATCAGATGCTTTAGAGTTGGCCATAGAAAATAATTTAAAAAATTTATTAGAAAATAATTTGGTTTTAAACCCAGTCAGCTCTGAAAAGATGGGAAGAGTGAATTATATAAAAGACGCTGCAGGGAGATATATAGAATTTTGCAAAGCCTCGACGCCTTATTTTTTCTCTCTGAGAGGGTTAAAAATTATCTTAGATTGTGCGCATGGCGCGACGGCTAAGATTGCCCCTCAAGTATTTCAAGAGTTAGGGGCTGAAGTTTTAAGTATTGGTGTGAATCCCGATGGTTTAAATATTAATGCAGAGTTCGGGTCGACGTCCCCTTGGAATTTGCAAAAAAAAGTAGTCTCAGAACGGGCAGATTTAGGCATTGCCTTCGATGGCGATGGGGATCGTGTCATTATGGTCGATCAGGAGGGGGGCTTGGTTGATGGCGATGAGATTGTGTTTTTACTAGCCAAAGATTCTAAACGTGAAGGACGTATGAAAAGTGGTGGCGTCGTTGGAACGCTCATGAGCAATCTGGGTTTAGAGAAAGCTTTGGGTCAAGAAAATATTCCCTTTGTGAGAACCAAAGTGGGCGATCGGCACGTTATGGCGGAATTGAAATCTCGCCAGTGGCTATTAGGCGGTGAGTCTTCTGGTCATATTATTTGGCTAGATTCGACGACGACGGGCGATGGCATTGTGGCGGCTTTGCAAGTATTAACCGTTATGAAAAAACAAGATTTAAGTTTGAGAGCTTGCTTAACAGGCATGGTTAAAATGCCCCAGGTGTTAATTAATTTAAAATTGAAAGAAAAATTATCCCCAGAAAATTTAAAATTTTTTGAAAATAAGGCGTTAGAGAAAGAAAGAAATTTAAGTTTTACCGGCCGTATTTTATTAAGACCTTCGGGAACGGAAAATTTATTAAGAATTATGGTCGAAGGGGATGATTTAAAATTAGTGCAGAAGACGGCAGAGCAATTAGCAGAAGAAATAGGTGCGATGCTGGCTTCAAATTCTGATTCTGAAATAGGTGTGGGGGCGAATCTTGGTTTCGCGCAAGTTTGATCAATAGGGGTTTAATCAATAGGAGTTTAAGTGAATGCGCCAAAAATTAATCATGGGTAATTGGAAAATGAATGGCTCTCAGCAATTTACGCAAGCGCTGATTGCTGAGTTAGCCAAGGGTTTAGCGCTTGGAATAGAGAATAAAAGTATTAAGTCTGACGTGAGATTGGCTATTTGTCCGCCGAGTGTGTATTTAAGCCAGGCGATTATTCAAACCCAAACCCAAAATAATAAAATTTATGTAGGCGCTCAAGATCTCAGTAGGCATGAAAATTCTGGGGCTTATACGGGAGAAATTTCTGGCGCGATGTTAAAAGATCTAGGCTGTGGCTATGTTTTAGTCGGGCACTCAGAGCGTCGTCAGTATCATCAGGAAAGTAATCAGCAAGTCGCTGAAAAAGCTTTAAGAGCTTTGAATGCTGGATTAATCCCAGTGATTTGCGTCGGTGAGAGCTTAAAAGAGCGAGAAAATAATCAGACAAAATCTATTATTTCAGAGCAATTAGACGCGGTGTTTAAATTAATTTCTCCAGAATTATTTAAAAACTCAGTGATTGCTTATGAGCCAGTTTGGGCGATTGGGACAGGATTAGCCGCAACGAAAGAGCAAGTTCAAGAAGTCCATGCGTTTATTCGCAAGCAATTAGCAAATTACCAAGCCCATCTTGCACAGAGCTGTCAAATCTTATATGGTGGCAGCCTCAAACCGGCCAACGCCGGGGAGATCCTTGCTTTAACTGATGTAGATGGTGGCCTAATAGGCGGCGCCTCGTTGAAAGCTGAAGAGTTTTTATCGATTTGCCGATCTGCTTAGAAGTCGCCTTAGGGAAGAATGTCGCATGCAACAACTGGTTATCATGATTCACGTCGCGCTTTGTTTAGCACTGATTGCTTTAGTGCTTTTACAGCAAGGTAAGGGTGCGAACATGGGGCCAGCTTTTGGCTCAGGCGCTTCGAATACTTTATTTGGTAGTCGTGGACCTGCATCTTTCTTAATGAAGCTCACAGGTGGAATTGCCGCAGCGTTTTTTATGACCTCTTTAATGCTGAGCTTTTTTATCTCGAGTGCTGTGCATCATGCGGATCAATTGACGGTCGCGCCGAATAATAATTCTTTGGCGCCCGTGTCGATTAGTCAGCCTGTGACTCAGCCTATTAGCAAGAAATAATCTTTGTGCCGAAGTGGTGAAATTGGTAGACACGCTACCTTGAGGTGGTAGTGGGGTAACCTGTGTCGGTTCGAGTCCGGCCTTCGGCACCATATATAATTTTTATATTTTCGGGCTTAAAAATATGCTCTTAACGCTGATGTATCATCAAGTGACTTCTAATATTCCAGCTTTTACAAAACATCTGGAGCTTTTGGCTAAAAATTATCCTATTAAAATTCCCAGAGAATCTTTAAAAAATAATTTAAATAAAAAAAATTATAAATTTAAACTTAATTTATGCCTGACCTTTGATGATGCCTGGGCGGATTTTTATTTTATTATTTTCCCCTTATTAAAAAAATTAAATATCAAAGTCGTTCTAGCTGTTCCAGCGGGGTTGATTCAGGAAGAGCAAGATTTAATTAACTTAAAGCTATCTCCAGAAACCCGCATCAATTTAAAAAACATGACAGACCCAGGGGCCTTATGTACTTGGTCTGAGCTTCAAGAAATGGCAGATTCAGGCTTGGTTCAAATAGCGTCTCATGGCATGACCCATAAAAGCTTAAAAGACAAAGATACTAATCTGGATTTTGAGATTCGTGAGTCTAAAAAATTACTAGAACAAAAATTAAAGATTAAAAATATAGATACTTTTGTGTATCCCTTTGGCCATTACACCCCAGAGGCTCAAAAGAAAATTGGTGAACTTTACTCAGTGTCTATGCGCGTAGGCCAAGGGGTTAATTTTTCCTGGGGCTCGCCAAAAATTATGCACTATCGAGTCAGAGCCGATCTTTACTGGAGGCCAGGAAAAAAAGGTCAGGCGCCAGTTATTTATCCAAAAGTGAGTTTTAAATATTTTTCTAAAAGAGTCTTGAGGTTGGTGAGGGAGTTTGTGGGTTTTTAAAAGTGCACCAATATTTTTTTAATTGCACCAGCCAGATTGCGAGTTTTTTAAATATTCCAATAATAATTTTAAACAGCTAGCCCGCCGCTTTTTTTTAGATCTGCTTTTTTTTGACCCCATTGTTCCCTATAATCGCGCCTGCTTAAAACCAAGGGTCTAAATCTAGGGTTCAAATTTTCGTATGCTGAGTCATTACTTTCCTATTTTGATTTTTATTATTTTCGCGATTGGATTAACTAGTTTAATTTTAATCGGCGCGAGGATGCTCTCTAAGTTTCTAAAAATTAATAAGCCAAGCCCAGAAAAGCTTTCGCCTTTTGAATGCGGCTTTGGTGAATTTGAAGATGCGAGATCAAAGTTTGATATTAAATTTTATCTGCTAGCGATTTTATTTATTGTTTTTGATCTCGAAGTGGCTTTCTTATTTCCTTGGTCTGTTGTTTTAACAAAAGTTGGCTGGATGGGCTTTTCAGCCATGGGCGTGTTTTTACTAATTTTAATTCTCGGCTTTATCGTCGAATGGAAGAAAGGGGCTCTGGAGTGGGAATAGGTAAAAACTTAGGGTCAGGCATTCAAGACGCTTTGATTGGCAAAGACGGAATTTTAACCAGTAGTGCAGACCAAATGATCAACTGGGCTCGGACGGGTTCTTTATGGCCTGTCACTTTTGGCTTAGCTTGCTGTGCGGTCGAAATGATGCACGCTGGCGCTTCGCGTTATGATATGGACCGTTTTGGTGTGGTGTTTAGGCCTTCGCCTAGACAATCTGATTTGATGATCGTTGCGGGAACTTTATGTAACAAAATGGCGCCTGCTTTACGTAAAGTCTATGACCAGATGGCTGATCCAAAATGGGTGATCTCTATGGGATCTTGCGCCAATGGCGGTGGGTATTATCACTACTCTTATTCTGTAGTTCGAGGTTGTGATCGTATCGTCCCCGTAGATATCTATGTTCCTGGCTGTCCACCGACCGCTGAGGCTTTGTTATACGGCATTATTCAGTTGCAAAATAAAATTAGAAAAACCTGTTCGATCGCAAATTAAAAATTAAGAGGCTCTAAGATTTTATGTCTGGCTCAGCAAATACCCCGCCTAATACCCCAGCTCCAGAAGTTAAACCAGAAGTTAAACCAGAGATTAAATCTGGCCCTTGGGATAATTTTAAGAAAATCATTGAGAAACATTTGGGGCATTTGATTACTAATATTTTAGAAGCCCATGGTGAATTAACTTTAGAAACTAAAGCGAATGCCATTCAAGAAGTGTTATTTACTTTAAGAGATGTTTTAAATTTTGAGCAGTTGACTGATTTATTTGGCGTGGATTACTCGACTTATGGCCAAGCCGAATGGAAGACCGATAAAGCAACGGGGACTGGTTTTTCTAGAGCTTGTAATAGACCAGCTCTAGGTGAGCTTCCCAGCTCGCATCGATTTGCGGTGATTTATCAGCTCTTGTCTTTGAAACATAATTTGAGAGTCAGAGTGCGCGTGTTTTTAGACGCTGATGATCCCAGAGTTCCCTCTAGTTATCCTATTTATAATATTGCGGATTGGCTGGAGCGCGAGGCGTTTGATTTATTTGGAATCTTGTTTGAAAACCATCCGGATTTAAGACGCATACTGACGGACTATGGGTTTTCAGGCTATCCATTTAGAAAAGATTTTCCGATTAGTGGCCATGTTGAAATGCGCTATGACGAGCAAGAAAAACGAGTGGTGTATGGGCCGGTAGAGATCGAGCCCCGAGTTTTAGTGCCTAGAGTTATAAGATCTGATAATCGTTATGGAGATCTAGAAAGTAAGCCAGAAAATAGGGATGTGAAGCATGTCTGAGTTTAAGAATTACACGATTAATTTTGGCCCTCAGCATCCCGCAGCTCATGGCGTCTTAAGATTAATTTTAGATCTCGATGGCGAGATGGTGGTCAATGCTGATCCTCATATTGGTTTGTTACACAGGGGCACTGAGAAACTGGCTGAAACTAAGCCATATAACCAAAGTATTGGCTATATGGATCGTTTAGATTATGTGTCGATGATGTGTAACGAGCATGCCTATTGTTTAGCGATAGAAAAATTATTAGGCGCTGAGATTCCCAAAAGAGCCCAGTATATTCGGGTCCTGTTTTCAGAGATTACTCGAATTTTAAATCATCTTTTATGGCTGGGTGCCAATGCTTTAGATTTAGGCGCCATGACTGTGTTTTTATATGCTTTTAGAGAGCGTGAAGATCTGATGGACTGCTATGAGGCTGTGTCTGGAGCTCGGATGCATGCGACTTATTTCAGACCCGGTGGTGTTTATAGAGATCTGCCTGACTCGATGCCGCAATATGATGTAAAGAACTCAAGATTTAAATCTAAGAAAGATCTGGAGAGATTAAATAAAAATAGACAAGGGTCTTTGTTAGATTTTATTGAAGATTTTTCCAATAGATTTCCAGCTTGTGTCGACGAATATGAAAATTTATTAACAGATAATCGAATCTGGAAGCAAAGAAATGTGGGTGTTGGAATTATCTCAAAAGAGCGGGCTTTACAGATGGGCTTAACAGGTCCGATGTTAAGAGCCAGTGGGGTTGCTTGGGATTTAAGAAGAAAAACGCCCTATGAAGTCTATGAAGAATTAGAGTTTGAAATTCCTGTTGGGACTCATGGGGATTGCTATGACAGATACTTGGTCCGCATGGCCGAGATGCGCGAGTCTAATAAGATTATTAAACAGTGCGTGAAGTGGCTCAAAGAAAACAAGGGCCCTGTGATATCTCAAGACCATAAATATGCACCGCCCAATAGAGAAACCATGAAGCATGACATGGAAGCTTTAATCCATCACTTTAAATTATTCACCGAGGGTTATTGTGTACCAGAAGGTGAAGTCTATGTGGGTATTGAGCATCCCAAAGGCGAGTTTGGGATTAACTTAATTTCAGATGGCGCGAATAAGCCTTATAGACTTAAAATTCGTCCCCCTGGTTTTTCGCATTTGGCAGCATTAAATGAACTATTGAAGGGCCACATGTTAGCCGACGTCCCTGCGATGATTGCGACTATAGACATAGTCTTCGGCGATATTGATAGATAAAAAAATTAAAAAATAAAAGAGGCCTGAAGTGACGGAAGAATTAGTTCAAAAATTACCCAAAGAAATAACAGATCAGATAGATCACTGGATTCGAAAATATCCGGCTGGAAAACAAAAATCGGCGGTCATGCAGGCCCTAATGATTGTTCAAGAATATAACCAGGGCTATTTAACAAAAGAGTTAGTAGGCCTAGTGGCTGAGTATTTAAACATGGCGCCTGTGGCTGTTTTAGAAGTCGCGACTTTTTATTCGATGTATGAGCATTCGCCCGTTGGGAAACATATTTTATCGGTCTGTACGAATGTCCCTTGTCAGCTCAAGGGCTGCCAAAAAATTGTCGAGCATCTAGAAAAAAAATGCGGGGCTAAGATGGGCGAGAATTCTCCAGATGGAAACTTTACGTTAAGACATGTGGAGTGCTTGGGCGCCTGTATTGGCGCGCCGGTAATGCAAATAGATAATAAAGAATATTATGAAAATCTGACTGAAGAAAAAGTGGATGTAATTTTAGAGGGCCTAGTGTCTGGTGGTTCAAAATGAGCGAAGTAGAAAATTTAAATCCCAATAATTTAAATCCAGATAATTTAAATCTAGTTTGTTATAGAACTAAGCACTTACCCAATCCCCATTCTTTCGAGACTTACCAAAGCATTGGGGGCTACTCTGTACTCAGAAAAATTCTGACTGAAAAAACACCGCCTCAAGAAATTATTGAAGAGCTAAAACTTTCTAATCTTCGTGGTCGTGGGGGTGCGGGATTCCCGACTGGTTTGAAATGGAGCTTTATTCCCCGTAATGCGCCGGGTGATAAGTATGTGGTTTGTAACTCAGACGAGGGCGAACCTGGGACCTGTAAAGATAGAGATATTATGAGATATAACCCTCACCAATTAGTGGAGGGTCTAGCCATTGCCTGTTATGTGATGGGTGCGAAACGCGCTTATAACTATATTCGCGGTGAATTCTGGGAGCCATTTAATAGAGTCGAGCAGGCTATTTCAGAAGCTACCCAAGCGGGTTTGATAGGCCCTAATGCGCTAGGTTCAGGAATAGATATCTTAATTAATAATCATCTAGGCGCTGGGGCTTATATTTGTGGTGAAGAGACCGCTTTATTAAATTCTCTCGAGGGTAAAAAAGGCCAACCGAGATTCAAGCCGCCTTTCCCAGCGAATCATGGTTTATATGGCGCGCCGACGAATGTTAATAATACAGAGACTTATAGTTCGGTCCCTGTGATTTTACAGCGCGGCGGTAAGTGGTTTGCAGAATTGGGAACGCCTAAAAGTGGCGGGACTAAGATTTTTTGTGTGACGGGAGATGTGAACAAGCCTGGTAATTTCGAGTTACCCCTGGGAACGCCGTTTACTAAATTATTAGAGCTTGCCGGTGGTGTGAGAGATGGGAATAAAATTAAAGCGGTTGTTCCTGGTGGAAGCTCTGCAAAAATTTTGACTGGCGAAGAGATGTTAAAACTTACCATGGACTATGAGGCTATAGGGGCTGCAGGATCTATGTTGGGGTCAGGGGCTTGTATTGTTTTAGATGAAACCCGCTGCATGGTCGAGACTCTTTCAAGATTTTTAGATTTCTATGAAGAAGAATCTTGCGGTCAGTGCACGCCCTGCAGAGAGGGCTCTGGATGGGTCGCACGATTGGCTAGAAAAATTTTAAACGGCCAAGGTGAGCCTGGCGATGCTGATAAATTAGTGGCTATTGTGAATAAAGTGGAAGGCCATACGATTTGTGTGTTTGGCGAATCTTTTGCTTGGCCGACTCAGAGCTATGTGAAGAAATTTAAGCATGAATTTGAAAGTTATATTAAAAAATAAGCCAGAAAATAAGTTAAGAAGGGCAGAAAGGTGAGTCAAGATTTAGAAATCCCCATGGTGAACATGGTCATTGATGGTGTTGCGATCAAAGCCCCTCAAGGCAGCATGATTATTGAAGCGGCGGATAATACCGAAGGCGTGGTGATTCCTAGATTTTGTTATCACAAGAAATTGTCTATTGCCGCGAATTGTCGCATGTGCCTAGTAGAGCTTGAGGGCGGCAGAAAACCCATGCCCGCTTGTGCGACGCCAGTTTCAGAAGGCATGAAGGTTTTTACAAAATCTCAAAAGACCATGGAATATCAGAAATCTATTATGGAATTTCTGTTAATTAATCACCCCCTAGATTGCCCTATCTGTGATCAAGGTGGTGAATGTGAATTACAAGATGTGGCCATGGGCTATGGCAAAGACTTATCTAAATATACTTTAGGTAAAAGATCCGTTCCTGAGAAAGATATCGGGCCTTTAGTTTCTACCGATTTAACCCGTTGTATTCACTGCACTCGCTGTGTGCGCTTTGGTCAAGAAATAGCAGGGCTGCAAGATTTAGGCATGTTGGGCCGTGGGGAACATTCGGAGATTTCTGGTTTTCTAGAGGGCTCTATGAGTACGGAACTTTCTGGCAATATTATTGATCTATGCCCGGTCGGTGCTTTAACTTCTAAGCCTTTTAAATATTCAGCGCGGGCTTGGGAGTTACAGCAACAGCCTGGGATTAGTTTCCATGATGGCGTGGGCTCGCATCTTTATGGGCATGTTCGACGCGGTGAACTTATGCGCGTGGTCCCCAGAGAGAATGAAAATCTGAATGAAGTCTGGCTGTCTGACCGAGATCGTTATAGCTACGAAGGTTTAAAAATTAATCGTGCTGAATTTGCCCAAATTAAAAATAAAGACACAGGGCTTCTAGAAAACAAAGACTGGGCAGAGGTTTTAGATGTTTTAGTGAATCAAACACATGAGCTTTGCCAGAAGTCCCCTTTAGGCCCTAAAACTATTGCAGCACTTATTTCTCCTAATTCGACTTTAGAAGAGGGTTATTTATTACAGAAATTATTGCGTCAAATTGGGTCTAACAATCTAGATTTTAGATTGAGACAGCAAGATTTTAGAGCCGATAGCCAGGCTGATTTAGTTCATGGTTTTGGCTTAGATCATTCTATTTGTGACATTGAAAATTTTGATACGACTTTGTTAATTGGTTCGAACGTTCGTTATGAGCAGCCCATTATTCATCATCGAATTCGCAATGCGGTTCGTGATGATGGGGCTGTCGTCATGAGTATTAATCCTGAAAGATTTAATTTTAGATTTAGACATCATGATTCTTGGATTGTTAATCAAGATGAAATGCCGGGTGTTTTAGCCCAGGTGGTTAAAGCGGCCATAGAGTTAAATAAAAATAGATGTGAATTAGGCCAAAAATCTGGACAAGATTTAAATTTTGAAAATCTAGAAAGTGTTTTAAGTGCTGTAGAAGTCACAGACCATGCACACAAAATGGCTGAGAATTTAATCAAAGCGAAGTCTCCCGTGATTTTCCTAGGGGAACTGGCCATTGGTCATCCTCAGTATTCTTTATTATTGGGCATGACAAAAGTGTTAACGGATTTAGTGGGCGCCAAAGGTGGCGTTTTAAGTTCGGGGGCTAATTCAAGAGGTTTGGCCCAAGTCGGTTGTCTACCTAATAGAAGACCAGGCTATCAGTGGATTGTATCCGGGTCGAGCGCTACAAGCTCAGGATTTAATCTCAAAGAACTCATGACAGGAGAGATCAAACCTTCGGTCATTATTTTATTTAATACAGATCCCGTCTTAGATAGTTTCTATGGTGAGCAAGCTCGAGAAGTTTTAAAAAGGGCAGACTTAGTGATTGCGATCACGCCTTATTTAACAGAAAGCTTGAAAGATTTAGCAGATATTGTTTTGCCTTTGGCAGCAACGCCTGAAACTTCAGGGACTTTTGTGAATTTTTCTGGGCTGTCACAAAGCTTCGCCGCCCTGTCTTCCGCGCCTGGTGAAGCTCGACCTGGTTGGAAAATCTTAAGAGTCTTGGGGAATTTCTTTAAACAAGAAGGCTTTGATTATATTTCTTCAGAAGAAGTTCTAGGCGAAATTAAGAGCATTAATTTACATAAAGAAAGTGTCAATTCGAATTTTAATTTTAATGATTTAGCGCCTCTGCCTATTTCTAGAAATCTAGATAAAAATCCAGATATAAATAATCTCTCTCGCATGGCCCCGGTTCCTATTTATGGGGCGGATATGATGGTGAGGCACGCGGAGGCTTTATCCCAGACTATGCAGATGCAAGACTTAGATAAAATAAAAATCTCAGAAAAGTTAGCCCAAGATTTAAATTTAAAACCGGGTGATTGGGTTCGCGTCTCTTCAGGTCGTCATCAGGCTGAATTAGAAATTAAAATAGAGCCGGTCTTAGCAGATCATACGATTGAGATTTACCAAGCAAGAACCAAAACAGCAGCGCTAGGCGGTTGTTCTGAAGGGTTTAGTTTGGAAAAAATAAATAAAAGCATGAATAAAAATAATGGGGAGAATATTTAGATGTCTTTTCAGCTAGCCCATTTATTTCAGCCCGCTTATTTATCCCAGCTTTCGCCAGTGTCCCAAGATATTTTGAATATTATTTTAATTATTTTAGAAATCTTATTAATTATTGTGCCCTTATTAATAGCGGTTGCTTATTTGACCCTCGCTGAGCGCAAAGTAATTGCGTATATGCAGGACAGAATAGGGCCCAACAGAGTGGGTTTTTTTGGGATCCTGCAGCCGATTGCTGATGGTATGAAATTGTTTTTTAAAGAAATGATTTGCCCCACGAAAGCCAGCCCTTATTTATATATTCTGGCACCTGCGTTGACTTTTATTCCGGCTTTGATTGCCTGGGCGGTGATCCCCTTTGGGGCTCACGCGGTCTTGGCCAATATTAATGCCGGGGTTTTATATTTATTCGCAGTCAGCTCGATGGGTGTTTACGGCATGATTATTGCGGGCTGGGCATCAAACTCTAAATATGCTTTATATGGCGCGTTAAGATCGGCCGCTCAAGTGGTCTCTTATGAGCTAGCCATGGGCTTTGCTTTGATTGGTGTTTTAATGGCCGCTGGGAGTTTGAATTTTTCTGAGATAGTGCGCGCTCAAAGCGGTGGATTTTGGCATTGGTATTTTATCCCTCTATTTCCCTTATTTATTGTTTACTGGATTTCAGGCATTGCTGAGACTAATCGAGCGCCTTTTGATGTCGTCGAGGGAGAGTCAGAGATTGCTGGTGGTGCCCATATAGAATATTCAGGCATGCGCTTTGCTTTATTTTTCTTGGGCGAATATTCGAACATGATTTTAATCTCTGCCCTGATTTCTACTTTCTTTTTGGGCGGCTGGCTCTCACCTTTCGAAGCTATTCCAGTTCTGGATAAAATTTTTGCTTGGGTGCCTGGGATACTTTGGCTGTTTATAAAAATGGCTGTATTTTTATTTTTTTATTTATGGATCCGAGCGTCTTTCCCACGATATCGCTATGACCAGATTATGCGCCTGGGTTGGAAAGTATTTATCCCAGTGACTTTATTTTGGATTATTGTCTTAGCTATTTTAATTAAATTAGATATCGGCCCCTGGTTCCATCATTTAACCCCATTACATTAAGAGCCCATCATGCAGAATTTATTTAAAACTTTTTTTCTCTGGGAATTACTCAAGGGCTTAAAGACCACTGGGAAGCATTTATTTAAGCCTAAGATTACGGTGCAATACCCCGATGAAAAGACGCCGCTTTCTCCCAGATTTAGAGGGCTTCATGCCTTGCGTCGTTATGAAAACGGCGAAGAGCGCTGTATTGCCTGCAAGCTTTGCGAAGCCGTTTGTCCTGCTTTGGCGATTACTATTGAGGCTGAGCCGAGAAAAGAAGATGGTTCCCGTCGGACTACTAAATATGAAATTGATTTGTTCAAGTGTATCTTCTGCGGCTTTTGCGAAGAATCTTGTCCCGTAGACTCTATTGTTGAAACGAGGGTTCTCGAATATCACTTTGAGCATCGTGGGGAAAATATTATTACTAAGGCCAAATTATTAGAAATTGGCAAATGGCAAGAAGAAGATATCGCCTCAGCGAGAGCCCAAGATAGAGCGTTTAGATAAATTTAGAGATGAATGAGAAATTAAAACAGTGGAGGGGCGAACCTGGTGTTCGTCCCTGTTGAAGGAAACATAAATAACATGGTCGATTTGATTTTATTTTATATCTTTGCGGGCTTAACCCTTTTGGCTGGGCTGTCTGTGATTATCTCAAGAAATCCAGTTCAGGCTGTTTTATCTTTAGTGCTTGCTTTTATTTCAGCCTCTTGTGTCTGGTTATTATTAGAAGTCGAATTTTTAGCGCTGGCCTTAATAGTGATCTATGTCGGCGCCGTCATGGTCTTATTTTTATTCGTTGTCATGATGTTAAATATTAATACGGCCACGAAAAGAGCCAGCTTTGTGCCGTATTGGCCAATGAGTTTAATTTTGGGAATTTTATTTATTATTATTTTAATTTCTTGGGTGGGCCCTGCGCATTTTGGCTTGAGCCAATACCCAGCGCCAGCGGCTGAGAACCCTGATTTTAGTAATATCCAAGCGTTAGGCCTTGAGCTTTTTACTTCCTATCTTTATCCCTTTGAATTAGCCGCCATGTTATTACTCGCTGCCATGATCGCGTCGATTGCTTTAACTTATCGTGGACGTTCACTTAATACTAAAAATCAAAATCCTGCGGATCAGATCAACACTAATCCTAAAGATCGAGTGGTTTTAATTAATTTACCGAAGAACCCTCATCACTCTAATTCTTTAAAAAACCAAGGCGAATAAAGCATGGCGAACTCTATCTCTCTCTCTATCTCTTTAGCTGACTGTTTAATTTTCGGCGCCATTTTATTTGGCATGAGCATCACTGGTATTTTATTAAACCGTAAAAATTTAATTACTTTATTGATGTCCATAGAGCTCATGCTCTTAGCCATTAGTACTAATTTTATTGCCTTCTCCCATTTTGCGAGAAATCTTTCACTCCATGCCGCTTTGTCGGGTCAGATTTTTGTATTTTTTATTCTAACCGTGGCAGCCGCAGAAGCCGCGATTGGATTAGCCATTGTCGTCGTATTTTTTAGAACACATCGGACGATTGATATTCAAGATATGAATGGATTGAAGGGGTAGGTCATGGGAAATTTATCTTTATCAATGACATCTATTTTATTAATTATTTTACTAGCGCCTTTATTAGGCGGTTTAATTTCTGGAATCTTGGGTAAGCAAATAGGCAAGTCTGGCGCCCATTGGGTGACGATTAGTTTAGTTTTCTTAAGTTTTATTTTGTCTTGTTATATTTTTTGGCAATTTGTGTTTAACAAAACACCTAGTTTGAATATTAATTTATACAACTGGGCTTTGGTCGACCATGTAAAATTTACGGTTGGATTATTAATAGACCACCTGACTGTTTATATGATGGTCATTGTCACTTTTGTGTCTCTGATGGTTCATATTTACTCTGTAGGTTATATGGCGGAAGACCCCGGCTATCAACGATTTTTTAGCTATATCTCTGGCTTTACGTTTGCCATGTTAGCCCTGGTGATGGCCAATAATTTTCTAGTTTTATTCTTTGGCTGGGAAGGCGTCGGCTTAGTTTCTTATTTATTAATCGGCTTCTGGTTCAAAAAAGAGTCAGCCAACTATGCGGCTCTAAAAGCTTTCATCGCCAATAGATTCGGCGATATGGGTTTTATTTTGGGCCTGGCTGCGATTTTATTATTTTTTGGGACCTTGGATTATCAGCAAGTGTTTAATCAAATGCCTGCTTTTTATCTCACCCATACCCAAGTGCATTTGTTTGGCAAAGTTTATTGGGATGCCATTACAGTCACTTGCCTATTATTATTCGCAGGAGCTGCAGGGAAATCCGCTCAGATCCCCCTACATATTTGGCTCGAAGGATCCATGGAAGGTCCAACGCCTATCTCTGCTTTAATTCATGCGGCGACCATGGTGACAGCAGGGGTATTTATGATGGCCAGACTCTCGCCAATGTTTGAATATTCAAATACGGCTTTAAGCACGGTCATGATCTTGGGCTCTTTAACAGCCTTCTTGATGGGTCTTCTGGGCATTGTCCAAAATGATATTAAACGCGTTGTGGCCTACTCAACACTCTCTCAATTGGGCTACATGATCGCAGCGACTGGGGCGTCTGCTTATACTTTTGGTATGTTTCATTTGATGACTCATGCAGCTTTCAAAGCTTTATTATTTTTAGCCGCCGGTTCTGTAATCTTAGCGATGCATCACGAGCAAGATATTAGAAAAATGGGCCGTTTGGGACGCCACATGCCCATCACTTATATTTGTATGTTAATCGGCGCTTTGGCTTTAACAGCCATACCGCCCTTTTCTGGTTTTTATTCGAAAGATTTAATTATTGATGCTGTTAAAATTTCTGGTCTATACGGCGCGAGTTTTTCTTATTATTTATTACTGGGCGGCGCCTTAGTCACCGCTTTGTACACTTTTAGAATGTTCTTTCTAGTTTTCCATGGCAAAAGTCGCTTAGAAAATGCACACCATGCAGATTCAAATTCTCATGCCCATTCAGATCATCATGGAACTCATCACTCGACGCATAAAATCAAAGAATCACCGTTTTCTATTTTATTGCCCTTAATACTCTTAGCGATTCCAGCGGTATTCATAGGCTGGATATTTTTCCAGCCGGCTTTAAATCAATTTTTTGGTGATGCAATTTTTGTTTTGCCAAGCCATGCAAAATTCATGACCGAGCTTTCTGGCGTAGATTATTTGAGCCCTTGGAATTTCTTGAAACATAGTTTTGAGACTTTGCCATTTTATTTGGCCGTATTGGGTATCGTTATCGCCTGGGTGGCTTATGTTTTGATACCCCGAGTGCCGTATCTAGTTTGCCATAGATTCTCTTGGATTTATCAAATATTGATTCATAAATATGGGATTGATAGCGCTTATGATTTTATCTTTGGGGCTGGTGCTCGCGGACTAGGCTGGTTGTGTTTTCAAATCGGCGATCGTCTGGTTATTGATCAGGGCTTGGTTTCTGGGATTGCAAAATTGTTTTATAAAACAGGCGAGCGTTTAAGAAAACTCCAAACTGGTTTTGTATTTCACTATGTTTTTATCATGATTTTCGGCGTGTTTGTTCTTTTGGGATGGTTTTTCCTGAAGGGATAAATTTTTAAGTTTTTAAGTTTTTTAGATAGTTAGATAAGGATCAGTAATCCCATGTTGTCTCCCCAGTTATTTTCCCATCTATTTCAGGGCACGCTCTTAAGCTTATTAATTTGGATACCTATTTTTGGCGGCTTGATTGTTTTGGCCTTGGGTCGAGATGAGAGTCGACATGGATTAATTTCTGGGATTTCTATTTTTATTTCTTTGCTGACCTTGGCTTTATGTATTCCCCTCTTAATTAACTTTGATGCCAGTACTTGGCAGATGCAGTTCACAGAAAGCCATGCTTGGGTGCCTAGTTTAAATTTAATGTACAGCCTGGGCGTGGATGGGGTCTCTGTTTTATTTATAGTTTTAACTTGTTTTACTAATTTGATTATTGTCTTAGTCGCCACACGATCTGTTAAACAAAAGCTCAGTCAATTTATGGCCATATTCTTGATTTCTGCGGGCATCATGAATGGATCATTTGCAGCCACTGATAGCATTTTGTTTTATTTTTTCTGGGAAGCCTCGATGATTCCTATGTACTTAGGGATTGGTATCTGGGGCGGAAAAGATCGCGCTTTTGCTGCCCTTAAATTTTTTCTTTTTACTTTTACCGGCTCGGTTTTCATGCTTTTGGCGTTTTTATATTTGCATAGTAAAACAGGCAGTTTTTCGATTCAGAGTTTTCAAGATTTAAATCTTACTAAGTCTCAAGAAAACTGGATCTTCTTAGCGTTTTTTCTCGCTTTCGCTGTCAAGATTCCGATGTGGCCGCTTCATACTTGGTTGCCTAATGCACATGCAGAAGCACCGGCAGGTGGGTCGATTATTCTGGCCGCTTTAATGCTTAAGATGGGCGCTTATGGGTTTTTAAGATTCTCATTGCCGATTACGCCAGGAGTCAGTCAGTCGCTGGATTGGCTGTTAATTATTTTGGGCTTAGTGGCGATTGTTTATGCAGGGTTTGCATCGATAGCCCAAAAAGATACAAAGCAGCTGATTGCTTATTCTTCTATTTCTCATATGGGCATTGTGACTTTGGGATTGTTTATGGTCTTTATGATTATTGGGGAAACCCATGATCGTGTGGAAGCCATGGTGTCTGTGCAAGGTGCTGTCTTCCAGATGATCTCTCATGCGTTTTCTTCAGGGGCTTTATTTATTGGAGCTGGGTATCTAGCTGATCGTTTCCATGTGAGATTAATCAAAGACTACCAGGGCTTGGCGACATCGATGCCTATTTTCGCTGCTTTCTTCATGCTCTTTGCCATGGCTAATGTTGGGCTGCCAGGGACGGCAGGATTTGTGGGTGAATTTTTAGTAATTTTAAGTGCTTTTAAAGCCAATATTTGGATTGCTTTGATTGCCTCGAGTATCTTAATTTTATCCCCGGCTTATACCCTATGGGCGACTAAAAAAATCTTATTTGGTGAGCCGAGGTCGCAAATTATGGCAAGACCGAATGATATTTCTGGCATGGAGCTTTTAGTATTTATTTTATTAGCCATCCCAGTTATTGGTTTTGGATTGTATCCAGAAGCTATTTTAAATATTTCTCATGCGACGACGGCGCATTTTATTAATCAGATCATGGACAAGATTCCACAAGGAGCTTACTAAGATGCCCATTTTTTCAGCCGCTAGTGCAGAAATTTTTATCGCCTGCATGATCCTAGTTATTATGTTGTTGGACGCTTTTGTTCCAGCGTTTAATTATTCCAATCCACAAGCTTTTAATAAAAAAACCAGTCTTTACTGGCTGTCACAATTAACTTTAATGATTGCGTTTGTCATTACTTTATTTCAGTGGCATGGCTTATCTGAACAGGCTTCTGGTAATCCTTTGGGTCTTTTTTCTATCATTACTTTTAATCAGCAATTTGTTTTAGACCCACTTTCTTGTTTATTAAAATTAGCTTTATATCTTTTTGCCTTTTTATCTTTTTGTTATGGTCGGGCTTACAACAATCAATCTAAAATTTCAGTCGCTGAGTACCATCTATTAGGCTTATTAAGCTTATTAGGTGGCATGGTCTTAGTGTCAGCCAATACTTTATTGACTTTATATTTAGGTCTTGAGCTTTTATCTTTGCCTCTCTATGCGCTAGTAGCCCTTTCAAGACGTCGCCAAGAAGGCTCTGAAGCGGCGATGAAATATTTCGTGATGGGTGCGATTGCTTCTGGTTTATTGCTCTATGGCATGTCTTTAATTTATGGCATGACAGGGTCTGTAGATCTTTCTGTTATTTCTAATTTAAATTCGCAGACACCCAATCTAGATATCCCCGTGTTACTAGCTGGCTTAGTGTTAGTAATCACTGGCATGTTATTTAAATTGGGCGCAGCGCCTTTTCATATGTGGGTGCCCGATGTTTACGAAGGCTCGCCAATCTCTGTCACAACTTTTTTAGCCACGGTGCCCAAAATTGCCGCGTTTGGGATGATTTGCAGATTAGTCTTACATGGCTTTTCGAATTGGGGTCATGACTGGTCTGAGATATTTAATTTATTGGGTGTGCTGTCTATTTTTGTGGGTAATTTAATAGCACTGACTCAGACCAATATTAAAAGACTCTTGGCCTATTCGACTATTGCGAATATTGGATTTGTTCTAATTGCTTTGGGCTCAGGTGGGTTTTTAAATAACTCTTTGGGTGCCCAGTCAGCGCTTCTATATTTATTAATTTATGGCTTTAGTACTGCTGGGGCTTTCGGGATTTTATTACTCATGAGCAAGGGTGGGTTAGATGCCCAAACCATTCAGGATTTTAAAGGCTTAAATAAAAGACACTCTTGGATTGCGTTTATTTTTACCCTCTTGCTTTTATCCATGGCGGGGATTCCGCCTTTAGTTGGCTTTGATGCGAAGTTATTTATTGTGTCTAATTTAATTAATGCAGGGCATGTTTATTTGGCGATTTTTCTAGTGATCATGTCGGTTGCAGCTAGTTATTATTATTTAAAAATAATTAAAGCCATGTATTTCGAAGAGCCCAGTGAAAGCGCGGGGCCGATTGTAAAATCAGCAGCCAGTTTTTTTAGTATTTTAAGTTTAAATAGTTTACTAGTTTTAATTTTTGGGATTTTTCCCAGTGGATTATTTTTACTAGTAGGTTCCGTTTTTTAAAAATATTTTTTAATTTTTTTTAGCTTGATTCTCAAGTTTTCTAATCTAGCCTTTGCCCGCTTTTTAAATCTTTATAAAAATAAAGTTAGGAGTGGGCGCTGTGAGTCTGAATGATTTAAATAATTTAAGTATTAATTTTATTAACGAGCCATTCTTGAATGTTTTGGTCCAGGGGGACCCAAGGGTTTTAAGTACCTGGCTATCTGAAAGATCTAACCAAGCTGAGATTAATAATTATATCGTCGATGGTAAAACGGCTTTATCAACGGCTGTCATGTTTGCCATTAATTCAAATACCCATAGAGAAAGAAATCTAAGAATTCACTGTGTGCGTGTTTTATTAAATCAGGGCGCGGATATTTATAAAATTAATCTAGATGATTCGTCTTGTTTTGATTTAATTTTAAAAGCTTTAAATAATCAGCCCTATCACTCTAATCAGCCTGATACTTGCCTAGACAAATTAGCCAAACAGCAGGTGTCTTATCTTTTAGAATGTTTAAAACGGGGCTCTGTGAGTTTAAAAAATACAGCCATTTGTTATCACCCAGCGTCCCATAAATTAACCACGCCAAAGTTTTGTGATGTGAGCATCATGGCAAATTTAAGTCAGTCGGAGTTGGCTAAAAGTTCAAGAAAGATTCGGGAGTAGCTTAAAAGTTAGATACACAGCCTATGTGAAACAGGTTGTTGAGTTGCGCAAAATTCTATGCTAATTTTGACCGAATTGACTAGACTGACCAGAAAGACTAAAACGGAGTTTGATATCCATGCAGTATCGCCAATGGCAGCTTCAACAGGCGAAAGCACAATTTTCAGAAGTCGTGCGTCTTGCCAAAATAGAGCCTCAAGAAATTATGTTGCGAGGTAATCCGGAAGTAGTTTTGATTTCGAGAGAGTTATTTAATGAGTTAACTCAAAAGCCAAGTTTTCTAGAGCTTATGCGATCATCGCCTTTGTGTGGCATCGATTTAGATTTAGAGCGTGATTCTTCTAAGACGAGAGTAGTGAAGTTGTGAAATATTTAATTGATACAAACGTTCTTTCTGAAGTAGTGAAAAAAAAGCCAAATGCCCAAGTTTTGGATTGGTTTCAGGAGCTGCCTGATTCAGCGCTGTATCTAAGTGTATTAACCGTGGGTGAGTTGCGGAAGGGTATTGATAAGTTGCCACTGTCTAAACGTCGGCAGGGATTAGTGAATTGGTTGGAAAATGATTTGAGAAATTGGTTTGGTAAGCGGATTTTATCCATAGATGTCGCGCTTGCAGAGTCTTGGGGAAGCCTTTTAGCCAAAGCGGATCGTCCACTGCCTGCCATTGATAGCCTCATTGCAGCGACAGCGGTATGGCATGGTTGTGTTTTGGTCACGCGCAATGTGAAAGATTTTAAGAACTTTCCAGATTTAGAATTGATTAATCCTTTTGATTAAGTTCGTCACTAAGAAAATTTTTCCCTTGCTCAAGATTTTTATCCATGGTAATTTCCGCGCCTGTTGGAGTTTTAATAAAAAATATAAGTTTTATAAAAAAATTATAAAACACTGAGTCGAAATCCAACCCACCTGCTCATTCAATGGATCCTAGGATGGATCTAATCCCCCTGTTAGCTGCCAGCTTCTTAACATGATGTTTAATGTTTGGCGCGTTTAACAATAGGTGGAAATTATCATGCAATTATCAAAATTATTTGGGTCAAAAAAAATTACTCAAATTACTCCTTTGGATTCTATTCCTGAAGAAGCTCGTCTTGGAGAAGTTCGTCTTTTAAGGGTTCAGGCTTTAAAAGCGGAAGCGAGATTCCTAGAAAGCCCGAGCGCCTTTGCAACAACACGTTTTGGTGTAAAAGCAATGGAGACACCCTGCGAAAAAGACAGACAGAAGTTTGGACAGAGGTCAGTGCTCCTGCCAAGGTTTCTATTGAGCGCTTTACGCCTCCAGAAATAAAACAAGTAGCGAAAGAAAGAACAAGAATAGATACGCCGAGGCCTGCGCTTGCTCTGTGGTCTTGCTCAATGGAACATTTAAAAAAATACCATGCAACTTCTGCTGAGGTGAGCTATCCAACGATGGTTTATTAGTCCCAGCTATTGATTGCTTAGATATTTAAAAATATAAAAATAAATTTTAATTAAATTTGAAATTACGAGTCGAATCCCAATCCCATTGCTCATGAAAAATAGGCCCAAGAAGGGCTTAATCCCCTTTTGCTAATTAGAAATTTTTATATGGATATGAAATTTTTAATAACTAGTAAAAGGTGAATATCATGTCTAAAAGTTATTTTGCAGATATCAAAAAAATTGATACTGATTTACCAGCGCCAGAGTCTTGGAATGATGGAAAATATTTTGAAATGCTTTCTAGTGTCGAGTCTACTCGCGCTAGGAAATCTCAAGGCTATGTCAGGTCGCCCTTATCTCGCAGCAGTTCTTTTGTTCATCCAGGCGTTTTAAGTCCGCATGCTCGGGCGGTCTTTCGTGTTCAGGGTCTTAAGTTAAATGGCGTTGGCTTAGAAATAGAGCCTTTATCTGATGTGAGATCAGAAGCGTTTCCAGGGACAGCCTTAGAAATAAAAGTGATCAATGCGCTGGATAAAAAAAGCCCAAGATCTCCTTTGGCTTCCGCCTCTTCTATCTCTCCTGTGCCCCTTGCATCTTTTTCATCTCCTTTATCTTTGGCTTCTTCCCAATCTATTCATTCGGCTAGATCAGAGGGCTCTGAGTTTTTTGTAAGCCCAAGACATAAATCATTGCTTCGGGTTGAAACAGACTGGAGCCGTGAGAGAAAAGATGACGAGGGTGAATCTAGGTTTTTTTCTGATTCTGAAGAGCTTGAGCCTCTTGAAACGCCAAAGATTATTTTAGCGGGATATCAAACTAGAAATGCGGCCATAAAAAAATTTTCTGAAAGTGGCAAAAGCTCATTCTTTACACCAAAAGATCGGCGTAATATTCCGCCGGTTTTAGGGCAAGATGCAAGTTGTGATGCTGCGTCAGCAGGAAGTCTAAAAAGTAGAGTTCTTGTTCGTCGCAGTAGTCTCACATCGAACTTGCCTCTTTTAGTTCAGGAAGAACAAGCCAGCTCGGGGATTCATTTTTTAAGTACGCCTGAGTTGCCAAAAAGGAATAGTTTAATTGCGCGATCCGTAGATGATAGTAACTTAATGCGCTCACCTTCAGCGCCAACGGTTGGCGCATCGATTGTGGGTAGATATTGGGAGTCTTCTTCTGTATCTCATATGTCTAAACCTTCTCGTTTGGAATCTGTGAGAGCGTGTGTGACGGCCGTGATCCAATCTGCCAAGCCTTCTTCGGATGCTATCGTTGTGGATGAATCTGCTTTGATTAAAAAAGGCGAGGCTCTAGCTCGGGCTTTGGCTGCACAGCCCAATTCTGCAGAGTACTTAGATTGGCTTCTGACTGAATACCACAAACCCGAAAAATATCTTAAAGAAGCGCGCGAGTTATTGCTTTCAAGAGAAGTTGCTGAGAAGCGCTTAGAAGTGATGGAAGAACTGACTGTTCGAATGGATCAGGGTCTTAAGTTTGATGAAATTACAACATTACTGCACTGGATGATCGGTACGCTCGAGAGAGAGTTGCAGTTTAGTCCAGATGTTTATGGGACTCTTTATGCGGGTTCAGATTTGAACGGTAGTGGTGAGCGTGTTGAAGCTATTCGTGCTTTGGTTAAAAAAGCGCGCGAAGATCTAATTTCTGAACTTCGTGATTGGTGTGCGTTGATAGAGGGTCGCTACATTAGCAATGCAGCTTTGGGTCGTTTTGGCTTCCCTGTCGAAGAGCCTGTTTCTTACTATAAACGGGAGCTAACAACTGGTTATTTAGAAGCGAGAGCAGCGCTTGAGGGGCTTAATCAGGCTTGGATTTTTAATGATGAAAGCCCAGCGGCCAAAGTGGCAGTAGAAACAGAAAAACATCGAAAAATGGCCTCAGAGCTTGCGGCGTTAGCCCCAAGTTTGGGTGTTAAGATCTCTAAGCAAGATCTTTTGGAATTACATCATCTGGCGATTTCTCCCAATACAACCCAGTCGCTTGTATTGCCAAGTCGGCATGCTTCAGATGACTCTTCTGAGGCAGCACTCACTATTATTGACGCGGCCTTAGCCGCTGATGGTTATCAATCGCCTTCTTCGAGACGCGAGTCTTTGGCGAGTGTTGATCTTTCGGAAGAGAGCACTCCAAGTTCTGTGAGCGTAGAAAGTAGAGAAAGTAGCGAAATTACAAGTCAGACTCAGGAAGATGTTTCAAAAGATTCATCTGGCAAGTCGCTTTTACAATTAGCCATAGATGCTGGAAATTACTCGGCTGCTTTTGTGATTAGAGAACATGGTGGAGATTTTAATTATCTAGATCGTGATGGGAATGTTCCGAAATTAAATATGATTAGAATTTCCAGAAAGAAAGTTGAAATCGCTTTGCAAGCCTACGAAAAGAACCGTGCTCATATGGTCTTGAGTCAAAACTATCAAGAACTTCGAGGGTTTTTAGATCAAGCCGAAGCTCTTCGTATGGGTGACCTCATGAAAGTCTTCTTAGTGAATGAAGGCGCCATGGAGAAAGACTCTATGAAAACTTTGTTGGCTCATCATTTAAATATTCCAGGGATTGATATCAAGCTGTCTGATAATGAATTTCCGAGCGTAAATGGTGCGAAGGAATTTATTCGAGCCTGGTGTCAGGATATGATTTTTCTAAAATTAGGGGTGCCTGCGCAAGGTTTTGAAGAGGCTTCTAGTTTATTAAAAAACTTGATTGGCAATGCCTTGGATAACCTAGAGCAGCCTGAATATAGAGACATGCTGAATACTTTATTTTCAATGTCTGCATTGAAGTCACTATCTAAAAAAATACATACGGACCAAAATCTAGCTAAAAATTTGAGAGAGAAATTTGGTGCGTATTTATCTACTGATAAACAGGCCGTGCAGGCAAGAAAAGCAGGGCCACAAACAGCAGTTCGGAAATCTCTAGACCAGGTCTTAGAGGCTTATAGAAGCAAGCATCGTTTTTCTAGTTTTAAATCTAATTATCGCGCAGCGGCCAAGTTAAGACAGGGTCACAAGAGCTTGTCTGAAAATTTACCCTTGGGTGACTTATTAGCGATTTTTCATAGTAAGTCAGGGGAATTTTCAGAGCATTCTTTCAAAAGATTACTGGCTAAAGAGCTTAATATCCCAGGGTTTGAATCTGATCAAATTTATCAAGATCAAAAAGTGGCATTGAGGTTGATTGATAGCTGGGCGAAAAATTTACTCACCACGCAACTCTTAGGAGAGCTTGCTTCATCAGACGGTCCACCGGGAAATACTAAAGAGCTTCCCTCTCAGCGTTTATTAAATCTTATGATGAATAAAGCTTTTGGGTATTTTGGAGAGTTCAATGGATCGTCTAAAGCCCAAGAAATTTTCAATAGCTTAGCAGGGCTAGATACTTCAGATATCCGGGCAGGTTTTCCAGATAACGCGAGAATGGACCAAGAAATTTCACGGCTCTTACAGTCCCAACTCAGTAAAAGATCTGGCGTTAAAGCACAAGATGTGCGGCAGCCAGTCTTAGCCCGTGCTTTCTCAGCACCAAGACACTTGCTTGGTAAATCTTCCGATGCTTCTTTTGAGATCTTGGCTCAGCATATCAACCAAGAATCAGCCGCTGCTGCTGCCTAGAACACATGCGCATGGACGCGCTAGTTTTTCTAGGTTTTATTTTTATATTTTTCGAGCTCATGTTTTGTTAAAGTCTCCGGCTATTTTTCAATGGCCTATTAATCAATACAGACTTTACTTATGACTGATTTAGATAACCCTTCAAATTCCAGCTTCAGCTCAAATTCCAATACTTTCTCTTCTGAATTAATCCACCAGCATCCCAGGTTGCCAGCCAGGTCTATGAAAGTTAAAACACCGCATGGTGAATTTATTACCCCGACTTTTATGCCAGTAGGAACTCGCGCAGCGGTGAATTGCATGGATCCAGACCAGTTAGAATCAGCCGGCTCGCAGATTATCTTGGGCGGCAATACTTACCATATGCTCGTCGCTCCAGGCACTGAAATAATTAGATCTCTCGGCGGCATGCACCAAATGATGAACTGGCATGCGCCCATGCTGACAGATAGCGGGGGCTTTCAAGTATTTAGCTTGTCCCAAAATAAAAAAATCTGTGTGATAGATGAACAAGGCGGGCATTTTAAGCATCCCAATAATGGGAGCTTAATTCACATGACCCCAGAAATTTCTATACAAACTCAGAAAGCCATTGGGGCGGATATCATCATGGCTTTTGATCAATGTACGCCTGAAGAAGGCGGTGAAGTGATGGCTTTAAAAGCCATGGAACGAACCCATCGCTGGCTTCGAGAATCTATCGACACTCATCAAAAACAAACGCATAGCGACTATGGGTTAAAGCAAGCTTTATTCGGCATTATTCAGGGTGGGTCTTATAGAAAATTACGCGAAGCCTGTGCTGAAGATCTGGTTAATTTGGCTGAGCAAAATCTATTAGATGGCCTAGCCATTGGTGGTGAAATCATTGGCTTTGATATGAAAAAAACTATTGAAATTATTGACTGGGTCAGACCCTATTTGTCTAGTCAAAAGATCAGCCAGAAAATTAGATACACCATGGGGGTGGGGCTGCATCCTCAAGATTTAATCGATGTCGTCGAGGCGGGTATTGATATTTTTGACTGTGTGGCGCCCACTCGAAATGCCCGTCATGGGGCTTTGTATTATGGCATTCCCGTAAGAGTTGGAGACTGGTTGAAATTTGAAAGCAGTGGGGGAGAAAAAGATCAAGAAGGCCAAGAAAACGGACGCTTATTAATTAAAAAAAGCATCTATGCCAAAGATCAAAATCCGATTCATCCAGATTGTGATTGTGCGACTTGTGAGAATTATTCCCGTGGGTATTTACACTATTTGTTTAAGCAAAATCAGGGCCTGTATTTTACTTTGGCCTGTATTCACAATATTCGAGTGATGCAAAGAACTTGTGAGCTCATGCAGGAGATTATTGCTGAGGCGAATCAATCTCCTGATTTCGTCTCTCCCCGTGTAGGGGCGGACCTGCGTGTCCGCCCTGCCAGCACTGGACACAGAGAGGGGGGTTAGTTTGATTAACATTTTAATTTTAGGTCTGGGCGTCTCTGGCCAGGCGGTGTTAAATTTTTTTAAAAATCAAAATCAAAATCAAAAATATTTAAATTATAAAATCAATATTTATGACCAAACTATTCCAGGCTCAGAAAAATTATTAGAGCCAGAAAATCTTAAAAAAAATCAAATCATTTTTGCCAGTCCCGGCTTTGATATTAATGGCGAGATTTTAAAAAAAGCCAGAGAGTTAAATATAAAAATCAGCTCGGATATTGATTTATTTGGTGAGCTAGCTGAGTTAGATCAAAACATAAAAATCATTGGGATTACTGGGAGTAATGGCAAAAGCACTGTAACCAAAATGGCCTTTGAGATGATTCAAGCCTGTGGCCAAAAAGTTTTTATGGGCGGGAATATTGGGACATCGCCTTTGGATTTTTTAAAGGGTACTGATGTTGATTTGGAGCTCCCCCCCTCTCTGTCCTTGGCTTCGCCTTCGGCCTGTCTCTCCCACAAGGGGAGAGACGATATCCATTCTTATAATGCTCATCATGAAATATTTTATGTGCTGGAGATTTCTAGTTTCCAAATGGAGATTGCCAAAAATCTCAAACCCACGGTCGGCGTATTTTTAAACTTAAGTCCGAATCATTTAGATCGACATAAGACCATGGAAATCTATGGGGGCTTGAAGCAAAAATTATTGGATCAGTCGGAAAATCAGGTGGTTCTTGAGGGACTGAGGGCGAATACAAGATTCGCCCCTGCACCCTTAGATTTAGATGAAAAAATCAAAACTTTTGGTTTATCCCAAGGCGATTTTTATCTAAGCCCAGAGGGGTTTTTAAAATATAAAGATCAAGATTTAATAGCCCAATCTGACCTCGCCAATCCAGAGGCTCATAATGTTTTAAATGCCCTAGCGGCTTTAGCTGTGATTAAAACTTTAAATCTGGATTTAGAAAAAGCCTGTGAGGTTTTAAAAAAATATAAACCCTTGCCGCATCGAACCCAGTTTGTCTGTGAAATAAATGGCGTGAAATATATTAATGACTCCAAAGCAACGACTATTGGGGCAACCCAGGCGGCGCTGGAGGGTTTTTCTGTTTCTTCTCCCCCTCTCTGTCCTTCGGCTCCGCCTTCAGGCCTGTCTCTCCCACAAGGGGAGAGACGAGATCCTTGTCAGAAAAAAATTATTTTATTACTCGGCGGGCAGTCCAAGGGCCAAGATTTTAAAGATTTAAAAAATCCCGTGGATCTTTATGCCAAACAAGTATTTATTTTTGGCCAAGATAAAAATTTAATTCTTGAATCTTTAAAACAGGGGATTTTATTAGAAAACCTAGAGCAAGCTGTTAATCAGGCTTATTTATGTGCCGAACCTGGAGATCTGGTTTTGTTATCTCCCGCTTGTGCAAGCTTGGATCAGTTTAAAAACTATGAAGAGCGGGGGGAGCACTTTGTGGGCTATGTGAAAAAATTAGCACAATAAAATTGAGATTTTAATTATATTTTTATCTTGATCAGATCTTGTGAATTCCCTACAATGCCGAAAATTTTATTGATTGGATTTTCTTAAGTGCCGACTATTAGCGCGTTTTATGGGATCATTATTCAAATGTTCTGGAACGAGCATTCCCCACCACATTTTCATGCAAGATACGACAAGTACAAAATCGCAATCAGTATTAAAACATTAGAGGTGCTGAGCGGAAAAATGCCAAAACGTGCTTTGAGTCTTATCTTAGAATGGGCCTCTTCAAATCGAGAACAACTATTAGAGGATTGGGATCTATGCCAGAAAAATCAGCCGCCAAAAAAAATACAAGCTCTCAAATAGTTTGTAAAAGCCCAGATGATGTGAAGAAGGTGAAGCCTTTAGCAGGATACTGTTTAGAGGTGCATTTTATGGATAAAACAGTCGGCAAAGTCTTTATGAAAGATTTAATTTTTAGTTCCAAAGCGGGCGTTTTTTCTGCATTGAGAGATTCTGAATTATTTAATCAAGTCTTTGTTGAATATGGCGTCACCACTTGGCCAGGTGAGATTGATTTGGCGCCTGACGTTATGTACAGCTCAATAAAAAAACATGGCAAGTGGGTTCTTCATTAAAAATTCGCCTTCGCCTCAGAAATCCAGAATAATGCCGGCCTTCTCAAATCCAGTGATTTCTTAAAGGACTTCAATGTACGCGTATGTCTTCAAACCCGAATGGCTCAACGTTTTAAAATTAGAATTAGAACTGGCTGGGGCCCAAATTATGTCCCAGACAGACACTTTATTTTTAGTGGAGCATGAGGTTTTCCCAGTGCCTGCTTTTTGTATTGATATCTGGCCCGATGTTCAAAAAAGAACGGTTGAGTCGATTGGCCAGGCTGCTGAGATCTTAAAAAAATCTGGAAAAATCTGGAGTCATTATCCAATTAGCCATGCCGGGCGGGGTAAGTTAATTCAAGAAAAACTCAGAACCCCTAAGAAAAATTTCCCAATACAATTTCCCTTTATTCAAGATCCTGCAAAATCTTTCGGCGTGTTTAGTTTATTAGATCAAAACCAATTAATTTTTTGTACCCATCCAGAAAATCCTATTCCAGGCGGGGTCTGTGAATTTATCGAAGACAAAGTCACGCCGCCGAATCGCGCGTATTTAAAACTTTGGGAGGCTTTGATTTATTTTGGAGAGACTCCAGGGGAAAATAATATTTGTATGGATCTCGGTGCGTGCCCAGGCGGCTGGACTTGGGTTTTACAATCTTTTGGTGCGAAAGTGATCGCTGTAGATAAGGCGCCATTAGATAAAAATATTAGTAAGTTACCCAATGTTTATTTTTTAGAACAAAGCGCGTTTGCGCTGGATTTTAAAAATCTGGATTTTATAAAGGGCTTGGGTTGTGCGGACAGAGAGGGGGCAATAGAAAAAATTGATTTACTCGTCTGCGACATCGCCTGCTATCCCGATAAATTACTGGCCCAATTATTAAAATGGATTGAATCTGGAAAGATCAAAAAAATTATCAGCACTATAAAATTACAGGGCGAGATAAATCAAAAAGTCTTAGAAGAATTAAATAATTTTAAAAATATTCCCAATATCAAAATCAAGCAGCTCTGGCAGAACAAGCATGAGTTAACTTTGTTTTGGCGGGGGAATTTTTAAATTTTTCAGGTTTTTTCTATAAGCTGACCACTGAAAAATTTATGCACAATGCTGGCAATCAAAGTCGTGTAGGGGATGCCATCTCGTAGGGCTTTTTCTTGAGTTTTTTCATAATCCCAGTCGCTCAAGCGGATATTAATGCGATGGACTTTGTTGCCATAAGCTTTCGCAGAAGCCTGTAACTTCTTAAGTTCGGACGCTGAGTTTTTGAGAGGTTTAATCTCACCGCTTTCAATGGCATCGAGAATCTCTTGTTCTTCGGCATCTAGTTTGTATTTTTTCTTAGGCATTTCTTAGATCTCCTGGGGTGTGTTTATTTAAGCTTTATTTTTATTAGCTTTTCGGCTGTGAAAAGCTGTTTTTAGAAAAATCTTCTCATCGTCTTCAACGTAGGGAACAACAACGACGTAGTCATTAATCTCAACCTCAAATATTTTCTGATTTTGGCGTTTTGGATGAGGGTAGCTGGCTATTAGATAGCCTCTATCCATGGCGACGATAATAGATTCGAAGCTGAGTCCACGCTCCTGGAGTAGTAAATTATTTTTTTCTACATCCCATTGAATGGGCTTAATGGGCGTCTGAATAGGCATGTAATATTTCGGCTTGCTGAGTAATATTTTGTGGTATTTTGCACCACAGAAAAACAAGCGTCAATTGGGTGAATAACATTGGGTAAATAAAAATTTAAAATCAAGCAGCCCTGGCAGAACAAGCATGAATTAACTGTGTTTTGGCGGGGACTGTAATATTTAGGAAACCGTTAATTTTTGACCAATGCCTTTGGCTAAAAGCGTGGCTGCAAACGTATTTAAACTGACCCCTTCTTCTTTGGCTTGAAGCGCCAGGGCTGCATGTAAGGACTTGGGAACCCGCAGCCTCCACTGACCGCTGTAATTTTCAGCAATGCTGGGTTTTGGGATGGGGTCGCCAAATTCTTCAGCCGTTTTAATCCAAGACTTAATAGCGGATTTAACTTCTGAAAGTGCTTCTTCCACGGACTCACCATCGGCAATACAACCTGGCAAATCTAAAGCTTCAGCCACATAACCACCGCCGTCTTCTTTTGGGAGGGGGCGAATTGAAATGGGGTAATCGAATTTTTTCATGGGAGGTCTCCTGATCGCCAAAATGGAACCACAGGAGGAACCATCTTTCAAGTCTAGAATCAAACAGCTTTGGCAGAACAAGCATGAGTTAACTTTGTTTTGGCGGGCTTAGGCTAAGAATAAAAAATTCCACCGCTGTCTGATTCCAACGGGCCATTCGCACCACCTTGGGTATAAATCTTGCAAGGAAACTCAAAGATGGTGGGTTTTTGATAGGGTTTTAGATTTTTTTTGTTGTAGGTGATTGCAGTTCGAGTTTCAAAATTCCCATTATCTTCTTTCATGATTTTTTTCTGGCTCAGAATTTTTTTGGCCAGGGAATTTAGTAGAGAATAAAAAAGTTGAAATAGTTTTTAAGAAAAGTTCTGCTAATTTTTCCCGCCTTTGAGTATTTTTTCTGAGAGTGGTTTTTCATGAGAGTTTTGGCGAGAGTTTTTTTAGTTACCTTGTCTTTGTTAATGGCGAATATCTGCGTAGCGCAAGCATTATTCAAAACCACTGATGGATTTTCTGATATTTTCTTTCCAGTAGCAGGGTTGCAAGGAACTGTTTATCAAGCAGCGATGACAGTGACTTCAAATCTCTCAGTGAGTTATTTGCAGATGGGCATCACGCCATTGGCGACAGGCTGCCCTGGATTCAATCAAACGGTCAATTCAATTGGTAGAACAAATACTCTGAGAACAGGTGTAACCTACACAACTCAGGCTGGTTCTTTATATGCAATGTGCAATCGAGCTTTTAACCATTGTGCCGATGTTCAAAATGCAGAATCGATACAGTTTCAATGGTATAACGCCAGCAATGCGCCTGTAGGTAGTCCAAAGTGCTATAACGCTTCATTGCAAAGTAGTTCTGGCGGAGTTTGTACTTCCAGCGACTGCGGGTTTAGCGCTTCTGTCTCAAGTTGGACTGTGAACTAATTTTAGAGCGAATCCCCCTGCTCAATAATCCCATCCAATCATATATACTCCGCCGTCTTTTTTACCCCCTCTGTTTTTGATGAGCAGGGCGGACACACAGGTCCGCCCCTACAAGGTCAGGAACAAACCAAGAAATAAAATAAAACCACGGACGGAAGTTAAATCATGAGTCGCAAAATAATCCCCGGTGAGCTGTATACCCAAATGGAACTGGATGGCCTGACCACTTGGAAAATGGGTGGCAAGGCTGAGCGATTATATCGGCCTAAGAATCTGGAAGATTTAAAAAAATTTTTAAAAAAATTAGATCAAGATTTTCCTAATCAGCCTCTTACTTTTTTAGGCATGGGCTCTAATGTTTTAATCCGAGATGGGGGAATTAAAGGGACTGTTGTATTAACTCAGGGCGGCTTAATGGATTTAAGTTGCGATGGAGAGTTAATTCGCGCAGAGGCTGGGGTCGCTTCAGCTCAAGTGGCTAGGTTTGCTGCGAAATATAATTTAACCCAAGGCGAATTTTTAGCCGGTGTTCCAGGCAGCATTGGCGGGGCTTTGATCATGAACGCTGGGGCGTTTGGCGGTGAGACCTGGAAGTGGGTGAGTCAAATTGAAGTGATTAATCGCCAGGGTGAAGTCAGCTTAAAAAATCCCAGTGATTTTAAGCCCCAGTACAGACAAGTCGATGGTTTGAAAAAAGACGAATGGTTTATTGCCGGGATTTTTAAATTCGAAGCGGGGGATGGCCAAGAGGGCTTAGAAAAAATAAAAGCTTTATTAGCTAAACGCGCTGAGACTCAGCCCACTGGAGAGCCTTGTTGTGGCTCTGTGTTTAGAAACCCACCCGGAAATTTTGCAGCAAAATTAATTGAAAGCTGTGGCCTGAAAAATTTTAAATTAGGCGGAATGCAGATTTCTCAAAAACATGCGAACTTTTTTATTAATACGGGAGATGCCAAAGCCTCTGAAGCGGAAGAGTTAATCAAATTAGTCCAAGAGAGAGTATTAAATACCCATGGAATTGCTTTACATCCGGAAGTTAAATTTATTGGCGAAGAAATAAAGCAAACCCCGTTTGGTAAAGTGGGTGTTTTGATGGGCGGCAATTCGGCAGAGCGGGAAATATCTTTGAGATCTGGCAAGGGGGTCTTACAAGCTCTAATAAATTTAGGTATTGACGCGCATGGGATCGATGTCGGTGAAGATATTGTTGAGAAATTACAGAAAGAAAAATTTGATCGCGTTTTTAATGTCCTTCATGGGCCTTTAGGCGAAGATGGGACGATTAATGGCCTATTAAAATTTTTAAAAATCCCAGTCACTGGGAGCAACGTCTTAGGCTCAGCCCTCTCGATGGATAAAATTAGAACCAAGCAAATCTGGCAGGCTTTGAAATTGCCCACGGCGCCTTATTTTTTATTAGAAGATAATTTTTCTGAGTCTGAACTTGCGGACAACTTAGGTTTCCCCATGGCGATTAAGCCGATCTATGAAGGCTCTTCGATAGGCGTCCATAAAGTGACGGAATTTTCTGGAATTAGGCGAGCTTACGAAGAGGCCAAAAAATATGGTCCAGTCATGGCTGAGAAATGGATCTTAGGCAAAGAGTTTTCAGTGCCTATTGTGGGAGAGCAAGTCTTGCCGTCGATTTATATTCAGCCTGAGAAAAATAAAGATTTTTATGATTACGAAGCGAAATATATTTTAAAGACAACCCAGTATCATTGCCCTAGTGGATTAGACGACGCGAAAGAATCTGAGATTCAAGCGCTAGCCCATTCAGCGTTTAAAGCTTTGGGGTGTTCCGGCTGGGGCAGAGTGGATGTGATGCAAGATTTTCTGGGTGATTTTTATTTAATGGAAATTAATCCGGCGCCTGGGATGACAGAGACTTCACTAGTTCCCAAAGCCGCTAAACAATTTGGTTTAAGTTATGAGCAAGTGGTTTTAAAAATTTTAGAACAGACTTTGGATTTAAATTTATTGAATAATTCTGGAATGAATATGGCTGGGGCTCGATGTGTTCAGAAGGCCTGATGAAAAATGAAAGAAATAAAACAAATAAAACACTGGCAACGCAATCTCTCTATTATTTCTGTTTTAATTTTACTGGGTGTGTTTATTTGGGGCTGGATCTATTGTCATAACCCCAATCATTTTCCTGTGCGAATAGTTCAGATTAATCCAGTCCAAATTAATGCAGTTCAAAATCCAGCTCAAAATATTTTGCATTTTGTAAGTCAAGCCACGATTCAAAATAGTGTCAGCCCCTATGTCTCTCAGGGTTTTTTTAATATCTCAGTTTCTAAAATTAGAGAAGCTTTATTAGCTCAGCCAGGGATTGCTGAAGTGAGTGTCACGCGAAAATTTCCAGACCTCGTGAGAATTAATATTACTGAAGATCAGCCAGTGGCTTTATATGATCATGATAGTTTTATTGATCCAAAGGGATTGATTATTACCCCTGAGATGATTTTTGGAGTTAATAATTTAAATCTGCCTGTATTTATAGGCCCCAGTAATCAAATGGTCTTAATGGTTAATCAGTATGAAAGTTTTGTGGGTGTGTTTAATAATTTTAAAAATTTAAATTTTAAAATTACGCAATTATCTTTGGATGACTATGGGCAATGGGAAATTATTTTAAATACTGGGTTAGTGATTGATTGTGGCAATCAAGATGTTCTAAATAGATTAAATAATTTTCTAAAAGCTTATCCGAATTTAGTTCCGCCTAATTCACCGGGCGCGACTGGGCTTGGAGATTCGAGTCTTTCTAGTGCTTTGGGCGCTAATAAATCGAAGCCAGCTAAAAATTCCCAAAATAATAATCAAAATCTAGCCTCAGTAGATTTAAGATATTCCGAAGGTTTTGCCTTGCGTTGGGATTAGATTTTATCTCTCTTATTTGAATTCAAAATCTTTATGCTAAATTGCCGCGAATGGGTTACAATCGCCCGCATTTTTTTAGCCTGCATCGGGAGTAAATGGGGATATGTCTACGGGTTCATTTAAGAGTCCTGCGCCAAGAATTTTAACGGCCTTGGATATTGGTACTTCAAAAGTCACAGTGATGATTGCGAGGATCAATGATAATGAAAAATTACAGGTGATTGGTGTTGGAACTCAGCCCTCTTATGGCATGAAAAAAGGCGTGGTTGTTAATATTGAAGCGACCATTACGTCGATGCAAAAAGCAATGACTGACGCGCAAAATATGGCCAGTGTTCCTGTTAAATCAGTGATTGTAGGAATTTCAGGCGCACATATTCATAGTTTTAATTCGACCGGCGTTGTGGCTATTTCTAATCATGAAGTCACAGAGCGAGATATAGACCGAGTGATTGAAGCCGCTCAAGCCGTTGCTATTCCGGCAGATCAAAGAATTCTGCATATTCTTCCCCAGGAATTTATTATTGATCGGCAAGCGGGTATTCGAGATCCTTTGGGGATGTCGGGGGTTCGACTCGAAGCCAAGGTTCATATGGTCACGGGGTCTGTGAGTGCTGCTCAAAATAATATCAAATGCATTCGTCATTGTGGTTTAGAAGTCTCAGATGTTGTTTTGGCTCCCCTGGCTTCTAGTTATGCTGTGTTGACTGACGATGAAAAAGAGCTCGGCGTCTGCATGATTGATATCGGCGCTGGGACGACAGATATCTCTGTATTTATAGATGGTGCGATTGCTCATACGGCTGTTCTGCCTATTGGGGGCTCTCAAGTATCGAATGATTTAGCGCATGCTTTGAGATCATCTTTACAATTCGCTGAGAGTATTAAATTAAATTACGGTGCGGCTTTAGCCTCACAAGTTCATCCTGAAGATTCTATTGAAGTCCCTGGGATGGGGGATCGTCCTGGTAAAGTTTATGCGTTGCAGGCTTTAGCCGAAGTGATCCAATCTCGTTATGAAGAATTGTTCGGCTTGATCAAGCAAGATCTAGAGCGCGTAGGTTTTAAAGATAATTTAGCGGCAGGGATTGTTCTGACGGGCGGCGCTTCAAAAACAGAAGGCTTGGTTCAACTTGCTGAATTAATTTTTGCAATGCCTGTAAGATTAGGCTCGCCTGATCATGAAAATCTTTTAGGTCTAAAAGAAGTCATTACAGATCCTGCTTATTCTTCGAGCGCTGGACTATTGCTTTATGCCCATCAGCAGATGGCGGATGAGCACCGCGTTGATTTCGAATCTGTTGCTTTAATCAGTGCAGACAGCATGCTTGGGGCAGCGCCAGGGGCGAGGGCGAAATCTCATTCAAATTCTAATTCTAATAATAAGGATCACTTGAAGTTAGTAAAATTAAATAAAGTGAAATCTTGGTTTTCAAAATATTTTTAGTTTTTTATATTTTTAATTTTTATTTTAAATAAGGGTATAAGTTTATGAGTCTTAAATTCGATCTTTCTGAATCTCTGGCTGACAACGCAGTGATTAAAGTCATTGGTGTGGGTGGCGGTGGCTGTAATGCGATTGCACATATGCTGAAACAAAATATTGAAGGCGTGGATTTTATCTGTGCGAATACAGATGCTCAGGCGCTGCGTAATTCAGAAGCAAGACATGTGATTCAGCTTGGGCCTGAGCTGACCAAAGGCTTGGGTGCTGGCGCTAATCCTGAAATTGGTAAGCGTGCTGCTCAAGAAGATCGTATGCGCATTCAAGAAATGCTTGCTGGCGCTGACATGGTGTTTATTACCGCAGGTATGGGTGGTGGAACTGGGACGGGAGCCGCTCCAGTGATTGCGGAGATTGCTCGTGATTTGGGAATTCTCACCGTTGCTGTGGTCACAAGACCTTTCCCATTTGAAGGCCGTAAACGTAGCCAAGTCGCTGATGCGGGTATTATTGAATTAGCACAAAGAGTGGATTCTTTAATTACGATTCCTAATGAAAAATTACTGACTGTTCTAGGCAAAAATGTGAGCTTATTAGACGCATTCAGAGCAACTAATAATGTTTTACAGGGCGCAGTCCAAGGGATCTCAGAATTAATTACCAGACCTGGTTTGATCAACGTCGACTTTGCGGATGTCCGTACGGTCATGTCTGAAATGGGTATGGCGATGATGGGAACGGCGTCTGCTAAAGGCGAGAACAGAGCGCAAGAAGCGGCAGAAGCGGCCGTTGCGAGTCCATTATTAGAAGATATCGCACTGTCTGGCGCTAAAGGCGTCTTGGTGAATATTACCGCAGGCATGGATATGACCATTGGTGAATTCGAACAAGTCGGCGAAGTAATTAAATCTTTCACTTCTGATCAAGCAACGGTTGTTGTTGGAACCGTAATTGACCCTGAAATGTCTGATGAATTGAGAGTGACCATTGTTGTGACGGGATTAAATGCCGTCCAAGGTGGAGATAGATTCCAGGCTAAAACTCAAGCCAATCCTACTCAAGCAGGGCGGCCTTCTGTCATGCGTCGTCATGTGAGTTCGCATAATCCACAAGGGCCGGTGACAAGTAGTCATCAAGCACCAGCTGGTCAGTCTGTGTATCAGGCTAATAATCAGCCAGTCACTCATCACGCGGCGCCTGAGCGAGTGCCAGCAGAGTTGGGTGGAGTGGGTTCGGATTATTTAGATATCCCTACTTTCTTACGTCGCCAGTCAGACTAGTTAGTAAAGAGTTAATCAATAGCGATGTCGATGGCCATGCAAAAAACAATTAAACGACCGATTCATGTTCAAGGGATCGGTCTACATTCTGGAAAATTAGTCAAAATGCGCGCGTTGCCTGCACCTGCGGGCGCGGGGATTATTTTTAAAAGAATCGATCTGGAAAATCCCGTGATGATTCCCGTCAAAATAGACGCCATCGAAGAGGCGCTCTTATGCACTAAGTTATCTTCAGCAGAAGGAGTGACCATCTCTACTATTGAGCATTTGTTATCTGCTTTATGCGCTTTAGAAATCGACAATATTTTATTTGAAATAGATGCTGACGAAATCCCCATCATGGATGGTAGTGCGGCGTCTTATATTTTTTTATTGCAATCGGCGGGTATTACTGAGCAAGAAGAAAATAGAAGATTTTTAAAAATTAAAAATCTAGTCCGTGTTGAAGATCAAGATAAATACGCAGAACTTGAGCCACTGCCCAAGGGCTTTGAATTAAAATACAGCATTGATTTTCCTCATCCGGCTATTTCAAATACACCTCAAGAAATTAATTTTAACTTTCAGCCAACGACTTATATTAAAGAAATCTCTCGGGCTAGAACTTTCGGGTTTATTAAAGATCTTGAGATGCTCCAAGCTAATAATTTAGCCCGCGGGGCCAGCTTAGAAAATGCGATAGGTCTTACCGAAAATAATATTATGAATGCCGAAGGCTTGAGATATAAAGACGAGTTTGTGAAACATAAATTATTAGATGCCATTGGGGATCTTTATGTCGCAGGGCCGATCTTGGGTAAATTCACAGGGCATAAGACATCTCATAGTTTAAATAATAAATTATTGAGAAAATTATTTTCTGATAGCTCGAACTATGAGTGGGTGGTTTAGAGAATTAAAAAAATTTAAATTTTAAATTTTTTCGTAATGCGACCAGGGTTTTTAAAATACAAATCCTATTTCTTATTGCGTATATTTTAATAACTTTTCCAGCTGCTTTTTAATTTTCTCATCTTGGCAAGCCTGAATAGTTTGTTTTAAAACTTGCGAAGATTCTTGGGAGAATTTTTTAGATTTATTATTTTTATTATCTAGATCTCCCAAATTTTTATTATTTTGGTTTTGATTATTTAAAAATAAATTGGGGTCTATGTGAATATCTATATGACTGACGCCAGAGAACACAGGATTAGCTCTTAATTTAATTAATAAATTAGGTTTTAAATAATGCCATTTTGCCGCCATGCTACTTGAGCTCACGACTAGGCTAATTTTTCCCTGATCCGTATTAAAATTCGCAATTTTACAATGGGGTCTTAAAAAACTAGGGAGATCTAGTTTTAATTGCTTATCTAAATATTCAAATTGCTTAATCTTAGAAATTAATTGGTCTAGAGAATTATCAAATCTTTCAGATCGTCCAGCCCTTCCAGTTCTGTCTGAGCTGGTCTGTGTGGATTGCTGTAAAACAGCTTTGGTTAATTCTGGTTTGTTTAAAGACATATTTTTTTAATTTCTCTCAAATTTCTCTTAAAAACACCCTGTGAAGAGGGCTCTCTGTAGCGGGGTCTTTGTGTATACTCGACCGCTTAATTTTTATTAATTCATTTTAGCCACAGATCAGGACTAGGAATACGCATGTCTGCTTTTTTACAAAAAATATTTGGAAGTCGAAACGAAAGATTAGTGAGCCAGTTGGGCAAAAAAGTTGTGAAAATAAATCAGCTTGAAAAAATAATGGCTGAGTTATCCCAAGAGGGGTTAGTTGAAAAAACTCAAGAATTAAAATCAAGAGTCCAAGCAGGAGAAAGCTTGGATGTCCTTCTGCCAGAGGCTTTTGCCTTGGTCCGTGAGGCTTCTAAGAGAACTTTAGGGATGCGACATTTTGATGTCCAGCTGATCGGCGGCATGGTTTTACATCAGGGCAAAATTTCTGAGATGCGGACGGGAGAGGGTAAAACTTTAGTCGCAACACTGCCTGCTTTTCTAAACGCGCTGACTGGCAATGGCGTGCATGTGATTACAGTGAATGACTATTTAGTCCAGCGCGATGCGGCGGAGATGGGGAAATTATTCGCAGCTTTGGGTTTAAGTACGGGAGTAATTATTAGTAATTTATCGCCGGAAGAGCGCAAAAAAGCGTATGGCTGCGATATTACCTATGGGACCAATAATGAATTTGGCTTTGATTATCTCAGAGACAACATGGCTTTTTCGAAAGACCAACAAGTCCAAAGACAATTAAATTACG
>Ga0214919_10000559_pt1 | contig 63082 bp, 60 predicted proteins | sample LL1503_MetaG_FD_177994 | JGI IMG/M metagenome (GOLD analysis project Ga0214919, IMG submission 177994) | Freshwater microbial communities from Lake Lanier, Atlanta, Georgia, United States - LL-1503 | ecosystem: Environmental > Aquatic > Freshwater > Lake | place: USA: Georgia | collected... | reverse complement strand
GCGGGGTGGAAAATATCATAATCATGACACCTATTCTAACACATATAAACGAAATTCCAATTAAACGAAATTTTGTTGAAAATTTACCTTTTAACATCAAATTAAAATCTCGTGCAAGAGCATTAAGAAAAGCTGGTAATTACTCAGAAGTTGTGTTTTGGCAACAAGTGCATAAAGGCAAGTTTCACACAATTGATTTTGATAGGCAACGAATAATTGGCAATTATATTGTAGATTTTTATGTTAAGACTTTAGGATTGGTGATTGAAATAGACGGCGAAAGCCATAATGATAAAGAAAAATATGATGAAAAGCGAGAAGCTTATTTATTGTCTTTAGGATTAACGGTTTTTAGAACAAATGATTTTAATGTATTGCATGATTTAGAGAATGTGATGAAGGCGTTGGAGATTTTCATTATTGAGCACTACTGTTAAAAAACACCCCGCCCATAGGCACCCCTCCAATGTAGAGGAATTTACCCCTCTTTTTTTAGAATTTAATTTTACTTTATACGTTGAATAAAAAACACCACTTTATAATTAAGCAACTAATTTTATAAAAATCAATAATTTATCCCACAGCTTTTTTATAGACTAGTAAACAACGTTCTCTGGCTTCTTTATGATCTACTATTGGTTGAGGATAATCATCAGTAGTTAATTCGGGTATCCATTTTTTGATGTAAATTAAGTCTTTATCAAATTTCTTGATTTGTTCCGTTGGATTGAAAATTCTAAAGTATGGAGCTGCATCAACACCACTACCTGCAGCCCATTGCCAGTTGCCTACATTGCTGGATTGTTCGTAGTCTAGTAGTTTAGTAGCAAAATAGGTCTCGCCCCAACGCCAGTCAATAAGTAAGTGTTTGCACAAAAAACTAGCCGTAATCATTCGTACACGGTTGTGCATGTGTCCCGTGGCGTTTAGTTCTCGCATTCCAGCATCTACAAAAGGATAGCCTGTTTTTCCGTCACACCATTTTTGAAATAAAACTTCGTTATTATCCCATTGTATTCCATCATATTTTGGACGGAAGCTCGATTTATTTGTGTGTGGAAAATGCCAAAGGATTTGCATAAAAAATTCTCTCCAAATCAATTCTTTAAAAAAGGTTTCGTTTTTACTTTCAATAGCCTTGGCTATCATTTTCCGAATAGAAACTGCTCCAAAACGTAGGTAAATGCCAAGATAGGAAGTTTTATTCAGTGCCGGAAAATTGCGTGTAGCTTCGTAATTATCAAGTAAAGAATTGGAAATATCGAAAGGTGTTATTTTTATAGTAGAAGTTTCAAAACCTATACCATTCAAACTTAAAAAAGGATAGGAGTGAAGTGTTATTTCATTTAGTAAGTCCTCTGATTTATAATTAATTAACTGTATCTTCTTAAAGTTTTCTTTCCACTTGTTAGCGTAAGGAGTATAGACCACATAAGGTGTGCTATCGTCTTTAACAACTTCGCTTTTTTCAAAGATGACTTGGTCTTTACTGGTTTTGAATGCAATGTTATTTTCTTTAAATAAATGATACAAATCCAAATCTCTTTTGCGAGCATAAGGTTCGTAATCATGATTGGTGTAAACTGTAGTAATCTTATTTTCAGCTATCAGTTGCTGAAAAATTGCCATAGGTTTTCCGTGAAAGACAGCTAATGATTTTCCAATTTCTAGAAGTTGGTTTTGAATTTTTTCTAATTGTTGGTGAATAAAAGTGACGCGTGCATCGTCTTTTGGCAATTGGGCAAGTATGTCTTCATCAAAAATAAAAATAGGCAATACCGATTCACCACTTTGCAAGGCATGAAACAAACCCACATTATCCTCTAATCGCAAATCACGTCGAAACCAGAATATGTTCATGAAGTAGATTTAGGCATTTACTAACAATGTAGACATGCCACCATCAACATGGAAGATTTGTCCCGATATCCAACTGCTTTTATCGCTCAATAAGAAACTAGCCATTTGTGCCATATCTTCAGTAGTTCCAACTCTTTTTAAAGGATGACGCAGTCCTGATTTTTCTTTTTTCTCCTCATTACTTAAGAATTTTTCGGCTAATGGAGTATCCGTTAAAGAAGGAGCAATAACGTTGACTCTTATTTTTGGTGCATATTCAGCTGCCAATGCTTTTGCAAAACCTTCAATGGCACCTTTTGCAGCTGCAACACTAGTGTGAAAAGGCATTCCCATACTCGCAGCAATAGAACTAAATAATACTATGCTTGATTGTTCTGCAGCATTCAAATTTGGTAAAATGGATTGAATAACTTTAACCATACTGATAAAGTTTATTTGCATATCAGCTTCAAAAGTTTCGATTTTCAGTCCTCTAAATGGTCGAAGATTAATACTTCCGGGGCAATACACAAATCCATGAATTACTTCGGGAAGTTGGGTGGTATCTAAAGTATCCGTCAAGGCATCAAAAGGAATGTGAGTAACATTCATTCCAGCTATATTTTCGTTTGTTCTTGAAGCAATAAAAACTTTGTTTTCGTTTTGTAATTCTTTGGCTATAGCTAGACCGTTGCCATAAGAACCACCTATTAAGAGTATATTTTTCATTTTATTGTTGTTTAAATTCTCCAAACATTTCTATTAATTTCTTTCTTCTGTATTCAAATATTTCATTCAATTTTGGTTTAACCAAAAAAGGATGCACTAACTGACCCAAAATTCCCATAGGAACTTTATAATCCACAATATCTTCCATTTCAACACCGCCTTCAATTTCCTTGATAAAATGTTTGTGATGCCACAAAGCATAAGGTCCAAAGCGTTGTTCGTCCACAAAATATTTTTTATCAACCACATGGGTTATTTCAGTTACCCATTTAGTTGGAATTCCCAAAACAGGAGTTACAATATATTGAATAATTTGACCTGGAAACATTGGTCTATCAGCTCCAGAAAGAATTTTAAAACCCATATATACAGGTGTTATTTTCTGGAGATTTTTTGGGTCAGATAGTAAATCCCATGCCTCATCAATAGTTATAGGTAAGTTTTGTTTGGTATGTAATCGGTATATTTTCATTATTAAACTATAATTTTTGTAAAATTAGTCAAATTGTTTAATCTATTTTTTAAAATAATAAACAAAATATATTTTTAAGTTATTCTTAACATTTGACATCTTATAGTCTTTGTAAATTTGAAAAAACTTCTAAAACTTTTTTTATGAAAAAAATTATTTTTATAGTAGCTATAACACTAGGCAATTTTGTAAGTAATGCACAAGTAAAAACACCTTCGCCAAGTCCACATGCGTCTTTATCACAAACTGTTGGTTTGACAGAAGTAGTGGTAGATTATTCTAGACCCAGTGCTAAGGGCAGAACTATATTTGGGGATTTAGTTCCTTTTGGTAAATTGTGGCGAACAGGAGCCAATGCTAACACAACAGTAACTTTTAGTGAAGATGTTGTAATCAAAGGGACCACCCTGAAAAAAGGAAAGTATGCTTTATTCACTTCGCCAAAAGCGGATATGTGGGAAATGATTTTCTATACTGATACTGACAACTGGGGAACACCAGACAACTGGGATGCTAATAAAGTAGCGTTGAGCACTTTTGTTGATCCTATTGCTTTAGGAAACAATGTTGAATCATTAACAATCTCGGTTAATAATTTGACTAATGATAGTGGGACTCTGGATATTTCTTGGGAAAAAACTATGGCGTCTTTAAAGTTTGAAGTACCTACTCAAAAAATGGCTATGGCAAGCATTGACAAAGTTTTAGCAGGACCATCAGCAGGTGATTATTTTTCATCGGCTCAATACTTCTTACAATCTAACGGTGATTTGAATAAAGCCCTAGAATATGTAAATAAAGCCTTGAGTATGGCAAAAGCAGGAGAGGATGTTCCTTTTTGGCATTTGAGATTAAAATCGTTAATCCAAGGAAAATTAGGAGATAAAGCAGGTGCTATTGCTACAGCAAAATTATCATTAGCTAATGCTGAAAAAGCTAAAAACGATGACTACGTAAAAATGAATAACGATAGTATCAAAGAATGGAGTAAAAAATAATTTACTTTAAAAAATTAAAAAGGAACCACGAACTCAATAGAACTCGTGGTTTTTTTATAACATTATTTTTGATTTTGTATTGGAGCCCAATTGTAATAGCATCGATATCACTACGGTCAAAGTTGCTCCGATAAAATTTAACCACAAATAACCCAGTTTTTCCTGTCCGGTTGGATAAATATGAATAGTGTAGTAATAGATAAAAAAAATGGTGGTTTGGCTGATTACTGCTCCCCAAAATATAGCATTAGCTTTCACAAATTTGATATAGAAACCAACTAAGAAAACCCCTAATACTGTTCCGTAGAAAATAGAACCTACTATGTTCACTAACTGTATAAGGTTTTCAAATAGTGTGCCTACACAGGCAAATAGAATGGCTATTACGCCCCAAAGCAAGGTAAAATACTTGGTAGCATCAACATAATGTTTATCTGATTTTTCACCTTTTACATTTCTTTTATAAATATCTATAGCCGTTGTGGATGCCAATGCTGTCAACCCAGAAGCAGAAGAAGACATGGCTGCTGATAAAATCACCGCTAATAATAGTCCTATTAACCCAGAAGGAAGATAATGTAGGATAAAATAGATGAAAACATAATCTTTATCATTGGTTTCAGCTTTACTATCAACTTTGGTTATAATTTCTTTAGCTTGCTCGTGCAAATCTTTTTCTTTGCTAGATAGCGAAATCAGTTTTTTTCTAAGAATTGGATTGTCATAATTTTGATTTAAATGGTCAATATATAGCAAATTGAATTCCTTTTTTTCTTCGGATAATTGAGATAATTGTTTTTCTAGCGAATGGTAATCTGCTGCATATTTAGATTTTTCGATAGCGTCTTTATTCACAGGATTAAAATGCAAAGGCACCGGATTAAATTGGAAGAAAACGAATACCATCACCCCAGTTAATAGAATAAAGAATTGCATAGGCACCTTTAGAAAACCATTCATGATTAAACCCATTTGGCTTTCTCTAGTTGATTTCCCTGAAAGGTATCTTCCTACTTGAGATTGATCAGTACCAAAATAGGATAACATCAAAAAGAAACCACCCGTTATTCCGCTCCAAAAGGTATAGCGATTTTCGGGGTCAAAAGAAAAATCAAGTATATTCATTTTATCATTGGCACCAGCTATATGCAAGGCGTTGGAAAAAGTCATATCATTGGGCAATAAATACAATATCAAAAAGAAAGTAATAAACATACCGCTCATGATGATGAACATTTGTTGTTTTTGGGTAACGTTTACGGCTTTTGTTCCGCCAGCAAAAGTATAAATCATGACTAAAATCCCTATGATGATATTGAGTAATGTTAAATTCCAGCCCAAAACTGCCGATAGAATTATAGCTGGTGCATAAATGGTTAATCCTGTTCCTAATCCACGTTGGATTAAAAACAAGATAGCGGTAAAAGAGCGTGTTTTTAGGTCGAAACGTTGTTCGAGATATTCATAGGCGGTAAACACTTTTAGGCGATGGTAAATAGGTATGAAAGTCATACTGATAACTACCATAGCAATAGGCAATCCAAAATAAAATTGCACGAATCCCATACCATCATGATAAGCTTGTCCTGGTGTGGAAAGAAAAGTTATTGCGCTTGCTTGGGTTGCCATTACTGATAAACCTACTGTCCACCAAGGTGTTTCTTTGTTGCCTAAAATGTATTCTTCAACATTTTTGCTCCCTTTGGTTTTATGCACCCCATAAAAAACAATGAAAAGTAGTGTTACAACTAAAATAATCCAATCAAGCTGTTGCATACTAAAAGAATAATTGCATTAAGAAAAAAAAGATTATTATATATAAAGCATTGGCAATTAATAACCAAGTGTAACTATTTTTCCAAAGAGATTTTTTTTCTGTTCTCATATTATTTTCCAATGGCTATAATGTTGGCTAATAGTCTAAATGCTCCAGAAACTCCTTCGGGTAATTCTCTAAAGAAACTTATACCAGTATAGATATAATTTCCTTTTCCATATTTAGCAACTAGTAAAGCACCATCTTTGGGTTTTTCGCCTTTATCATTAGCAGATAGAATAGGAGTGAAGTTAGCATCCCATTCACTTGGATAATACAATCCTTGTTCTTGTTTCCACCCTTTAAAATCTTCTTCGGTAATTTTATTAGGATAATTTAACACAGGATGATTGGGTGCTAAAAATCGAACTTCCGCATTTTCTTCAGTGACTCTATCACGTGATATTTTCAAAGGAAATGGTGACATGTCTTTGGTTACTAAATCATCTAAGGTATTGTATTGTACAATCATGGTTTTGCCATTTTTGACAAAATCCAATAAGATGCTTTGTTTGTAGGCTAAGGTATTAACCACATTATAGGCTCTTATGCCTGTCATCACTACATCAAAATCTTGTAGCTTTTCAGTAGTTATTTCTTCTGGTTTTAGGATGCTTACTTCGTAACCCATTTGAGTTAAACTCTTTGGCACTTCATCGCCAGCACCCATGATGTAGGCAATTTTTTCGTCTTTGGTTTTGATTTTTAGTCGAATACCTTTGGCTTCTGCTGGTTTTAAAACCATTTGCTTGTAAATATGGGTATAGTTGATGTCTATTTTTTCTTGGTCATAAACTTGTCCATCTACTGCTACAATACTATTTATACTAATTTCTCCTGCTTCTTTAGAAGGTGAAACATTAAAAACTGCCAACATTTCTTGATTTTTTTTATCAAGATTGAACGGTATTTCAGTAGGAGAAACTTCCCAGTTTAGAGGAACGTTTAGTTTCACGTTTCCGGTAACAGTATCTTTTCCAGCTTTTACTTTTACAGTAACTAATTTACTTCTGTCGTTGTTAAAAATATATACTTTCTCAGCAAAAGAAGAGGATGCCACAGGAACAATATCAAGTGGTTGATAGACTTCACCTATGACATCATCGTTGTATTTATAGACTACGTTTCGTTCAAAAGGGATTTCTACACCATTTATTGCAATCCAAAAACCCACTTTCACTTGACGTATCACATCTGGAATCCCAATATTTTCTTGGTTAACCACATGATACATGCCAATGCTTCCTTTTTGGTTGAGCCAATAGGGGTTAGTAAAATCAAAATCATAAGGAATATCTAATGTTATATTTTGTGAATAGGGAATATTAAATTGTAAATCGGTAGCTTTTTGATCCTCTTTATGGCTATAAACAGGAACTGCTCCAATTCCATTTAATTTCATTGGAATATTACTTCTGTTGATAGCTTCCAATTTAATTTTTAATGTACTTCCTCGAGTAACTTCTTGTCTATCAGAAACAGCTTCAAGATATAAACCAGCACAAGCAGCAATTATCTTTTTAATTTCCTCTGATTTTATGGTTCTCCAATGTTTGTCGGCTAATTGATCAATCAAATTATAGGCTTTCACCAATTCTGGAATTGAAGTAGATGGGTTTTTGAAATCAAAATTCTTTTCTACATTGGCTAAAATATCACCAATAGATTTACCATTTTTCACTCGGTTCCAAGTAGTATCGATGCCTTCAAAAAGATTGGTTTTGTCTTTTGGTATATCGCCTTTCAGGAACTCTAAATATTCATCTTCTTCTCCTCGAGTTCCCGAAGAACCAAATCCTTGTGACTGATGACGACTTCGACTAAGTGCTGCAATTTCTTGATTGGATTTCCCTAAAGAGGGATAATAAGTTCCAATTTTCATGTTTATTAGATTGGTTTTATCGGCAGCTTCAAATTTTTCTTTACTACCATAAAACCACCACGAAGTATTAAAAAACAACCGTTTTGGTTGCCAAGTCGTAACATATTGCAGTTGGTTAGGGAAAACGGTAGCATCATTAACCTTGTCAAAGGCTTCAAAACTTAGCATAGCAGAGGAAGTATGATGTCCGTGAGTAGTACCCGGAGAACGATGGTCAAAACGATTGATAATCACATCGGGTTGGAATTTGCGAATAGTCCAAATAACATCGCTTAGTACTTGGTTTTTGTCCCATATTTGCAATGTTTCGACTGGATTTTTAGAAAATCCAAAATCGTTGGCACGTGAAAAGAATTGTTCACCACCATCAATTTTTCGTGCTTCTATAAGTTCTTGTGTACGAATTAATCCTAGTTGTTCTCTCAATTCGGGACCAATTAAGTTTTGACCACCGTCGCCACGAGTTAAGGATAAATAACCTGTTCGGGCATTAATTTGATTGGATAAATAAGAAATCAAGCGTGTGTTTTCATCATCAGGATGTGCAGCAATATAAAGTACTGAGCCAAGAAAATTAAGTTTTTTTATTTGGTTATAAATGGCAACAGCGTCAGGTTTTGCTGGTTGTTGTGCCTCTACAATTTGGAAAATAAAGGCAAAAAAAACAAAATAAATAGTGTGGTGCTTTTGCATGTTTACAACTTTAATGTGCAATAGCTTCAAATATACAGATTAAATAAAAAGGAGTGATTTATTTAATTTGTTTTTAACAAAATCTATTCAATTTGAGGAGGTCTTGGCCTTAGAAAATCTTCCTTTAGCATTGTATGGATACTTTTTTTTATGGACTTTTAAAAACTGTTGTGGGTTTTCTTCGTCATAGTCGGTAATGATAACTTTAGTTTTATTAAACAATGAATATCCACCATAATTTGTTGGTAATTCTTCAGCAGTTTGCCAATCACCATCTTCAAAATAGTAATATACCATTTTTAAATTATCAAAATAAGCTTCAAGATTTGGATAATAATAGTAGCGGATAAAACAATTTGTTTTTTTGTCTATAGGTAAGGATGCTTTAGACTTATTTGTATTTTGTGAAAAGGAATGGACAGAAGTTAATAGGATACACAAAAATAATGATAATTTAAATAATTTCATAATTTTTAGATTTAGTAATTAACAAAATAACTTAATAGAATTCATAGTAACTTGTATTAAACCACTACTAATATAGTGAAAAATTCAATTGATTTAAAAAAAAAATAAGGGAATAAATACATACACTTTTTTTAAAGTTTTAATTAATCGGATCTATTTGAAATGTTATTCTTGTCGCTGTCTTCTCTAGTATCTTTAGGGATTACAGTGTTATCACCATCATTAAAGTTGATAGAAGAGGTTGAGTTGTTATAATGATAATGAGGAATTTTAATTTTGTGCCACTCAAATGTTTTTGGTAAATCATCACCCATTAAATAACCCCAAGGTTTCATAGTTTCGACACGATCAAAAATTACTTTAAATATAGCAATGATTGGTATGGCTAAAAACATACCCGTGATACCACCTAAAACATTTCCTATGATGATGCCAATAATAGACACTAACGCATTGATCTGAACCTTTGAATTGACAAATAACGGCACAAGAATATTGTTGTCTATCAATTGCACAATGATATTCACAATAATTACTCCAAAAATTATAGTTAAATCAGTTGAGCCAGAGAGTGAAATTAAAATACTGATTACGCCAGCGACCAATATACCTATATAGGGAACTAAATTTAAAATACCTGTAATCATACCTAGCAAAATAAAATACTCAACACCTATTATATATAGACCAATTGTGGTTAAGATGGAAACACCAATCATTTCTAATATCAACCCTACTACATAACTTTGTACTGCAATTTTTATGTGTACTAAAACGTCCCTAAGATTTTTGTGGTATTCAGGTTTAAATAATTTACATAAAAAAGTAATAAAATGATTTTGGTAAAGCAGAAATAGAAAAGTATAAATCGGTATTAATGTCATAGTAAGCAATATGTCGGTAAAAGAACTCAATGTGCTTCCAACAATAGCTTTTCCATTATCCAAACTACCTTGAGAGGCATTGGTCATGATTCTTTTTTGTTCATTTTTACTTAGGTCAAAATTATCTCTAATAAGTTCTTGAAAATGTTCCAAATGAAAATAGAAATTATTTTTTATTGTTCCCCAATCATTTGCCATATCACTTATTTGAATAGAAATAAAATAAAAAACACTAACAAATAATAGAACAAACACGACTATGGCAATTACTACAGCTAAAAAATGATTGAAGCGTAATCTTCTGTTTAAAAAAGTAACTACTGGTCGAAGGATGATAGCAAAAAGTAATGATAACAATAATGGAAAAATAATGTCTTGTCCAAAATATACAATGGTAAAAAGACCCATTAAACAAAGTAATATACTTGCTAGTTTTATATAAAAAGGAAATTTCATTTTCTGAGTCATACTTGTTATTATAAGTAAAGTTACTCTATTCTTCGCTTTTCTAGATACTATTATTCAAATAGTGATATACTTTTTCAGTAGGTAACCCCACTACATTGGTATAGGAACCTTCAATTTTTGAAATTCCAATTAGACCAATCCATTCCTGAATGCCGTAGGCACCAGCTTTATCAAATGGTTTATAGTGTTCTAAATAATAATGAATGGTGTCATCTGAAAGTTCTTTAAAGGTAACTTTGGTAATGTCATAAATAGTTTCCGTTTTAGTAATAGTTTTAAAACAAACAGAGGTAATTACTTCATGAGTTTCATTTGATAATGTTTTTAAAATAGAAAAAGCATCATCATAATCTGTTGGTTTTCCAAGAGCTTTATTATTATGCCAGACTATAGTATCACTAGTCACCAAGATTTCGTTTGCTTTAAGTTCGTCTTGAAAGGCAGCAGCTTTTAATTCAGCTAAGTAGTTTGTGATTTCTACACCTTGAAGATTTTTAGGATAAATTTCTTCTATATCTTTTAAACGTATTTCAAAATCTAAACCTAAATCGTTAAAGAACTGTTGTCTTCTTGGAGAACCAGATGCTAAAATTATTTTATACTGTTTTAAATTTTTGTTACCCACGGTATTTCATATTTAAAGTAATTATTCCTAAAGAAAGAATGCCAAAAAATAGTACCCATTTTAAAACATTACTTAAAAAATGATAGTCTTTTTTAGAAATTGCATTCCATATTTTTATGCTAAAAAACACCAATGGACTAATTATAAATATTAGCATATAAATAACTAAAAAATAGAGTTTAGAATTCATGAAATAATCATTGGTATATAATAAAATAAAAACTGTAGTTATTATACCTAAAACAAAAATAACTTTATTAGTTTTTTTTATTCCTATTACTATTGGTAAAGTACTCATTCCTTGATTAGTATCACCATAAACATCTTCCATATCCTTTACTATTTCTCGAATGAAATTAATAACAAATGCAAAAATGGCAAAGTCCATCAAGACTGAAAAATATTTTCCCATTTCACTTCTGTTAACTTCATAGGTTAAAGGCAATAAATCAAATAGACCGATAATAAGTATGCTCAAACCTACTAATAAAGCCACTATTATATTACCAATTAGTAGCATTCTTTTAAAACTTGTTGCATATAAATATAACAACGTAACTATGATGATAAAAACTCCGCCAAAGCTTGGTTTTTGAATGATGTTAGCCAAATAAAAACCAATTCCTACACCCGTAACATTCATCAAAAAATAAATATTATAGCCCATCGTTTCAGAGATGCTTTTGCCAATTATAATTTTTTCTGGCTTGTTGTCATAATCTGTTTCTTGGTCCATTATATCATTAATGATATAACCTGCACCAGCAATTAATACAGAGGATAGTACTAATAAGCTATATTGAAAATCATTTAAAAACAAATAGACATCTTGATATTTTAGATAACCATATCTAAAAATCAGTTGCATAAAAGCCAACATCAAAAGGTTTTGGTAACGAATGAGTTTTAGGAATTTCATGAAGTTCTTAATTAACTTATTTTTTGATTTGGTTATTGGATACTTATGAATTAATCGTGTTTTCCGTCATAATACATGTGCCATTTTCCTTGTACCTTCATGACTTGTTCTATTACTTCCCGAACAGCACCTTTGCCACCATTTTTGTGAGATATGTATTTACTTATAGCTTTTATTTCTGGACTAGCATCTTGCGGACATGTTGGCAAACCTACTAATTGCATCACATGAAAATCAGGTATATCATCGCCCATGTACATTACATGATCGGGTTTGATTTTAAACAAATCTGTATATTCATTAAAAGTTGCTACCTTGTTAGGTGACGCTAAATAGATATCACTAATACCCAAGTTCCTCAACCTAATTCTAACCCCTTCGTTATTACCTCCAGAAATTATGCATACATGATAACCACTTTCTATGGCCGCTTTCAAAGCAAAACCATCGCGAATGTTCATGATTCTTAGCATTTCTCCATTTTCAGTAACATGAACAGAACTGTCTGTTAATACACCATCAACATCAAAGATGAAAGTAGTAATATGATTCATGATTTCTTTATAACTTTTTTCCATTATCGATAATTGATTTGGTTAGCAATTTATAAATTTCTTTTTGGTTTTTATCGGTTAAAAAGTTCAAATGGGCATTAATACTTTTAGTGTCTTGACGTATGGCTGGACCAGTTTGTGCTTCTTTGGGAGAAAGAGTTAATATTTTATCTGCCGTTTCCAGTATAAGTGGTTGCAAAATAGTAAAATCTAATTGGTTTGCTTCACAGATTTCTTGCCCTATCTGATATAAATGATTGACAAAATTAGACACAAACACAGCGGATAAATGCAACGCTCTTCTTTGGTCTGAATTTATGGTATAGGTAACTTTAGAAATCGCTTTAGCTACTTTTTCCAAAGTTTTATAATCAGTATCATTTATTGCTTCTAAACAAATGGGTACAGCTCTAAAATCTACAGTTTTTGATTTTGAAAACGTTTGTAATGGATAAAATACACCTTTACGATTTTTATCATTAAGCGCTTCCATAGCCACGCTTCCCGATGTGTGCACCACTAATTTATCTGAAAATGGAAGTTGTGCTGAAAGCGAAATAATGGCATCATCGCTTATGGCTAAAATATAAACATCAGCATTTTGTAACTGTGATAAATCATTGCAAATAAACTCAGATGGAAGGAGATGCTCAAAACTACCATTATCTCTTGCCCAAACCTGCGATACGTTAATATCACTAGCTTTTTGAAATGCGGTAATTAAATGATGGGCTACATTGCCAGCGCCAAGAACTACTACTTTAATCATACTTGCAAAAGTACTAAATTTAGCCCAAATGATAAAAGCAGTATGAAATTAATGACATTGATTAAAAATTTGAATTTAATTATAGCTAAATTAGTTAAGAATTATTTTATAAAATACGAAATAAATAAAAATAGGAAGTCATGTAAAAGACCTTCAATATAGATTTGATTTACTCCTATCAACCTTAACCATTTTTTACTACTTTTATAAACTCAAATAAAAAGCCTTTCATTATGAGTTATTTCAAGATAAACAACCTAGAACATTACTTCAAAATGTATAATAAATCTATCCGAGAACCTCGCAAGTTTTGGGATAAGATAGCCGATGAAAACTTCACTTGGTATCAAAAATGGGATAAAGTTTTTGAAGTTAATTTTCAAGAAGCCAAATTCAAATGGTTTCCAGAAGCCAAAGTCAATATCACTAAAAACTGTATTGACCGTCACTTGGCTAGAAGAGGAGAAAAAACTGCCATCATTTTTGAACCTAATAATCCGGATGAACCTGCTTTACATATTACGTATAACGAACTCTATGATAGAGTAGCTCGAATGGCAAATGTATTGAGAGAGCAGGGTATTGAAAAAGGGGATAGAGTTTGTGTTTATTTGCCTATGATACCTGAACTTGCCGTAGCTGTTTTAGCTTGCGCAAGGATAGGAGCAATTCATTCTGTTGTTTTTGCCGGTTTCTCAGCTTCTGCAGTAGCCGAAAGAATCAATGATTGCGAATGTAAAATGGTTATTACTTCAGATGGTAGCAACCGTGGTAATAAATCTTTAGACTTGAAAGCTATTATAGATGAGGCCTTAGATAAGACTCCTTGTGTAAGTAAAGTATTGGTGGTAAAACGAACTAACACTCCAGTAACAATGAAAGAAGGGCGCGATATTTGGTTGCAACCTTTGCTAGATGAAGCTATTCCTAATAATGTGGCTGAAATCATGGATGCCGAAGATCCATTATTCATTCTCTACACTTCGGGTTCTACTGGCAAACCAAAAGGAATGGTTCACACCACAGCAGGATATATGGTTTATACTTCGTATACTTTTAAAAATGTCTTCAATTATGAAGAAAACGATATCTTTTGGTGTACAGCAGATATCGGTTGGATAACAGGACATTCCTATATCCTTTATGGTCCATTACTAAACGGAGCCACTACAGTTATTTTTGAAGGGATACCTTCTTATCCAAACCACAGTCGTTTCTGGGAAGTAATCGAAAAACATAAAGTAACTCAATTTTATACAGCACCAACTGCCATTCGTGCTCTAGCAAAAGAAAGCTTAGACTATGTGCAGAAATATCCTTTGAAATCATTAAGAGTCATTGGTTCTGTTGGTGAACCAATTAATGAAGAGGCTTGGCACTGGTATAATGACCACGTAGGAGGAAAACGCTGCCCATTGGTAGATACCTGGTGGCAAACAGAAACTGGAGGTATAATGATATCACCAGTAGCTTTTGTAACACCTACAAAACCAACCTATGCATCGTTACCTTTACCAGGTATTCAACCGGTATTAATGGATGAATTGCGCAATGAGATAGAAGGCAACCAAGTAACAGGAAGTTTGTGTATCAAGTTTCCTTGGCCATCTATCGCCAGAACCATTTGGGGTGATCATCAACGATATAAAGAAACCTATTTCACAGCTTTTCCAGGAAAATACTTCACAGGCGATGGCGCTTTGCGCGATGAAGTGGGTTACTATAGAATAACAGGTAGAGTAGATGATGTGATTATTGTTTCTGGACATAATCTTGGAACAGCTCCTATAGAAGATGCTATTAACGAACATCCAGCAGTTGCCGAAAGTGCTATTGTAGGCTTCTCTCATGATGTAAAAGGGAATGCACTTTATGGTTTTGTAATACTGAAAGAAATAGGAGAGAGTAGAAACCAAGAAAACCTATACAAAGAAATCAATCAATTGATTTCAGACCAAATTGGTCCTATCGCCAAACTCGATAAAATCCAATTTGTCTCAGGGTTACCTAAAACACGTTCTGGAAAAATTATGCGACGCCTATTAAGAAAGATAGCGGAAGGCGATTATGCAAACTTTGGAGATACTTCAACTTTACTTAATCCAGAAATAGTTGAAGAGATAAAAAATGGAAAAGTTTAATAAATAACACTTTTATTTTTTATTCAGACTAAGGAGGAATTTAGTTAATCTAAAAATGGTTATTGAGTTTTCTCCTTTTTCAGAATTGTCAAGATTGCTTATCCTAGTAAGATTAAATTACTTTAACAGAATTATATAACAATTCATCCATATCCTTTTCCAAAATTTACTTTTTTATGAAAGGAAACCTAGTAATAATAGGTGGTGGTTTAGCGGGCTTAACTGCTGCAATACATTTGCGCAAACTAAAAATTCCTGTTACACTCATCGAAAAGAACACCTACCCAAAACATAAAGTTTGTGGCGAATACATATCCAATGAAGTGTTGCCATATTTCAACTGGTTAAATATTTCCCTGGAAACATTAAAGCCTACACACATCAACAAACTTGAATGTTCCACAATCTCAGGAAAAACAATTAAAGTACCATTGCCATTAGGTGGTTTTGGGATAAGTCGCTATACGTTAGACAATTATTTATATAAAAAAGCCATAGAAAGCGGTTGTCAAGTTATGCAAGAAACGGTTGAAAACATCCATTTTGATAATGACGAATTCACAGTAATCACTGCTAAAGGCAATAGTCTGAAAGCATCCATCGTTTTGGGTGCATTTGGCAAACGTTCCAATATTGATATTAATTTAAACAGAAACTTTACCCAACAAAAATCGCCTTGGCTCGCCGTTAAATCCCATTATGAAGGTGAATTTCCAAATGATATTGTAGGTTTGCATAATTTCAATGGTGGTTATTGTGGTGTTTCTAAAGTAGAAGACAATAAGATTAATATTTGTTATTTAGCAAGTTACAAAAGTTTTAAAGTTTATAAAAATAGTACCGAATACCAGGAACGAGTGTTAGCACAAAATCCGAACTTGAAAAATATTTTTGAAAATACCAACATCCTGTTTGAAAAACCAATATACATTAGCCAAATTTCCTTCGAAGCAAAACAACCTATAGAAGCACACATGCTTATGATAGGCGATACTGCTGGTTTAATTCATCCACTATGTGGCAATGGAATGGCGATGGCTATTCATAGTGCTAAAATTGCTACGGAAGTTATAGATGATTACATCCATCAAAGAATAAAGACTAGAGCCGAAATGGAGAAAGTGTATACCAAACAATGGAATAAAATCTTCAAATCAAGATTACTAACTGGAAAGCTATTGGCAAATATACTTTTACAACCAAAACTATCGGAATTCTTATATCGTATGATTAGTGTAGCTCCTTTTTTATTGACAAGCATCATTAAGAAAACCCACGGTAAACCAATTAGTATTAAAACTAAATGATATTAAATACAAAACATAGAACTAATGAACTCGAAATCATGGATGATTTTTCCATGGAAGGAGAAGAATTGCGTGATGCCTTAGATAAAATCGCTAAGATTAATCAACTTTTAGGAGGCAATCAACTAACTTTACAAGGCGTTTTAAGTTTGGTAAAAGGAATTCCAAAAGAAAAGGAAATCGTTATTGTTGATATTGGTTGTGGTAATGGCGATATGTTACGAAAATTAGCAGAATTTGGAAAAAAAAATAATTATTTTTTCAAATTAGTTGGAGTTGATGCTAACAGTTTTACAATAAGTCATGCAGAATCATTATCAAAAAATTATCCTAACATCAGTTATAGTTGTCAAGATATTTTTGATGAAGATTTTAAGAAATTGAAGTACGATATTGTACTCTGTACTCTTACATTACATCATTTCAAAGATGATGAAATTGTTTTATTAATGCAATTGTTTTATAAAAATACCTTTATAGGAATTGTAATAAATGATTTAGAACGTAGTGCTCTAGCTTATCGATTGTTTCAGATATTTTGTTATATATTTAGGTTGAATTATATGTCAATAGAGGATGGTTTGATTTCTATTCTTCGCGGATTTAAAAAAGAAGAATTAGAGCTGTATTCAAAAAAAGCGAAATTAAATGATTATACCATTCAATGGAAATGGGCTTTTCGTTACCAATGGATTATAAAAAAAATATGAGCGTAAAAATTAAAACAGTCGCCAAACAGTTACCCAAGTATTCTAGATCTACGGATGAAATCATTCCGTTTCTAGACACTTGGCTTTTTGGGCAAGAAGAACGCTTTATTCGAAAAGTGAAGAAGATATTTGAAGGCGCATTGGTAGACAAACGTTATTCTATTATGGATCCAGTAGAAGTGTTTACTACTACTTCTTTTGAAACTCGCAATGATATTTATGTTCGTGAAATAATTGATTTAGGTGAAAAGGTTTTGGTTAAAGCTTTAGCAAAAGCCAATTGGATCCCAACCGATTTAGATTATATCATAACCGTGAGTTGCACCGGAATTATGATTCCGTCACTCGATGCTTATTTGATTAATAAAGTACAATTACGTCAAGATATTGTTCGCTTACCTGTAACCGAAATGGGTTGTGCGGCAGGAATATCGGGTATAATTTATGCCAAGAACTTCCTAAAAGCCAATCCTGGAAAAAGAGCAGCAGTAATTGCTGTAGAAAGTCCAACGGCTACGTTTCAGCTCAATGATTATTCGATGGCAAATATTGTAAGTGCCGCTATTTTTGGAGATGGCGCCGCATGTGTATTACTTTCTTCAAATGAGGAAGATGAAGGTCCAGAAATTGTTGACGAACAGATGTATCACTTTTATGATAACATCCATATGATGGGGTTTAAGTTGACCAATATGGGTTTGCAGATGGTATTAGATGTTGAGGTACCAGAAACTATATCTTCACATTTCCCATATATTATTCATCCATTTTTAGAAAAAAACGAATTAACTATCAATGATATTGACCATTTGATTTTTCATCCTGGGGGCAAAAAAATAGTACAAACCGTAGAAGATTTGTTTTCAGATTTAGGAAAGAACATTAATGATACTAAAGAAGTATTGCGATTGTATGGCAATATGTCAAGTGCAACGGTTTTATATGTTTTAGAACGCATTATGGATAATCAACCTGCGGAAGGAGAAAAAGGATTAATGCTTAGTTTCGGTCCGGGATTTTCAGCACAACGAATACTATTGCAATTTTAAACACTTTCTTGCCATTTCCACGAAGGAGAAATCTCTGTAACTGTTTACAATGTTTAAAAGAAAATGACAAAAGAAGAAATTTTATTAAAATTACCTTATTCCAAACCTTTTTTGTTTGTAGATGAAATTATCAGTATCAATGAAAATGGAGTGGAAGGTAACTTTATATTCAGTGAAGAATTAGATTTTTACAAAGGTCATTTTAAAGACTATCCTGTGACACCTGGAGTTATCCTCACGGAAACTATGGCACAAATAGGAGTGGTATGTTTAGGGATTTATATTTTGAATGATAAATTTAATAACGAACATTTAATTGCCTTAACCTCAAGTGAAATAGAATTTTTAAAACCTGTATTTCCTAAGGAGAAAGTTACGGTTATTTCAGAGAAAATCTATTTCCGTTTTGGAAAATTAAAATGCAACGTAAAAATGATAAATGAGCAAGGAGAAGTAGTATGTAACGGAGCCATAGCCGGATTAATTAAGCTATAAACTATGCAGCGAAGAGTGGTCATAACGGGTCTAGGTGTTGTCGCTCCCAACGGAGTTGGCATTGCAGCGTTTACTCATGCTATACAACATGGTATTTCAGGAATTAAACATGACACAGAATTAGAGCGCTTGCAATTCTCCTGTCAAATTGCGGGCAAACCTGAAATAGCAACCGAATATGCTTTGAAATATTTTACCGAATTAGAGCTCCGCAATTTCAATTCCTCTGGGATTTTATATGGTGTTATTGCAGGTATGGAAGCTTGGTGCGATGCGGGCTTATCAACAGCCATTCAAGACGAACCCGACTGGGATAGTGGCACTATTTTCGGAACTGGAACTTCTGGTATTGATAAGTTTCGCGAAAGCATTTATAAGATTGACGACTTTCAAACTCGCAGATTGGGTAGTACTGCAGTGGCACAAACCATGAATAGTGGCGTGAGTGCTTACCTTGGTGGAAAACTAGGATTAGGTAATCAAGTGAGTACCAATTCTTCTGCTTGTACTACCGGTGCAGAAAGTATCTTGATGGCCTATGAACGTATAAAATCAGGACAAGCAAAACGCATTCTAGCCGGAAGCACTAGTGACTCTGGGCCATATATTTGGGGAGGTTTTGACGCTATGAAAGTATGCACTTTTAAACACAATGACACACCTCAACAAGGTTCCAGACCCATGTCGGCTTCAGCTTCTGGTTTTGTTCCAGGTAGTGGCGCAGGCGCTTTGTTGCTAGAAGATTTCGACACTGCTCTATTCCGAGGTGCTAAAATATATGGAGAAGTTATTGGTGGTAATATCAATTCGGGCGGGCAACGTGGTGGCGGTACCATGACTGCTCCCAATGCCACGGCTGTAAAACGATGTATTACTGAGGCTTTGATTAATGCTACTATTGATCCTACTGAAATTGATACTATAAACGGTCATTTAACAGCAACCTCCAAAGACGTTTTGGAAATACAAAATTGGAGCGAAGCATTAAAACTTAAGGGAAATAAATTTCCGTATATTAATTCATTAAAATCAATGGTGGGACATTGTTTGTCTGCTTCAGGTAGTGTTGAAAGTGTGGCTTCTGTGTTGCAACTGCATCATGGATTTATTTTTCCAAATATAAATTGTTATGATTTGCATCCTGAGATAACTGCCATTATTGATGAAACTAGCATTCCACAACAATTAATCAAAAAAGAACTGAATATAGTGGCTAAAGCCAGTTTTGGTTTTGGTGACGTGAATGCTTGTGTACTATTTAAAAAATACAACTAAACTATGAACAAAGAAGCTATTATTGAACAACTAAAAACTATTGTTAAGCCTTTTGTGAAAAACCAAGTAGCTTTTGACAATCTTACCGAAGAAACTGATTTTATTACCGATTTACAAATCAACTCTGCTAATTTAGTTGATGTGGTGTTAGATGTAGAAGATGCCTTCAAAATAGTAATTGATAATGAGTCAATGGAGAAAATGATTAGTATAAAAGCAACTCTTGAAATTATTCAGGAAAAATTACCAGCAAAGTGATTGGCAACGACATTGTAGATTTGTTAATTGCCCAACAAGAAAGCAATTGGCAACGCAAAGGTTTTCTCAATAAACTCTTTACAAGCAAAGAGCAAGATCTTGTATTATCCTCGAGCAATCCTGAACTTATGGTTTGGAACTTGTGGAGTAGGAAAGAAGCTGCTTATAAAATTTATAACCGTGAGAGTGGGCAGCGTGTTTTTAATCCCATACAATTTGAATGTGATGAAGATAAAGTGTTCTTTGGGAACTTGATTTATTATACCCAAACCCAAATCACACCCGATTATGTTTATACTATCGCCCTTACTACCATAGATGAATTTCATGCTATTCAGCATTTAACTACTAGAAAAAGCATTCAAAAAAAAAATAATATCCCCAATTGGATAGACAAAAAAAATCATCTTGTTTATCCTGCTTCCATTACTCATCATGGAAGATTTTTGAGAGTGGCAGTCTTAAAATAATTTTCTTTTTTACAATATTAAGCAGTATTGTTCTTGTGTTTTTTTAATAAATAATATTTATAATATTTTTAATGTATCGCTATTTCAGGGCATGATAAAAATAAAAAAACCCATTCTAATTGGAATGGGAAATGTATTTTTTAAAAGGAATTAGCAATTAAATAATGCCTATTTAATCCTGCATGTAATGATTTTATTCTAGAACTGCTCTCTACCAGCAAAGTGAAAAGCACCTTCGATGGCAGCATTTTCATCAGAGTCTGAACCGTGAACAGCATTTTCTCCTATAGAGGTTGCATATTTTTTACGTATAGTTCCCTCGGCAGCTTCAGCGGGGTTAGTAGCACCAATTAAGGTTCTGAAATCTTCGACTGCATTATCTTTTTCTAAAATAGCTGCAACTATAGGTCCACGTGTCATAAATTCTACTAACTCACCAAAGAAAGGACGTGCTGAGTGAACTGCGTAAAATTTTTGAGCATCAGCTACGGTTAATTGTGTTAATTTCATTGCTACGATTCTGAAACCTCCTTCAGTAATCATATTTAGTATTCCACCGATGTGTCCGTTTTCAACTCCATCAGGTTTAATCATGGTAAAAGTTCTATTTGTTGCCATTTTTCTTTATTTAAAATTTAAAAATATTATGCAAAAATAAGTCTTTTAAATTAGTATTTAAAAGCACAGCCATCACTTTTTTAAAATTTTATTTACAACATAATGTAATCTAGAAGTAATATTTACAAAAAAGAAAACTTGTATATGTTGCTATTTCTGTAAAATTGGTGTAAATAATTTTATTCTTTTATTTGTAATGTAATTTATTTTAAATAAAACAGCTACCAACAAAAATATTCTATTTAATAAATTTGTTTGATTATAAGGTAATAATGGTATGATAAGGATTTAAAGGTTTAAGTTCTGCAACTAATTTATTAATGAACTCTTGCCCAAATTCATTGTAGTATTCAGAAAAGTTGTTGCTGCGTTCTTGTAAACTTTGGTTGGGAAATAACTCATTTTGCAGCTGGATAATTCGTTCTAGTTGGTCTGAATGCATTCGTTTTTCAGCTTTAAGTAAACGTTTCTCTAGGTTTTCTAGTCCTTTTATTTGTTTTAGTTCTTGAGCTTTTACAGCGCCAATAAACGATTTGTCGGTTTGGGAAGCTATTAAGTTTAGTTTTTCAAACTGTTTTTTCAATGTTTCTTTTTGTTCTGAAAAATCGAGAGTAAAAGCTGATAATTCTTGAGTTTTTTTGGTGTACAACTCTTGCTGATTACTAAATAAGTCAGCCCACGAAAGTTTTAAGTTGTCAGCCTTATGCACTTGTTTTTCTTTTGCCAGCAGCACAGAGTTGCGCAATAAAAGTATTGGGAAGGTGACATTATTAGCCTCAAAATTGGATTTCAATTGTAACCAATAGGCAATTTCACCAGCACCACCAATGTAGCAAATATTGGGTAAAATTACTTCTTCGTATAAAGGTCTAAGGATAACATTGGGGCTAAACTTTTCTGGGCTTTTTTCTAGTAAAGCTAGTATTTCGCTTTGAGAGAAAACGATACTAGAATTATTAATTTTATACTGATTGTTTTCAAAAAGTAGGCGTTCTCTGAGATTGTCTTCTATATAAAAAAGGTTAATTTCTCTTGGGTTTACTTGTATTGAATAATCTTTAAGCAAAGTATTGGTTTCATTTACTTTATTAAATGAAGTTTGATGTAACAATTCTTCTTTAATAAAAGGACTAAAAAGTTGTTTTAGAGAAAGGTCGTCTCCATCAAGTAGTACTAATCCATAAACACCAAATAATTCGTTCGTTAAAAAACGAGTAGCCTCTGCTAGATTGGAATGATTTAGATAACTTTTTTGAAACAAGTCTTTTAAATATTTTGCATTGTCACCAATACCTAATTCTTTTTCAAATACATTCAATACCTCCTGTAAACCATTTGTGGCAAGTCTTCCCACTGGACCATTACTTTCAGTTTTCCATTTTATTTTTTTATTCTTGAAGTTGAAAAAGTTAATTTCATCAAAATCGTGATCTTCTGTTGCCATCCAATAGATAGGCACAAAATTTTTCTCAGGATACTGTTGTTTTAAATCTTTACAAAGAGTAATAGTTGAAACAATTTTATATAAAAAATAGAGTGGACCTGTAAATAAATTCAGTTGATGACCAGTTGTAACCGTAAAAGTTTTGGTTTCATTAAGAAGTTCAATATTGGTTTTGGTAGCATCTGAAACTTCTATATTATCGTATTGTTTTTTTAAAGCAGTTACTAAAACACTTCTGTTTTGGGAGGAATAATTAGCTTCCTTCTCATTGATTTGGTCTTTGAAGTTTTCGATTCTAGGAAAACGATTATAGGTGTTTTGCAATTCAAGTTTCTCTTCTAAATAATCTACAATTAGTTTAGAAAAATATCCTGATTTTTGATAGCTAATACAATCGGTTGGCATTTGAGATGGGATTATTAATTGGTTACAAAACTTCCATATAAATAATCATCGCCTAGGTAGAAATCACTATTTCCTCTTTTCATGGTGACTTTTTTCAAATGAATGGTATGTTGATAACCTGAACCAACTATAAATGTTGTGGTAACTTCAATTATTCCGCTAACATCAGCAATACCATTAATTGCATTCCATTCTTGAGTAAGTGTTGGGGTTGCAGGTAGTGTGCTTGCGCAGAAATAAGCATTATTTATAGTGCTTGAAAATAATTTATAGGTCAATTTATTAGTAGCACTTAGTAAAGCTATCCTTGGCGTAGTTGTTGTTGCATTTTCAAAAAGGGTTGTGAAATTGTCCACATCAAGGATCAAAGATTCACTTCCGTTGAAGTTAAATATTCTATTGTCACAAGTGCTTTTGTTTACTTCTTCATCAAATCCAAAAGCTAAAGGACTTACATTTTTCATATAATTACCAAAAACAAATGTAGTTCCACCATAAGTTTGCGAAGAACCATCGGATTTTAGGAAAACAATATCTTCAAAAACGATATAATATTTATAGCCAGTTATTTGGGTTATTCCAGTGCTTGAGTTTACCGATTTAATTGCTGAAGATGTGATAAGGATAGTTCCTGAAGTTGCTTTCCATTCTTCAGTTAAACTTGGAATGGCATCTGGAACTATAGGACAAATATTAGAAGCAGAAACGGTTCCATTAAATTTTCTGTAGGTTACTTTTACAGTACTTGACAAATCAACTGCGATAGGAGCACCTTCTAGTGTTTCTTCATTGGTGAAGGTTTCAGCAGGTATTTCAATGAAAAGCATTTCATTGTCTTTTACTTTGTAGATAACGTCTTTCTCGCTACATTTTAGGGCAGCAACTTCTGTAAAATCTATTGCATCTACGGTTAAGTTACCATCATCGCAGGCATTGATTACAAAAACTAAGAATAGGATACTTGCTATTTGTTTCATTAGTATGGTATAATTTTTAACAAAAATAAGTTTTTTAAGCTATTAAAATTATGTTTTATAATTTAATTAAGAACAGGACTTTTTATATTTGCACCATGAAAAAAGTATATCTTGATAACGCAGCCACTACTTCTATTCGTCAAGAAGTTATAAACGAAATGGTTTCAATACTGCAAGAAGAGTATGGAAATCCTTCTTCTACTCACAGCATTGGCAGGAGTGCTAAGGCAGTTATTGAGACATCACGCAAAACTATTGCTAAACATTTGCATTGTGCTGCTTCGGAAATTATTTTTACTTCAAGTGCTACTGAAGCTACTAATTGGATTTTAAGAAGTGCTATAAAAGATTTTGGAGTAAAAAGAATTATTTCTTCAAAAGTAGAACATCATGCTACATTATATACTATCCAAGCTTTACAAGAAGAATTTGGAATTGAGGTTGAATATATAAATATTTCAAGAGATGGGATATTAGATTACCAACAATTAACTGATTTACTCGACATCGAAATACCGACATTAGTCTCATTGATGCATGTAAATAATGAAACAGGGGTACTTCATGACATCACTAAAATAGGAACTTTATGCCATCAAAATAAGGCATTGTTTCATTGTGATACAGTGCAATCAATAGGCAAGACCGAAATAAATTTACAAGAATTACCTATAGATTTTTTGGTAGCCAGTGCCCATAAATTTCATGGCCCAAAAGGAGTTGGGTTTGCTTTTGTCCGTAAGATTTTGGTCTTGCAACCTATGTTTTTTGGCGGAGAACAAGAGAAAGGTTGGCGCGCAGGAACCGAATCAGTACATCAAATAGCTGGTATGTCAAAAGCTTTAGATTTATCTTATCAGCATCTAGAAGAGGAACAAAAATATATTTTAGCATTGAAAAACTATTGCTGTACTCAATTGCAATATGCTTTTGCTGAAGCTACTTTTAACGGAGTGGATACTTTTTATAATATTGTGAATGTATTATTGCCATTTTCTCCAGAGAAAACGGCTATGATTTTATTTCACTTGGATATAAAAGGGATTGCTGTTTCCAGAGGAAGTGCTTGTCAAAGCGGAAGTGCTAAACCTTCACATGTATTGGCAGAAATGCTTACAGAAGATGAATTAACAAAACCGAGTTTGCGTATTTCTTTTAGTCATTATAATACTGAAGAAGATATTGATTATTTGGTAGATGTGTTGAAAGGAATTTAATCGATAAAATAATCGAAACTACATTTCTGTTTAGAGTATTTTCTTAATCACACGCAATCGGTGAGTATGTCGGTTTTGTTCGGCATTATAAATACCAAGATGGTCTAATCTGTCAATGCGCACTTTACCACTGGCATGAATGATATAATTATTTTCCATCATGATACCTACGTGTATAATTTTGCCTTCTTCATTATCAAAAAAAGCTAAATCACCGGGTTCACTTTCTTCAATAAAACTTAAAGCTTCTCCTTGTGTAGCTTGTTGCGAGGCGTCACGCAGGAGCTTGTATCCATTGAGTTTATATACCATTTGTGTAAATCCAGAACAATCGATGCCAAAAGGTGTTTTACCGCCCCAAAGATAAGGAGCATTCAAATACATAGAGGAAGTAATAATTAAATTTGCTTTTTCTTTGACACCACTGATACGCATGCCTTCAAATTCAAAACCATCGATATTGATTTCGCTATGATTTAAAAAAGAAAGTGAAGCCCCTAGAGGAATAGGTAGTAATGTGTTTGATGGATTTGATATATATTCAACCAAATCAGCATTCAAGATGATGGCATCTTTAGATAAATCTTTAAAGTTTTTTTCAGAGATAATTTGGTATTGTTTTGAATCAACCCAACCTTCGTAATTATCAAACTGTAATTTGATTTTTGACCACTGATTTTGTGTTTCTAAAATTTCAAAGTGTTCTCCAAATAAAACCTGCGAAACAATTTCGCTTCTATCACTTGGTTCGGCTCTTAGAGGAATTATAGCAAGATTACAGATTGCAAACATTAAGTATAATTGATAATTAAAAATTGTTTAAATTCTTTCTATTACAATGGCTGATGCGCCACCACCACCATTACAAATAGCTGCAGCACCATATTTAGCATTGTTTTGTTCTAATACGTTGATTAAGGTAACTACAATTCGGGCTCCAGAACATCCAAGAGGATGACCTAAAGAAACGGCACCACCATTTACATTTACTTTTTCATTAGCTAAACCAAGGATTTTAGCATTGGCTAAACCCACTACAGCAAAAGCTTCGTTGAATTCAAAATAATCAATATCATTAATTGATAAACCCGCTTTTTCTAGGGCTATTGGTAAAGCTTTCGCTGGAGCAGTGGTGAACCATTTTGGTTCTTGTGCTGCATCTGCATATGATTTGATATACGCTAATGCTTTTAAACCTAGCGATTTTGCTTTTTCTTCGCTCATTAACACCAAAGCTGCCGCACCGTCATTGATGGTGGAAGCATTGGCTGCGGTTACTGTTCCTTCTTTTGTAAAGACTGCGTTTAAAGTAGGTATTTTATCTAACTTAACGTTTGTATATTCTTCGTCTTTTGCAAAAACAATAGGTTCGCCTCGTCTTTGAGGAATGGTTACTGATACAACTTCATTATCAAATTTTCCTTCATTCCAAGCTTTTGCAGATCGTTCATAGGATTGAATAGCAAAAGCATCTTGCTCTTCACGAGTAATTTTGTATTCAGAGGCACACAAATCAGCAGCAACACCCATGGCGTTATTGTCATAGGCATCTTGCAAACCATCTCTTTGCATTCCATCAATCATAGTAGTTGGACCAAATTTCACTCCATTTCTCATGTGAATATAATGTGGAATTAAGCTCATGTTTTCCATGCCGCCTGCTACTATTATTTCAGCATCGCCGTTCATGATGGCTTGTACACCTTGCATGATGGCTTTCATGCCAGAAGCACATACTTTGTTAATAGTTGTAGCTGGAACAGTATTAGGTAATCCTGCAAAAATAGCTGCTTGTGTTGCTGGTGCTTGTCCAACTCCAGCTTGCACTACATTACCCATTAAAACTTCGTCAACTAATTTTGGATCTATATTAATTTTATCTAGTGCTCCTTTAATAGCAATTGCTCCTAGTTGAGGCGCAGTAACTGAAGATAAACTCCCCATAAAACTTCCTATGGGAGTTCTCACGGCGGAAACTATAACGACTTTTTTACTCATGATACTATTGTTGTATTACTCCGCTGCGCTCCATATAATTTGGCTGTAAGCTCCTCGGGTGTTTGTACTGCAAAGCTAAACTTTTATTATAAATTATTTAAATGAGACCTTAATAAATCTTTATGTCAGCTAATTTACAACGATTAGTATAGTCTAGTTAATTGAAAGTGAGCCTTTTTTGTTGTTATTTGTTTTTGCTGCTAAAAAAAGAAATGAAATAGTTGTAAAATATAGAATGATAAATTACATTTGCAACCGCTTAATAAATTTTCGTTCATTGAGTTTGGAGAGTTGCCTGAGAGGCCGAAAGGACATGTTTGCTAAACATGCGTATGGGAAACTGTACCAAGGGTTCGAATCCCTTACTCTCCGCAATTAGGTTTTAGTGTAACCTAATTATCGTGTTCTATTGTATTAGGAATAGACAGATAATAAATACACGGGGTGTAGCGTAGCCCGGTTATCGCGCCTGCTTTGGGAGCAGGAGGCCGCAGGTTCGAATCCTGCCACCCCGACTTTTAATTTTTAATTATTAAAATGGTTCCATAGCTCAGCTGGATAGAGCAACGCACTTCTAATGCGTAGGTCGAAGGTTCGAATCCTTCTGGGATCACTTGAACCAAAAGCCTCTAGAGATATCTAGAGGCTTTTTTGGTTAGCTTCAATTAGACATTTTTTTTTTAAAAAACGATATTTAGTTGATGGAACTATGAAAAAAAATGATGAAACTATCCTATAACTTTTTACATAAAATAATAAGAAAGAATAGAAAGTCAGAGGATATAATCTTAAAAAAAAATCAGTTTTGTTAGAAAATGTTATAGAAAATAAGAAGCTAATGATTATCTATGTAAAAAGTTTTTTTCAAATCAATTATAAAGAAACATAGGATAACCCCTGATAATAATTTAAATTTATAATCTAAAAAAATAGAACTATTGTAATTAGTATTTAGTGTTAAGAATCAACTAGTTTTATAATTTAAAATCTTTATCCTTGTAGTAGTTTATCAATAGATTAACAAACTTACTGTAGCTTTCTATTCCGTCTTTTTGTTGATTGGTTTTCAAAAATTGGTCATAAAAAGCATGAAATCCTTTATAAATAAAGGTGTCATATTGTTCCCAAAAGAGTTCATTTTCCGTGTAATTTTCTAAAATACCTGGATTGATTAAAGTTTTGATTCTTTTGAATTTATTTTCATCTTTCCTAATTATATTTTCCAAACAATAGCGTAAAGCAGTTACATAAGACGAATATTGAAAATATAAATCCTTGTTCTTTATACCAACCATAAAGCCAATAAAATTGCATTCACTTTCACTGGCATAGCCAATTTGGTGTGCCATTTCATGACAAATAACATTAGGAAACCCATACATCGGCAACTTATAATTGACTTGGGATTCATTGGTGAATGGATTTAAATATCCACCAAATCCCATATAAGTCAGTGGTAAACTGAATAATGATTTTTTTTGGCTTGGAATTTCATACTGCAAAAACGAATATTCCTTGGCTAAATTGTCATAACCCTTTTGTGACATCACAAAAATGCTGTCTTGTGAATAGGGAATTGTAACTTTTTTGTTTTTGTCATGTGTTATTTGAAATTGAATTTCGTTAGTTTTAGAAATCAACTTTTGTGTAAAAGCAAACAAATCTTCATTACTATACTCTCTTTGTATATTCATTTTTTCGAACAACGGTTCACGGTAATAATTGAATGCCCATAGCAAATGAAACAAAAAGTAAAATACAGAAAGGAAACTTAACACCGACCAAAATTTACTTCTCCAATCTAATTGTCTGTTTTTATAAAACCAGTACATACAATAAATGATAGCAATTCCATAAATAATATCTCCAACAGAAAAAGGGATTTTCCCAAACAAGGTTCTCAAAAAATTAGAAATATACACATACAATCCATTGCTGTAAGATCGTTCTACAGTTTCGGGAAAGAAGGCTAGGATTTTCAGAAAGATAATCTGAATAATTAGAAAATGAGGAAGAAAGTATTTTCGTTTCAAGACAAATTAAATTGTCTATAAAAATAAGTAATTAAGAGCAATCAATAAGTCTTTTTTGTAATTTTGTAATTCATTTTAAAAGTTATGACACAAATCACTTTAAATATTCCAGATAATGAATTGGGGTTCTTTATGAAATTGATAGAAAAATTTAACTATGAGCCTTTAATTAATGATTTTTCTATGAATCAAGAAATGAAAGATTTGTTAGATGAAAGAAGATCGAATTCAAATAAAGAAGATTTTGTTTCTTGGACAGATGTCAAAGAGCAAATTGTTTTTAAATCCAAATAATGAGTTTTAAAATTGTAATCGAACCTAGAGCAATTTTTGATATTCAGGAAGCCGTTGATTATTATGACTTTAAACAAATTGGACTAGGCGAATATTTTTTCCAAGCTTTAGAAGAACATATTGAAGTAGTAAGAAATAATCCTTTTTTTCAAATTCGATACAAAGATTATTATGGTTTACCAATTAAAAAGTTCCCTTTTATAATTTTTTATTTTGTACAGGAGGAAGAGAAAATAGTTTATGTAGTTTCTGTTTTTAATACTTCATTAAATCCAAAAAAATATCCAAAATAACACCCGAGCCAGAAAGGCGAACGGAATGAAATTAAACTAACAACATCATGAGCCAAGAAATTAGAAACCTTGAACCTAAAGCACTTTGGAATAAGTTCGCAGATTTGAATGCGGTTCCTCGTCCGTCCAAAAAAGAGGAAAGAGTCATTCAGTTTATGAAAGACTTTGGAAATAGTTTAGGACTAGAAACCTTTGAAGATGAAATTCGAAACGTAATCATCCGAAAACCAGCCACTCCAGGAATGGAAAACCGAAAAGCCATTGTCTTGCAAGGACATTTGGATATGGTGCATCAAAAAAATAATGATACTACTTTTGATTTTCTTACACAAGGGATTGATATGTATGTTGAGGGTGATTGGGTTCGTGCTCGCGGAACAACACTTGGTGCTGACAATGGGTTAGGAGTAGCTGCAATTATGGCTGTATTAGAAAGCACAGATATTCCTCATCCAGCTATTGAGGGGCTTTTTACCATTGATGAAGAAACGGGAATGACTGGTGCTTTGAACTTAAAAGGCGGAATGCTTAAAGGAGAAATTCTATTGAATTTAGACACCGAAGAAGATGATGAAATTGATATTGGTTGTGCCGGTGGAGTAGACGTAACGGCAATTAGAAGTTATAATCAGGAAGAAACTCCTGAAGGTTCTGTAGGTTACAGCATTACCGTTAAAGGTTTGAATGGTGGACATTCAGGAATGGATATCCACAAAGGTTTGGGTAATGCCAATAAGATTATGAATCGTTTATTGTTTGATGGCTTTGAAAATTTTGGGTTGCAAATCGCTGAAATCAGAGGTGGAAGTTTGAGAAATGCTATTCCGCGTGAAAGTGTTGCCAAAGTTATTGTTGCTGGAATGTATGATGAAGCTTTCGTGTTTGATATGCAGGAAGTCATCAACGATATTAAGTTTGAATTTAAAACTACGGAACCCAACTTAACTATAGAGATTGTAAAAAGTGATTTACCAAGTAGTGTAATGGATTTAGGAGTTCAAGAAGGATTACTTCGGTCTATTTATGCAGCTCACAATGGCGTGTATCGTATGAGCGCTGATATGGCTGACTTGGTAGAAACTTCTAATAATATTGCACGAGTGATTGTTATGGAAGGTGAAATTTCTATTCAAAATTTGACCCGTTCTTCGGTAGAAAGTTCCAAATTTGATTTGGCAAATGCGTTGCGTTCAGCTTATGAATTGTTTGGTTGTGAAGTAGAATTTGGCGGAAGTTATCCGGGTTGGACTCCCAATGTGAACTCTGAAATACTAGAAGTGCTAGTTTCTATTTATGAAAAGCAAAACAATGAAAAACCAAAAGTGGTCGCTTGTCACGCCGGATTAGAATGTGGCATTTTAGGGACTAATTATCCTGGAATGGATATGATTTCTTTTGGTCCAACCATCCACGGTGCACATAGCCCTGATGAAAGAGCATCGATTAAATCGTCACAAAAATTTTGGAAATTTGTAATTGAAATATTAAAAAATATACCAGTTAAGAATTAAAAAAAGCTACGATTGATTTCGGAGCTTATTTATTTATTTAAAGATATTAATGTCAGTATTTTTTTTGTCTTTGATGCTTTTTTTATCCAATCACTTTGTTTTGTAGAAAGTAGAATATCGCCTTGTTTTGAATATATTGTTATTTTAGGATTGCTATTAGGGATAAAAAATGAATTTAAATCTGTGAATGATACTTTTGTAGAATATCTATAATGCCAATTTAGCTTATTTGTCTCTATAAATATTTTTTTTACGGAACCACTAAATTTGATAGCTTCATTAGAAAAACTAATGCTATCAATATCACGATTTGATTTTTCGAAGTAAGAAAAATTTAAGGTTGCAGTATCTTTGGACGTCAAATAGGTTATATCATAAGTTAGTTTTCCTCTGTATTTATTATTTTCAAACCCTTTTTGAGGAAAAACAAAATATAGCATTCCATTGTTTTGGATAGAAGATGAATAATTTTTAGATATGTTTTGACCATTTACATTTAATGTAAATGTTAAATATATGGGTACGATTAATCGCACCCATATATAAATTTGGTTATTCACCATAAACAAAAACCTTGTATGATGCAAAAATACCTAATACACTTGTTGATTGTTCGTCAACATGATGAATCTTAGAAATTCCAGCTGATTTAGCTGCAGCATCAATACTTGCATCTCCAAAGGCAAACCAACCTAATATAGAAGTTGCATTTGAGGTTCCAACTTTAGTAGAGTTTGAGTTGCTTGTTGCAGTTACAGGAGCTTTTACTCCAGTGTATACATAACCACTTAATGGAGATTTTACCATTGCGCAACTAGAAATCAAAAATGATGAACCAGCCATAAATAAAAACATTTTTACTTTTTTCATGAAAATAAATTTATTAATTATACAAAAATTTTAATTACCGATTGTTAATGACTATCGGATAAGTCAATGTGAAAAAGTTAGCCATTATATAATTTCTGAAATTATATGTAATTTTTAACATATTTTTTGTAAAAAAAACTCTTCAAATTTATGAATTTATATTCAAAAAACCAAATATTATAAATAAAAAAAATAGTATTTAAATTAATTTTTGTAACTAATAATTCTACTTTAAAATATTTTTCTTTGCGATGTTCTATTCACGGATAATTTATTATTGATGCGGTGCCTTAGAATTCATTAATAGTATTTGAATTTGGATAAATATTCGATTTAGTTGTGTTTGTTGCCAAGTCATATTATACCCAATGTGCTATTTTTTGATTCGGTAGACAAATCACAAAGCAAATCAATAGAGTTTACATTTACAATTATATAAAATGTTATTTTTTTTTACTGTTTAAAATAATAAAGGTACTGCTACCATTTATATGATCTGCTAGTATTATTTATTGAATTTATAGGAGCTAACTTAAAGTTTGTTTAAGTTGCAACCATAACTTTTGAGCAGTTTGGAATTCGAAATTCTTGGGAGGATTTACCCTGGAATGGATATGATTTCTTTTGGTCCAACCATCCATGGTGCACATAGCCCTGATGAAAGAGCATCGATTAAATCGTCACAAAAATTCTGGAAGTTTTTCTTGGAAATACTGGCAAATATTCCGGAAAGGAGTAATTAGTAAATAGCAAACCTCGTTTAGAAATAGACGAGGTTTATTATTTTTTATTCATCTGATAACTCTCTGAACTTTGTTTTCCTTGTTGCAATCCAGAAATAGTGGCAACCAGTTTGGTTTCATTCACTTTTTTGTAAACTATTTTTTGAGGATAATCGTGTTTTGGGTTTTCAAAACTAAACGAGTTCTCACTCTCGGAACTTAATATAAAATCTACCGGTTCATCATTATTTTGACCTTTAACGGTTGGTCTATAAACCAGCTCATCATTTACTTGTTTTAAGATTATAGTCTCCGAATGAACTGTATCTTTTTTGTTCATTATGAAATATGTGGTGCCAGAAAAAGTACTGTCATTATCTTTAGTCCATGTTTCGGTTAAAACTCCTTCGGGCATTTTATTTTCCCATTGACCAACTAGCCAATTCATTTTTTCTAGTTGTTCAAATTTTTTATCTGAACTAGGCTGACAGGAAAGAAATAAAACACAAACTACTATAATTATTACATTTTTCATGATGACATTTTAAGTAATACAATACTAAGAAAAAAACTTGAAATCTTTAACTTTAAACTTGAAACAAAAAATTGTATTTTTGCACACGAAAATAAAAACAGTATGTTAGAAAGATTGCAATATGTAAAACAACGTTTCGACGAGATATCAGACTTGATTATTCAGCCTGATATCATAGCCGACCAAAAACGTTATGTGCAGTTAAATCAAGAATATAAAAGCATGAAAGCGTTAATGGAAAAACGCGATGAATATGTTACTCTTGATGCCAATATAAATGAAGCTAATGAAATTTTAGCAGATGGTTCAGATGCAGAAATGGTAGAAATGGCCAAAATGCAATTGGATGAAGCTAAAGAACGTTTGCCCGAGTTAGAAGAAGAAATCAAATTCATGTTGATACCAAAAGATCCAGAAGACGCTAAAAATGTAATGGTCGAAATTCGTGCCGGAACTGGTGGTGATGAGGCTTCTATTTTTGCTGGAGATTTATTTCGTATGTATACTAAGTATTGTGAAAGTCGTGGCTGGAGAACTTCGGTTGTTGATATGAACGAAGGAACCTCAGGAGGATTTAAAGAGGTTATTCTTGAAGTAACTGGTGAAGACGTATACGGAACCCTAAAGTTTGAAGCTGGTGTTCACCGTGTGCAACGTGTACCTCAAACTGAAACCCAAGGAAGAGTTCATACTTCGGCTGCAACCGTAATGGTATTGCCTGAAGCTGAAGAGTTTGATGTACAAATTGATATGAATGATGTACGTGTAGATTTCTTTTGTTCTTCTGGTCCTGGTGGACAATCGGTGAATACCACAAAATCAGCAGTTCGTTTAACACACATTCCAACTGGGCTGGTGGCACAATGTCAAGATCAAAAATCACAACATAAAAATAAAGACAAAGCATTAGACGTTTTGCGTTCTCGTTTATACGAACAAGAACTAGCCAAAAAACAGGCCGAAGATGCCACTAAACGTACTTCTCAAGTAAGTTCTGGAGACCGTTCTGCAAAAATTCGTACTTATAATTACGCTCAAGGTCGTGTAACCGATCACCGTATAGGTTTAGATGTTTTTGATATGGATGGTGTGATGAATGGAAAAATCCAAAAATTTGTTGACGAACTTCAGTTGGTGAACAATATGGAAAAACTAAAAGAAAGCGAAGTTTTTTAATCAAAGAAAATAGAGAAAAATACAAATAGAAAAGATGTCATGCTAAAATTTAGTAAGGCATTTTTTTTTTAACATTTGGCGAACTTTGCGAAAAACTTTGCGAACTTTGCATTTAAACAACCACTATGACAACCCAACAACTCGTTCAACAAATCAAAACCAAAAAATCCTTTCTTTGTATTGGTTTAGATGTGGATTTGAATAAAATTCCTCAGCATTTGCTGAAACTTGAAGATCCCATTTTTGAATTTAACAAAGCTATAATTGAGGCTACTCATGATTTATGTGTTGCTTATAAACCCAATACAGCTTTCTATGAAGCTTATGGTTTGAAAGGTTGGCAATCTTTAGAAAAAACAATCAATTATATCAATACAAACTATCCTGATATATTTACAATTGCAGATGCTAAACGAGGCGATATTGGCAATACTTCAACGATGTATGCCAAAGCTTTTCTAGAAGATTTGAACTTTGACAGTGTGACTGTAGCACCTTATATGGGTAAAGATAGTGTAGAACCGTTTCTCGCTTTTGAAAACAAACACACAGTATTATTGGCATTAACTTCAAACGAAGGTGCTTTTGATTTTCAAACTAAAATTGTTGATGGTGAGGAATTATATAAAAAGGTGATCAAAACTTCCAAGACTTGGATAAATAGTCAAAACTTAATGTATGTTGTAGGAGCTACCAAAGCGGAATATTTTACTGAAATAAGAAAAATTGTTCCCGATAGTTTTCTCTTGGTTCCAGGTGTTGGTGCACAAGGTGGCAGTTTGTATGATGTATGTGCCTATGGCATGAATGCCGATATTGGCTTACTCATTAATTCTTCAAGAGGAATTATTTATGCTTCTGCAGGAGAAGATTTTGCAGAAAAGGCTAGGGAAGAAGCTCTGAAAATGCAACATGAAATGGAAATAATTATGAAACAAAATGATTTGTTGTAATCTGTTTTGAAGACATTAATAGACCAACTTGGTACTTTACACACTTTTGAAATAACACCCAAAAAAATAGTTTCTCTTGTTTCCTCTCAAACAGAACTACTTTATGATTTGGGCTTAGAAGAAAATATAGTTGGTATAACAAAGTTTTGTGTGCATCCTTTCCATTTCAAGCCCACAAAAACGATAATTGGCGGTACCAAAAAAATACATTTTGAAAAAAAACTATTTTTGTAGATGGCGAAATGTTTTCTTGGTAGGGTAGCAGACTAGTAAAAGCGTTTGCCTATTTTAAATTGTTACACTAAAAACTAGTTTTTAAATTATTCTTCCATTGTAAATACTATATTTACATACAATCAATTGGTTTACTCGTGATAAATTACAGTATTTATTCAAACACTAAAAGCACACAATGGGTGACTTTTGTTCATGGTGCCGGTGGAAGTTCTGCTATTTGGTATAAGCAAATTAGAGAATTTCAAAAAGAGTATAATGTTTTGTTATTGGATTTACGTGGTCACGGAAATTCAAACCAACAAATAAAAAATGCTTTCAAACAAAAATATACTTTCGCTGCATTAGCTGATGATATTGTTGAAGTTTTAGATTATTTAAAAATCGAAAAATCACATTTTGTTGGGATATCATTGGGTACCATTCTTATTCGTCAATTAGCCGAAACACATGCAGATCGAGTTCAAAGTATGATATTGGGAGGAGCTATTCTAAAAATGAATTTTCGTTCTCAAATCCTTATGAGACTTGGAAATATTTTTAAATACGTATTGCCTTATTTGGTTTTGTATAAGTTTTTTGCCTTTGTAATAATGCCCAATAAAAATCATAAACAATCCCGAAATTTATTCATCAACGAAGCGAAAAAACTATATCAAAAAGAATTTATTCGCTGGTTCAAACTAACAGCTGAGATTAATCCCATTTTAAAACTATTTAGACAAGTAGAAATGAATATCCCAACGCTTTATGTCATGGGAGAAGAAGATTATATGTTTTTACCATCTGTGAGGAAAGTAGTCGAAAGTCACTCTAAATCGTCACAATTATTTGTGATAGAAAACTGTGGCCATGTTGTAAATGTTGAGCAACCTCAGACTTTTAATGATAAAGTTCTTTCATTCTTAAAGGCTCAAAAATAAAAGAACTGCCAATCCTTGATAGACTTGACAGTTCTTTCTTTTAACTAACCTAAACCAAATATAATAAAAAACCAAATTTATTACATTACAAATATACGTTGACTCAAAAGTAATTAATGTTAAGATTTTGTTATACTTATGTTATTGATTTCTAAAAATTTAACTTACTTTGTAGCTTCCTTCTTTCTTTCTTTCTTTCTTTCTTTCTTTCTTTCTTTCTTTCTTTCTTTCTTTCTTTCTTTCTTTCTTTCTTTCTTTCTTATCCTGTGTTAAAAATACTAGTTATGACAAAAGTTGAGATTTTCATTTGATAACGGTACAAATGTTTGCTCATCAACGGTTATGATTAATAAAAATACTTTCCAAATAGTGTATTGTCACAAAATAGTATTATTAGAAAAACTACTTTATGTATTATTTTTATGTTTTCTACGAAATCGTTGTAACATTTTTATTTATTACGTAAATTGCAACACTAAAATTATCATATCCGCAAAATGGAACTACAAACGTCTTACATCCCTAAAAATAAAGTTAGAATAGTTACTGCTGCTTCACTTTTTGATGGACACGATGCTGCCATCAATATCATGCGACGCATTATCCAAGCTACAGGTGTTGAAGTGATACACCTTGGGCACGACCGTAGTGTAGAAGAAGTAGTCAATACCGCTATTCAAGAAGATGCTAATGCTATTGCTATGACTTCCTATCAAGGTGGTCACAATGAGTATTTCAAATATATGCATGACTTGTTGAAAGAAAAAGGTGCTGGTCACATCAAAATATTTGGAGGTGGCGGTGGTGTTATTTTACCTTCGGAAATTAAGGAACTGCAAGACTATGGTATTACAAGAATTTATTCGCCTGATGATGGTCGTGCAATGGGTTTGCAAGGCATGATTAACGATTTAGTACAACAATCAGATTATCCTGTAGGCGATGTTTTGAATGGCGAAATCAATCATTTAGAAGAAAAGAATGCTACTGCTATTGCACGTGTCATTTCTGCAGCAGAGAATTTTCCTAATGTGGCCAAAGAGACCCTTGATGCCATTCACAAGAAAAATGAAACTTCACAGATTCCAGTTTTAGGAATTACGGGTACTGGTGGTGCTGGAAAATCCTCTTTGGTAGATGAATTAGTGCGTCGTTTTCTAATTGATTTTCCAGAAAAAACTATCGGTTTGATTTCGGTTGACCCTTCAAAACGTAAAACAGGCGGGGCTTTGCTTGGGGACAGAATTCGTATGAATGCTATCAATAATCCTAGAGTTTATATGCGTTCGTTGGCAACACGTCAATCGAATTTGGCGTTGTCAAAATATGTAAACGAAGCTATTCAAGTCTTGAAAGCCGCTAAATATGATATCATCATCTTGGAAACTTCGGGTATCGGACAAAGTGATACTGAAATCATAGAACATTCAGATGTGTCATTGTATGTCATGACACCTGAGTTTGGTGCGGCTACGCAATTAGAAAAGATTGATATGCTTGACTTTGCTGATGTAGTAGCATTGAACAAGTTTGACAAACGTGGGGCTTTAGATGCCTTACGCGATGTAAAAAAACAATACCAACGCAATCATAATCTTTGGGAGGTAAATCCTGATGAAATGCCTGTCTTTGGAACCATTGCTTCGCAGTTCAATGACCCAGGCATGAATACGCTTTATAAAAAGATAATGGACAAAGTAGTGGAGAAAACTGGAGCCGATTTGAAATCGACTTTTGAAATTACCCGCGAAATGAGTGAAAAGATTTATGTAATTCCACCCCATAGAACACGTTACTTATCTGAAATTGCCGAGAATAATCGCAAGTATGATGAGACGGTTTTGACACAAGTGGAAGTAGCGCAAAAGTTATACGGTATTTATAAAACCATTGAAAGTGTAAACAAAAAAACTATACAAATTGATAAATCAGGAATAGATGCTAATTATTTGGATATCAATGATAATAACAATGATTTTCTAAACTTATTGGTGAAAGAATTTGACAGTGTAAAAATGAACCTCGATCCTTTCAACTGGGAAATTATCCTCACTTGGAATGACAAGGTAAACAAATATAAAAATCCATTATATAGCTTCAAAGTACGTGATAAGGAAATAAAAATTCAAACCCATACCGAAAGTTTATCGCACTCTCAAATCCCAAAAGTAGCGTTGCCAAAATACCAAGCTTGGGGCGATATATTAAAATGGAATCTACAAGAAAATGTGCCAGGAGAATTTCCATTTACTTCAGGATTGTATCCGTTCAAACGAGAGGGAGAAGACCCATCAAGAATGTTTGCTGGAGAAGGAGGACCCGAGCGTACTAACAAACGTTTTCATTATGTGAGTGCTGGTTTACCTGCTAAGCGTTTATCAACTGCTTTTGATAGTGTGACTTTATACGGAAACGACCCTGATTTACGTCCCGATATCTATGGAAAAATTGGAAATGCTGGCGTATCTATTTGTTGTTTGGACGATGCTAAGAAATTGTATTCTGGTTTTGATTTATCCAACCCTTTAACTTCGGTGTCTATGACGATTAATGGTCCCGCACCTATGTTGTTAGGGTTTTTTATGAATGCCGCTATCGACCAAAACTGCGAAAAATATATAGTTGAGAATAACCTACAGGTTGAAGTAGAAGAGAAAATTAATGAGATTTATAAAACTAATGGCTTGCATCGCCCTATGTATAATGGAGAGTTGCCACAAGGTAATGATGGTTTAGGGTTGATGCTTTTGGGTGTTACAGGCGACCAAGTGTTACCAATGTATATTTATCAGGAAATTAAAATAAAGACATTGTCACAAGTGCGAGGCACAGTGCAAGCCGATATTTTGAAAGAAGACCAAGCCCAAAACACTTGCATTTTTTCTACAGAGTTTGCATTACGATTAATGGGTGACGTACAGGAATATTTTATCCAACAGAATGTACGCAACTTTTATTCGGTTTCTATTTCGGGCTATCATATTGCCGAAGCAGGAGCCAATCCCATTACGCAATTGGCATTTACCTTGTCCAATGGCTTTACCTATGTGGAATATTACTTAAGTCGTGGCATGGATATCAACGATTTTGGTCCAAACCTGTCCTTTTTCTTCTCTAATGGTATCGATCCAGAATATGCAGTCATTGGAAGAGTAGCACGTAAGATTTGGGCGAAAGCCATGAAAAACAAATATGGCGCTAACGAAAGAGCTCAGATGCTGAAATACCACATTCAAACATCAGGTCGCTCGTTGCATGCTCAAGAAATTGACTTTAACGATATACGAACCACGTTACAGGCGTTGTATGCCATTTATGACAATTGTAATTCGTTACATACAAATGCTTATGACGAAGCGATAACTACGCCAACAGAGGAAAGTGTACGTCGTGCTATGGCAATACAATTAATTATTAATAAAGAATTAGGCTTAGCCAAAAACGAAAACCCGATTCAAGGCTCGTTTATCATAGAAGAATTAACCGACTTGGTGGAAGAAGCTGTTTTGAAAGAATTTGATAAAATCACAGAACGTGGGGGAGTACTTGGTGCTATGGAAACCATGTACCAGCGCAACCAAATTCAAGAAGAAAGCATGTATTATGAAATGCTAAAACATACTGGGGAATTCCCAATCATTGGAGTGAATACGTTTTTGAGTTCCAAAGGTTCACCTACGATTTTACCTGCAGAAGTGATACGCGCTACCGAAGAAGAAAAACAATACCAAATTCAAACCTTGACTAATTTGCACCAAGCCAATGCTGACAAAGTGGTCGAACAACTCAACACCTTGCAAGAAGTGGCCATTAACAATAAAAATATTTTTGACCACTTGATGGAAGCTACAAAATACTGCTCATTGGGACAAATAACGAGTGCATTGTTTGAAGTAGGAGGACAGTATAGACGCAATATGTAAGCAGAGAACCATTTTTGCAAAGGCAAAAATGTGTGAAGCGCTTATCCCGATTTATCAGGATGTGTGATTGTTTCTGATATATTAATTATAACTACAATTAACTAAAACCTTTAAGTAATGAGAGGTTTTTGGTTTTATGTTAAATTTCCTCGCTACCGCAAAAAATATTTTGGCTTAGACTTCATTTTTTATTCTAGATTAAATTTAGTTAGTTGAGAATTCAATACATTTAGCAAAATTTATTGTTTATAACAAGTTAAAGAACTTAAAAAAAACAGCTAGCGGAAATTATCTGTAAATTATAAATTATTAAAATAAAAAAACATGCGTATAATATGCCTATTTGTAACAAAAAGCAGCAATTTTAGTTGTATAAGCTAGTTGGCAGGAATTATATAAAAACTGTAGAAAAAACAACCATAAATTTTTAAAAAATGAAAAAAACACTTAAGATTACACTTATCATTTTAATGTTTGCCAATAATATTATTGCGCAATCGACAGAGAGATTTATTAGAATAATTGGAAATTCCTCTTACGAATTTAAAGCAGACACTTATAGAGTTTACTTCAATATTTCGGAAATTCTTCCAAATAATTACAACAAAGAAGAATATAAATCTTTGGAAAGTAATATAACAGAAACAATGGATTTTTTGAAAAAAAATGGAATAAAAGAAAATCAAATTTTTAAAAACTATAAAAACAAAAACTCTGCTAATTATAATAATGTTAAAAGTGAATTTTATTATATGGATATAACTAATAAAGAAACCCTAAATAAAATTAATTCAATGAAAAACACAGGTTTTAAAATTGAAATGACAAAGTTTTTATATTTAAACATTGACCAAAATATCGAAACTAACTTAAGCAAACAAGCAATTAGTGATGCCAATAGAAAAGCAAACAGTATTGCAAAAGAAATTGGTAAAAAAGTTGGTAAAGTTCTTAATATTGAAGATAAATCAGCTAGTTGTTGTACAGATTTTGGAGAAACTGATCAAGATAGCGTAACAAAAAAATATACTTTGAATATTACATGTGAATTGTTAGACTGATGAAAAAACTAATTACATTTTTAATTCTATTCTTTACTTTTAATCTAGGTTTTTGCCAAGAAGCAACTCTACGTGTTTTAGGTAATAGCAAATATTCAGAAATAGCCGAAAATAAAGTGTTATTACTGAATTTTGAATACGATTCAGAAATTTGTAATCCATTAACTCAAAACAAAACAATTGAAATTCAAGTAAGTGAATTTAATCAAAATTTAAAATCTGAAAAAATAGAGTATAAATTATTACACAAAGAAACTCTAAATAGTAATCCTGAAAAAAGCAAATCTTATGAATTATTATTATCATTAGATAGTAATGATTATAAAATTAAAAAAATAATAAACTCAAGAGGTATAAAGATTGTAAAAACTTATTATAAATTTTCTGAAAACTCTTATCTAAATGAAGATAAAAAAGCAATATTAGCTTTCAGAAATTCACAAAATAAAGCAAACGAAATAACAAAGATTTTAAATTATGAAATTTTGGAAGTTGTAAATATCGATGATGATACATCTGATGCTAATGATGTTTTTGAATTTTTAGGAATTAATAATTTAGATGATGAAAGAAAAGAAATGATGTATTCATTATTTGAAAGTTTAAATAGTCTTGAAGTAAATAGTAATGCTACAAAAGATGGTGCATACAATTTATGGGTAACATACAAAATCAAATCATTATAAAGAAATAACTACTGCCAACAGCCGTTAGCACAAATCTCTAAAATTTACTATCATCATTTTTTTTAAATACAAAAATATTATTTAATTTTAGGACTTTCAAATAAAACGTATATGACTAAAATTACTTTACTATTTATAGGATTACTTTCTAGTGTAGGTTTTGCACAAGTAAGTTATGAATCAACAGACTTTGCTCAACAAAATGAATCGTACATCATAAGTACGGCTACCGCTTCTGCTTTGGCGTTAGACTATGAACAAACCGGTCCCAATTTCAGTTGGGATTACAGCGCTTTGACACCTAGTACTCAGGAAACCTTATTGTATCAAAATCCTATCAATGCGGGCTATAAAACTGCTTGGTGTTTTTTTAACAGCTATTTTTTAACTTGCAATGCGCAGTTCAACAACAATTTTAACTTAGCAACTAAATTAACTAATGGTATCGAGATTCAAGGTTATGGTTTAAGTAACGTTATCGATCATCTGAAATTGTCTTCTTCTTCATTGGAAGACAGAATGATTGGAGCAGCAATTACTGTAGGTAGTACAACGCTACCATTTGTAGCTTCCTATCAAACAGCAGATGTACTCTATCAATTCCCTATGAATTATAATGATAATTACACCAATCCTTTTGCTTTAAGTATTGATTTAAATACTTTTAATGTGCCAATACAGTATGCTTCTGCTGGTCAGAGAAATAATTTGGTTGAGGGCTGGGGTTCTTTAGTAACTCCTTTTGGGACTTTTGCCAATGTGTTGAAAATGAAATCTACCGTAGTGAATACTATTACCGTTACCTCCAATGGAACGACAACACAAAACACTGTTACAACCGTTTCTTACAAATGGTTTGACAAAGCCTATGGTATTCCTGTTTTGCAAGTAGATGGAAGTGAAGTGGCTAATCAATGGGTGCCTAATCAAGTAACTTATTTTGATATTCAACGCTGTTTGACTCCTAATGCTACTTTTGCTTATTTTCCTTTAGCGAGCGATTTTGTTCCTGCCAACAATAATGCTTCGGTTTCTTTTATTAACACCAGTACCAATTATGACAGTGTAAGTTGGGATTTTGGGGATGGTTCTGCTACTAGTAACGAAGTTAATCCAACGCACAATTTCAGTTGTCCAGGGGTTAAACAAGTTACGCTTACTACAACCAATGCTTTTTGCAATCCAAACCAAACAGATACTATTACTATTCCAGTAACCATAACAGATACTCAAAATGCTTTCACGACTAATGTCACCATAGGAAATGCCTCTTTATTAGCCGATAGGACTTTACCAGGCACTACTTATCAGTGGTTAGACTGTGATAATGGCAATAGCCTAATTCCTAATGCTATTGCACAAATCTATACTCCATCAGCAAATGGAAATTATGCCGTGCAACTTACCACAAATGGTTGTGTAAGCGTTTCAGATTGTTATGCTTTTTCTGGTTTAGGCACTATAGCTGTAGATATTAAAAGTGGTCTTTATTTATATCCCAATCCAACAAAAGGAAATCTAACTTTATCTAATACTACTATTGAAATTAAAAAAGTAACGATTACCAATACATTAGGGATTTTAGTTGGTCATTCCTTAGACATTTCATCACTTGCTAATGGAATCTATTTGGTAACCTTAGAAACCAATACTGGGTTTTTTGTACAAAAAATAATTAAGGAGTAAACCTTATAGTATAAAGATGTAAACTTCCACAATAGCGGGCTTTTTTACTCTTTGGTTTCATTAAATTTTTTCAAAATCGCTTTGCGCAATTGTTCACGAGCTACTTTCTTGGCTTTAGCTTTATCTTGTGCTTTGTGTAATTTGTCGTTGTGTGCTTTGATGTTCTTTTCGTTATTTCTACTCATGATACAAAAGTACAATTTTTTGGTAAAAAGAAACTTTGGCACAAGTATTGACTATAATTAAAAAACTAATCCTCTTAATAAAGGTCATAAAATTTTACAATCATGAAAAATATCACTTTACTTTTAGCTTTAATCGGGATAATAACCTTGCAAAGTTGTAATAACGACACCGCAACAAATACCATAGATAATGACACTATCAGTGAAGTATTTGAATATTCTAATGTGAACTTTTTACCGAACAGTTATAGCGTGGTTTTAACTTATCCTCATCCTATTTATCATTCGGATATGGTGTTAGTATATCGTTTGTCGGGTATATATCAAGGCGCAGCTGTATGGAAATTAGTACCAGAGACTTACTATTTTGCAGATGGTACTTTAGACATAAGATACGATTTTGATTTTACTCGTTTTGATACGCAAGTTTATATGGAAGGTTTTAATTTGCCAGCTGTGAGTTCGACTTATCGTTTGAACCAAGTCTTTAGAGTAGTGATAATACCTGGTTTCTATGGTAATAAACGAAGTAAATTAAACTTCAATAATTATAATGCTGTGGTTCGTGCATTACATATAGATGAGAATAGCATACTAAAGGTTGAATAAATTCGCATCATGCGGTATTGTATTGGAATAGTAGAACTTTAGCTGCTTTTTGAGTGTGTTACACGACTGTTTTATAATTATTCTAATAGCAATTGCATCAACTGTGAATGCAACCATCGATTGAATTTATATCCAGTTTCCCTCAGCACGGCAACAGTCTTAAAACCAAATTGTTCATGAAATTTGATGCTGTTTTGGTTTTCAGAATCTATTACTGCTATCATGGTATGAAGTTTTTGTTGTTTGGCAAGGTCAATAAGTCTTTGCATCAAAAGCTTCCCAATACCTTTACCATGAAAATTATTTGATACATACACTGAATGTTCTACAGTAAATCGGTAAGCTTCACGAAAACGAAATTCACTATAATAACCAAACCCAACAACTTGATTTTCCACAACGGCTACTATAATCGGAAATCTTTTATTCAGTTTATCTTCAAATATAGCTATCTGGTTTTCTAATGTTCTAGGGTGGTAATCATAGAGCGAAGTTGAGTTTAGGATGTTATAATTAATAATATCCACAAGGATTGCAGCGTCTTCTGTTTTATAGTTTCTGATTAGGACTTCCATCGTTCAAAAATATAAAAATATTACATATGTTTCTAATTGATATCAGTGTAAATTTGGGTTATCTTTACTACACAAATTATATATAGTTTAAGGTTATTTCTTCCTATATTTGTAGTCCATAAAGAGTAACCATGATTTATCCTAAAATACCTTTGGCGCAAAGCATAATTGAAATATGCCATGCCAAAGGAGTTCATGATATCATAATTTCACCTGGTTCTAGGAATGCACCGTTAACTATTGGTTTTACTAATAATCCAGTTTTTCGTTGCTACAGTATTGCGGATGAACGTAGTGCTGGTTTTTTTGCTTTAGGAATAGCACAGCAAATACAGAAGCCCGTGGCTTTAGTTTGTACTTCAGGCTCAGCTTTGTTAAATTATTATCCTGCGCTAGCTGAAGCTTTCTACAGTCAAATTCCGTTGATAGTAATTTCGGCTGATAGGCCACTAGATAAAATTGATATTGGTGATGGGCAAACAATTCGTCAAGAAAATGTTTTTCTGAATCATTCGCTATATAATGTTAATTTAAAAGAAGAAGTATCAGAGGAAAATAATATACTTATCAATGAAGCCATTAATATTGCTATAGCTAACAAGGGACCCGTTCATATCAATGTGCCATTTGAAGAACCACTATACGAAACAACTAGTAAATTATTAGTAGATTTTAACGTAACAAGTCTTGACAGAGCAAATAGAATGGTTACTTTAGAAGATTTAATTGCTTTTTCTGCCTTATGGAATCACAGTGAAAAGATATTGGTTTTAGTAGGTGAAAATAAACCCAATGCCATAGAACAAAAATGGATGGATGTTTTGGCTTCTTTGCCTTCGGTTGTAGTAATGACCGAAACAACTTCAAACCTTCATCATCCAAGTTTTGTTAATACTATTGATACTTTAATTACTCCTTTTACTTCTAAAGAGTTTACTGAATTACAGCCTAGAATTCTAATAACTTTTGGAGGAATGATAGTTTCAAAAAGGATAAAATTTTTTTTAAGAAAATACAAACCAAGCCATCATTGGCACATTGACGAACTTAGGGCATATGATACTTTTGGAATGTTGACCAAGCATTTCCAAGTAGCACCTAACCAATTTTTTTCACAGTTTTTGCCTCACATAAAAAATATAGAAAGCAACTACAAAACTACTTTTGATAAAATTTATAGGGAAAGAAAAATAAAACACAATAATTATCTCTCTAGTGTTCCATTTTGTGACCTTAAAGCTTTTGAAAGTATAATAGCAGGATTGCCAAAAGATATTCAATTGCAAATTAGCAATAGTTCAGCCATTCGTTATGCACAATTGTTTGATATTGATGCCTCTATAGAAGTATTTTGTAACCGTGGAACTAGTGGTATTGATGGATGTACGTCTACGGCTATTGGCGCTGCTGTTGCAAATAATAAACCAACGGTTTTGATAACGGGCGATATTGGTTTTTTATATGACAGCAATGCCTTATGGAATAATTATATTCCAAAAAACTTCAAAATTATTTTGATTAACAATGGTGGTGGTGGAATTTTTAGAATATTGCCAGGACACGAGGAATCGGAAACCTTCAATACATTCTTTGAAACTTCTCATTGTTTGACAGCAGAGCATTTAGCCAAAATGTATCGATTTGAGTATTTTACTGCTAGTGATACAATTTCATTATCTAATGCAATGCAACAATTATTTGCCACCAACAACCAACCTGCCATTCTTGAAGTATTCACACCCACAAGAGAAAATGACAAACTGTTGAAGCACTATTTTAATGAATTAGTATAAATAACTATATTTACGAAAACCTATTATACATTGAATACTAACAAACTAAAAATATTTAACGATCCTATCTATGGTTTTATAACCATTCCCAATTCATTAATCTATGATTTAATTCAACATCCTTATTTTCAGAGATTACGTCGCATTTCCCAAATGGGATTATCATATTTGGTTTATCCTGGTGCGCATCACACCAGGTTTCATCATGCGCTTGGCGCCATGCACATGATGCAAAAAGCAGTAGAAGTACTTCGTTTCAAAGAGGTTGTTATATCTAAAGAAGAAGAAAATGCCTTATATATTGCTATTCTTTTACACGATATTGGCCATGGTCCTTTTTCTCATGCTATGGAACATAGCATTGTAGAAGAAGTAAATCACGAATCGATTTCTTTGCTATTTATGAATCAATTGAATGAAGAGTTTGGTGGGCAATTACAATTAGCAATTCAAGTTTTTAAAGGAGAATACCATAGAAAGTTTATGCTACAGTTGATTTCTAGTCAATTGGATATGGATAGAATGGATTATTTAAAGCGTGATAGTTTCTACTCTGGTGTAGCGGAAGGAAATATCAATTCTGATAGGCTAATCCAAATGATGAATGTAGTTGATGATGCATTAGTAATGGAAGAAAAAGGTATTTATTCTATTGAAAAATTCCTTATGGCTAGACGATTAATGTATTGGCAAGCCTATTTACATAAAACAAGTTTAGTTGCCGAATTGACTTTGACTAAGACATTGCAACGAGCTAAAGAATTACTTAATAAAGGAATTGCTATTGAATGTAGTCGACCTTTAAAGTATTTTATGAAACATAAAATTACTCTTGAAAATATATCAACCACTGATTTAAATTCCTTTTCTCAATTAGATGATTATGATATAATTAGTGCGTTAAAAGAATGGCAATATCATGATGATTTTATACTAAGTAGTTTAAGTAAAATGATAATCAACAGAGATTTATCTAAAGTTAAGCTCAATAACGAAAAATTCCCAACTGAAGTTTTAGAAGAAATGACTATTCGCTTTGCCAAAGAGCATAATATCACACAGCAAGAAGCCAAATATTTTATTTTTAAGGGGAAAATAAAAAATCAAGCTTACAGTAAGAACGCAGAGCCTATAAGAATTTTAAAGAAAGACAGATCAATTGAAGATGTCGTAGAAGCATCAGACCAGTTAAATCTAAAAGCATTATCAAAACCTGTTACCAAATATTTTATATGTTTTCCAAAACTACTTGAAGAAATTTAATATTAAAATTGATTTTTTTATACTTTTGTGCCAATGAAGTTTACAGCAGCTCAAATAGCAGGAATTCTTGAAGGTGAGATAGTAGGTAATCCAGATGCCGTAGTTTTCAAGTTGTCCAAAATTGAAGAAGGAACGGAAGGTTCGCTAACATTTTTAGCCAACCCAAAGTATTCTAATTTTATATATGATACAAAAGCTACTATCACTATCGTAAATAACACTTTTGAGCCCGAAAGCGATATCAACACTACATTAATAAAAGTAGATGATGCTTATCAATCTTTTTCAAAACTACTTGAATATTATAATCAAGTAAAGTTAATGAAGTCTGGTATTGAACAACCTTCGGTGATTTCTGAAAATGTAATTTACGGAGAAAACTTATATCTAGGTAGCTTTAGCTACATTGGTAAAAATGTTGTTATAGGAAAAAATGTAAAAATATACCCCAACTGTTTTATAGGTGATAATGTAGTAATTGGAGATAATTGTATCTTTTTTGCTGGTGTAAAAGTATATTCTGAAACGGAAATAGGCAGCAATTGTAACTTTCATTCTGGATGTGTGATTGGTTCAGATGGATTTGGTTTTGCACCAGTTGATGATGGAACTTACAGTAAAATTCCACAAATAGGAAATGTAATAATTAAAGATGGGGTAGATGTTGGTGCTAATACTACTATTGATAGAGCAACATTAGGGGCGACTATTATTGGAAATGGCGTAAAACTTGACAATCATATACAAATTGCTCACAATGTAGAAATAGGAGATCATACAGTAATTGCTGCACAAACAGGTGTTGCTGGTTCTGCTAAAATAGGTAGTAATTGTTTAATTGGTGGACAAGTTGGTTTTGCAGGACATATAGTTGTTGGTAACAATGTTCGTATTCAAGCACAATCAGGAGTTGGAAGAAATGTGAAAGATGGAGAAGTATTGCAAGGTAGTCCATCCTTTGGATATGCAGATTTTAGTAAATCTTATGTACATTTCAAAAATTTACCAAAAATTGTAACGGATTTAGAAGAATTAAAAAAGAATAAAACAAAATAAAATAAGCATCTCATGGTTAAACAGAAAACCATCCAAAACGAAATTTCACTGACAGGTGTTGGATTGCATACCGGAAAAGAAGTAACAATGACTTTTAAACCAGCGCCAGTAAATAGTGGTTTTACTTTCGTTAGGGTTGATTTAGAGGGAAGTCCGGTTATAGAAGCGGATGCCAATTATGTAGTTAACACACAAAGAGGTACAAATCTTGAAAAATTAGGCGTTAAAATTCAAACCTCAGAGCATGTTTTAGCTGCTTTTGTGGGTTGTGATGTTGATAATGTTATCATAGAATTAAATGCTTCTGAACCTCCAATTATGGATGGTTCCTCAAAGTTTTTTGTAGAAGCAATTGAAAAAGTTGGCGTTGTAGAGCAAGAGGCTGAAAGATACTATTATGTGGTTAAAGAAGTTATTTCATTCACAGATGAAACCACAGGAAGTGAAATTCTTGTCATGCCGGCTGATGATTATCAAGTAACAACCATGGTAGATTTTGGAACAAAAGTTTTGGGCACACAAAATGCCACACTAAAAAATATTTCTGATTTCAAATCAGAAATATCAGACGCAAGAACTTTTAGTTTTCTCCATGAATTAGAAGCCTTATTAGACAACGGATTAATAAAAGGTGGTGATTTGAATAATGCCATCGTTTACGTCGATAAAGATATTTCTGAAAAAACCATGCATAATTTGAAGATAGCTTTCGGAAAAGAGCATATAGCTGTAAAACCAAATGGAATACTTGACAATTTAACGCTGCATTATCCAAATGAAGCTGCACGTCACAAATTATTAGACGTCATTGGTGATCTAGCTTTAATAGGAACTCGTATCAAAGGTAAAGTTATTGCAAATAAACCAGGACATTTTGTTAATACACAGTTTGCTAAAAAATTATCCAAAATCATCAAAATAGAACAACGTAACCAAGTTCCTGTTTATGATTTAAATTTAGAACCATTAATGGATATTCATAAAATCATGAGTATCTTACCTCATCGTCCACCTTTCTTATTCATTGATAGAATTATAGAAATGTCTGAAAGTCATGTGGTTGGTATGAAAAATGTGACCATGAATGAAGGTTTCTTTGTGGGCCATTTTCCTGAAGCACCAGTTATGCCGGGCGTTATAATTGTTGAGGCAATGGCACAGACAGGAGGAATACTTGTTTTAAGTACAGTTCCTGATCCAGAAAATTACTTGACATTTTTCATGAAAATTGATAATGTGAAATTCAAACACAAAGTACTTCCAGGAGACACTTTAATTTTTAAATGCGAATTGATTACCCCAATAAGAAGAGGAATATGTCACATGCAAGCAAAGGCTTATGCTAACGGAAAGTTAGTTGCCGAAGCTGAATTAATGGCGCAAATAGCCAAAAAATAATAAGATATGAAATGAGCGTTTTATAATTTATTTTAATCATAAAACCGAATTACATTTGACTAATTAAAAAATAACAAAGACAAATGAATCAACCCTTAGCCTACGTACATCCAGGTGCAAAAATTGCTAAAAATGTAGTTATAGAACCTTTTACAACCATCCATAATAATGTTGTTATTGGTGATGGAACTTGGATAGGTTCCAATGTTACCATTATGGAAGGAGCACGTATTGGTAAAAATTGCAACATTTTCCCAGGTGCTGTAATTTCTGCTGTGCCACAAGATTTGAAATTTGGTGGAGAAGAATCTCTTGCTGTCATTGGAGATAATGTAACTATCAGAGAATGTGTTACCATAAATAGAGGAACTATTGCTTCTGGACAGACTAAAATTGGTAATAATTGTTTAATTATGGCAACGGCTCACATTGCTCATGATTGTCATATTGGCGATAATGCTATTATCGTAAATGGAGTTGCATTAGCCGGACATGTAATCGTTGGGAATTATGCTATTATTGGCGGTTTAGCTGCAATTCATCAGTTTATTCATATTGGTGATCATGCCATGATTTCTGGAGGTTCATTGGTTCGTAAAGACGTACCACCTTACACAAAAGCAGCAAAAGAACCTTTATCCTATGTGGGTATAAATTCTGTTGGACTAAGAAGAAGAGGATTTACTTCCGAAAAAATTAGAGAAATACAAGATATTTACAGAATACTATACCAAAAAAACTATAATACCTCTCAAGCAATGGGAATAATAGAAGGAGAAATGGCTGTTTCTCCAGAACGAGATGAAATACTAGATTTTATTAGAAATTCGTCAAGAGGTATTATGAAAGGATACTCTGGATCGTATTAAAAAAGCTCAGTGTTAAGCAATACGTGTTCAGTTAGACTATTTATGAACTTTGATTAAACTAAATAAATTTTAAACTACATTAAACAATAACAAAATGGCATCTACATCAGATATTAGAAACGGATTATGCATCAAGTTCAATCACGATATTTATAAAATCATTGAATTTCTTCACGTAAAACCAGGGAAAGGTCCCGCTTTTGTAAGAACTAAATTAAAAAGTTTAACCAATGGAAAAGTATTAGACAATACATTTTCAGCTGGACATAAAATTGATACGGTTAGGGTTGAAACTCAAAATTTTCAATACTTATATGCCGAAGGTGATCAATTTCATTTTATGAACACTGAATCCTATGAGCAAATTACTTTAAGTAAAGATATATTAGATGCTCCCGATTTATTGAAAGAAGGAACAAACGTTGTTGTTCAAATTAATACAGAAACAGAATTACCACTTTCTGTAGATATGCCAGCTTCTATTGTTTTAGAAGTTACTTATGCAGAACCAGGAGTAAAAGGAAATACAGCGACCAATGCTACTAAACCAGCTAAAGTAGAAACTGGAGCTTCGGTTAACGTTCCTTTATTTATCAACGAAGGTGATAAAATCAAAATTGATACCGCTACTGGTTCTTATATGGAAAGAGTTAAAGAATAGTAATCAGTACTCTGTGTTTAGTTAGCAGATAAAACTGAACACTAAAAACTGAACATTATAAAAAATGAAATTTTCAAGAATACATACACTAAAAGAAATCGCTACTATTATCGGTTGCCAATTTGTTGGTTCGGATGATTTTGAAGTTGATGGCATGAATGAAATTCATGTAGTAGCACCAGGTGATATTGTTTTTGTTGATCATCCAAAGTATTATGATAAAGCATTACAATCAGCAGCGACTATTATCTTAATTAACAAAGAAGTAGATTGTCCAATTGGAAAAGCGTTGTTGATTTCTGATGATCCTTTTAGAGATTTTAATACACTTACTAAATATTTCAGACCCTTTGTTGCTGCTACAGCAAGTGTTTCGGCTTCCGCCAAAATAGGAGACGGAACGGTTATTCAACCAAATTGTTTTATAGGTAACAATGTAACTATTGGAAAAAGCTGTTTGTTGCATGCCAATGTAATTGTATATGATAATACCATTATTGGAGACAATGTAATTATTCATTCAGGAAGCATTCTTGGTGCTGATGCCTTTTATTATAAAAAACGTCCCGAAGGATTTGACCAATTACTTTCGGGTGGAAGAGTTATCATTGAAGATAATGTTGGAATAGGTGCTTTGTGTACTATTGATAAAGGAGTTACCGGTGATACTACCATAGGTGCTGGAACAAAGATTGATAATCAAGTCCACGTAGGACATGATACCATAATTGGAAAAAAATGTTTAATTGCCGCTCAAACAGGGATTGCTGGTTGTGTAATTATTGAGGATGAAGTAACACTTTGGGGACAAGTTGGAACAACAAGCGGAATCACTATTGGAGCCAAAGCTGTAGTACTGGGTCAAACTGGAGTTAGTAAATCCATAGAAGGAGGAAAGACCTATTATGGAACCCCTATAGATGAAGCCCGTGAGAAAATGAAGCAATTTGCTAATCTTAAAAAGATCCCTGAAATTTTAAATAAATTAAAATAGTCTAGAGAATAGATTTTATGGACACATTTCATAGTTATAACGGAATTTAAAGATTATGCAGAGGTTATCAAATAAGCCAACACCAGTAATTTCGAAAAAAACTAATCACATATCACTAATTACTAATTACTATTTTCTACTTTTGCAGCACTTAAAATAAAAACAAATAAACATACAAAAACATGAGCGTTTTAGTTAATAAAAATTCAAAAATAATTGTACAAGGATTTACAGGAAGTGAAGGAACTTTTCATGCCTCTCAAATGATTGAATATGGAACAAATGTGGTGGGTGGTGTTACTCCAGGAAAGGGAGGGACAACTCATTTAGACAGACCTGTATTTAATACCGTAAAAGACGCTGTGGAACTAGCTGGAGCAGATACTACAATTATTTTCGTTCCGCCAGCTTTTGCTGCTGATGCTATTATGGAAGCTGCTGATGCAGGAATTAAAGTAATTATCACGATTACAGAAGGTATTCCAGTAGCAGATATGATCAAAGCATATGGCTATGTTAAAAATAAAAATTGTAGATTAATAGGTCCTAATTGCCCTGGAGTAATTACACCAGGTGAAGCAAAAGTGGGTATCATGCCTGGTTTTGTTTTCAAAAAAGGAAATGTTGGAATTGTATCTAAATCTGGAACATTAACTTATGAAGCCGCTGATCAAGTTGTCAAACAAGGTTTGGGAATAACTACTGCCATTGGAATTGGGGGTGATCCAATTATTGGAACTACAACTAAAGAAGCCGTTGAATTATTGATGAATGACTCAGAAACGGAATGTATCATTATGATTGGTGAAATTGGTGGCCAACTAGAGGCAGATGCTGCCAAATGGATAAAAGCTGATGGTAATCGTAAACCCGTGATTGGTTTTATAGCCGGAGAAACCGCACCAAAAGGGAGAACTATGGGACATGCTGGTGCAATTGTTGGTGGTTCTGACGATACAGCTGAAGCCAAAAAACGTATCATGAGAGAATGTGGTATTCACGTTGTGGATTCTCCCGCAGAGATTGGTAAGAAAGTAAAAGAAGTGATGGGATAATTTCCATTTCAAGTATATAAAAAGCTCCAAAATATTTTGGAGCTTTTTTATTTTCAATTTGTACAAAACACATATAAATGATTAAAAATAGTAATCATAAAAATGCTAAACTAATTTCTATATTATTTATTCTTTGATAATTTTAAAGACTTTATTTTGAGTTGGGAGTTTTATTAAATATGTTCCTTTAGCAAGTTTGGAAAAGTCTTGATTAGATAAATCTCTACCTTCTTTAATTTTTTCTCCTTTGATGCTATATAATTCATAAGTTTCTTCATTGGAAACCGCGTTGATGATTATATTGGTTTTAAAAGGATTTTGAATTACAAAAATTTCATTAGTATTCAAAAAGGAATCGGTATTTAAAGCAGAACAAGTAATTCCACTTCCTAACAAAGTAGCCATTTCATTGCATAAATAATTGTAATTAGTTATATCTGTTGGCGTCATACTTGTTGCTAATAAATTAGAAGTTTCGTTAGGATTCAAAGTCAGATTAAAAAATTTCTCAGTACCGTTAGTAAATTTCAATAATTTATAATTCGTATTGCGAATAGTTTTACCATCAGAAGCTAATGGAGTATTTCTAAAAACTTCTGAGAATGCCCAAGGCCTAACTGAGATAGCTGTATTAGTAAGTATTGGCATTAAGCTATGACTATCAACAATTGTGGTAGTTGGAATTTGACTTTGCCAATTAGTATTGCCAAACATTTCTATAACGGTTGCAAAGACATCTGTTGTATTCACCAAAGCATCGCTTGTTCTGTTCGGATTTACTACATCTGGACCGGAGATAATGAAAGGAACGTTTATGCCACCTTGATAGATACTTCCCTTGGCAGGATTTGATTGTGCTACATAAGAGTCATCTCCGTTATCACCAATAAAAATAAAATCAGTAGTATCCCATTTACCTATACTGATTAAATAATCAAAAAAACGCCCAATTTCATTGTCCATGGCTTCAACCATAGCTTGGAAATAAGGGGTTGGATTTGCTGTTATTTCAGCTTGAATACCAGTCAAGCTTGTATTAGAAATTAAGTTGCTAGGTGGTAATTGATAGGGAGTATGAGGTGCATTAAAGGCCAACCATAAGAAAAAAGGTTTTGTAGCGGGTTGACTATTCAGATAGCTAATAGCATTATTGACATTTTCCGATGTAGCATAATTAGTGCAGGTAGTATTTACTCCATTTGGAACACCGTTTGTAATTTTGGTCCAATTATAGTATCCAGTGGTTTGTTGACCAGGTTGTCCTAAAGCCCCTGAGAGACTTCCTTCAAAATGATCAAATCCCATATCGGTCGGATAATTATATCCTGCAGGTGCAAAAGTGGTTAAATGCCATTTACCAAATAAAGCTTTGGAAATACCATTAGGATTATAAATGTTTAATACTTTAGGGATAATATATTCATTGAGATTCAATTTTGTATTGCCTCCATCCACCACATCTCCTACACCAGTCCTAAAACTATAACGACCTGTCAGCATTCCAGCACGCGTAGGGGAACACAAAGGATTAGACCAAGCATTATTAAAAACAATACCTTTATTGAGTAATCTTCTAATATTGGTAAGGTGAACTGTATTAGTTGCATGATCTGTATAGATATCACAAAAATCTTTTCCTAAATCATCGGCAATTAGTACAACAACATTACGTTGAGATGTTAACTGAAATGAAATAAATAGAATAATAAAAATTGCTAAATATTTTTTTTTCATTGAATAGAATTTAATAAAATAATGTTCATTACCGATTACCCTTTTTTATTACCAATAAAATTTAATTAAGAGTTACTTATTGATTATAACCTTTACAGTTTTATCATTTTTTCCATCCGTAACTTTTACAAAATAAACACCATTATATATTGTTTCTGTTTCGATAACTGATAATGTACTTCCTTGAAAAATTTTACTTGATTTTACGGTTTGACCTAATTCATTTATTAAATAAACATCTAAATCTTTTTCGGCCATTGGAGTTTGAATTGCAATAAATTCTGATGCTGGATTTGGCGCAACGGTAACCTTAAAATCGGAATTCATTATTGAATTACTAGCCAAAGTTTCTGTTCCAGCAGGAACATTCGCTACAACACTGACCGTTCTATTTCCATAAAACGTTGGTCCAACCACATACGGATAAGCAGAATTGTAATTAGCATCAACCGTTGCAAAATAACAGTAAATGCCAGTAGGATATTCTGGAGTTATACAAAAACGACCATTGTGACTATCTAAATAGGAAGGGTCATTAAGATGTGAAGCAAATTCATAATCTTCTCTGAAATAACCTAATGGATAAGTTGTACTCACTGCTGGACCATCTAATACATCTGTTCCGTCAGCCCATACAGTTCTTGTGGTGATATTACGCAATTGATAACCTGATTTCATTCTAACAATTCCACCAGTTCCATTGGTGTTAGTATAAGCATAGGCACCATATATTGGAAAACCGTCATAGGCAAAACCCAGTAATGGAGAATGCACATTTGGATTAATGGCATATAATCCATCTGATGGATAAGTAGTACAAACGTTAGAAATCACATTTAAATCTAAACCAAAAGCACTTGGATTTTGATGATGATGGTAATTTCCCATGGCTGGATGCCCTTTGGCACAATCAAAACCAAGTCTTTCACCTACAACAGCATCTCTATTCCATTTTCCGTCTCCAGTACAAGGAGGCATTATTGGTCCACCACAAAGAGAACTTGTAGAATTTTTCCAAGAAACACCATCTCGGTAGTCAAATAATGCTACACCATTTATAAAAACACCAATATTTCCTCCAGTAGTTGCTACGGTTCCTGAACCTTGTACTGGCGCTAATGGAATTCTAAAAATTTTATTTTGAGCTGTAGCTTCAAAATTGTTTCCATCTCCAAAAGGACCTGTTATATAAGCTGGAATTCCAGTTGCAGAAACATAAGCATAGGTTGTGTTATATTGAACGGTTTGCACATTTGCAAGAACTGTATCTACAAAAGGGATAGAGTTTATAGGGCTAGTTGCTTCATAATGACGCCCTTTTATTCCAGTAGTGTTTATTAACCAACTTGTTATGGCAGGATTAGTTTGTGCAAAAACAGCACAATTGGCTGTTATAATTAATAGTAAAGTTAGTTTTCTCATGTTTATAGTTAATATTAGTACATATTTTGTTTTTCGCCTCTGTAAAAAATTCTGCATCCAAAAGAGTCTGTTTTTGGTTTTGCAACGGGTTTATTTTGCAGCATATCATCAATTGCGCTTGTTAAATAATGTTTAGTTGCCTTTTCTGGTTCAGCAGCATTATCATCAATAGCCCCCTGATATTTTATTGAAAATTTGTTACTTTCTTTACTTTTCCATATTACAAATGCCTGTGGTGTATGTGTGGCATTAAATTGCTTAGCTATTACCTGTTTTTTATCTTGTAAATAAGGAAAATTAAATTTGTCTTTGGCTGCTTTTTTTTGCATTAATTTAAAGGACTCTTCAGCATAAGCTAGTGTATCCATAGAGTTAATAGCTAAAAGGTAAACGTTCTGCTTCTTATATTTTTCATTTATTTTATTCAGGCGTTCAGAATATAATTTTGCCATTGGACATTTATTACATATAAAAACCACTACAAAACCTTTTGCATCTTTATAATCATTAAGCGAAACCTTTTTATTGTCAACACTTTTTAAAGTAAAATTCTTTATTAACTTTTCATTACTATTGGTTAGAAATGAAAAATTTATAAATGCCAAAAGACAGACAAATAAAATAGGCAACCATCCTTTTTTCTTCATGTTTATTTTTTAATAAACTTTTTTGAGGTAATAGACTTAGTGGCTTTATCCATCATTTTTAAAACATACACACCTGATGAAAGATTTGATACATCAATACCATTTTGCCATTGTGGCTGAGGCAACATCATGGCTACTCTTCCCTCAAGAGTAGTTATTGTTATATAGTAAATATCGGCCAATGGATCTTCTAAATTAATGAATAATTTAGTATCTACAGGATTTGGATATAATTTAAATTTAGTTGATGGTGTATAATTTGTATTTCCTAGAGGCGTTCCTGTTACAACAAATTGTCCCATCATTCCATCGTCTTCATGTTGAGAAAAATGACAATGATACATAAATGGGTGAGTAGCATCTGCATAATCTTTGAAACGACAAACAAAAGAAACGCTTTCACCTTTACTAATAAAAAAAGTATCTTTCCATCCTGACTCATAAGCGCCTACGCTTCCTGTACTTCGAGATACGATTTTAAACTGCACATCATGAATATGAAAACTATGACCAAAAATAGCATTTGGTGTATTAGCAATGGTCCACTCTTCAGTTTTATCTACCGTAAGTGTTTTATTAATAGTGTTAATATTGAATAAAATACCGTCAAAAGTAAATGGAACCGCACCGCCATTTTGACCGCCTGTTATTGAAACAGTTCTATATACTGTTGCATCTGCATGGGTTAAATAGGTATTAGTAGCCAAAGTAGTTGGTATAGTAGTAATTGGAGTTGATGTTGCAGCACCAATATTGATATGCAAAACGTTAAAAGTTTTATTGTTTAATGTACTTCCAAATTGTCCGGTTTGACCAGGTTCTCCACCAGGAAAACTGTTTGATTGTCCACTATTAAATGCTTTTATATCTAATGAACTACCTAAAGTTTCGCCACTTAAATCGACTAATATTTCGTAACGTTCTCCAACATGTACAGGTAATCTGGTAACTGCAACAGGAGCATTTAATAAGCCTCCATCATTAGCAATAACATAAAATATTCTATCTACTGGAGTTCCGGTTGAATTAACTATTCCTAAATTATATCCTCTTTCAATTTCTGCATTTAGTATTCTCAAACGAACGACTTGTTTAGGTAAAGTTATTTGTCCATTCAAAGTTCCGTTGGTTAACATATTGTCACCATAAGCTCTACCAACTGAAAATTGATTGGATGCATCAAAATTTCTACTGGTCATTATGATTGGAATATCGTCAACGCCATAATTTCTTGGCAATGGCAAAGCTGACTCAACTGCATCTTTTACAATAATTAATCCGCCAACACCTTTAGTAATTTGAGCTTCAGTAGTTTCATGCAAATGAGGATGATACCAATACGTTCCTGCATCATTTGTCATTTTCCAATAAGGGTGCCACAATGTTCCCACTGGAATTATTTGATGGGGGCCACCATCCATAACTGCTGGTAAGTGCATACCATGCCAATGAACAGTGGTAGACTCATTTAAATTATTAGTAACATTAAAACTAACATTATCTCCTTTGTTTATAAACAAAGTTGGTCCCCAAAATGTCTCATTATTAATTGAACCTGTAATGGTTTGAGTTCCTGATTTAATTTGTTTTAGCGATTCATGAATATCCAAATCAAAAGTTGTTCCATAAAGTGCTTCAGGAATTCGAATATCGCTATATTGTGCTTCTAGTAAAGATGAAATACCAAGGAAAATTAGAGTAATAATAGATTTTTTCATAGGGGATATGTTGTTATTAATTTATTAGACTTAAAAATTTATAAATTCTTGCGTTGTTTTTTATAATTTATTCTCTAGGAAAACTAAATCGTTTGTCATATAGAAATGCTGTATCGGTTAAGGTAGTTAAAAACAACACCAAATCGACTCTGTCATTATCAGATAAATTCATAGGTTTAGCAAGCTCTTTTGGCAAATTTTTATCATGACCTAAAGAATTATAATGTTTTACTACTTCAGTTAACGTTTTGAATCGACCATCGTGCATATAAGGAAAAGTGAATTGTATATTTCGCAAAGTAGGTATTTTAAATCGAAGATAATCTTCTTTTTTTTGGGTAATTTTAATTCTTCCTACATCATTTAAAGTAGTATCAATTGCTAATCCGTTATTTTCAAACTTATCATCTCTAAATAAGGGCTCTTTGTGACAGGAGGCGCAATTTGATTTAAATATATCATAACCTCGTTGTTCTCTTTTATTATAGTCTTCCTCTTTGCGCATCACTTTGTCATACTTTGAATTAGAAGATTTTAGCATTACAGTATATTGGGCTAAAGCTTTTAAAAGTCGCTGACTGTTTACTTTATCATCACCAAACGCTTTGGTAAATAATTTTCTATACTTTTCACTAGCTTGAAGTTTTACAATAACATTAGCCAATGTTTCATCCATTTCATCTGGATTGGTAATAGGGTTTATGGCTTGCACTTCAATACTATTCACACCACCATCCCACATAAAGTCTTTGTTCCACGCCAAATTAATCAATGCTAATGTATTTCGAGTGCCTATTTTACCGTCAATACCATGACTAAGTTGATGATCTACATGGGTAAATCCAGTTTGTTGCAAATGACAACTAGCACAGGATATAGTACTGTCTCGAGAAATAATAGGGTCATAAAATAAATGTCTGCCTAGTTGAAATCCTTCTTCTGTTAAAGGATTCTTTTTAAAATCGTATTTGGGTTGTGGCCAATCTTTGGGTACTTCTATATACAAGGGTGTTGTGAATTGATTGGAGAATGCCAAACAAATTAAGATTAGTATTCCTAATACTGAAAAGTATTTCCAATATATTCTCATTCTATATAAAATAATGATTTACCATAATCCGCCAATTCCATTGCCATTGTTCCGGGCGTCATGACACGGTTAGTTTTAGCTAAGTTAAGATTTGCTAAGAAATTATATAAATCTATTCCAATATTTATTTGAGTTGCTTTTTTGTCATATATCAATTCCATATAACGCAAGGCATAGTAGGGAGGAAGATAGCCGCCTATATGAAAATGAAATTCGTGCTTTCTCGTCTGGCAACTAGAGCTTTTCCCTTCAATTTTCATATTGATATAGCCGCTTTGCCATGCCCAATACATTCCTTTTATAGGGTCTAAATCGCCAGTCAAGGCTCCAGCAGTAGTAGCCAAGCTATCTACACCAATATTAAAAGTAACTTTTGATATAATTTTATCATTTACTTTAGTAATGGGAATGTGAAACGAACTTGGATTTTCTATATCGAGTAAATGGTAACTGTTTGTTTGTGTAAAAACAGAGTTGTCATCATAATGAATTTGTATATGAGAAATATAACATTTAAAGTTATCAAACGTCAGCGTGTCTTTGTTTGATGTGATGTATTGTTGGTTAAAAGCTAAAGCTTCTTTATTAAACTTTAATTTAAAAGTAATGCTCAAAGTATCTTCTTTACTTTGAGCATTTCCTTTAAAACAAATCAATAGTAGTATAAAACTAAAACATACTATTTTCTTACTCATGTCTTGGTCTTGGTGGTTTATTTGCAGCAAAAAATTTTGACAACTCTTCGGTAAGGTCATTAAAATCTTCTATTTGCCCTTTATGACATATTTTTTTGATATCTTCAAAATGCTTGAAATGGGTGGCCTCAATCTGTTTTTGATTAGAATTGATAACAGCTATCAAACTATCTTTAATTTTTAAATCAATTTGAGGTTCTTTTAATTGTGCATACAAATCATTTTTAGCTTCACGAATTCCGTCATCCAGTCTTTTGATTTCATCTTTATGCCATTGGATAATCTTATCATATTCTCTTTGTTGATTAACATCAAAATGTAATCTTTCAATAATAATCTCTTTTGGATTTGGTCTACCTACTGGCATATCATTAAGTGGTTTGTGACCTTTTGGTCCACTCAAAAATAAAAATCCAATTGTTGCAAAGTTGAGTAATAATAACCCAATAACGGTAATCGTTAATAATTTAGTTCTTTCCATTCTTATTGATAAAGCTGATTGCTTTGGTTTATTGTGTTTTCAAAATAAACAGTTGTACTAGTTTTACTTTCTATAAATTTGGTGCGAAGTACTGTAAAATTCAAAGCAAGCAAAACAGCAATAGAGGCGGCTACTAGCCAAACTGTTTTTTGTGAAAGTTTGTTTTGTTTGTTAATTTTTTGTTGAATTTTAGAAAACATATTCTCACTCGGTGTTACTTGCATAATTCCGTTGGTGCTATTTAAAATGTTTTCTATCCAATTTTCTTTTTCCATTAATTCTGAACTTGTTTCAGAATCTCTCAATCCTGAATATTAATATTAATATTTCTATTTCTATTTCTATTTCTATTTCTATTTCTATTTCTATTTCTATTTCTATTTCTATTTCTATTTCTATTTCTATTTCTATTTCTATTTCTATTTCTATTTCTATTTCTATTTCTATTTCTATTTCT
>Ga0214919_10000558_pt1 | contig 63103 bp, 57 predicted proteins | sample LL1503_MetaG_FD_177994 | JGI IMG/M metagenome (GOLD analysis project Ga0214919, IMG submission 177994) | Freshwater microbial communities from Lake Lanier, Atlanta, Georgia, United States - LL-1503 | ecosystem: Environmental > Aquatic > Freshwater > Lake | place: USA: Georgia | collected... | reverse complement strand
ATTTGCCATGATTGTCAAGGAATGGTTTTTTGCCGGCAGCGATGGCAATACGCTTCCATCAATAACTCTGACGCGCTTACTATTCCACAGACGGCCATCTACATGGGTTTCAAACACATTCGGCCTGTTCCTCATAGGCAAGGTGCCTGCGTGGTGGAAGCCCCAGCTAGGTGGCGGAGAAGACGCCAAAGATGCCATCGAATAGCCTCCCAAGAGTCGTAACGATGACAAAAATTCCTTCATGTTCGAATATGGCTTTGTATCGCCGTATGTGATCGAAATATTTCCTTGATCGTCTACTGTCAGTCGGTTACGTTCACCATTTATCGAAGGCTCCCATATTTGCGCAACCATTAAGCTGCTCCATATACTACCCAAAATAGATTTAGCAACGTTAAGCGGCAAGGGAATATCTGGAATGAGGTCTGACCATAACATCCCAATCGGGCTATAAAAGCTAATCATGTCTCTGTTGATGGGTCCATTCAAGGCACCAATTAATTGGATAGGATAAAGCCGCGATGGCTCAGATCCTCCGAAACACCGAGGAATAAAAATTGGCATTAGAGTTGGTGGATGATCTATAAATGGAAGGCTCCATCCTGGTCGCTGGTTTGCAAGAAGTACCATCTTGGCGGTTTGTATGGTTCCACACCCCAGAAGTAAATGTTTGGTTCTGATCTTTATCCTCTCTTTGGTCTGAAGTACCTCTACATCAAGATCGACATGCTCAGCAAACTCACTATAAGATACTAACTTATGCTCAGTTAACTGCGTAATATTTCCGTGACTCGTTAGCACCTCCAAGGTTACGAGCGGGCTATAGACACCCGTCTGCGCCGGACTAAAAAACTCGGTACCTGAGTATTCGCAGGGCCTCCTTCCCTGAAAAGCTTGCGTCAATACAGCAAGCCTTGGGCGACCAATCACAAGAGGAATGCGGGTGTTGCTTCGACTGTACGCCTGAAGTAGATGACGGGCTTGGTCGCCCATGGGAACGGGCGGCAAGAGATGGTCGGTGCGCCCAAGAAACGGCGCCATCGCATCTATAACGCCCGAAATGCCGATATGTAACTCCAGCGCGGTGTAGTAGGGGTCAAGTTCTCCCGCACTAATTGGCCACTGTCCCACCTCCTCAATGTCTCGATCAGTGTAGCGCAATAACTGTGCACCCCAGACGTTGGCCATGCCCCCCAACGCAAAGCTACCGCGACCCTGAACGACTATCCGACCATGTTGATCCAATATGTCAAACGCTTCGCCCTGAAAGGCGTAGCGCACCCCCTCTGCACGCAACTTCGGATGAAAATTCAGGGGATGTGAAATATTGCCAAGAGTCTCCCACCTTTTCCCCAACACATCACTTACCGCGCCCCTCGAGAGAGCCTCTGACAGGGTCCGATGTGGGAACTTATAGTCGGCGCGATTTCCGACATCCAGCAGGCAAGTACCGGGTGAATCCAACGTTAACGCAGCTGCTACTCCAGCAGGGCCAGATCCCACTATGACATTTTCAAAATAACGCATATAGCGCGACTTGAATTCGCCCTACAAAAAGGTGCATGAATGCCTTAGAGAGCCCAACTACGACAGCCTTGTAACCGCCCAACGGTCCTGATATACAAACACGAAAATCGAGGTGTTCACCATCGCACTCAGCAAGATACATAATCAACATTAGTTTTCTAGAAAGTTGGTGCCTAAGACCCTTCCGACGCAGCCAGAATTCAATTCCAACGGCATCAAGCCTCTTCATAACAATAGTCGAGACGGTACGAGCATCGTTAGAATTAACCTTAACACTATCGGCCAAGTCTGCATTGAACTCTATATACAAGTTAACTAAGCGCGCAGGCGCGGGACTATCAAACAAGCAATAATGGAAATAATTAACTTCTTGCTCTAAATTTTCCATAATAATAGGGTCTTCAATGGTGTCTACTTAATAATAATAAACTTCCGCCATCGGTAAGAACCAGAACCTTGCCCTCTGCTGTTAACGTGATATCACGCACCCGCTCGTGAACATTAATTCGTTCAATAAACATTACATTATTGAGACTACCTAATCTAATTCTGTATATTGAGGTGGCCGCCAACGAGCCCACTAATAAATTATTGTTAAATGCCGCAAACTCATACCCCGAGTACTGCAAACCCTGGGAAATGCCTGTTAGGTCAGGCCAATAAAAAATTGGCGACTCGAATACCTGTTCGGCACAAATCCCTTCATATTTAGTATATTTTTCTTCTTGCGTCGGGTGAGAAAAATCATAACCATAGGCTGTACCGTAAACTTCACATGGCCATCCATAATTAGCGCCTTTTACAATTATATTAAGCTTATCTCCGCCTCGGATTGAGTGCTCTGTTGAAAATAAAGTATTACCATTATTTGCAAAAAACAGACCCTGCGGATTACGATGCCCCTTTGATATCAATTCTGACTTACCATCCCACCCGATTTTAATGATTTTGCCAAAGGAATTTGAGGACTCTTGCGCAAGTGGAGGGGTATCATCCAAACTACCCCCTCCCATAAACCAGCCTGTCGACACGTAAAAACTGTCACCTTGGAGTACCACTCTTCCGCCTGCGTTGTTATCTACAGGATCTTTACAGCCACTCTCGGTAGACCAAAGCAGGTTCGGTTGTCCAATTGCGAATTCTTCTTTTTCAAGGGAGACATCGTACTGTGAAAGATAAAGTGCGATCCCTTTACAGCCATTAGACTCCTTCGTCGTTCCAAAAAAGGCCAAGTATGAGACGTTGCCCTTATCAAACCTAATCACGTCACGAACACTGGAGAACAATTTAATAATTCCCTCTGACGCAATATGATCAAAGCGCCCCGTCTTTTCGTGGAAAATTAGCATTTGCCCATTGTTTTCTGTGACAAGGACAATACCTGGAGCAAGCTCCTTAACAGCACCCCCTCCGTTGGCGGAACCATAATCAGGAATATTATAGTACTGGATATGAATATTATATAGAAAAGAATTAACTACCCGATCATTCGGACTAGTCAAATCGTATGCAATCTTTTTTACATTGGGAGAAAGCCATTGCGATAGCCCAGAATTGAAAGGCCATGTTCGTTTTTCCCTAGCGTTAAATAACCCAAATAGTGCGAAAACAACCAACATTAAAGCAACAATAAATACAACTAATTTTTTTTTACTTAACTTCATATTTTACGTACGTTAATACAGCGTAACTCGATACTTAAAGGCTCCCAAGATTCAAGCTCAAATAGGTCGATTACCTATTGGCGAGAATAGTGCGGTAGAGCTCACAGTACCTAGGGGCAATGGTACCCCACGTGAAGTTGCTGCTTACGAAAGTACTCCATTTCTTAGACAGCGCAGGCAGAATGGCAGTTGTATCTAACAGCGAAGTTAAACCCAACGCAATACCCTCCTTAGTGGCGGACACCTCCAGCCTAACGTCAACTTCACGGACTTCACTAAATCCACATCGGTCCGTCAGAAGCACCGGGAGGCCGCAGATTCCAGCCTCCACGGCCACGATAGACATAGCCTCGTGGCGTGATGGCACCACGAGTAGCTTTGCTGTTCGGTACGCAGCATTCTTCTCATCTCCCGCTAAAAAGCCCAGAAAGTGGACGCGGCCGGCTAGTCCCGCCTTTGATGCGGAACGCATCAAAGGCTCCAACATGCCCTCGTCTGGGCCAGCAAAGACAAGATGAAGCTCAGGGTAGGAGTTAGCAATGTGTACAAAAGCATCCAATAAGATATCAGGCCCCTTAATTAAATTAAGCCGCCCCATGAACAGTAAAAAATCAGTACCCTTAAGCCCGAACTTTTCTAAAAATAAATCATTATTAATTTCTGGAAAATCGCTAGGACTAACTCCGTTGGGTATTACAATAACATCTTCTAAATTCACTCCATAATCACGAAAATCTGCCAGCTCACCCATTGTCACCGCAATGCAAGCCGCGGCCCCGCGAATGATGCTTCTACCAAATATAATATTGTATGCCTTCTTAATTAATTTTGATCTTCCGAATATTGGCAGCGTTCCAGCAGGACATACTACATATGGCTTTTTCAAAAGTCTACAGGCGAGATACACAAATACATTTAATATGCTCCAGTGCCCCATTAGATGCACTATATCTGAAGCAGCTACTAAACTTCTAATGCGGATAAACTGCGGTAACGGAATATAGAATCGACTCCAGATGCACGGGAGCAAAGCGGCGCGGGCAGGAAGCAATGATTGGAGTCTGGATTGCGTTACATCAAGGTCCAGCGTCAGCACAGTGCAATCGATACCGCGCATTCCAATATGGCGACTCATTTGAAATGTACGCTCGGCAGTACCACCGCCTCGCCGCATATCAATAGACGAATTCACATTTAATACTTTTAACATTTTTCGTACGAATTTTACTTAGACTCACGGAAAAAACGTAAATACTGTTTCGTTATACTGACTGGTCCATACTGGCTTGAAATCTGCTCCATGTACTCTAAGTCGATGGACGGCGGTGACTTTATAAATGCAGCGACCTTATCGCTGACACCATCGCCGCCAAAGATATCCTCTACTGAAATACTACATATTCCCTGAGCATCATCGAAATAGATTTTTGAGCTATTGCGTGAGCCTTGAGTGATATTTAAAACTGGCTTTCCAAGCGCTAAATACTCAATTACTTTACTTGGCAACTGGTAATCTGTCGCGTTTCCTAGATTGATTAAAACCGTTGACTCTTGCATAGCCGCTTGCACTATCTCACGCGACTTTAGCCCATGAAGGAAAAGTCGAACTCCAATCAGCTTATTAAATGGCACAAAACATGGAGCACAGTCATTTACTACACCAAAGAAGTGAAGCTCTAGGCATTCCCCAACTGATGTAGCAAGCAATCGCTCAAAGAGATTCAAAAGTGGCGTGGGATTTCTAATATCATGGTACAGTGTTCCCGCAAACACAAGTCTAAGTTTGTCTTCTCCGCTAAAAAACCTAGGAAAGGCTACTCCTCTTGGCATGAGAGAGTATAGTGGTGGAATTACCTGTATTTTATCCTTATCTATTTTGGGAAAGTGATTTAAATAGTTGTCTTTAGTTTCTTGTGTTGTAACTGATATGGCATCAGCAGTGATCAATACCTTGGCCTCCGAGAGAGAATTTATTTTGCTATAGAGTTTTAGATTGTTAATAGGGGGGGTTTTTGTGAATGAAAAAGGGTCGCCGATATCCACAATCCAGTGTACATCGAAGGTTTTTTTTATACTTAAGCCAACGAGATGGCATGTATATGGCAACGAGCTTGTTATTAAGATATTTGGAGTGTGGCGCATGGCTAAATTATGCGACATTTTATTGGCGCCAAAATACCACATTGCCGCAAAGTCCGGCCATGTAATTAGTTTTATAGAAAAAAGGTAAACTAATTTTGAAAATTCTGCCAGCCACGCTTTTTTGATACTGGTTGGCTTTTCATTTTGTAACAAAGACGAAACTGCGGTTTCTTCAAAACCGAGATATCGCTTAATAGTTGCTCGTAGCCCACTACCAACTCGATGAATTCGCACGCCATTTAGGACCTCCTCCTGCGGTTGATTTGCACTGCTTGCACAAACTACGTCTACGTTATGACCGAGTTTTGATAACTCCTCAGCAATTGCTGTCCATCTAAACGCACGTGGCGACAGAACCGGAAAGTAGGCATAACTGATAATCAGAATATCCATTTTTTAATTTGGCAACTGTCGTCCGTACGATTGAGAGTATTTCAGGTCTCGAGGCAAAGGATCATCAATTAGTAGATCGCCATTTGAAAAGTCTTTTACCACTATTTCATGTTTTTTTATTTCAACCAATCGGTATATCCAGCTCCCGTAACCTCTATGGCGGCCAATAAAGCCATTAAGGCCAAAGTATAAACACTCTCCAGAAACAGAACTACTTAAGTCAAATATCCCCTTAGTAAGATCAGCAGGCTCTTTCCCCCTCACTCGTGGTACATGGTGCGCGAATGCAGATCGATACGCGTTTCTCTTATCCGGAAAGGGCGTGTAAACATACGTTCCTGGATCACTAACTAAATTTTCCCCGTTTATGGTTAGCTCGATGGCAAGTTGGTCACAATGTGCGTGCCCCCCGAGTCCTGCGAGTCCAATCTCGCCGCATCGGACGGCCAAGTATAAATGAGTACCTCGAAAGATATAGCATCCCATCCCGGTAAAGGCGGTTAATTGCAGCCCGTGTAAGAGGTCTAATGACTTATACTCAAATGTTTTTAACCAATGACAGTTATCCGACGCATTTTCGTATAGGGCGCAAATATCTGACCAATCTTTGGGGGTGCCTGTGGTAATTTCGTGAAGTAATGGCACCTCGGACGCCACGCTTGGTTTCTGACTGATGGCTGCGTCTCCCGCAATGACAAGTCGAATCTTCGCAGCAGCATCTTGAACTTTTGAAAGACTAGACGCAGGGGCTCCAATTAGTGCGTTGATACCCGCCACCAATGAACTGTGATCCAGCGACCATATTGGCGAACTTGGATCATTTGCTGCAAGGAGTTGCTCGCCACTACCAAGTGGTATGAAACGGCCGCTGTCGTTGTCGCCGAACTGCACCACCAGTCCATCCGGTTTCGTCAATGCTTCAGTGAAGTCACCAAACCTCTTGAATCGCGCCCAAAATTCTAACGGTATTGGCCATTTGCCTTTTCTGTCCAGACGGCTATATAGGCGCACCGCGGTCATTTTCCCGCGGCCCATTTTCAGTGACTTTTGAAGGTCTACAGATGTCAATCGGTTCGCCTTTTCATTGCTAAGGTTCATTAAGAATGCCAGACCCCACGAAATCATTTCAGCTGAGAGACGGTGGTAACAAACTGACCCCTCAAAGTTGCTGCCATCTGAATGAAACTGGTAGTCTATCTCTGAAAAAAACTCGTTCACAGCAAACAATAGCCATTCGTCGACCTCGCGAGAACTAGGAAGATATATGGCGACAATCATTAGTCCCACAACGTTTGCGAGGTAGTGATTTCCTCTGTGCCTTGGTGCCCATTCTAGGTTTGCGGCAATATGACGTGCATGGGATATCACGCTTTGCACAAATTCATGATCAAAACTCTGTGAGAACGCGGCATTGGATGCCGAAAATAGGTCTCTTGCTATCAGCCAATTTGTAACCCGAATAGCTACATCCATCGGACATGACCAATTTACCCCGAAGCCTGGCGGGTTAGTGGCAATGAAGTCGAGCACTTGATTTCTAAACTCGTGAGCGTAGACTTCTGGCTCATGCATTTTTAGGAGCTTTTCCTGCGCAAAGCAGGCGGCCAACGCTAAAGTTGGCAAATGTTGCATCCGTGCCAACTCCCAAGGCACTTTTATATCAACGCCGCTTACATGCCCAAACTTAATATCGGTATGCCAAACATTCTCCCGCCACCGATATCCAGACTTAAAGTCTATTTGCCAGTCTATCGGGCTATAGGAAGGGTCTATACTACGCCATATGCTTGCCGACTTTTCCCGATTCGCATAGTTAATTCTACACAGTAACCAAGAGCCCGATTGATCTATTTTGGGGCACTCAATAGGTGGGAAAACCACCCCGTCAATGCCTTTGCACTGCATTCCATACGCAACGGTTACAGGCCCTGAGCCAAGCAGGTCAAAATTGTGCTGCAAGGATGATTCGGCTTGTGCAACAACTAACTGCAAGTAACCTGGAAAGTCGGAGTCGAGACCGACAATAAAGCGGCGGTCGACTTTACCAAGATAACTCGCAATCGAGCTACGTGCAACGCAATGTGAAGAAGCATAGCTACCGAATATCTGAGCCCATGTCTTACCTACTGCCGAGCGAATATCTCGTCTGATTCGGCGAAAAACACGGCCCCAAAGATCCGGGGGAAAATGAACAGCAGTCACTTCATTGCCGCGAAGTACACGGGTGAGGCGCAGAATGCGTCGCCTTTAGCTAAGTCCCCATCGAGCTTCATTGATATATCTCCGAAACTTTGAGAACGATGAAGTCTGGACGGTATGGAAAATAAATCTATCTGAAGGCTTCAACAAAAACATCCAAGCGCTTACGCACTGTGGCGGTAGCCGTTCCGCAACCTTTGTATTCCAAGAAAGTATCTGCTTAGACTTTATTAAATGGTCGAACCCGAAGCCACAAAGAAAGGTTCTTGCCTGATACTTCTCAACTCTAAAACCACAATCTGCTAGCAATGAATTCAGTTTTGAGTAGCTAAAGAAATTGATATGTGGGCTGATTGCAAGGGTATCATTAGATTGAGAATTCGACGATGAAGCAAAAATTAATCGCTTCAGGTAACGTAATACTTTAAGAACCCCTATACAGTGCAATACTGCCTCCAACATAGCGGAGTACTCGAAAGGACCAAAGCCATTTGGCAAAGTCAAAACTATATTACCATTTTTTTCCACCGAGTTGTTTAAAAACTCCAAGAAACTTACCGGACTCTCGACGTGTTCAATAACTTCAGATGCAATCACCATATCAAACCGTCCTAACTGCGCTCGTTCATCTGCTACAAAGAACTCTATATTCTCAGTAGTGCGCCTGCTATTCGCATGGTTGACACTAGCAAAATCGCTATCTATACCCACAAACTGACGGCCTGGAAATAGTTTAGCCAGTTGTTGGGTCAAGTTATCGCCTGTTCCGCATCCGACATCCAAGATCTTTTTGGGCTCTAAATGTGTGATCAATCCAGCCACAAACTGCAGGCGCTTCTCTAGACCGTAAGTACACTCATTCACGAATATATTCCTTCCACCAAAGTGCAAAATTAAAGAGATACCATACCTGCGTTGCTTCACGGGCCTTAATGAGACGTTTAACTTCTAACGGATCAAAGAAGTCAGTCTTACTACAAAAATCACTTAACTCTTTCTCGATCTCTACTCCCAATTTATCAAAAAACCACTCATGAATCGGAACTCCAAATCCCTGTTTCTTACGATCGATAACATTATCTGGAATTAACCCACGAACCGCCTTCTTCAGAATTGATTTGAGGATACCATCTTTAGTTTTTAAAGACTGTGGTATGCTGAATGCAAACTCAACCAATTTATGATCCAGGAAGGGAACCCGCGCCTCGACACCTACCCCCATACTCATTTTGTCGACGCGCATTAATAGCAACTCTGGCAGACGCATATTCAGATCCAGGTAAGTCATCCAATTCAAAGTTGATTTTTCACAAATCTTTGATTCAAAGCGACTTCGAATGGGTGCGATCACATCCCAAGAGGAGATCCCTGTCAGCTTATTCCGTAACCTTGGTGAGAGCAGCCGCTGCTTATGGGTTTCAGTAAAAGCCTCAGCGCCGCCCCAAAATATTGGCACATTAATCGAACCCCGGCGTAACCATTCATAAGAAAACGAGAGCTCCCTTCCTAGCATGCGCAATAAGAAAAGCCCCAAGGTTTTGAAAAATCGAGGTAAGGGCCAGTCGCTGTACTGCTGCAGGCGAAGCGATGTTTTCCAACCTGGATAGCCCCAAAACAGCTCATCCGCGCCCTCACCCACCTGACAGACAACGACACCGTTGTCACGCGCTAACTTAGATAGAAAATACAGTGGAAAGCAAACTGGGTCTGCTATCGGTTCATCCTGCAGGCGAATCATTTTTGGCAAAAAACCCAAGAGATCGTCTACTGATAGTCGTGCTTCGAAACTTAGCGCACCCAAGGCCGCAGCCATCTGTTTAGCGTATGCTAACTCATCTGGGTTACTATCGTAGTTACCTGCGTAACCAATTGAAAAAGTCTTTAGCCCATCTATATTTCCTTTGCTAAATAAAGCTGCATTCGTACTAGAATCAATTCCTCCAGAAAGAAATACGCCTACTGGTACGTCGCTCACCTTTCGCAACGAAACTGACTCATTCAAGCAAGCTAACAGGTCCGATGCCGTTTGAGATTCCGATCGATGAGTTGAACTCTGCACATTATCCATTGGGTCCCAGTACCGCTGCTCTTTAACGCAGCCATCGGCATCGATCCTCATCCAACTACCCGATGGCAATTTATAGATACCCTCAAAAAGAGTTTGAGGAGCGGGCGTAGTTAAAAACGACAAATAATGGAAGAGCCCATATTCATTGACTCTACGCTCCTGTTGCGGGTCCTGGAGTAGTGCTTTAATTTCGGATGCAAAATTTAATCTGCCATTATGGATGCTGTAATATAGGGGCTTCACACCAATTCGATCACGGGCCAGCCACAACTCTTGCGCCCTGCTATCCCAAATAGCAAACGCAAACATTCCACGGAATCTGTGTATGCAGTGGATGCCCCAATATTCAAAGCTACGCAATATTACTTCCGTGTCGGAGTGGTCGGTTCTCCAATCGCGTACACCTAACACACTCAGCTCTTTACGAATATCCGCATGGTTATATATCTCACCATTAAAAACCAAGACAAGACTGGCGTCGTCCGATTGCATCGGTTGCGCAGCTGAGTCTGAGAGATCGATGATGGCCAGACGCCGATGTCCAAGCCCCAATTGCGCGTCCTCAGAGATCCAAACGCCTGATCCATCTGGCCCGCGATGCGCCATGGCATCACGCATTTTAACGACAAAGGGCTCAGTAACCCGAAAGCCTGAACGGTTAAACGCAAATGAACCGACAATAGCGCACATTATTTTCTCGCCCGTACACCGATATACCAACCCCAAGCATCAGGGAAGAATTTGCTCAACCATTGCGGCCAATGATCAGTGTCGTATCTTGTTATAGTAGGTATTGTTTGGGTAACTTTGAATGATGAAAACATACTCTGAAGTTCTTTTACTGTGTAGGATTTCGTTCCAACACTTTCCATTCGGCTCCAAACAACGTCGGCAAAACTTAGCCAAGGCCTACCTAAAAGTAAAGCATACCTTACCCAATACTTTAAAACTAAAGATGATCGCCGACCATAAAACATACCTATAAAAACGCCGCCTGGCTTCAGGACGCGTTGGATTTCTTTTATAATTGCATTGGGATTTTCAGAATGGTGTATAACACCCCATGAGTAAACTACGTCGAAATACTCGTCAGGAAACGGCAGAGTTTCTGCGTCTACTCGCTGCAACTGACTAGTGAAACCATAAAGGGCAAATCTAGCTTTTGTGGCATTGATTGCAGCCTCAGTCAAATCTACGCCAAAACACTCGGCTCCCGCACGCGCCCATTGAAGATGGTCTGTACCAGCTCCTACACCGATTTCCAACAGCCTCTTACCGTGATACCTTGGAAACTCCGCAATTGCATGAATCATTGGCTCCATTCCGTACCGATAACTTTCTATACGATCAAACCACGGGCGGGTTCCAGGCTGCAGTTGACCAACAATTGATGGGCCGCTACCGCAGGGCTCCTTTTCCCAGAATGCCCTGACCTCGTCATTAAGCTTCAATTTGTTCCCCCCTTGTCGATCCTGATAATAAACGGTCTACTTCATAACTAATTCTGGTAGCCTGCACTTGTTGCCACCACGGTATAGGCCATGGCGTCTTCCCTTTAATGGCAGAGGCGAAAGCGATTAACTCTTGTTTCTGTCCTTTGTCTGGTGAGCGGGTGGATAAAGCATGTGCTACTCCGCCCTGTGTAGTCATGCGACGATAATCATTTAGCGCAATAACTTTTCCATCTACAAATACTTCCATGCTCTCCTTCGGGTACTCAGATGAACCCAAGGCTGTATAGGTGAGAGTGCCAATTGAGCCATCGATAAAATTCATAGTTGCTACAAAGTTGTCATAAGGCGAATAATAATCAGTATGAGGGATGATCGAAGTGGCATGAACTCTCGTCACTTCTGCATCGGTAAAAAAGGTGAACAGATCATATATGTGGCATGCCTCGCCTATATTTCGTCCACCGCCTTCCGTTGAATGTACCCAATGCCCCAACGGGATATATCCGGCATTCATCCGATAATTGATAATCATTGGATTCGTACGACCACGCATCTGTTTAGCGATACTTACAGCGTACGGAGAAAATCTCCGATTGAACCCGGTTAATAGTAAGGGCTTTTCTTGATGATTTGCTTTGAAAAAGTCTTCTAGTGCGAGAAGATCCTCGTTTTGTACTGACAAAGGCTTTTCGAGCAGCACATGCTTGCCGGCCTTAAGAGCCTCAAGTGCAATTTTTCCGTGAAGATCATGTCTCGTCGCAATAATTACAGCTTCGGTTTCATTATCCTCCAAAACCTCCCGATAGTCTGTAGCGCAGTAGTCTGCCTTAAATCTGACGCTGGACGCATAGGCACTATGTCCGGTTCGACTAACCACAGCTCTGAGTGCATAAGTATCACTGAGGTCCAGAATGTTCGGCAGGTGCATCCCCTTCGCGAAGCTCCCAGCGCCGATCACTGCCACTCGTATCCTTGAATCTCGGGCAGTCCTCTGTCGAGTGGTCACAATTTGGGTACGCGTTTTGAATACTTCTTTTCGATTCGGATACTTCAGTAAAACCATTAACGGTTTTGGCACCGTTAGCTGCAGGGAGGAGTAGGCATGCTCCACCTCATCAATTGAATGAATAGACTCGATTAATGGCTTGACAAATATTTTCTCCTGCTCTAGCAGCATGAGATACTCTGCCATATTCCGATTCTCAGTCCAACGGACATATTCAATTGGATAGTCGCATCCATCTTCCTCATACGTTTTATCATACCGACCCGGCCCGTAGGAGGTAGATATAAAAATATCTAATTCTTTCTCGTAAAAATCTGCCCGGTTAAGATTTAATCCAATATCGCCGACGATTACAACACGGGCCTTCTTCCTGCACATCTTGAACGCAGTGGCGATAATCGAACTTGAGGGTGTTGCCGCAGTAATAATGACCCCGTCTACTCCGTATCCACCGGTTAGGCGATTTACCACCTCCAAATCAGTATTCTCAGCGGGATAAACTCCCCAATCCATACCAAACCGCTTGGCTAAGTCCAGTCGGTTTGGGTCCAAATCTATGCCGATGACACGGCAACCATTTTGGCTCAGTAACTGAGCAGTTAGTTGTCCGAGCGCGCCTAGCCCAACGACTACGAACATTTCTCCGAGCGTCGGCGCGGCGCGCCGAAGTCCTTGCATCGCAATAGCGCCAAGGGCGACAGTAGATCCCTCGTCAAAGCCCACTCTGTCTGGCAACCGGACCACCAAATTCCTGGGTATACGCACTACTTCGGCATGATATGCACACTGCGAACCGGCACATGCAACGCGATCGCCGGGGAAAATATCATCAATATCACGGCCGACCTCAACGACTACGCCGGAGAGCGAGTAACCAGTCGGCGACTCATGCGAAAGCCGATCCTGCACAACACGCTTTGCGTGGGTAATGCCGTCGGACAAAATGAGATTCAAAACTTTTCGGACATGCTGTGGTTGCTGAATCGCTCGTGTAAGTAGCGAGGTGCCAGATGAATGAACACCCGACATTTCAGTACCGACTGAAATACATGAATGGTCCGTCTTCACCAAAACTGTCCCGGGCTCGACCAAAGGAGCGGGAACGTTTTCGAGCCTAACAGATCCTCCACTGACCAATACTTGCTTCATCTCCAAAAACCTCTGGTATCGATTACCTTTTTTTCGGTGAGCTGCTCAGCGGTTATTGACTTGAAGTGCGAATGATCAACAAGCAGCACGACAATGTCGGCGTCCCGTAATGCGGTCTCAGAGTCAACCAATGCTGCAATCGGATTGCCCTGTAACTCAACCGGCAGGCGTTCGATATAGGGCTCTACGAGTAATAGATGGAATGCTAAATTTTTTGCTAGCAGGTGCTTAACGATCTCAACTGCGGGACTCTCCCGTAAATCGTCTATATTCGCTTTGAATGCTAAGCCAAGGCACGCAATCTTAACGGGTGCATCTTTACGACCTTGAATATTATTAATCTCTTGTAAGATTTTTTCTACAACCCAATTGGGTTTTTCATCGTTGACTTGTCTAGCTGTCCTAATGAGGCGCGCTAACTCCGGGGCAGAGTCCACGATGAACCAAGGATCCACCGCAATACAGTGCCCCCCAACGCCAGGACCTGGGTTTAAGATATTGACCCGCGGGTGCAAGTTGGCAAGGCTGATCAAATCCCAAACATTTACACTCAAGTGATCGCAAATTACTGAGAGCTCGTTTGCAAAAGCGATGTTGACGTCGCGGAACGCATTTTCAGTGAGCTTCGTCATTTCTGCAGTTCGAGCATCCGTCTTTACGCATCGTCCACGCACAAATGATGCGTAAAGTTGAACAGCTCGTTCGGTGCATGTGGGTGTTAGTCCACCAATGACTCGATCATTACGGACTAACTCCAACACAATACTCCCCGGGAGTACCCGTTCAGGGCAGTACGCAAGATGTATGTCAGGCGCTCCATTTGCGGCCGTTGGAAAAGATAGATCAGGCCTCGATTGAGCTAACCACTTAGCGACCTTTTCCGTCGTCCCCACGGGAGAAGTTGATTCCAAAATAACCAAATTTCCAGGCTTCAGGTGCGGCGCAAGGGCTAGCGTTGCGGCCTCTATAAAAGCAAGGTCTGGCGTCTTGTCCCCCATAAATGGCGTAGGAACCGCGATTATGAAAATGTCAGCTGGCTCTGCTCGTGTAACGGCACGCAGGCGCCCAGCAATTACAGCCCCACGCACCAGCCCATCGAGGTCAGGTTCAACAATATGTACTTCCCCACGATTGACCGTATCTACAATGTGCTGGCTTACATCTACACCGATTACCTCATGCCCTACGCTGGCGAGAACAGCCGCTGTTGGTAAGCCTATGTATCCCAGACCAAACACCGATATTTTGGAATTATGCAAATTCATCCTCTAAGATGTCTCCCTCAATAATTTTTACGATCCGCTCTGCAGCTTTACCATCTCCGTAGGGATTATGCGCGGTGGCCATCTGCTCATAGTGGACAGGGTCACACAGAAGTCGCCGCGCTTCCTCCATGATTCGGGATTCGCTGGAGCCCACGATGCGCACCGTTCCCGCCACAACTGCTTCGGGTCGTTCGGTGGTGTCACGCATGACCAGTACCGGCTTGCCTAATGACGGCGCCTCCTCTTGGATACCGCCCGAGTCGGTAATGATGAAGTAGGCCTTGCTCATCAGGAAAACGAAGGACAAATACTCCATAGGCTCCACTAAGTGGACATTGGCAATACCGTCCAACAACCGGTGAACGGGCTCCATCACATTTGGATTCGGATGCACCGGATAAACAATCACGACGTCCGGATCTGATGCCAAGGTGCGCAAGGCCCGGCATACGCCTTCAATGCCTTCGCCAAAATTTTCGCGCCGATGCCCAGTGACCAAAATGAGCCGACGCTTTTTGTCATCAAGCCAAGGCATAGCTTGAGCAAGCTTGGCCTGCAGCGCGGAATCGGCAGAAATGCGCTTGACGATGTCCAGTAGAGCATCAATGACCGTGTTACCTGTGACCCAAACTGCAGTGGGTGCCACGCCCTCTTTCAGCAAGTTCGACTTGGCCAAAGTAGTGGGCGCAAAGTGTAAAGACGCCGTTTGACCCACAATCCGCCGATTCAACTCCTCGGGCCAAGGCGAATGGAGATCGCCCGAGCGCAGACCGGCTTCCACATGGGCTACGGATATTTTTTTATAAAAACATGCAAGCGATGCCGCAAAAGCAGTAGCGGTGTCGCCATGCACCAGCACCAAGTCGGGCTGCAAACTTTCCAGCACCTCATTGACGCCCGTCAAAACCCGTGCCGTAAGGCTCGCCAAGGTCTGGTTGGGCTCCATCAAGTTCAGATCGTAGTCGGGTCGAATCTCAAATAGCTCCAACACTTGATCTAGCATTTGGCGATGTTGGGCCGATACACACACAAAGACCCCGACACCAGAACACATGTGCAGCCTGCTAACGACCGGGGCCATCTTAATAGCCTCCGGGCGCGTACCAAAGACGATCAGTACTTTCTTGTAAGTGCCATTCATGCAATTGCTTTTGACATTGGCTTAGTTGAAGCCGACATGGCTCGCCGAAGCGCTAGAAAGCGCTGCCTGAAACTGCTCGCGCACCACGCGGGCATCATGGTGCGCAGCGGCCATTTGGCGGGCGCGGCCGGAGAGCTCTTGGCGCAGTTGCATATCAGTAGCAAGCCGCCGTATCGCATCTTTAAGCGCACCCATGTCCCGCACGGTAACCGGCATTCCCCATCCCGCTTTGGTCGCATATGAAACTTGCGCGACTTGCGCCGGACCATAGACAAGAATCGGCGTACCCACTGCCAAATAGGCAGGCACCTTGGTGGGCATGGAGTAGCGTATGTATTGGATGGTGTATTTATCAAAGTTCACCGGCAGGACCAACATGTCTACGGCCTGCAAGGTGCGGAAGAATACGTCGTCGTCTGTAATGGTGTCCTGCAAGCTAATTGCAGTGCCAACCACCAACTGCTCCCGGTACTGTTCCGTTGCATGGCTGGGGCTGTAAATTTCCATACAAATAGGGAACCCTTCATTGTGAATGGCCTGCACGGCGTTGCAACAATCAATCAGACTTTGCAACTGTGCATTCGGAAACACAGAACCCAGGTATGCCACTCGTATAGGCGATCCAAGCACTAACGGCTTCTTCACAAACCGCTGCACTGCTGCTACGTCGATCGCATTTTGAAACCAAAGAAACGGCTTTTTGTATCGGACTTCGTACGCCTCAGCCATGTCTTGACAGATGGCAAACCGCGCTATGGCGACGTTCATAAGGTGCTGAAGTAATCGATCTCGCTTACGTCGCTGCAAAAATGAAAGTAGCCCACCTCGGTAGATAGTACAAGGCCAGTCGTCCATGATGTGAATAACCAAAGGTAACTGATAGCGCACGCGCAGCCTCTCAGCCAAATCCATCATCGCGTTGGAGCCCAGTATTGTGTACAGCACTGTAGGGCGAAATACAGTTACCCAGTCATCGAGTTCTGCGGTGATACATACCTGCTCAGGTATGCCATCCCCAAATACCCAAGTCTTAAGTTTCTTCAACAAGGCGTTTTTCCGTCCGCTGCTGAAACTTGCTCCAGCCATTGAAACCGTGGCCTCACCAGGCCGCCCCAATGGAATATGCCTTAACCAACTCCATCGATGAACCTCAAGCGCAGAAAGCTTAAAGTAACGATCACATACATCGTAAGTTACGGGAATCGGATCATTGTGTATCGTGGCAATTGATGCCTTTGGCCAACTTAAAAACAAATTGCTAAAGGTAATGCCACCTCCAGTGACCTTATTGAATGCCGCCGGAGTCAGAAACAAAGCGCGATGATCTAACGCGTTCATTTTGAAGCATGTCCTCTTCGAAAAATAACTTCTTCGTAGAGGGCGGAAAACCGATTTGCTTGCGCAGAAGAAGAAAACTCTTTCAAAATAAGAAGATGAGCTTCTCGTCCCATTGCCTGCCGTAAATTTTGATCATCTAGCAGTTGCCCCATCCTAGCTGCGAAGCCAGAAACATCACCACTCTCAATCAAGTATCCAGTGACACCATTAATGACAGCGTCATGCATCCCGCCAGAATCTGCTGCCACGGCAGGCAAGCCACAGGCCATCGCTTCAAGTAGCGTATTGGGCAAATTTTCTACTGTCGATGGCACAACCATGATGTCTGCACAGCAGTACATAATAGCTATCAGCCGATCATCCGTGATGTAACCCACCCGACGTACCGGCAGAGGCAGGTTGGCTTCCTCCCATGTGGAACCACCGACTCCTGCTAGCATGAGTTCCACGCCAGGGCGAGATCCTAATAGCCGAATCGCATCCATAAGTATGCCCCCCCCCTTGCGCGGGTTGTTGTCCAGTCCGTGCGCAACGAATAAAATTCTTTTCACTAATGGGTCAAGCCCCATCACTTCACAAGCAATCTCGCGATTGATCGGCCTGAACAATTCAGTATTCAGGCCATTCGGGATTCTATGAATTGGGAACTGTCCAAGCAAGGGGCTCTGCCTTGCCATTCCCTCGGTCCAGCTCGAAGGTGCAACTACCGTAATGTCACATTTCGAATAGAGTCTTTGTTTTTGCTTCCACAACATTGCGGAGGTGTCAATTCCCATCTCCACATAGTCACTAATCGCTGGGCAAGCTCCACATCCTGTTTTCCATCGCTCACAGGATCCTGCATATACACAATGCCCAGTCATCGGCCACATATCAGATAGTCGCCAAATCAAGGGGGCAAGGCGCGATAAGTGTGGAAGCAGGGGTATGGGGAAGTAGCCTCCATGAAGGTTGTACATCTGTATCACATCCGCTTCATGAAGCCATCGGTGGTGCTTCAATCGGTGACTCCACGGCTGCCATTGGTAGGCCAATCCAACACGACGTGAAGCGCTGTCGATTAAGTAGCCTGCCCATTTGCTGGCACGGCTATCACCATAAACTGGCTCAACATCCTGGTCGCTTGTGACCTTGGTGCCCACCAGCATCTTGGAATCCCAGCCCAGGGCCTTCAAGCCGGTATGAATTCGATAGGCTGAACGACCGGACCCGCCGTCGTTGTCCGCGGTAGAAAAATGCACTATACGTCGCCCAGTCATGATTTCACAATGTCCGCTATGCCGAATGTCGGCTTCGCACCAGAACCCTCAATAAACACCATATGCCACAACTGAAACATCAGAGCAGCCCAGACGATTTGGGTGAAGTCTGCCTGGCCCTCCAGGTGCGGGCGCACATACTTTGCATAAAAATCTTGCCTAAATATTCCCTGAGAGGCTAAGCGCTGGGGCGCAAGTAATTTTTCGACTAAGGGTTTCAACGTGCCACGCAGCCACAGCGTGAGCGGAATCACAAAACCTCTTTTGGGAGCATTGACAAGCTGTGGTGGAAGCAAATTGGCAACGGAGTCGCGAAGCAGTCCCTTCAGATCAGAGCGATGGGTTCGCAAACTGGCCGGTAAGCCGAGCACCAGATCCGCAAGCTGATTGTCTAAAAACGGTGTCCTGGCCTCTACCGAATGCGCCATCGAAAAGCGATCTGTCATCATCAAAAACTCTTCCGGGAGTTGAGTTTCTAAATCGACACCAGCAATCCTATCCATTAGCTTGCCATTCGGACGACGCTGAAAGACGTTTTCATACATCCAAGCTGCAGTATCGAAACCATGCGCCTCTTGTTGAAATACCCACCGGTGCTTAGCCTTATCGGCCAAGTAATAGTAACGGTTAAAGAACTTGCTACGAAAACGCGCAAGATCAGCTTGCTGCCCGCCAAACCAACGCATAGCAGGGCCCCCCTCGAGTTCTCGCCATTTCCCATAGTTGCCAAAAAGCTCGTCGCCGCCCGTGCCCGTCATACCTACTTTTACAACACCTGACATTCCTTTGAACACCGCCCACGATGGAAGCCCCCCCCCATAGGGCTCATCCAGATGCCACACCATCTCGAGTAGGTCATCCAATAGGCTGATCGGATCAAGAACAATCTCTTCGTGAGTTGTCCCCCACCGTTGGGCTACCAGATGGGCAAGCGGCAGCTCATTCCAAGCAGCCTCCGCTTGCCCGGTGAACCCCACAGAGTAGGTGCGCAGCCTGTGCCCCTGATTTGCCAGTAGGCCTACGATTGCAGATGAATCAAGCCCGCCCGAGAGCGAGCATGCAATGGGCACATCCGAAGACGACCAGCTTCTCACAGCCTCTTCAAAACCAGCGCGGATTTGAGCACACGCATCGTTGCGCGTGATGGCTGCGGAACCACCAATCTTGGGCGTCCACCACACCCCTTGATTCACAACTCCCGTGGTAGCGCTCACAGTCAACCAGCTCGCAGCCCTTAGCCTGAATATTCCTGACACAGCAGTCTCAATCCCAGGCACATACATGAGACTCATGTAGTGGTAAATACTGTGCAAATTGACGGCCCGATCTATCCACGGCAAAACCAATAAACTTTTGAGCTCTGAGGCAAACGCAAATCGCCCTTGACTGCTGGCATAGTAGAAGGGCTTGATGCCAAACCGATCTCTTGCGCACAAGAGTTCTTGTTGCACGCTGTCCCACAACGCAAACGCAAACATCCCGTTTAGCAACGGGAGCGCGTCTTTGCCGTGCTTGATCAAAAGCTGCAAAAGCAGCTCGGTATCGGAATGGTCCGTGACAAACCGCACCCCATCCCGTTCTAAGCCTCGCCGCAACTCTGGCGCATTGAATATTTCACCATTAAAAACAATGGTGTAGCGCCCGTCTTGCGAAGACATGGGCTGCTGGCCATCCACCACATCAATGATTGCCAAGCGCTGCATGGCAAGGGAAACGTTGGCAGTGCGATCTCGGAAAGTTCCGCGCCCATCGGGACCGCGATGAACAATCACGTCATTCATTGCGTCAATCCAACTATCCTCCTGAAGGCCAATAAGCCCGACAATTCCGCACATGCTTGCTAACCGATCTTGCGGCCTATGTATACCAAATGTGGGTTTTTCCGGCCGAGCATTGGACGCAAAGCGGCCTTCAATTGCGCTTTATATGTCTTGGCTGCAAAGTCAGTAGTGAATACTTTTTGGGCAGTAAATCCCCCCTTAGACATAAACGCAGTAACTTTCTCCGCGTCAAATTGCCTAAGATGTTGCCAACGATGAAAACTATGTTTGCAGCAAGGGCAATATACCGTGCTGGCCTGCATGTCTTCTTCGTTAGGTGTAGTTGCAATCACAACGCCATTTGGTTTTAAGAATTTACTGAGTGTTTGGAAAAAACTATCCAAATCATTTTCAAGAACATGTTCTATGGTTTCTACAACATAGATAACATCAAACTGTCGATTGGTTTGTGCCGCATCGAACACAGAAAACAACTCCATCAAATTAGGCATTTTCCCAACGCGATTGCGGGTGGCCTCAATATTTTGTGGAGTAAAGTCACAGCCAGATGCCCGATGACTTTTTAGGATATGGCTCAGGAGGAATCCCGCGCCACACCCATAATCACATACCGTGGCTGATGGCTCGTAGTATTTCCGTGTCACCTCGATGATTCGAGCACCAAACTGATTGGTGAAATAGTCTTCTTGGCGGTTTTTTGCATAATGCTGCCAAAATTCTTGAACTAACCCTGGCGTCCATGTTAGATCTGCATGAGGTAAAGATTGCACCGCCGTATTCATAATCTATCTGCCTTTGATAATCTGTGCGAAATAATTGCATCCGCCACCTCTAAATCCTCAGGAGTATCCACGTCTAAAGAGTCGATGGATGGCATCACATAGGGAACCGTATTGCCGCTGTAAAAGTGCCCAGTCGCAATTTGCGCGGGACGAATCGCCAAAATTGCAGGACCATTGCGCGCATATAGTGTAGGTAGATCTTGTCGCCGAAGCACAAGCTCGCCGCCCTCAATCAGGGGGTGCAGCGTGCTCTCTTCAATGTGCATCAATGACTGAGGATGAAACCGGTGAGGCACCTCCATGACACTCACCACCGTGTCAGCACCAGAGTCCAGCAAGAGCGCAACTGCCTCATCTATTTGTCGCGCCCCTCGCAAAGGAGAGGTTGGCTGAAGCAACACTATCGCATCGACGTGAGCTCCACCACACTGAGCCCACTTCAAGGCATGCGCGATCACTGAAAGTGAACTGGCAGTATCACTTGCCAGCTCGGTTGGACGAACAAAGGGCACATCAAGCCCCCATTCTTTGCCCACGCTCGCTATCGCTGCGTCGTCTGTCGAAAGGATCACGCGGTCCAATAACTTTGCATTCAATGCAGCCACTGCGGTGTGGGCCAACAAGGGGCGGCCCGCACACAACGCTATGTTTTTCCCAGGAATACCTTTGGAGCCACCACGCGCTGGTATGAGGCCAATTATTGCCATCAGTAGGTAATTCGTTTTTGAATCCGTACGTCGCAGGTGGCCAAAACATCTGCAATTCTGCTGCCCGCATGGCCGTCGCCATAGATGGGCTCACTTGCATAGAAACCATGCTTTAGCTGGCGAGAAATAGCGTCTCGTATGGCTTGTCGCTCATGCACGGCATCTACTACGTTGGTACCGCGCTCACGCATGTCTTGTCGTGAACCGATATTCACAACAGGTGTCCCAATGTAGGCACCCTCTCTAATTCCACTACTGGAGTTGCCTACCAAACAGGCCGTGCGGCGCATGAGACGAATGTAAGTTGCGGTGGGCAGGTTTTTGAAGAAGTGCATGTTCTGGTCTAGCTTCTTCTCCCGCCACTTGCGAATACCACGAGAGATATCTTCGGAACCCGCATCTGCGTTAGGCCACAAAACAATGGCAGGCAAGCCCACATCACGCACGGCCTCCAGCGTCTCAGTAATCTGCTTTTCGCCGGTGCCGTATTCGGTGGTGACTGGGTGCTGCGACACCAACAAGAAGGGCTTGCTCAGATCAAATCGCTCGCCCACACCCAAGTCAAACAGGTGGTCATCTAACTCTACTTCTTGCGCGGCTTTTATTTCTGCCACCAAGTCAATGCGAGGGCAGCCGACCATGTAAACGTCTTGCGCCCGCTCGCCCAGTCGAACAATTCGCTCTTTGGCTTCTTTACTGGCGGGAAAGTGAATGTGCGCAAACTTCGTCACTGCATGGCGAATGCTTTCATCAATGGTGCCACTCACTTCACCACCCATGGTGTGCGCCACTGGGATGTTCATGTAGGCTGCGGCAAGCGTGGTGGCCATGGTCTCAAACCGATCACCCACCGTAAGAACCACATCGGGCTTGATGTGCCCAAAAACCGTAGGCAACTCCAAAAGCCCCAAGCCAGTGGACTTGGCCATGGTCTCAGGTGTCTCCCCTTCAATAAGCATATGCACTTTGGCAACTGGTTCGAACCCATCTTTCTCAATCAGCGAGACGACTGCACCATAACGATCCAGGAGCGCGGAAGCGCCAACCACCAACTGCAGCTCCAGCGCCGCATGATTTTTGATCGCCGCCATTGCTGACTTGATGCTGCTGTAATTGGCCCGCGATCCAATAAATACGCAGATTTTTCTCTTTGCACTCAATTTAGGTCATCCTCAGTTAACTTGTGGTCGGACTGCATGGCCCGCTTGGCGGTACGCCCAAGCAATCGCTGGTAATCGCGCGCGGGGATGCCATCGCCGGGTTTTTTAAAGGCCAATGCTTCAGCGGTAATGATTTCGCCTGCGACTATTACGCGCGCTGCAACAATACTTTTCTCAAAAATTCGCTTCATCTCTGCGTATGGCGCAGTATCTGATTTTGATATGGGATTATCTAGCATGGTCCACACTTCTCGCAGCGCAGTGACCATTTGTTTGAACTCATCTGGCTCCATGGAGTGTTTAGCGTCACTGCCATACATTTTCCTAGAAAAAGTGAAGTGCTTTTCGACTACCGTTGCGCCTAAGGCTGCGGCTGCAACAGGCGCGGCCAAACCCATCGTATGATCAGAGTAGCCCACCGGCAGGCCATACCGCTGCGCCATTTCCTTCATCACGTTCAATCCCACTCGCTCTGGTGGGCAAGGATATGCAGAAGAGCATTGCATCACCGTGGTGGCGCAAGCGCCGCGCACTGTTGCCACGGCCAAGTCCAATTCTTCCCACGCGCTCATTCCAGATGACAGCAAGACAGGCTTGCCGGTTTGCGCGATACGCTCTAAAAGCGGGATATTTGAAACTTCACCCGAGGGGATTTTGTAAGCGGCCATGCCAAGCTCTTCAAGCAAGTCAACCGCCTCCAAAGAAAATGGAGATGACAAAAAGGTTACGCCGCTGCCTGCGGCATGCTCTGCCAAACGCTTCCACTGCTCCATCGTAAAAGAAGTGCGCCTGAAGTAGGCAAGACGCGGCTCATCAGAAAAATATGCAGGGGCCGGTGCCGAGGCTACAGATTCGGCTTCCGCAATATGCGTTTGGAACTTGACGGCGTCAGCACCCGCTGCCGAGGCTGCCTCAATTAACTTCAGAGCATTCCCAAAGGATCCGTCATGGACGGAGCCAATCTCAGCAATTATCTTGATCATGGGAGTACGAACTTCACTCAAATAGCAATCTTGGCAGTTTGCCAATGACATTGAAAATCACACTGCGACAGGTGACTCAGAAATAAAATCCTCTCGGCTCTTGTCTTCCAAGAAACTGAGGATAGCCTTCATCTGAGGGTGTGCCGCGATCTCCGCAAGCGACTTTATCTTACATTGAAAGTCACGGTATCGAGGGTGTAACTGATCTTGCTCATAGATATCGACAAATATCTGGTCATATTTGGCAGGGCGCTTTTTGAAGACGAAATATGCATACATGATCGCGAGCTTTGTCTGGCTATCGGTCAACGGCTTTATCGTATGAATAGCTTCAATTGCACCTGCGTACTCTTCGATACTAGCGGAGTCGCATGTGAAACCTCGCCCAGAGTATCGCCCCGTGCCAGCGGTCAATACGGGCACCCCCAAGCACGGCAACTCAATTCCAATGGTACCCCTGACAGTTATTCCAAAATCAGTGATCTGGAAAAATGACAAAGGACTAACCTTATCCTCTGGATATATGATTTTTAAGAAGTTAGGCACTTCGCCAAAGGCATTTTTCAATGCTTGAATTTCCCCATACTCTCCAACATATCCCATGCGGAGATTTCTTACTTTATTTGCAGGGTGTAACTTAAGTACCCAATTGACCTCAGAATTTTTACTTGCCGCCCTCACTGTTTCTACCAGCCACTCTTCATATCCATGCGCAAAAATGTCCTCCCCATAAAATAGATTTGCGTCGCTCAATATATGCGAATAGATGACGGCCGTTTTCTTGGTTTTATCCAAACCCAAACTAGACTTCAGTTCATCCGGCGCGGCAAGACCTTGTCCCATCGTTAGATTCTTGTATCTAAACCACGCTCCTTTTTTATACCCCGCATCAAACTTCTCCATGACTAGGTCTCGGTAGGTATCGCTCCAAGGAATCTGTCGTATCCAGTACCAATCTCGATCACAAATCGAGAAAGGATGACTCCTACGTGTATCCCAGTGGTATCTCTTTAACATCATGGAGTCGGGTTCATGACAACCTACCCACTGCACATAATCAATTTTTCTTATCAAAGCAGCATAGTATATTTCGCACGTCCCAACAAAGCCCTTTTCCACCCCAATAATGAGATGGGGGTTAACTTGCTCCAAAAAGGTATTTGATGCCTCCACGTGGAGCATAGATCTGCGCAAAATTCTTGACAACTGCTTCAGGCTTTGCGGCGATTGAATGAATCGCCCCTCTGGCGTCCCCGAAAGATACGTAGCCAGTGCATGCACCCCTACAGGCACCCCATTCCAGCTGAATGCCTTTATTCGCGCCACATCCAATTGACTGCTTTTCACCAAGCCGTCAATAGCTTGCTTGATTCCGCGAAAAGTACTAAAATGTACAAAATCTTCAAACAAATATATCTCTGTTCCTACCGCATGATCGTGGTAGGCCCTAGTCAAGTATTCTGACGAAGAATTGGTAAGTATCTTTACATTCCACCCTTGCCTTTTCAGCAAGGTCGCTAGCACCCCCTCCATCTTTACAACGTAAGGCAACGGCATAAAACTCAGAATAACTAGGGTCTTCTGTTTGTCAGTCTCTGTTTGTTCGTGCACACTTGCGTAGTTGTTGAAGCTTTTGATGAGCTCAATATCGCGGAGGTCATCCTGATCCAGTCCTGGGGATCGAAACCGAGCATGGAGGTAGCCTCTTGGCGATAGTCGGAGTTTATTTACCATCCGATTCAATTTTAGGAGCATTCCTTTGGCCGAAAACTGCCGTCGGTTAGAGATGGCCCCGCGTGGCAATTGGGTGCTTTTCATAAATTTTTCACGAACCTTCTATGTTTCCGCGCGCATCTTTATGTTCGCTGGGCTGATTCATATGATTCTGGTGTTCCAATATCCATGAAAACCTCGTTTGTTTCGTAGGTAAAAATTCTTCCCACGAACTTAGGGAGCACCTCTGTACTAAAGTCTTTTGCCGCTTTAAATTCAGATGCCAATATTTTTAATAACTCAGCTGACAAAATATATACAGCTCCATTTGCAAGATTTCCGGGAGGATTAAAAACCTTTTCATGAAATCCAATGACCACGTCACTCTCGTCGAGTTCAACAATGCCACAACTGGCGGGCGTGGAAGTCTTAAATGTCATCATGGTTAGCAGACATCCTTTGGGCCGCTGGCGGTGCGCATTCAAAAACTCCGCAAAATCAGCCAAACAATAATTGTCTGCATGTATTAAGAGTCCATCTTCGTTACTAAAAAAGTCTAAGTTTTTAATTAGCGTCCCGGCCGTACCGTTTAGCTCAGGTTCAAAGCACAACTTGACTTGATCGCAATACGGACTGGTTGCAATATATTTACTTACAAGATCCGGCAAATAATGTGTAGTTACTAGGCACGGACCAACCTGCGCCTGCGCCAGTCGTTTTAACCATATGCCAAGTAGTGCCTGCCCCTTAATTGGAACCAGGCATTTAGGAACATCGTTGGTGAGCGGCCTTAGCCTAGTACCGAAGCCCGCAGCAAGCAATATTGCCCTCATCTAGGCCAACTCCATTACGAGTTCAGCAGCTTGCAAAGGCGTATTTCCTACCCGACCCGACCGCGGCTCCAGTAGAAGATATTGTTTTGGCAAAGACCTTTTGGTAAATTCTTTTAATCAATACGCCTCAAGCAGATTTTTTTGATTATTATTGAGAATAATCCGGCTCAAACTTATGCTTATCTTTCTTAAAGATGATGTTTCTGCCACCTTTTGAGCCCGCTGGTATTTCAGTATTTAATACTTTGTATCCATTTCCTAGAATTTCCTCAATAATTTGACCACAATCTCTTAAACCACTATCCTCAAAGTATATTTCATCAGCAGAGAAGATTGTTTTAGCCCCCCCCCGAAAAACCACCATTTCGTTTCCATCTACATCAATTTTAATCCTTGTAGGCTGCTGTAATTCAAAATCTTGAAATATCTTATCAATTGAAAATGATAGCTGTAGAGAAATGTGCTTTCCTTCCCCCTCAAAAGTGTTTAGAACGGTTTCTCTTTCTATTGATTGCAATGCATCGCCTTTCGAAAAATCACGGTAGTAGACCCTAACTATTTTAGAGCTCTCCCCCGCTGCGAACGGGAGGATGATTATCTTATTGTGCAACCCATTTAAATGTATATTCTCTTTTAATATACCTATATTTATAGGATCCAATTCACAAGCATATGCAATTCCAGCCATATACGCACCAGGAATGGTATACATTCCAACATTTGCTCCTATATCCAAGAAAACGTCATTTTGGGTGAATTTTTTTATCCAATCAATCATCATTGGCTCTTCGGAGAAAAAAGTGCGAGCTCTCCACAAGAGTCTTCCGTGTCCCGTTCTGAACCACAGTGATTTGCTCATATCCCATTTAACTTTAAACACAGGATTCAATAGCTGAATGAATATGTTTGAGTATCTCGACTCCCCCTTCAGCCTTAACAAAAATATCATAAACCTTGCAAAAATTCGATAGGTTCTTTCAATGAAATCAGGCACATACCCGTGTTTTAGGTGCTCTTCTGCCTTAATCGGTCTATTCTCAGTTAGAGAGTCTATATCTTTTTCGTTCATATTTAGAGTATCTCTATTATCTTTTAAATCTCAAAATCCATCTATAATAACATTTATGCATTAATGACTCTTACTGCCATATTGACATGGGCACTGGATAATCTCCTCCACCCTGCTCTATTTGATTTATCATTATCATAGCTTGCTCAATACAGTCGTCAATATCTAAACCATATCTATAACTACCCGCTCGGCCTATCGAATATACTTGTTTCGGCATGAGTTCATAGTATTTGCGAGCTAGCTTTTGCTCAGATAAAAACGGTAGTGGGTAATGCTTCCCATTCAAAGATGGAATTTCCAATCCGAGTAGAGTTGTAGGCGATTTATGATGTGTGAACTTTTTGTACTCAACTATTCGTGTGAATTTTTCATCATTCGCATAGTACAACCAGTACACATGGTCTGGAAAGGCTTGCTCTGATGGCAGCACAATTTTATGTAAATCCCTACCTATATACTTCAGTTCACCAAAGCATTGATCAAACAATAGATCGGGTGATATCGTGTTGACAATAACATCAAATGATTTTCTCTCACCCTTTATCCAAACTGTTTTATTTGGAATATCGAATTTTTCAATTTTTGAAGAAAGCAAAACTTTACAGTTTTTTGTGGTGAAGTCAAAAAACCTGTTGTAGCCGTCTGCTGCGTATGGGTAGGCAGACATTGCACTATCCCAAGCTGCACGTGGTCCACTTTTAATTGTAACTCCTTTCGGCGACCAGCTAAATGTATCTATTACTTTATTATCATCAACCAGCCACATTTTCTTATTGTATTTGTCGATTAACTTGTCATATAAGGTCTGCCCAACAGATCCCACCCAGTACTCCTCCAGATTTTTTGCATTTTCAACACCAATTGCAACCCTCCTCTCTTCTTTGATCTTTTCTACATCGGGCATTTTGGCAATATCATCTTCATGGATAGGATAGTTATAAAAGCTATTATCTCTTTCTACATAGGTGATAAACTGATGGTCGTCACAGGGCCTAAGTGGACATATGGAATCCATATAGTCATAAACAACTTTATTCTGTGTTAGAAAGTGCCTAGGTCCAAACGTGTAAGGATGCCCCCCATACCAATGCGTCCTGACGCCTGCACCAAGATATGGTGCTGCTTCAACAAGTAGGACATCCCATCCACCGACAAGATCAAACTGATGCGCAGCGGTGCAACCAGCAGCGCCCCCGCCGATAATTAATGCTTTTTTCATTTGATATTTTCCTTTGATAATATATCAGATACTACGTCAATTCTGCATCTGTAAAGCTAGATATACTTTCATGAACGGTTCTGGGAACGAACCCCAGTTTTTTTGCTTTATTCAAGGAAATTAAAAATGGTTTTGGTGATGCATTTTTGTATATTACCATCTCTGATTTTTTTGCAGTCATATACAGTAACGAGACCACATCACGAATGATCATTGGTTGACACGAGGCCAAGTTTGTCACTGCATAGCCTTTAGTCGAAGATTCAAACCACCTCAATATAAATTTGGCCAAGTCTTCTACAAATACAATATTATTGAAGTATGAATCCGGGTTTTTTATTTCAATCCTCTCGTCCTTGCATATACTTTTCAATGTTTTTGAAATGAAATTATGGTGGGAGCCTCTGCCGACCGTGCCAGGAAGTCTTATTGAAAGACCAGACAATATGTTTGCTGTAATGCAATCTTCTAATTTGCATTCTGCATCATATTTTGCTTTACCATACGCGTCTGGATTGTTAAACCTAGTTTCTTCAGTAACCTCTTCTTCATGAATAGATCCATATACCGACATAGACGACAAAAAAACGATTGCTTTTGCCTTTGCATCCACAGCTTGATTGAATGCATTATTTGCCATGTTTAGATTATCTATATACAACCTATTGGGATCACTGCATGAGGAGGGCAGAAGAGCTGCGCAATGAATTAGTAAATCAAATTGCTCAGGTAAGTTTATCAACTGAGTTAGATCAGCTTCAATCCAAGTTATCCAACTGCATTTGGCCTGGTCCGTACTAAGTGATTTTCGAGTCGTTGCAGTGACCTTAAATCCGTTTTTAGCTAGATACCTTGCTAAAAACCCCCCAACAAATCCACCCGCCCCTGTTACTACCGCATGCGCTGACATTTAATCAAGCAGTAGTATTTAAATAAGTTATATCTTTACCAGATGCTAGTTTCTCATAAAGAAATAGCTCTTCCACCCGGCTAATTGCATCTTCCGAAGCGATCACCGTATCTTCTAAAACGAAGTGTATTGAACATTTTTGCTCAATTGTTTGTGTATAAATAACACGTCTGCGGTTTTTTTCTAATGGCAACATTCTCATGCTGTACAAAACGATACCAGAGTACCCTTTCAAATTTCGTACTAAGCTTTCAAGCACCATATACGAATGCGGGAAACAGTTTTCATTTACGGGCAACACATAGGTAGCACTGTGACGTTGGCAATAATCCCTCAACGCGAGTGACTGAAGCGGTACTGGTATTGAGAAGCCGCCAAAACTTCGTGAGGTAACGTATCCACGTAAGGTATTTGTTGTCAAACTGTTGCTCATTCAAGAAAACCTGTTGGCTGCTTGTACTCAGTTCCAATTTTGGTTACAGGTCGCGGTGTTATGGGTAAATAGAATGACCCCAGCGATTTTTCCGCACTACCATAGGGCGTTAGTAGGCCAGTAAATCTACAATTTAAAGACCATCTCGTGGTGCGCTCATCGTTAAGAACATTACCATGCAATATATTGGGAGTAAATACAACTACTTTTCCATACGGTACGTCCAACCAAATCAGATCTCGTTTAACTTCCTCAAAGAGTTCTCTCATACCGCCATTTTTAAAGTCCGGCAATCTAGAAACAATAGCTTCGGATTTGGCTCTTGGTAAAACAAACATAGATTTTGTACCCGAGACGTCTACAAGAGGCAACCACTGAACAACTTGGTAAGGCGTCTCTCCAGCAAATACATCAGCATGAATATCCAACAATGATGTCCTGTCATTAGGCATTTGTATTGAGAAATTAATCCGATTCTGCATTGCCAACTCGTTTCCAACCAATGTCTCAACGATATGGCGCCCTAATTTAAAATATGTTGGCCGAAACCAAGAATGTCCATTTAGGCCGCGATACATTGCAAGCCGAAATGGATTTATCTGCTCTGGTGTTACCCGTTGATGTATTTGATTCAAGAACTCACTCTCATCGTCGGGCAGAGTAATACCCATGTACTGCGAACCAGCAGCTACAATCTCTCTTCTTAATTGGTCTAGCATTGCTTTATCAGCAACTTCAGAAATTAAATACCCCTCACTCAAAAAAATATTTATAAGTTCCTGCTCCGATGCAGATATAAACGTGTCCTGCAATAAAGATGCTTTCATTATACTCAATCCAATAATCTAATATTATCGTGCTATTTATAAAACACCATCAGGTACTTGTTGATCGATATATGCAATGTATGAACGACCGCCCCAACCCACATCCAAATGCCTTTGAAACTTCCAAGTTGTTCCATTTTGAAATTCAAGGAAAGCTTTTGCAACACCTTTATGTGGTGAGCCTTTATATCCTGCAAACAAGTCATCGATATAGATAATCGTTCCCTCCTGAATCAAGGGCTCAATGAATTTAAATACTGGGACTGCAGACTCATACAAATCACAATCAATATTAATCAGCATTGCTTTGCGTCCAGCGTCTTCAAACTCTTTTCTTAACTCATTAGTCAGACTTACATCATAAAAACCTTCTATGGTTTTTACATTTTCAACATAATGACCATGCTCCTTAACCATCCCCATAAAGTCAGCAACAGATGTGCTAAGCATTCCGCTTTTCCATATTTCAACGCTAGTGTCTGTTGTTGGATCAGGTAATCCTTGAAAGCTATCAAAGGCCCAAAATTTCATTGCTGAAAGATTATGTTTTCTGGCTTCAGTCAATGCCATTCTAAAGGTTCTACAACGATGACAGCCGAACTCAAAATAATCTCCGTGAACCCTGTTATCAGTCAGAAAGTCAAAGGTTCGTCTGTAAAAAACTGACTTCTCCATCTGCCTATTAATTTGGTTATATATAATTTCCTCTTTTCTAGTCCATGCCTCCAACTGTTTTTTGTCAGGAAGGCACACCCAGGGCTCATCCATTCTTCCTTCCACTAAATACTTATTAACTTCACTTTTCATTTACTTTCCTTTAGTTTTTAAACAACACATCAACGCGTAATCCATGGGCACCGAGGAGCTTTCCGTGTGTTCACTAGTAATATATAGGCTCCCCCTTATCCGAGAGGGTATTAAATTAATAAGTCCCCAAGGTCTCAAGTGCGATCTCTTTTCTTCTGTAGCCTGGTCTGCCTTGCGGCAGATGCTCTTCCGGCGCTCCTTGTTTGTGAATCATTTAAAGTGTAGTCGAGATTTATTTGCATGAAACCATAACGCGAATGCGTCATAGGGAGCCAATCTAGGTAGAGTCAACATCTCACTCCTCGAAAAGGCCTGAAATTGTGCCCCTTCGCCAAGCGTTATCGAGTTTAGCTCGTTTGATGACAAACGCACTTCGTAAAAGGCTCTATATATCTTTTTGAATCCAATAGGGGTTAGGTCAAATTCAAACCGAGTTAGCAAGTGCATGTGCTCAATCAGTATCCCCAGCTCCTCCTTCAACTCTCGAGCCAATCCGGCCTCCGACTCCTCCCCACTTTCAACTTCACCGCCGAAAAGTCCCCAGTGTCCTGGAAATAAGATTCCACTTTTATTATCACGCAGCTGCAAAAGATATCGCCCATCGTCCAAGACGATAACAGCTGCTGCTGCGTTGCCTGGTTGCAGGTTCGCACCATCTGAAACGTGATAATTTAATTCTGTCAGAGTAGCCGCTCCAGAATTTTTTCGACGTTTAGGCCGTGAGCGCTTAATATCTCATCGTGAGTGCCATAACAATGGATAAATTCGTCTTTTAATGAGAACGTCTCCAAGCAGCACTTGGCTTTTGACTCCCAAGCAATTTCTTTGATCCTAGACCCGAGTCCACCATGAGGCACATGCTCCTCGATCACAGCCACTTGCTTGTGTGAGGCCAACATCTGTTCTACTCCAGCGCGATCAAGCGGCTTTATCGTATGACAGGATAGAACTGACACCGATTTGCCTAAAGCCTCGAGCTTTGCAGCCGCCTTCATTGCCATGGCCACAGAAACGCCATAAGAAACAAGTGCGATGTCTGTTCCCCTCTGTAAGTACCGAATCTTGCCAACCTTGAAGTCGTCAACTGCCTTAGCAGTCAGGTCTGGTTCACCCGCTTTGCCAAGACGCATGTAAACCGGACCTTTACTTTGTGTCGCGCACCAGCGCGTCATTAATCGCATCTCTGCTGGGTCACACGGAGCAAGCACTGTCATATTAGGTATCGCGCCCGCCACCGCCACATCTTCCATAGAGTGATGGGTGCCGCCAAGAGTTGAGTAAATTACACCGGCGCCCATTCCAATGACCGTAACTGGCAAGTTTTGATAGCAAAGATCAACCCGAATCATCTCGAAAGGCCGATAAAGACTGAAAGTCGCGATGGTGTAACAAAAGGGGCGCATTCCCTTAAGGGCCAGACCAGCAGCAATGCCTATCATGGCCTGCTCGGCAACACCGGTATTAATAAACCGCCCTGGAAACTGCTCTCGAAACTTGACAATTGAACCGGCCGGGGAAATGTCCGCCACCAAAGCGCAGATTCGACTGTCTTCTTGTCCGATTTCGTAAATTACATCTGCAAATGCATTTCTCACGCAACCACCCCTTTCAGCTCTGTCATTGCAAGTTCAAATTCAACAGGGTTAGGTGAACGATAGTGCCAGATAGGTTGGTTTTCCATAAAAGAAACGCCTTTTCCTTTGATGGTATTGGCAATAAGCATAAGGGGCTTGGAGCCCCTGCGTTGCTTAACTGCCGTATAAATTGCCTCGCTGTCATGGCCATTACACTCCGCGACCTCCCATCCAAATGACTCTACTTTTGCAAGAATGGGGTAAAAGCCAGGGTGAGTTTCTGAGGTTTTGCCAAAAGACTGGTAACCATTGTGATCCATGATCGCCACCAGGTTTCCAATCTCCAGGTTGGCGGCCATCATCATGGCCTCCCAAGTTGAGCCTTCTTGGAACTCTCCATCACTCAAAACCATGTAGATAACACCGTCCCGTTGATGAATTTTTTGCTCTGCATAGGCCATACCAGTTGCCAAACCCATGCCATGACCTAAGGAACCTGTTGAAGCTTCTATCCCAGGATTGCCATAGTCCGGGTGACAGCCAAGAATGCCACCAGACTTGCAATACAAATCCAGATCCATACGACTCAAGATACCTAGATCTTCCAGAACCACATATTGACTCATGCAACCATGACCCTTAGACATTAAAAATGTGTCTGGTGATTTTCGACCCGGATCTTTTTTATCTGATGACTGACGCATGAGATTGTTATAAATGCAGTCAACAAGCTCAATCGCAGAAAATGCTCCGGCTCCATGTAAAGCAGATACCTGCTGCGAAACTTCAAGTATCCTTTTCCTGTATTTCAAACAGCGTTTTTGTGCCGCACTTGAGTCAAATGGTAGTTGTTGATTTGTCATATTTATTACTATTCAATTATGGTCCAGTACCAATCGCCGGTATATCCCGCCTCTTTAAAGACCGCCTCCCAACCAGCCGGATAATCATAAAACTCTGCTGTCAATACCCAACTTTCGAAAATTGCCTTTTGTTCAGGGGTGCGATAGCTGTCAACCTGAACAAACCCTTTTCCAGAAGAAAGTCTTTGCATCTCCTGCAGTGCAACAATACACCGGTCCCGTTTAAGATTGTGCAGGGTGTTAAGCGAGATAACCGCATTAAAGCTATTGTCGGGGAAAGGTAGTTCATCGGCACTACCTATATGCAGACGCCCAATTACCTCAGGTTCACAGTTTGATAAAGCATACTTGGAAATGTCCAAACCATATGCATCGATGCCCAAAGCCAAAAGATCTTTAACCAAAAAACCTTTTGCACATCCAATATCCAAAACCCGATCGCCAGGTTTTAACTGAAAGTGGGTAACGATGTCCCCTGCAACTGGCTGCCAGCGACCATCGTATCTATAACCACCATAACCATATTCTCTGTCACCATCAAAATAAACTTGCCCATACTCTCGTGAGATTCTAATATGCTCGCTGGTTTTGGCAGTTTGACGAGCAGATACATTTCTCTTGCCCCTGGGCAAAGCCTTTAATAAATCAATTTCAGCCATACTTTAATTCTCAAAAGTTACCGGACCACTACTGCCCGACCTAATGTATAAACAATTAACCCCGCCTCTGTGCAGTTTCTTTCAGGCAGCATTCCGTATGGGTCAATTACAAGTCTGCCTCTCATGGCTTTTTTAATTTCTTCTACTGAAATGCTTTTAAATTCTGGCCAGGGCGTCAAAATTAACAAAGCATCTACTTCTTTTACTGCGTCAAGCGCCTCACTGCTTAAAGAGCCAGTTGTATGCCAATGGGGATTCCACTTGACAATTGGGTCATAAGCTTTTAGTCGCACATGGGATAGCTGCTTGATTGCAGAAAGTGCTGGCGAATTCTTGGTTGAATTGGTATTTTCTTTATAAGCCAAACCCCATATGCCAATAACTGGATCTGGATTGCCTTTAAAGAGAGTGTTTCTTAGTATCGATATTGGCCAACTTTTTCGATGTTCGCTGTTGGTCAACCATGCCCTGACAACACCTGAATCGGTTTCATATTTTTCAGCAAAATTACAAATAGTTGCCAAATCTCTTTCTAGATTGCCACCGGCAATTCCCAACCCAGGGGTCAGATAGGAATACTCGCCGATACGCTTGTCCAATTTTAAAGCTGGAACAATTTCAGACCAGTCAGCACCAATTTTTTCACATAACTCTGCCAGAGTATTGGCAACCGTCACGGATGCCACCAAGCACATATTTATTGATATCTTTGCCAGCTCTGCACTTTCGTAACGCATGGGTAACAGCGGGCACCCATGTGCTTCAAGAAAAGTTGAATATGCATCAGGAAGGGATCTACCAGGATCAGCACAGCCAATAATAAAGCGCTCTGGATACAACGCACGCTCAACTGCCTTACCAAAGACAAGCGTCTCCACCTGATAGAAAAGTTGTCGCCCTGGTCTTTGCCGCTGCCTCGTAAACCCAGGCGGTACTTGAGATAAAACGACTATGACAGCGTCAGCACGCGCTACGTCAAAAACAACATCCAGAAGACTGTTGATGGTTTGAAGGTCACTTTGGCCCAGGTCATCAGTGGCAACGTCTGGGGCGACGTAAATAACATCACAAGACTTAAGGTCTGCAGGTTCAGAAGTAAATCGCAAATGGCTGGCGTTTTTGGCGAGTAACTCATCGAGTTGTGGCTCAGCAACTGGGAGAACACCATTGATTAGAGCAGAGATACGTTCTGCAATTGGGTCAAAGCAAACCAAGGAAAAGCCCTTTTCTGATGCGGATACGCCAGACACAAGTCCTAGGTGCGTCATTCCAGCAAAGCCTATGACAGGTAAGCTCATTTCGTTTTCTTTTGCATGGATTGGCTGATGTGTTGCGCATGCACTGCGGAGAGCCCCTCTTGCCAGCCCTTGAAGCGAAAGCCGGGGAAGGCCTTTAGCACGGCCGAGTTGTCAAAGGGACGCAGGCCGTCGTGTGGCATTGGGCCATTGCGCGGTGTGCCCTTGATATTTGACACAGACGAAAACTCTTTGGCAGCAAATTGCGCTAGGGTACGAAAAGAGACAACCTGTCCCGACACTGCGTTGGCGATGCCCTTGCTGCGACTAAGAATGATGCCGTGAACCAGTTCGGCAATGTCTTCCACATGGACGTGGTCTCGTTGTTCTTCACCCTCTCCAAACAGAAGAATATCTTCACCTGATTGAGCGAGACGGCGAAATCGATTAGGGCCATAGCCGTTATGCGGGTCATTGAGGCCGTAAACCAATGTGGGTCTCACGATTGCCATGGGCCCGGTAAAGGCCTGGCGAAGAGCAATTTCGCGTGCAAGATGCATTACGCCATGCAATGAACTTGGCTCTGCGCAAGACGCTTCATTTAAGGGGCTTGCGCTATCTTTATAAACTGCATCAGAGCTAATATAAATCAACTGGGAAATTGGCTGATGCTGCAAAGCCAAACAAACCGGCTCGATCATTGCCAAGTTCTCGCGCAGCATCTCAAGATTCTTACAGGGCGCTTTAGCTGCTACAACCACCAAAACATCACTTGGGAGGAGCAATACCGATAGCCTGTCTGTTGCAGTTGGAGAGAGCAAGTCCAACTCACTCCTGGAAAGACATAACGTAGCAGCTCCAGAAGCCTCAAGGTGCTGGGTGATGGCGCCACCAATAAAACCGCCTCCGCCCAAAACCACTACCCGTGAGGGCATGTGTGGCTGGGCATACGCGTGGGTTAGCAATTGAGTACCTCGGCGCTTAGCCCGCCCAACACATCATTGATCCAAATGTCATTATCGATATTGCTGATGCCTTGTGAGCAGAGGAGTTTAAAGTGCTGGTATTCAGTGTCCCACGTTGGGTCTGGCTGCACTAGCGTTATAGATTCTTCGTCAGGCCGACCGCTAGGTAATTTGCGGTCCCGCACCCTAAAGGTAGTTGGCCCCCATTTGCATAGCGACTCGATATGGGCACTGCCGTTTTCAGCCAAAACATCACAGTAAAAATGATTGCGCCAAGACAGAAGCGCTACTTCCATCTGCAGTACCGGACTACCGTTGGCGCCAAATGAGACATGGTCAGGCGCGAGGTTCTCAAAGCGATTGGCAGAGTACACAGTGAACGGCACACTGGGGCGACCAAACCAAAACAAAGCTGTGTCCAGTAAATGTGAACCCAAATCAGGTAACACTCCAGCACCCTGATCTCGCCACGCTGAATCTCTGACAAGGCGTGCAGTGCCATTACCGTAAAACATTCGAACGCTGTATACACGTCCTAAACGCCCAGATTCGATGAGGGCCTTCATGCGCACAAAATGAGGCTCAAACCGATGGTTGTAGGCTGTATAGCAAACCGTCCGGTTTATTTCGGCCAACGCTTTGACATGGCTAAGTGCTGATGAGCTTGAAGCAAAGAGTGGTTTCTCAACTAATAGATGCTTGTTATTTGATAACAGATAGGACACAAGTTCCAGTTTGGGCTCATCAGGTATACAGAGTAATGCAGCATCGTAAGTGTTCAACGGTACATCCTGCACTTGACGGTATTTTGCTTCGGAGTTGAAAGGGTCCACTGTCGCAACCACATCTTCTCGAGCGGCTGCCGTCCTCTTACGCCCCTGTACACCTAGACCCACCACAATGACCCGCATTTTGCTCACTCTCAATCCTCATATTTAGATTGCTTTTCAACAGCGTCAATTTTGCTCAATACTGACTCTGGAGTGATAGGCCAATTTCCTTCATGTTCGCACTCAACTGCAGCAGCGATGCTTCCCAAAATGGCTGCAATGACTTCATTCTTGGTTGCCACCATGGCCAACGTTGAATAGGCTAGTAGGGCATCCCCAGCCCCTACAGCATCTACTAACCGATCTACAAATGATTCGATATTGAAAAATGCCCGTGGGTCAGGGCCTGTCGACCTGTATGTGATGATGCCTCTCTCGCCACACTTTAAGATCAGCGTTCCACAACCAGACCGCTTAAGCAGTTCAAGGGCCAAGGGACGCACGACCGAGTCTTGATCGCCAAGAGCAAATCTTGCTTCGCGTTCATTAGGGGTTATCAAATCAAAACCCTGAAACTCCAAGATATTGCCCCACCGACTGGCGACCTGGCTGTCAGCCACGCGGAATACATCTGGAGGGATCGCCGCGGTAAGTTGTTTAACAGTTCCCCGATTAAAAATTCCATGTCGAAAGTCACTAAACACGACTGCATCTGCCTCAGTTTGTGTCAACTGCGCACCTAAAAGCTCAGTTATTTTTTCAGAAATCGAGCGGTTGTCCAAAGTATCAACTTTTAGAAGTCGATAGGTTTCTGCAACTATCGCGTTTTTGTTGGTAGTTGGGCGGGTGCTATCAACAATCGGAAGGCAGTGAACGCCAGCAGATTTCAAATCATCAAGCACGAAGTTCTTGAATGCATCTTCGCCCAATACCGTTGAAAACGTCACTTCGGCTCCAGCAGCCCTCAAATGTTTGGCTACAACTCCAGCGCCACCGACGTAATCGACCTTCTTCTCGAATCGAACGCTCATCGTTGGGGTTTTGGTCATGCCACCGATCATGCTGCAGTAGGTGTAACTATCGACAATGGTATCGCCAACAACGTGTGCCTTGACGCCTTTCATGGCGGCAATTGCCTTTCTGAGGTCGTCAAACGTAACTCCTTCCGCCTCCATCAGGGTCATTAGCTTTTCAATTGCAATGGAGGGCGGAGCCAGCTCAATGAGTGCCGAGGATGAGTAAACAATATCCCCGGGCGTAAAGATCATTTCACCGCCGTAGCTTTCAAGAATGTCGATCTCTTCTTGCGTCTTGGGGTGAACGGCACCTGCTGTGTACTCATAGCCCTTAGCAAAATAGTCGGGCTTAATGATGATCAAATTTCGGAGAGGAGTTGGGTCAGCATCTACAACAACATAGTCCACCATTTCCAAAGCTGCAAGATTGATGGCGCGCAGATCTTGGGGCACATAGGGACGCATGTTGCCCTTTTTGATGTGTTCGTCTGCGGTAAGACTGGCAATAAGAATGTCTGCCTTTGTCTTCGCGTAGAGCAAGTGCCTTACATGACCCGGATGAACAACATCAAAAGTGCCATGACACATAATGACCTTGTGTTTGCGTGGTCTCGTTCCTATTAGGTCTGAAATTTCCACAGCAGTTTTAATCTTGTGGGAGTAGAGTTTTTTGCTTGCCGCGTCCATGCTCAGTTTCCTTGGGGTGCCATAAATTCAAACCAAGTTTTCGTAGCTTTATGGATAGAGTCTGCGTCCCAAAGCGGCGCGTTGCGCCAATAATCAATATTGGAAACAATATTTGCAACACCATCTTCAAAACTTACTTCCGGCTTCCACTTTAACTCGCTTGTAATACGGGATATATCTGCCCATGTGCAATCTGGTTCACCAGGACGCTTTGGAAGGTGAACTTTACTTCCACCAAGTAGCTCAACCAACCGATTTACGGACTGTGGTTTTCCCGCTCCCAGGTTATAGATACGCCCAACATGATGGGTCTGTGCAGCGGCAATGAAGGCTCTTGCGACATCGCTAACGTATAGAAAGTCACGCGACTGGGTACCATCCCCAACAACTGTGTAGGGCGAATTATCAATTTTTTGACGTAAAAATACGCCGAACACAGCCCCATATGCACCAGATGTGCGAGAACGTGTGCCGTAGGCGTTGAAGATACGAATTGAATTCACCGGCAATTTATAAACTTTATTCCAATGAAATGCAGCCTGCTCTCCCTGGTATTTAGACAGTGCATACGGATATTTTGTATCGATCACATGCGCTTCACTCGTGGGAGTAGTTGCCAACCCGTAGCATGAAGATGAAGCCGCGTATACAAATTTTTGAACGCGTGCGTAACGTGCGCATTCGAGCATATGAACAGTCCCCTGGACATTTGCAGACATGTATTCCATTGGCTGTTCGATAGAAGGCACGATGTCGCCAATACCCGCAAAATGCAAAACAAATTTGACATCTTTGAACAGACAGTCTTCTGGGCTGAAGCTTCGTATATCCCTTTTTACAAGAATAAGGTCTGAGCTATTTCGATGCTGTGCAAGATTCTCCTCCCGCCCGCCTACCAGATTATCAATAACCCGTACCGAGAAGCCCTGCTCAATGAACTGATCTACAACGTGACTACCAATAAAGCCAGCGCCACCCGTCACCACCGCAATGGGTTTGTTACTCATTTAAGCGCTTTCGCCTTCATGGTTCGCACATTGAAGTACTTGTTGTCGTCCAGGCTATTCGGAAGCTTACCGGCTCTGAACGCAACACATAGGTCACGAATCGCCTCTTCAACTGAGTGTTTTGGACGAAATCCAAGGGCCTTATAAATTTTGTCAGAATTAATATGGTAAGACCGTGGATCATCCGAAGTAGTAACTTCGATAGGAATATCGCCTTTTTCGGGGAAAAACTCTTCAACAACTTCCTTTACTGTCTTGGCTATATCCATGATACTCATGTTTTGAAAACCACAGTTAAAAATTTCATTTGCTATTTTTGCGTCTGGTGCATTAAGCAAAAGTTTGCACAGATCCGCGTAGTCTTGTACATGCAAATTCGGGCGAAGCTGATCACCCCCAAAAACGGTAATTTTGCCTCTGTTGATCGCATGATTAGTCAGGATATTGACGGAAAGATCAAGGCGTTGTCTTGGGGCATATCCGCATACTGTTGCTGGGCGAAAAACCACCCCCACAAAATCTTGGTCTGTATGTTTCAACAGCAAAGGTTCACACATTCCTTTGTACTTGTTATACAAAGTCAGTGGAACTAAGGGGTGATCTTCGGTAACGTTGGGGGAATCTGAAACTCCGTAGACCGAGCTTGAAGAGGCGAAGACAAATCGTTTAACCCCTGCCTTTTTGGCGGCGATGACTAAAGGCTCAAAAGCTTCCAGATTCACTGAAGTAGATAGCTTTTCATCAAGCTCAAAGCTTGCATCATTTGAAATACAGGCCAAATGCAGCACCTGCTCTTGTCTGATCAGAGCCTCGGTAACTTTTGAAATCTCTCGTACATCCCCCTTAAACAGTCGCAGACTTTTTGATTCGGTCAAGTGATTAGTACCGTAAAGAAATGTATCAAAAACCGTTACATCCCAGCCCTCATTCACTAATTGAGGCACTACGATGCTGCCACAATAACCACCACCACCAAATACAATAAGTTTTTTCACTTTCTATTTTCCTTAATTTTATAACTTGCCATATTGCTAATCGATACTTCGCTACTTGATGTTAAATCCAGCCGCTTTGGCATCTTTGTAAAACATTTCTACAGTTTCTAAAGAATAGCTCTCGAGGTCTTTGCCGACTAATTCAAGTTTTTTAAGTATGTCGTTGGTTGCGGTGATGATGTGGCAACCAATAGCATCTGCTTGAAAGATATTTAATAGCTCACGGGGACTTGCCCAAATCAATTCAGCCTTTGGTTTTGATTTTAAAATCAAGACGGCTTCTGCCATCAATGGAACTGGATCACGACCGGTGTCAGCAATTCTTCCTGCAAATACCGACACGATTGCTGCAGTTTTATCTGATAATTGATCCGTGACGCGCTGTACTTGATCCAGCGTCATAACTGCTGTCACATTGAGTTGGACCCCTGCAGCTGACAGACGCTTGATCAGAGGGCCACAAAACTCTCCCGCAGTATTTGTTACTGGAATCTTGACATTTACGTTTGCGCCCCAAGAGGCAATCTCCATAGCTTGCCTCTCCATGGTTACGAAATCGTCGGCAAAAACTTCGAAAGAGACCGGCAGCGATGGTACAATCTTGAGAACATTAAGTGCAAACGATTTGTAGTCCAGTACACCTGCTTTGCGCATTAAAGTTGGGTTTGTGGTGAATCCAGCAATTGCCATGTTTCTTGCAATCTCCTTAATGCCAGACAAATCTGCTCCATCTGCAAACAATTTAATTTTTAAACTTTTAGCATCAATCATCATTTCGTTCCTTTTGCCAGAAGCTATGTGCGCTTATGAAATGCATTTTTTCTCTTATGAGAAATTTAAAATATGTTCAGTATTTGACTAACAGCTGATTGCAATGAATCAACAATATGGAATGGTGGTGTAGGTCGCAGCTCTAAATATCCATAATCCAAAAAAAAGATATCCCGACAACCCGCTTGCTGTCCTGCTGCAACGTCACGCCAGCGGTCTCCAACCATGAAGCTTGAAGAGATATCAATTCCAAACTCTTCAGCCGCTTGTAAAATCAACCCAGGGAGTGGCTTGCGACAATTGCACTTGTCAGCGTCGATATGAATGCAAACTTTGATAGCGTCAATTGCAAGATTTTTCAAAATATGTGCATTTAACGTCTGAAGAGTTTGAAAACTTTGAACACCAGTTGAAACATCAGGTTGATTTGTTACCACTATGTTCAAGTAACCAGCCATCCGGAGTTTATCAAGCGCTTGAAGAACACCTGGAAGCACCTCAAATTCTGAGTCATGTGTGGGTGCAAATGGCTTACCATTTCGAACTAATGACCGGTTGATTACGCCATCGCGATCCAAAAAAACCGCTTTGCGCTTTTGCACTTGAGCTTACCACTTGGTAGCTTGCTGTTGCAGAGCCGGATTGGAAACCAGACAATGCCAGACAACAGCCTGAAAGCCTTCAGCATGCGGTGTAACTCGGTCCGGCTCTACAGTTGGAACAACTATTACGCAATCTCCAACCTGTTTGGTATATCCACCGTCTCTGCCTACGATCCCGTAAACCTTTAGACCTCGTTCTTTGGCTAATTGCACACCTTTAACTATATTAGGGCTGACGTTTTTCTCAATATCTCCACCACCAACGGATAAAACAAGCACAGCATCTGAACTGTTCGCTCTGCTTACCTTTAGCCAACCTGAAAATACTGTATCCCACCCCTCGTCATTGGCTCTCGCAGTGAGTTCGGATACGTTGTCAACTGGAGCGTATGCCTCAATTCCACATAATTTTCGAAAGTCATTTACCGCGTGGCTACAGTTTCCAGCACTACCGCCAACACCAAGCACAAAAAGTCTTCCCCTGCGTGATCGCAGCCCAGAAAGCTCATTGGCAAGATTTTCGATTAAAGCAATATCAATTGTTTGCGCGACCTTGACCACTTCTTCAAAAAACTTCTTGGTATGCATTCCTGTTGACCCTTCGTCATAAAAGTATTAGTCCCATTTTCCGGGAATTCCAAGCAATCAACTGCTATTCAAGGGACTGGCAGACAAACTGTCATATCTTGAATTGGACTGAAAATCATTGGGAAGAATAGAGTTTCATATAATATTTGGCTACCAACTATGTAGCTTGTGAATTCGACCTACGGTCTTACGGCACGACCAATCTTCTATCTTAATCGGTCATTTTTTGACTAACCAATGTTAGTGATTATATGTTGACTGTTTGTTATCTAAACAATTTACTAGCGAGCCTTGACGAGGCAAACTTAGACTTGCATCAACTATAATTGCTTGTGAATTTTAACACGGACTCGAGTCATAATAGCCTTTAGCTGTTCAGTCATTGCATTAGCTATAAATTCTTTATTTATTGCCCTTAGCTTTGCCTTACGTGTCTCTAGGTACCATGTCACGCCCAGTTGTGCATCTAATGTTTCGTAAGCTTGACTGCTTGCATTATACAACGCCATGCCGTCCCGACTATATGTGAAGTTGTTTCTTTCAGTGTGTTACGTATTGAGGTGACACCATTAGAGTGTGCACCTCCTCAGGCCCACTTTCGGTAAAGATTTGGCACTTGAGCCAAAACCATAGTCGCCCAACATTTCGTTCGTTTTCACAGTTGTGTTTCTAGTTAAGCCAACCATATTAGCTTTTTTTCACTGAGACTGCTACTTTGAATTAGCATTAACAACGGCTTTGGTCTCTTATAATTCGCTTTTGTAAAAATTTATCACGTCGACAAAGACCGCAGTTCTTTCACAGCGCCTTTGCTTCAGATCCCTCAAGCAAAATTTAGGTAGGCGCTTGAAAAAGGTAGCAATCGCAATATTTCAGCCACAAAATCTGCTCTCTCACGCATAACAAAAAGACGTTCTATTCTGACAGAATCCAAAAGCCTTTCCACTGAGTGATTCATATTGTTACCAAGTACAGGGTTTGATGTGAACGATGGGCATCCCGTGTCACGCCTTATATGTTCGGGTATCACTGGTTTATATTATTCAATACCTTTGAAAAGCATTGCAAAATGCGGAAAAACACATGCTTACGCGCAGTACTGGCATTGAAGATGATTCTGATAGTAACTAGCTTAATACAATGTTTTTTACTTAACTATATCTTATTACAAGATATTCAATTTTTTCTTGAGTAGATTAAAATTTTTAAAACCTGTAACATCCAAGTTTTTAGAATTGTCTTTGGAAAATGCCACAAATTGGCGCAATAAACTTTAATTAGATCAAGGATATTCGGCCTAGCCGTCGAGCAGAATATTGGCCAAAAAACTGCAGCAACTCCGTTTTTCTCATATCTTAAAAAAGGATTCTTATCTGCCCTTCTGTTTTTTGAACGAATACGGAAGTATTCCATATCCATTTCTGTCGCCCATATCGGTGTAAGTGCCCAGTAGCATTGAGTTACGCAATCCTCTTGAAAGATCATTAGATCGCCGCCTTCTAACAATAATTGAAGCGAATCAACTTTCTTGGGACTTAAATATAAAGTATCTCCACGGATCGGCATCACACCCCTTTCTCTCCCATTTCGCACTACGACTGGCCACGGCAATGGGGCAACACATGGTATGGGGGATGTTATAAGCCTTAAACCTCTTTCGTATGAACGTCGCCCTAAGTCTCCCTCATTACCAATAAATAGGACCTTAAATTTTAAAAATCGTTCAATACTAATAATCCCCCAATCTGACATTCCAGCAGTTGTTGACTCATAGAAGTAAAATCTTTGTTTGAATACATTTGTTACCAATTGCCGCTTTACCCAGCTTTTACTGTAATGTGCATCTGGATGGCTGCCTTTGCGGAAGAATCCTGTTTGCACCATGCACGCGCTTGAGTTTGCATTGAATAGCTCCTTGTATAGAGTTTCGATTTTACTATCCCACCAAAGTAACTGCATATCATTTTGAATAATATTCAAATACTTTATCCTTAGCTTGATTGCTTTTTCTATTGCCAGACTATATCCGTCGTACAACGAACCACATTTACCAGACGCAAGATGGGGTATTGAGTAAAACCGCACATTTTCAAGAGCTCGATAGCTTTCTGCGAAACTTCCCCATTCGGCGGCATCAAAACCACCAGTGCAAATTGCCAACACATTTGCTCCTTGATCCCATTTAATGACTGAATCAATCGCATTCCTAAAGTATTCAACTAAACCAAAACCCACGACCGCATATCCGAAGCTTTCGCAGGAAGAAACCTGGGCGTGCTCGTTTGATGATTCGATGATCTGTTACCTCCTTACTTGGCTGCTATTGGCTAGCCGAGATTTTTTATAATTAGTCATAAGACTTTCAGGGGCAACCAAGTATAGTAGTGTCTCAAATATTAAGCATCTTATCGCTTCATTCATTTGCGTACTGCTTTCTTGTCAATTAATTCGAATAACAACTGGTAGGTAGCAAAACCCTCTAAGCCTCGTCCAAATATTCTAAGAATTATATTTCTCTAAAGCAATTGACACTGCTGGATCAATATAGTTAATAGTGCTATGTAATTTGTTGTCTTTAAAACATGAAATTTATTCGTTCTCTGTCTTTCGTCGAACCATCATTAATGTTTTTAATTAATATATATTATGGTAACGCCATTTTAGCCTCGATTTTTCCTATAGGCTTCCATGTTAGCTCATCTTGCTCAGATACTCTTTTACAGGCATCTTATTTCTACTATATTGGAATCTTAGTGAATAGAATAATACTCGACCCCTTTGATGACTTAGGCGTCTCCCGTCTTGTCAAATCGAATCCACTCTTAATTAATTCTTCGATGATATCATTACAGTCTTTTGTTCCACAATCTTCGAAATATACTTCTTCAGCATGATGAATTATTTACTTTGCTCCGATGAAAACTACTTTCTCATTGCCAACAACATTGATTTTTATTTTTGTTGGTGAAACTAAGGAAAAATCAATGAATATCTTGTCTAGCGGGAAAGATAGTTGTTGAACAATATGTTTACCTACTCCTTGGATAGTATTTAGTGGACTGGTGACATCCATAGATTGTAACGAATCACCTTTAGAAAGGTCCCTTTAGTGTACGCTAGAGACTCTGTATGTTTCGCTTGCAGGAAAAGGCAGGAGTAATACCTTATCATGCAAGTTATCCAGATGTATATTCTCTTTTAATATGCCAATGTTGATCGGATCCAGTTCACAAGCATACGTATATTTCGCAATATAGGCAGTGGTATGGTGTACATGCCTACGTTTACTCCAATTTCTAAGAATATGTCTGTGTCTCTGAATGTCTTCATCCACTCAACCATCATTGGCTCTTATGTGTGAAAAGTTTTAACCGACTAGTGCTGCCGTACCTGACCAATTCTAAATGTAAACGACTTCTGTTCCGTCCATTTGACTTCGCTAACTGGATCCAACATTTGTATAAATATATTTGAGAATCTTGACCTCCCATCTAGCCTTATTAAACGAATTAAAGGTCTAGCTATTGCGCGGAAATCTTTCTCCGTGATTCCAGGAACAAATCCATGCGTCATTTGTTCTATGCTACTCATATTAAGTTAATAATGTTTATATAAATACCATTACTTACCGAGCCACAGCCTTCGTACCTTGATTCATCGCATTTTTTTTTAGTTGATGGACCATCTGCTACCAATAACTATTTCTCGCGTCTGGCTTTTTTCAAAAACGGCCAATCTACAAAATATTTTTCAGATGCTACTCAACGCAGCTTTTGGAAATGCAATATTAAGTAGTCTAAATTTATTCGCAATTTATCTCAAAAGAGCTTTAACATTACTTATTCATTTTTTTTAAATAATATTTTCTTTTACAAATCTTCTTAGCATTGCATCGATTCTCATAGGCTTATATCTAAATTCATTTACCGCCTTTTCAGATGAAATAGTGAATGAAGATTTTGTGCTCGGTTCAAAGATGATTTCAGAACGCCCTCCGAATCCATTAACAATTATCTGCATTGCCTCTAATACTGGAATCTTTCCAAGTGCGCCGATATTAACAACTTCAGATCCATGCCACTCAGTAGATATAAGGCTTGACACAAAATCTCCGACATCCTCTACATGTGCCGCATTATTAAAATCTTCGTATGGATTATACACAAGAACCATATCTCCATTTCTTGCTGCATGCATGACATGAGTCATCCAATTACGAACTGACTTTGGGCCGATAACACCTGGCAACCTGATCGATACCGATGAGAATGAGCTAGCCTCTGCCTCAAGAAGTTGTTCGCCTATCCGCTTGGTAGTGCCATAAAAATCTGGATTGATGATGGGAGTTGTCTCCAAAACCGTTTTTGCTTTAATCTCCCCATATACAGATATACTTGACAAATAAATAAATCGCTTTGCGCCTGCAATTTTAGCATAGCTTATTAATTTATCCGTCAAATATATATTGTTATGCAACATTGATGTAGCACTAGTATCCATCGTAGGAGATTGTGCTGCTGCGTGTACCACTGCGTCAATAGTACTTGGCATTTTTATATCGCTCAACAGATTTCCATATAAAATATTTAGGTTTCCTTTATTGGCTTTAAAACTAATTGGGCTATTTGACGATCCAATACAAGCAAAAACATGATGCCCATCATTGATTAATTTGCCCACCAGTGCGGAACCAATGAATCCTCTAGCCCCAGTAATTAGCACTTTCATTTAGAGCTGTATAAACAAAAAATTTAATTATAGGAGTTAATTTTCTATTCCACGTCGATGCAATTACGTATTACTGAGAGCTTTCCATTAGTTAATTCAAAGATCAGATCACACTTCTCCAAGGTTATTAAACGGTGTGCAATTATGATGATCGTTATATCATCCCCAATACTATCAATTGCATCCATGACAGACTTTTCAGTATCGACATCCAGCGCGCTAGTGGCCTCATCAAGCATTAGAACTTTCGATTCTTTATATAGGGCTCTTGCGATGCCAATCCGTTGCTTCTGCCCGCCTGATAACCTTATTCCACGCTCCCCAGCAAGCGTTTCGTAGCCGCCTTCTAGTCCCTCAATGAAGTCTGAAATATGAGCCTGATCTGCAGCATGTAGAACACGCGCCATGTTTATTTCATGCTTGGGGACGCCAAATGCAATGTTTTCAGCTAAAGAAGCATCAGTTAAATAAATGTTTTGAGGTACATGTGCGATTACCTTTTGCCATCTACCTACATTTTCACTTCCTATTGCCTCTCCATCAACTAAAAGTTCACCAGATGTAGTAGGCAGCAGTCCCATCAGTATATCCAGCAATGTACTTTTGCCGCTACCAGTCATACCAGTTATCCCCACTTTGGATCCCTGAGCTATTTTAAATGATATGTTGTCAAGGACAGGTTTAGAGTTCTTGTCATACTGAAAATAAAGTGATTTTGCTTCTATTTCTCTGTGGAATTTTGTCGTCTGTGTTGGGCATTTCGTCTCTTCATCGGGCATAGGCTGATCCAATAGGACTAAAGCATCAGATAATGATGCTTGCATTCCCATGATGCATGCCCATGCGGCGTAAATTTGCTGTATGGCCGGCAAAAGGCGCTGTGAGGCAAGCACTAACATGCCAAGAATTGGTAAGAACTCAAGAATCCCACCCGGGCGTTTGCTGAATGTAAACCCGATTATTGTGATAAGCATTATTGCAAAAGCCTCCACCAGGAATCTTGGACTTGCAGCAATGACATTGTTACTAATTTGTGCATTTCGTAAGGCAACATCCGCTTTTTCAAATGCAGATGTAAAAATCCTCTGTGTATTATTAATCAATACATCTCTTATTGCGCCTAACCCCTCTTGAAGTGATTTGATTAATCTCTCAGACTGACTTGCTATTTCTGCGCTATTTTTCTGTAATCTTTCTCTAGTAATTACACTTAATGTAATATAGAATGAACTGAATCCCAATATCGATACTGCCGCTATATAAGGGTTAACAAAGAACATCCCCACCACAATTAAAGTCGACAAAACTCCCGCATTTATTAAAATCAGCAGTTGTTGAAGAATATTGGCTGTTCCAGCTACTTTACCAGAAATCCCTGAAATAAACCAACTACTATTTTTAGAAATATGTTTACTGTATGGCTGATACAGAGTAGTTCTAAATACCTTGGCACAAAGGTCAGCTCCACATCCGTAGGCTACGCGCGTCATGATCCATAATAGCCATATACGAAAGACGGCTGAGATCATTGCCAGAGTAATAAATAGACAAACAATGGGTAGTATTAACTGTTCAGCGGTTGTGACTTTAAGTGCAGAGGCTAGTCGAGAAATAAATTCATATTGGAAGACTTTATCTGGCTGAATGAGTATCGTTAGAAGCGGTAGTATTGCGCTTAGGCTTATTACTTCTGCTACGCCACCAATTGGTAGTAGCACCATCAGAATTAAAATCTGAAATTTTCGTCGATCGGTAAAGTGACACCATATTCTTAATAAAGATTTATACTGACCTCCAATTTCATGAGCGCGACTAGTCATTGAGTGTGAATCTATTCCAAGGCGCAAACATTAATTAGCTAAGCTTGGCTGAGTAGTTAGGTATGTTGCTGTTTTATCCCTAAACCAACATCTAAGTATTGCAGCTTCAGAATAGTTATACCAAGTCTCCCTTGCAGGTATACAGCGGTTTTCTTTTCTTGGTATTGGCATTTGCCTTGTTACTTCAATGAACTCACATAAGGCTTCAAATATTTCTAAAGAAGAGTTATTCTCTAAAGATAGGCCATAGCCTACATCGTGCTTGTATAGCAATCTTCCAAAAAGATCATCATTTTTTAAATACTCTGAGGTTGAGTTCTTGACTCGTTTTGGATAAATCCAAGCGTCCTTCATGGCGTACCAATATGGAAATGCATTTATACAGAGATGCGGCTTGTTAAAAATCATTGGCAACCATGCTCCGCCTCCAGATTCACTTATACACAGCGAGGCTCTTGCCACTGCGTATAATTGAAACAAATCAGGATTTACTCCTTTTGCTTTGGCATATTCCTTGGTATAAATGTGTGCTTTTAGCTTACCATTCTTGGTATCATATTCATAGTCGCCGGTTAAGAAAATGGAATATCCAATATCAGAAAGATATTGAAATGTCTTAAAATAATTCTCGAGCGGTGAGCCTGACCGACTTGAGGCAGTAATATCTCCACCTTTTTGTCTTACATAAAAGACTGCAATCTTGTTATTCCCATTCAAACCGAGTGCATGCTCTATTTCAACGGAAAGCTTGTCATTTAGACACGGGGGTAATATGTCTTTAGTACGATCTATAAGAGCAAAATAGCCTGCTACCCACGCAATATTCAGCTCGTAGGGCAGTTCGTAGGCCCTTATTGGAACTAAAGGCCTAAGTTCCTCGCGGAAATCTTCTGCATTTAGAAAAATTCTGGTTTTTTTGTTTTTTGTAAGAATTAAGAATATTTTAGCGATCCAATGGAAGCTGACAAACCAATAGCTCTGCCAACTTAATTCTATAAAGCTTACGTTTATCCCAGGTCCCCAAATATACTTAGTGTATGGGTTATATCTATTTTCTCCGCAAATACATAATACAAAAATTGATTTTTTTGGATATAGTCTTCTGCTAATATCACAGGTCTTCACCGTATGCCCAAACCCGCCTTGTTGCATTATCACTATAATGTCTGCACATCTGAAATTTAAAAATTGAGATATTAGACGGACTATTGCGTTAAGATACTTGCTTAAACCAATTAATAATGATTTAATCTTCCTCGTGCTCCTAATTAGAATCTTCATACTGGCTTTATATACCTATGCCTGCTTAATGTGTTTCGCTCTAATAATGTTAACTCGGCCGATATAACCGAATTGCCTTCAATATAGGCCATACTTTATACGGCAGATTTACCCAGTGTTCTTTTAATATTTTATACAGCGGGATCTGGCTCAACGTACTTTCTAATGTGGTCAATTCACTTTTCGATAACACACCAGCTTCTTTGAATAATGAAATAGCAAGAGAGTTAAATCCAAAAACAAGTAACATAATAGCAAGCCTATGGCGCTTCAAGTCGTCCATAGCCACTAAATCAGGGTCTAACATGAAGAATGCATCACCAGCATATATCGGCCTACGATCAATAAGCTTTGATATTTTTGTTGGTTCTCTGAGGTAGCGTAAGTGCGATAGATCTATATCGATTAGGCGGTATCCCATCTCCTCCAAGTAAACATGCTGATGCCCGAAAAGTACTCTATTTCTATAATATGGGGTCGTTAAGAACTCGGTTTTGATGAAAAGGACAGAATGATTAGAAAGTAAATTCTCTGCACCCTTAAATACATCTAGCTCCCCCCCTTCAACATCTACTTTTAGATAGTCAATAACATCATCTATTGAAAAAAGAGAGTCCAATGGAGAACAAGTTACAATCTCGCTGCTTACTATCTTTTGCACACTTTCATAGTATGAATATTTTTCTCGTCCCTCTAAATACATTTTGGATGTGATGCCTATATCTGCTTCTCCACACAAGCTGCATGCGCCAGGCCCAATAGTTATATTGAGTCTTCTCTCTGAATCATCGCTCCATACTGCAGTTGGGAAATATCTTTTGGTTTTGAATGCTGGCTGCTTACCGCCTGCCAATATCGAGTCTGTCTTTCCTTCAATGAGTTTCTTATACTCAATAGGATTCGGTTCAAAACCGATGAAATCAGCCCCTGATGTAAAACTCTCAGGCAACTCAAACATACCACTTCGAGCACCTACGTCAACAATACTTTGCGTTACACCACTAGTAATTAATGGTTTAGAAATTAATTCTCCAACCGTTTCAGAGTTGTTTACTTTTTTATTAAACGTGTGCACAATCATTTTGACCTCAATGCTTTATAACTTTTTTCATTTTTTGAAAAATACTATCAGTTGGTTTGACACTTTGGTCTTTTATTTTTCCAGAAAATCCTCTAGCATTTTTGAATATGTATGCTCTCTCTAGGTTTTCTCCCGGCCAGTTAGTGAGAGATACTATTGTGGGCGGTAAGAAGCCAGTAAAATCTGACCTCGCAAACCAAACATTTAGAACCAACCTTTGAGCCCTGATTCTGCTAAATGAATTCACAAGATTTCTTAGACTGTTATTCTTTTGGCTTTGCCTGGCTGCCCAACGTGTAAATGAATATGTCACTGCGTATACTACCTTTCCGGTTCTCTATCGAGAGTATGCCTTCAATCTGCTAATAATTCTCTCAACGACTTTATTGGCAGTAAAGTGTGAATTGAATGTTTGATAGCCACCAACTTTGATTTGATCTCTTAGTTTTTTACTATCCGTGAGGCTTCTAATATGCTGTGCAATCTCTGTCGCATTAGCTCCTAACATTGCATTCACCCCATGCTCAATTTCTGGCATTGATAATGAGGCGTCCTGATGCGCAACCACCGGGGCAGATAGAGACCAGGCGTGCAGATAACGGGTGTGGCCCACTTTATATTCGGTTGCATTATTTGTGCAAAGAAATATGTCGCAGGTACTGATTTCCTCATCTATGTTTTCTACAAAGCCTCGCCAAACTACGTTTGGATGATTAAACGTGCCAGAGGATATCGCGTGTGGTGTGCCTGATCCAAGAATGTGTACCTCAAAAGGTATATCTTTCATTGCTTGATCCAAGGCAGGAAGAAGTTCTTTCCCTAAATATTCAATCCCAAGTGTATTTGCCGTACCACCAAGCTTCCCGATACTTCCAATTATTTTGACAGGTGTATCTGTCGCGTGTTTGTTTGACAAAAAACTGGCAGTCGCCTTCATCCAAATGTTTTGTATATAAAACGCATTATTATGTCCATGTTTTTGATAGTATTCAGCATCATTCTGAGCCACATCCCCAAGAAACTGATATTTTTTTATTGTTTTAATATGAATATTTTCGAATCTATCAACGAGCTTATCTTCTATAAACTTTCTAAACCAGTCGATTTCTCCAGATCGATATTTCAGTCGTAATTGAGTTCTTGCCGCTTTGGGGTCTGGGTTGCCGTAGTATGCAAACTTGGTTACAGCCATATCGCTGCAGGCATGCGTTAACCATTCAGACCAGGGAATAATAATTGAGTCAGCACCCCATGTGTTAACACTTTTCTCAATCAGAGAACCATTTATATATTCAGGATACCAATCAACGAGGGATGGGGCTAAAACTCGTTTCCAGCGAGACCTTTTTACGTAAGAGGCTGGGATTATGATGGAATCTATTATTTCGACCCCTGCAGCCCTCAGCGCAGCAATTCCCTTGACAACGTTTTCATCGTTTTTTGTAGTTGCCCCCTTTTCAACGACGAGCAAGCCTACGGTGATATCAGATGCTTTGGCTAATGCTAGTATCATTTCACAAATAACAATGTTTGCGGCACGCATACTGTGCTGGCTATGAGGCCAAATAGAACTAACAACCAGTATTTTCATACCCGTATAGGCATTGAAGAGAGCGACACTATCTCGCGCGTTTCATTTGATTTTATGGCGGCGTCAATTTCAAGTTGAACCCTCAATCCATCCGAGAATGAAGGGTACGTCAATACTTTCGCCTTTACTGATGCAACAAACCTGCTTGCGAGTGAGGCAAAGGCGGCTATCCGTCCATCCTCCGAATCTGATTTCACCTCAACTTCAAGGCGGCTTTGGCCTTCCCTATCGAGAGTAGTCATACTGAAGTTAGCCATATAGTCACTTGATCGGTTTTCTAAAACGATGCTGCCTTGGTCGCCAATCATTTCCCATCTGTGAATGTGCATTCCTGGAGAAGCATTTGAGATGATCATAGAGGCGGTGGCGCCGCTCTTGAGCTGAGCCCAACACTGAAAGGTGTCAGGTGAGATATTGTTTTGATGTTGCCACACCTCACCGCCTGATGAAAGACGACACGAAATTTCCGAAATTGGACTCTCGAGCCATCCTAAAAGATAGAACACATGTGAGGCAAACAGGGAGAGCACCCCGCCTGCCCCTTCTGTACTTCGCTTCCAGGTTTTCACCTTATGCAGATTCGCAAAAGATTCAACCAACCAAGTTATCTGGATATGCCGTATCCGGCCAATACGTCCACTTGCTATTGCCGTTTTTGCTGTGCTAAATACTGGGAGTTCAGCAAATTGAAAATCAACCGCATGGGTTATTTGGCGAGATAGTTCTACTAGTCGCCTCGCACTCAATAAGTCACCCGCTATTGGCTTCTCGCAGAGGACCGGAATACCTCGTTTGAGAAAGAATTCTGCCGCAGCAGCGTTTTCTTTGGGTGGCAATGCAATAGATACTACATCGGGACAGAATTCAAGCAGATTTTCATACCCTTGAACACCATTAGCCACTCCAATTGAATCTGCAATTCGCTTTGCATTGGCCTCCGATTTACCAGCGATAGCAATGACATCAATATTTGGCAAAGTAAGAAAACCACGAACATGAACACTTGCACCAAAACCTAGGCCAGCAGTCACGATTCTCAAAGCTGTATTCATTCAAGAAGCATATAATGTAGTTTTACCCTTTCAGCAATCCATGAGTTTTGGCACCGGCAACGGCGTAATGAATTTTCCTTTAAAGCCACTTCGTCTTAAATTGATAGCTATTTCATCTGCTATATGCCAGGATAGCAATAAAGCATATTCAGGTTGGTCTTCTAGGAGCTTTTTCTCATCAACCACGGGGATTCGTGTTCCTGGAATGTACTTATTCAACTTATGTGAGCCGGATACCTCAAGCACACAGTCGAGAATGCCTTCGTCCAAACCGATGTAATTGATCAAGGTGCTGGCGCGCGATGGTGCACCGACACCATAAATGCGTGCTCCCGCTCGTTTTAAGGGCGCAAGAAGCGCGTACAGATCCAACTTAGAACGGATAACCCGTTGGCGAAAGTCTTTCAAACCACTTCCGTCTTCCAGGCCTTTGACTCTCTCTTCCGCAAGAAGGGACGCGACCGATGGGAGAACAGCACGCTCACCTTTACGGCTGGCATACACACGAATAGATCCGCCATGTGTTGGTATGCGCTGCACGTGAAACACTTCTAAATCGTGCCCTTTTAGCAGATTGATCAAACTACCCAGATGGTAGTAACGTAAGTGCTCGTGGTAGATGGTGTCGTATTGAATTGTCTCAACAAGGTCGAGCAGGTAATGGGACTCGGACACAAAGACGCCCCCTGGCCCGAGAAGCTCCACAATGCCATCCACCACCGAGTGAATGTCTCCGATATGTGCAAACACATTGGCAGCAGTAACGAGTTGAGCCTTGCCTCGATCAGCGACCACTTGGCTGGCTATGTCGCGGTTGAAGTAGGTCTTGAGCGTATCTATCCCCCGAGCGACTGCGACGTCTGCGGCTTGTGAGGGCTCGATGCCCAATGATGGATAACCATCATCGTGAAAATTGGATAACAGCGTGCCATCGTTCGATCCAATATCGATGACCAACTTGTCTTTGGCTAGACCTAAAAGCTCCACCGCTTCACTTTTCAAATTGGCAAAATTTGATCGCAGGATGCGCGTACTGCCGCTCAAGTAGGGGTAACTTTCTGGAAACAAGATTTCCTGTGAAACCTCCAAACCAATCTGTACCAACCCACAGTCAATGCAACGAAGCATTTCCAGTGGATACGCTGGCGCCTCAACAGGCAAACTGCCCATCTTAGGCATCGTATTCACCGGCGGGATGAAACCAACAAACAATACAGACTCCAGCTTAGCACTATTACATACTTGGCAGTTACAAACGGGATGTGAAGTTTTTTCGGTCATTGTGTCCTTGTGATTTTTTAACGATTATTGGCGTGCCGCACATACCAGTGCACCAAGCTTGGAAGCCCCTGTGCAAAAGAAATCGTGGGCTCATAGCCGATGCTGCGCAACTTGGAAATGTCAGGGCAGCGACGTTCGGTACTCCCCTGAGTCAAAGGCCCATGAACTATGCGCGGTTCTCGACCCAACACTTTAAATACGTGTTCAACTACATTTTGAACTGATATCTCTTCAGAGTTACCCACGTGATAGATACCAAGATGCTCACCACGTGAAAGTATTTGTATCACACCTGAAGTGAAATCATCAATATGTACAAAAGCACGGGTTTGCCGACCGTCCCCTTGAATAGGAAACTCCACCGGACCCACCGGAGTAGTAGCCAAAGCCTTCGCAGCCCTCACTACAAACTGTGGCAACACATGTTCCCACCCCATATCTGGGCCATAAACATTGTGTGGACGAAATATAGTGACACGATCAAAGTCAGTTCGGCCATAGTTAATAGCCATCAGCTCGCACGCCAACTTGCCGCCCCCGTACGAGTACCGTGGATTCAGAACATCTGGCACGATGAGAGGAACATCTTCTGCTGTTGGTATGTTCGGCGGTGTTTGATATGCCTCTGAGCTGGACGCTAACACCAGATCGCCTATTCCGTTAGCACGGCATGCATCAATGACGCTGAGCATCCCCCTCAACGCGATATCCAAAACAAGTTCAGGTTTGCTGTAAAAAAATTCGGTTCCATTGACATAGGCCAGATGAATGACACTCTCCATCCCTTTAGCGGCGTTTTTCACCGCTTGGGCATCCCGAATGTCGGCCACCACCAATTCAACGTCCTCAGCCACATCGGCCAAACTTTCAGCAGCCCCACGAGAATTGTTGTCCAGCACACGCACGGTGTGACCCGCACGCACCAAGCGTTTGACTAAAGCGGAGCCAATAAAACCGGTGCCGCCGGTAACTAGATAGTTCTTCTTTTTCAAGTAAATCCTTAGAGTGGTTGCGTACGACCGTGACTGCCCAAGGCCACATAAGCAACGCCTTGGGGCATGTGCAAATCCGTAGCCTTGAAACAATTCCAGTAATCGTAAATCAGGCCGGGCTGTGCCATGTGCTGCGCCAAACCTGCCACTGGCATTACGGAAAAGGCGGGATGATTATTAAGAATAAGTACCAAACTGGCACCGCTAAACGCGTCCTCTAACGTGGCCGCAGGCACAAGACCAAATGCAGCGATATCGCCAAGCGCCACTACAGGGTCAAACCCACGGAACGTTGCTTTAGGGAATGCGTTTCGCAACGCATCCAATACTGGCTTTGCCATGGTGCCTCGCAAGTCGTCGGTAGCGGGTTGGCCTTTGAACGCAATCCCCATCAAAGTAATAACCGGCTTCACTGAAAAACCAACTGCTTGTTGCGCAGTACGCCGCAGATACTCGACCGTTTCTGCCGGTTGCCGCTCATTTATCAGGCGAGCCGCCTTGGTAATTTCGAGCTCAACACCCAGCTCACTTAAACCTTCTACCAAAATGTGGGGGTCCTTCTCAAGACATGGCCCGCCCACGGGGCCAGGCATAGGCAAATTGGTTCGGGGATATCCGAGCTTGCCTGCCTGGATAACTTCCATGGCACTCACACCAATAGCATCACATGCACGAGCGACTTCATTGGCATAGGCGAAGGCCACATCACGCTGAGCGTTATCGATGAGCTTGATCATCTCGGCAGTTTCAATATCACTTACACGCACAACCGTAGGCGTAATAAATTGAAACAGCTGGGAGGCACGGACTGCAGCCGATATCGTCATCCCGCCCACTATTTGAGGCAATTGGCGCAACTCAACTAGCGCTTTGCCTTCCAAGGTGCGCTCGGGACAAAACGCCAAGTCAAAAGTTTTGCCCGTTGCGGCCAGCTTGGGCATTACCGATTTACGGGTAGTGCCTAGCTTGACCGTGGATCGCATAATGACCAAGTCACCATCACGCAAGTGCTGGCTCACTTCAGTACTAACGTTTTCAACCATGTCCAAGCGCGAACGCCCCGATGCATCTAGTGGTGTGCCGACAGTAACAATGTAAACGCTGCCACCCCACTCGGGGGGAATGGTCTTGGCGCAAGTGAAATTTCCGGTTCTGATCACTCTTTGCAAGCGCTCTACCAAACCCGGTTCATAAAAGTGGGCCTTGCCCTGCGAGAGCAAATCGCGCACGTTGTCACGAATTTCGACACCAACCACCTCAAAACCGACATCCGCCATCGCGACCGCAAGGGTAAGGCCAACATAGCCAAGCCCCAACACGCACACCCGACGGTCTTTAAAATTCTCTAAGGCATTCATCTCTTCAGTTCCATTCAAAAAAGCCGTGCAGCTGTGCCATGCCAATAAGGGCAATATGCAGCGCATGGTCAAACTCACCGCTTAGCAGGCACTGGCGAAGCTGCGCACGAGTTAGCCATATCGGCTCAACACCCAATTCCGGCTGCCAAGTGGATGCGACATCACCGGACACCTGCACGGCATACCCCCATAAATGGTTTTCCAAGCGCCCTGTATCTGGCGCAAAACGCCCCAAAGCCACAGGCGCTCCGCTGGCCTTTAAACCAGTTTCCTCATACAACTCGCGCAGAGCACAAACTTCTGGGGACTCATCTCCATCACGCAAGCCACCTGGCAGCTCAAGCGTGTATTTCTCAAGTGCCGAGCGATACTGGCGGACCAACGGTATGCGACCATCCGGCGTCATCGCAAAAACACCAACGTAATCCGCTTGCTGCAAAGAGTGGTAGATTTCCGGCTTGGCCTTCCCAGGCAAAACAAGGGTACGGGCCATGACCGAAGCCCAAGGTGACAAGCGCGTCAACTCCCTGGCAACCACACTTGGGCACTCCGCGCTTGTTTGCGTAACTTTCATAGTCAATGCCTCATTGCGGAGGAGTCCATCGACTTTTCTCTTGCAACTCCAAGGCCTTTACGTACCGATAGAAAGTACCTTCGAAGTTTCCGAACGCGATGACAAACCCTGCTTGGCCATCCAATATGCCCAGCTTGAAAAAATAGTGCTTCACAAATGACCATGAAGCGTGTCCAACCGCCAGCCACATGGAAATCTGCTTGCCTTCCAAACGCTTGACACCAAGCGTTGAATAGCGGTCCATTTTCCAAATCACTTGGCTCATATCTTTGAACGGGTACTGCCAAATCGCATTACGCAGGTGTCCAATAGGCTGCTTTGGAGTAGGCACATAGCCCTCGTGTACCGGCTGAAGGCCATACTGCATTGCATCTTTGCGAAACAGTTGTGGTTGCCTATAGTTGGGGAACCAGCCCGAATGTTTGATCCAACGCCCCATAAAGTAGTTGCGCCGAGGAACGAAATACACATTCAGCGAGTTTTCACTGTTAATGAGCTCGGTTATCTCATTGGCCACTTCTGGCGTACATCGCTCGTCAGAGTCCAAACTAAAAACCCAATCATGGCTGCACTCAGCGAGAACTTCATTGCGCAAAGCCCCGTAACCTTCAAACTTGATCTGAATCACGCGCGCCCCCATTTCTTGGGCGATCTCGGCGGTGCCATCCTCACTCCAAGAGTCTGCAACGATGATTTCATCAGCCCATCGGACGCTCTCTATGGCAGCACGAATTTTTTCTGCCTCGTTATACGCAATGATGTAAGCAGTTATTTTTTGCATTTAGCGGTTCTCTGCCAAATACCAATCCACAAACCTACCCACACCCACTTTGATGGAGGTATTGGGCTTGAAACCGACCCATGCATGCAGCTCATCCGTATTGGCTGCGGTTGCGGGTACGTCGCCCATTTGCATAGGCAAATAGTTCTTTACCGCGATCTTGCCCATAGCAGTCTCTAGCGCCTCGATGTAATCCATGAGCGGCGTGGGCTGATTGTTGCCAATATTGAAAACTCGGTACGGAGCGTTGCTGCTGGCGGGGTCTGGATGTGATGCATCAAATGCGCAGCTGGCAGTGGCAGGTTTGTCCAGCACGCGGATCAGACCTTCAACGATGTCGTCAATGTAAGTAAAGTCGCGCACCATTTTCCCGTGGTTAAACACATCGATAGGGCGCCCTTCTTGTATCGCCTTGGCAAACAAAAACAGCGCCATATCGGGCCGCCCCCATGGCCCATACACGGTAAAGAAGCGCAGGCCGGTGGTAGGCAAGCGAAACAGGTGGCTGTAGGTATGCGCCATAAGCTCGTTGGCCTTCTTGGTGGCTGCATACAGGCTTACGGGGTGATCGATATTGTCGTGTTCGCTAAATGGCAGCTTGGTGTTGCCCCCGTAAACGCTTGAACTGCTCGCATACACCAAATGCTTTACCTCATTGTGCCGGCACCCTTCCAAAATATTCATGAAGCCTTGCAGGTTGGAATCAATATAAGCATGCGGATTGGTGAGGGAATAGCGAACACCCGCCTGGGCTGCCAAGTGGATAACTTTGTCTGGTTGCTTCACAGAAAACAACTGCTGGATGGCAGTTCTATCGGCCACATCGGTTAGGTGAAAACTAAAGCCGCTTTTTTGGGTAAGACGCGCTAAGCGGGTCTTTTTGAGAGCGAAGTCATAGTAGTCATTTAGGTTGTCGACACCAATGACACAGTCCCCCCTTGATAATAATTGAAGGCATACATGCATTCCTATAAATCCTGCAGCGCCCGTGACGAGGATGGTTTTACTCATAGCCTTCCGTCAGCAAAACCCGGAGAAAATATACTCTTTACGTCGTAGATTATGGCGCCGGGCTTCGCTAGGTTTTTTATGCCGCTCTCACCCAAGTCACGAAATTGCCGATGCGCCACGGCCACCACCACGGCAGAATAGTTTGGAATAGTCGGAGGGCTGGACAGAAAGTTTATTCCAGGCTTGCCAATTACTTGCTCTTGTTTAACAAATGGATCAAAAATATCAACCTCTAAGCGGTAAGCCAACAGTGCCTCCACGAGATCAATCACCTTTGTGTTCCGCATGTCTGGGCAATCTTCCTTAAATGTGAAGCCCAACACCAGCACACGCGCTTTTAACAATTCATGCCCTTTGGAAACCATCAACTTAACTACTTGTTCGGCGACATAAGATGCCATGCCATCATTGATTCTCCGGCCGGCCAGAATAACCTCTGGGTGGTATCCAACTTCCTGGGCTTTATGAGTCAAATAGTAGGGGTCCACGCCTATGCAATGACCGCCCACCAATCCCGGACGAAATGGCAAGAAATTCCATTTGGTCCCAGCAGCATCCAACACTTCTTGGGTATCTATTCCAACCAATGTGAAAATCATTGATAGCTCATTAATGAGTGCAATGTTGACATCGCGCTGCGTGTTTTCAATTACTTTGGCGGCTTCTGCAACTTTGATACTACTGGCCTTGTGAGTTCCCGCCGTAATTATTTGTCGGTATAAAGTATCCACGGCATCCGCTGCTTCGCTTGTTGAACCGCTTGTGACCTTTACAATTTTAGTCAACCGATGGTTTTTATCTCCCGGATTAATTCGTTCGGGACTGTATCCGCAAAAGAAGTCCCGGTTAAACTTCATAGCCGACTTCTTTTCGAGTGCGGGTACACAAACCTCTTCAGTCGCCCCAGGATAAACCGTCGATTCAAATACAACCAGAGAACCCCTTTGCATGACGCCTCCCACGGCGTCGCATGCATTAAGCAAAGGGCCGAAGTCGGGCCGATTAGCCTTGTCAACAGGGGTAGGCACAGTTACAATAAAAACTCTGCATTCTTTGAGAATATTAATATCTGCCGTGACTTTTAAGTAGATGGCTTTCGATAGTTCAGCTCCGACAACCTCACGGGTATTATCTTCCCCCGCACGCAACTCTGAAATTCGGGAAGTGTTAGTGTCATAGCCAAGTACCGGACGGACTTTTCCAAACTCAACAGCAAGAGGCAGGCCAACATATCCTAGACCAATCACTCCAATTAAGGATTTTTGGTAATCTATAACTAAATCGTCATTGGTTGAAGCCATAAGGGATTAAAAAATTTTTGCTGCCAACAGTTAATAATCAGCTTGTTGGCCCCATACCAGAACTCTCAAAGTCTAATTGTTCACGTCGCAACACTTCAATATCGCGCTTCAAGGCTTCATATTCTTCCATTTTTGCCGAAAGAAATATCGAAGTCAGGTGCGCTTTGTGTGCTACTCCTGCGGGGGTAAGCAAATAAAGGTAGCAGGCCTTGTTCTTGTTTGCGCCAAAATTATCGAGTTTTACTAATCCTTTTTTGACTAGTGCCTTAATGCAATAGTTTACCCCTCCCAAACTAATACCCATCTCTTTGGCAATGCCGCGTTGGCTGAATTCAGAGCGCTGGGCTAAAAGTCGCAACATCATCAATTGAGTTTCGTCGGTAGGTTTTTGCCTATTGAACATTTATTATTTTGACTGGTAAAAGAGTCCAAGAAGGCTACCGCAATCCCCTGCGGAATTCACCGGGAGGTTTCACGGATAAACGCTTGTTCATCGGTTGAACGGATCTTACCCCAAAGTCGACGTAGCTACCTCAGCTTTGCTTTCCAATGCCAGCATTAGGGACGGAAATTTTCACCGACTGGCTTAGGATCTCAATCAGCAACATCGCCCGGCCCTCCCCATTGGGCATTTGATACACCCCACTGATTCCAGCAAACGCCCCCGTCAGGATCTGGACATGGTCGC
>Ga0214919_10000557_pt1 | contig 63235 bp, 60 predicted proteins | sample LL1503_MetaG_FD_177994 | JGI IMG/M metagenome (GOLD analysis project Ga0214919, IMG submission 177994) | Freshwater microbial communities from Lake Lanier, Atlanta, Georgia, United States - LL-1503 | ecosystem: Environmental > Aquatic > Freshwater > Lake | place: USA: Georgia | collected... | reverse complement strand
ACTGCTTCTTCTCTAGGTAATGCTGCTGACTACTTAGGTCGTGTTGCTATCACTAGTGCAAATGTAAGCTTCAAGTAATCCGTTACTTGTAATACAAACAAAAACCTGCTTCGGCAGGTTTTTTGTTATATAAATAGATTCATGTTTAACAACGTAATAATTTTAGGTGATAGTTTTTGCGAATATAGAGAAAATTTAAATACTGATTGGCCTTTAATTTTAGCTAACAAATTAAATGTTCCATTATATGGTAAAGGATATGGTGGTCAATCATTTTGGTCATGCCGTAATTGGATAAACGATACGGAAAATCATAAATTAATTTTTAATAAACAATCTTTACTTATTGTATGTCATACTGAATATTCTAGATTACCGTCAAAAGAAAATGTACCATTAAATCGAGGTGTATTACAAACAAAATATCAAGATGATATAAAGAGTGATATTGAAATAAAAATTAAAGATATGTTTGGTAATTTTACAAATTGTACAGATGAATTACTTAAATTAAAAATAGATGTTATTTCAAATCATCTATTATTAAAGTCTCAAAAAACAAAAGAGTTATTAAAAGAATTTTATCTATCAGATTTATACGTTGAAGAATTTTATGATTGGGCTCAACAATCTTGGATCAAAGAACTTAATAGCATATCATCAGAATTGTATAAAATAATACATATTCAGGGATTTGATACTAATAAAATTAGTTTAGAAAACAATTCAGTTTTAATAGACTTTGAAGAATTTAAATCACTAAGACGGTTATCTTCAGAAGAGTTAATCGATCCGGATTATTCCGGAGTTGATAGTAGGCACAATCATTTTAAAGATTTTAATAATGTAATACTTGCTGAAAAATTGGCAAAAATAATTCAAGAAATGCCAGAAGATTTTACTGGAAAAATTTCATTAAATGTTAGACCCGAATGGAATTTTGAAAAAACTGAATTTATTAATGATCGAGATCAAACTTAGGAATATATATACAATTTTTATTTGTATCAAAAGAATATGGAATCTCGGCTGTTGATGAATTTAAAGTGTTGTGTCGTCCTATCCTAAAAAGTGGATCAAATCTTACATCAACAACATTATCTCCCATAATAACATCAGCAGCAAATGCACCATGAATTTTTACAAAATTTATAAGTTTTTTAGCACCTATCGGAGTAATATAATATCCATGGGCACCAACAGACCATTTTCCTGCAACATTATCAGTAAGGTGCCTTACTGTATAACCGGGAAATAATTTTAAAATCTCAACATAATAAAGATTAATATCACGCCACTCATGAAGAATTGTTGCATCGTGCTCTAAAATAATAATAGGTTGGTTTATTTCAGCACATTTATTCCATAGAATCCAATGACTTAAAAAGCATCCATATACACCTGGCTTATTATCTGTTTCTCGATGATAACTCCAAAATATTCCATAGTCTTCCCAAGTTTGATTAGTAACAGTTAATCCATTAATTGCAGGAAATATTTCAATATTCCAATTAAGCAATTTTGCATCTGCAATAGTGTTTTCTACTAATTTATTATAGTAGTCAGTATCTAATAAAATTATAAACGTTTTAGGTTGCATTAAAATAATATTTATAATTTAAAATACTGATAAATAAAATCATACAACCTATGATAGGTTTTATGCGGAAATCCAACCGCGTAGTAGATAGATTCTACTAGTTTATTATTAAGGAGAAACAAAATGGGACGTCCAATTAAAAAATCGTTTTTTGGTAATTTAAATATCGGTGGTGCTGCCGGTGAAGGTGTTGCTAGTGTAGCCGCAGTAACAGGCTTGTCAGGAATGACCAATAGTGGAGCATTCACAATTTTAGCCGCAGATATTACCGCACCACAAATTACCGGCGGTACTAAACCAGTATTAACATTCAGTACATCCAGCGCCACCGCAGGTACTGTTGCAGTTGTATCATCAGGGTCTGGATATCTTTTAGCGCCAACTATTACTGTTCGCGGAGCACTAGCTGGTGGGTCCGGCACAGCAACCCCCGTAGCAACATTAACTACTGATCGTGCAAATGCTCTTGCATTTAATTCGTATCTAACAACCGGATCTTCTGCTGTGTCAAATGGCGATATTATAAAACAAGAAGCAAGTCGTCGTTATTTGGTAAGAAACAGCCAAGGAACTGGTCAATGCATATTAGTTACTACATCTACATTAGCAGCAGGACAAATGAATCTAGTAGCTACAGATTGGAACGGAAGCACATATTATGTTAAAAAATTAACAGCACGTAGAACAGTTATAGTTCAAACTACAGCTACTGGATCTTTCTTAGTAGATAACGGCGCGGCTACTGGTTGGACTTTAGGTGCAGCTACAGGTACTATTGTTACTATTTCAGATACTATCTAATATAGTATATAATAATAAAAAGGCTCTTCGGAGCCTTTTTTCATTTAATACATACACAATAGAATAAGGTAAATACGGTATGACCTCCAACTGGACCTTACCTACTGCTGTGACACAATATGCTGAAACTGATGCTGAAAATATTCATATATCATGGCTAACTGATAATGATTTTTATTCAATTAAAAATAGAGATGGAAAATTTGTAAAAACATCAAGGGATCTATTACATATAGCTAAACAGCCAAAACACGATTTAGTTGAAAAAACTTACTATTTAAAAGCTACTGGTTTTAATTTTAACATAGTTTCAGAGACATTATCTGGAATTGAGATGAGACTAACAATGAATAGAAATGGTAGAATTACTGACGATACAATTCAATTATGTTTAGATGGGGAGTTAATAGGAGATAATCAAGCATCATTAGCCCTAAATCCTACAACAATCTACGGAGGAGAGTCATCAATTTGGGAAAGTGTCTTAACTAGACAAAATATACAAAACTCCAATTTTGGAGTAATAATTAGATTTAAAAGTCATCCAAACTGGCCACATAAATGCAGTGCCTTAATAGATGCAATTGAACTAAGAGTTCATTAACAAATAAATACATCTGAAGGATCAGAATAGAATATGGCAACAACACTACTTCCTAGACAAACACTAAAGACTCCTGGAGATTATAAATTAGCTCTTCGAGGGGGGTCTGGTACATTAATTATTGACGGCAACACAATACTGGGAACTACTGATACCCAAACTATCGATCCAAAGGCTCAATTTATTAATGATTTAATTCCTAGAGACCCTGAAACATGGGATATAGGTAGTAACGAGTTAACTTGGAATCATTTAAACTTTGCTCAATTTACACAATATGGAGAAGGTCCAGAATATAACAATACTGTTACAAATACAGAAAACGTTGGTAATAACTATCCGCCATACCCCGGTGATCCGATGGGTCGAGCATATAATCCAGACGATACATATGGTGGCCCTGATGGAGAAATGCACAGGCGTGCAGGTGCAGTTTATGTTGCAGGCGGAGTAGGCATTGAAAAGGATTTAAACGTTGGTGGATTTATTTACGGTAGGGTTGAGATTGCTAATACTTCTTTAAGTTTAGTAACTACCGCTACTAATGTTGATGTTGAATTTAATCCAATGTTTGTTCCTGGACCAAAACAACAATTTGTTTTGATAGATACAACAGGTGTTGCAAACGGTTTTACATACAATCCACTTAGAGGTAGAATAACTTCTGATAGAGCCAGGATAGTTGAGACAGATGATTCTTCTGACGAAAATTCAGGAGCCTTACAGGTCAAAGGCGGCGTTGGAATTTCTAAAAAATTGTATGTTAAAGAAACAGCAACTGCAAAACAAGTATTACCCCAAGGTGACAATTCTGGATCTGTTGGTACTTCTTCTACGCAATGGGCCGACGCATATGTACATAATTTATATACTAGAATTATTGCTTCAACAACTGGAACCGTTGAAATACGACCACAAAGTTCATTAACTGATGTATATGGTGATATTAGAGTAAGGGGACAAAATCCAATTGGTACAGCACCTGTAATAACTAATGTTCTTTATGTTACGGTAGACGGTGATGACACCAACGATGGTAGAGCACAAGATCCTAGTCGTGCATGTAGAACAATCGGTGGCGCAATAAAGAGTCCCTATTTCCAACCAGGAACACAGATTAATGTTAGTGCTGGACGTTATTTAGAAGATAATCCGCTAGAATTAAAACCTTATACTAGTATTAAAGGTAGTGATATTCGTACAACATTTATTGAACCGATCAATAAAACACAAGATTTATTCCATCTGCAATCTGGATGTTATCTTAACTATATGACTTTTTTAAATGGACGTAGTGGTCTATTAGAGGGTGAATATGCAACTGGTTATAATAGAGGAGCATACGCAACGGCATTCCCTCCACAATCAGGCGATAACAGAATTGACTTATTCCATTCACCATATATTCAAAACTGTACCAATCAAAGCGGCCCTTGGCTTAAAGATGGAACTATGTTTGTTCCTAATCAAACAGTACAAGTTCCTAGTGCAGTTGGAACAGGTACATGGGAAGCAAATACTACTAGTATTGTTGTAGCAGTATCATCTGGTAGTGTTAAGATAGGCGATTATATTAATGCCGGCCAACAAAATCCAGGATTTTTTAATGCTCGTACATTATTGTTAGCTAATAAACCATTCTTACAATCACAAGTTGTAGCATTTATAGATTCAACATTTAATAGCGGCTCATTTAGTTATGTTCAAGCAGATTGTGAAAGAGATACTGCATTAATTATTAATGCTATTGCTTCAGATTTGTTATATGATAGTAATAGTGATAGTACTTTTGCAGGATTACAATATTGGAGCCAGAGCACACGTACTGGACAAATTACTGCTGAACTTACAGTTACTACGAATGCTATTAATGAATTAAAAACTTTAACACATAGTTATGTAAGCGGCGGTAATCAATCAACGGTTGATGGATTACTTGATAAAATAGTTGATATATTAAACAACGGAGTTGTTGGTGTAACTGATGATGTTGTTTATGGCGGGCTGCCATCTACTAATCCAACTACGGTAAGTGATTATAATTCTTTACAATCAAATAAAGCATTACTACAACAATCTGTTGTTGATTGGGTAGAATCAAATAAACCTGTTGGATTTACTTATAATATTTCAAAATGTTATAGAGATGTAGGATATATTATTGATAGTGTATCTTTTGATTTGTTACATGACGGAAATATTCAAAGCATTAAGAGCGGTGTATATTATTGGGGGTATGATTCTACTTCTGTTCTACCAACAAATAATACTCCTCCTGGCAGCAACGAACTGCCAGCTACTGTTGCAGCATATAATTTTATTAAGAGTATTATTACAAGAATAGTCACAAGTCAAGAAATACTAAGCCCTTATCAGACAGTTATTGACCAAATTACTTCACCGTATTATGCATCTACTTACGAAGCAGATATAGTAAAAGATAAAATTGATATTATTACCGATATTATTAGAAACGGTCCCGAAGTTGCTGAACCAAAAACACCTATTGCATTAATTGAAAATACTTCAACTGGTGTTTTAAATGCTTATAATTTATTAATAGCAAATATTCCGTTTATAGTAGCAGAAGTAACGAACTTCATTGATGCTACAATGAATAACTTTGAATATAACAGACAAAAGTCTTATAGAGATACAGGTATATTAATTGAAAATATGGCCTATGATATGACTTTTGGCGGCAATGAAAAAAGTGTTGAAAGTGGAAAAGCATACTGGAATGGTCCAGTAAGTGTAATAGCTAATTCTATTACTCAATGTATTTCAGGTATCGATTATTTAAATCAACTAGCTCAACTAGTTGTAACAAACACTACCTGTCCTGTTTTGACTATTCCTCCAGAAATTCCATCTTCAACTCAAGTTATAAACACTGTATTAACGGGTGGTGAAATTGCAATACCGTCTATTAAAACGTTATTCAATATAACAACTGATATAATAGCCAATGGACCGGAAGTTGCTCCTGCTAGTTATAATAGTCCAGGACCCGATGCTGCATATGTTAGTGCTGAAATATTGTTGCAAGCAAATCGCACATTCATTCAAGAAAATGTATTAAATTATATTAACTATAACCTGTGTTTTCCGCCAAAAACATTACCATACAATCAAATTAAATGTAAGAGAGATGCTGGTGTAATTCTTGATAGTATTGCTTCAGATTTACTATTTCCAACCGATTGGCATAGTCAATCTACGTTTGCGGGATTACAATATTACAGGCAAAATGGTTATGTTGGAGCAATTAAAGAACAGTTATATCCAACAATCAGTGCAATAAAATATCTCAGAGATTTAAGTATAAAAGTTGTTAAAAATATTACTTCATCCACTGATGCACTTTTAGGAGTAAGCAGATATACCGATGGAGTTCAAACTACTGCTAGTAACTATGCTACTAGTGTAGAAGTTGATTTTATTAGATCTGAATTTACTAATATTTTAACTATATTAAATGGAAAAACAACAGGTTGGACTGATCTAATTATTCCGAATGGTGGTATAGCCAGTGTATTCCCAAGTGTAAAATCCACAGTTGATTTATTACAGGCAAACTCTACTTATATAGCTGACGAAGTAGTAGCTTATGTAAATGCTAATAATCCAGGATTTGCATATAGTGAAATTAAATGTGCAAGAGATGTAGGATATATTCTTACTAGTATAATATTTGATTTAAAATATGGTGGAAATCGTCAAAGTATTCAAGCCGGGTTAAGCTATTATGTTAGTAAAACAAATGAATCTTTGATACCAGATGAAACTACTGCAAGTATTGCTGCATTTACATTCTTAGGTGCATTATCATCAACATTAGTTCAAGGAACTTCATATACTCCTCTTCAAAGTAAAATAAAACGAATAACAGGATTACCTGTCGGAACTAGCGCAGATGCAATTACAATAACAGGTAATATAAATGTTATTAATGGTATTCTTACCAACCCTAGTACAGCAGGTGAGATCAAACCAATAACTTTAACTAAGAGTGCAGTGACAGCAACACAAAATGCCTATAACATATTAAAAGCTAATCGTGCTTTTATTGTAGCAGAAACTGTTGCTTATTTAGATAAAACTTATAATCCTAATTCGTTTAATTACGATCAAGATTTATGTTATCGTGACACTGGTTTAATTATTGATGCTGTTAGTCAAGATATATTATTAGGTGGTAATCAAAAGTCAATAGAAGCAGGCGTTAGTTACTGGAATCAAGGATTTAATTATGTATCTAACCAAATATCTACTACTACTTTAGCAATCAATTATGCTAGAGATATAGCATTACAGATAATTGCAAATACTCCGGTAACATCTATAACAGGAACAGTTGCTACTCAAGTAATTAATACATTCTTCCAGTATGGTGGCGATTATATGCCACAACAATCTATAAGAAGAAATTTTGATATTGTTACAAATATTATTACAAACGGTAAAGAAGCAGCACCTCCATTATATGCCGGCGGTGGTTTATCTATCCTTACAGGTTTAAATGGATCTGATGTTAAAATTGCTCCTAGGGTTACTACCGTAGATCTTGTATCTGGAAACAAATATCGAATTGGTTTAGATACCTACACCGTTGGATTTGGTTTAAATTCTACTTTATATTTTGGAGATGTTTATATCTATCCTCAACAAGATACACAGGTAGAAACAAAAAGTTTATTATATACAGATAATGCTAGTACATGGGACCGACGCAAGGTTGATCCTGTAGGATCAATGGGCGGAAGTTTAGTCGATGGCGGAGTAATTAGTGATAGAAGTCCAATTCAATCATTTGTTTATGATGCTTTTACTCAATTAAATCAAGGTGGAATTGGAGTAAAAGTTACAAATAATGGCTATGCACAGTTAGTTTCGGTATTTACAATCTTTTGCTCAGTGGGTGTTATATGTGACAATGGTGGTATTGCATCTATTACAAACTCTAACTGTAACTTTGGTGACATATCACTAATTGCAAAAGGGTACGGCCCGAGAAGTTTTAGTGGAACTGTTTATAATCCTAAATTCCGTGCATATCCATTTAGTCCAGATGGACTAAACCTTCCATATTTAGATCAATTCTATCCTGAAGGATATTGGCCAAATAATGGTGGTAGAATGGCAGTATATGTTCCAGATGCAGGAAACAGGCCACATATTGGTTTGGTTATGGAAGTAGTTTCGCCTGACGGACATATTAATGAACAAGGACTTCCGGGGTTTTTAAACGCACAACCTAGCACACCAGTGCTAGTTGCAGGAACAATAGCATTAACCGGTATATCTACAACAGATGTATATATAGGAAGTTCATTATATATTAGAGATCAATTTGGATCTCAATATGATACTTTTACCTATCTGCATGATGCAGACGGAAATCCCGTTGATGATTTAGGTAATCCATTAAACTATATAGATGATGTAGCATGGCCTAATCCTAATTACGGAGTATATTATGCGGCTCCAGGAACCATAGTAACAGATGTAAATTATAATAAAATTATATTAAATCAAGCACTAACTCTTGGCGGCGGCGATATTAATAATAATAATTATTTTACATTATATTTCTGTGGCAATAGCTATTATACAGTTCAAACTAGCGTACTTGCAAATAATCCGTATGCGTTATATACAAATATTTTAGAGGCAAATGCTGATCCTTATTATCAAGGACCTTCAGTAAGCCAAGTAGATGCACATATTGCTGCAATAACAAGATTAAAAGAATTAACTTCTAAAGTTGTTGCTAATCAAGCAATAGTAAAAACTACAGGCAATCTGCTAAATCCATCCCCGGATCCATTAGTAACAGGTGGTGCAGATGCCATACCATTTATTGAACTGCATTTTGATTATTTAATTAACATTATTGCGGCAGACAATCATATTGCTGCGCTAGCAGTAGTTCCTGCTAGCTCAATTGTAACATCAGGTACTATTCCGCAAGGCGCTGGAAGTGCTGTTACATTAATTAAAGATAATATAAATTTCTTAACTGCTGAAATTGTTGCATATGTAAATGAAAATTACGAAGCTCAATTTAACGGTTCATTAACTGATAATCAGAAAAATAAATGTGCAAGAGATGTCGGATTAATATTACAACAATTAATATATGATTTACAAACTGGCGGAAATTATAATATGGTATATTCTGGACTAAGTTATTGGTCTATACCAGGTACATATCATATTATTGAATTAGGTGAAGCAGTGACAAATAATGCATTATTCCCAGATGGTACTATTGTTAATTTCTATCAACGTAGTTATATTAGTGCAAGTGGATATTTGTTTGAATATGTAGGAGCCGGAACAAATTATGGAGCATTGCCACAACGTGGAGTTGCCGATCCAGTACAGGCTAAAGAAACAGTTCAGTTAAATAGTGGTAAGGTGTTCTTTACATCAACAGACCAAAATGGAGATTTCCGTATTGGTCAAGGACTAGTAATTAGTCAGGCAACAGGAGTATTAAGTGGTAGAACATTTGTTCAATCACTATATGCTAATATGACTCCGTTTATATTAGCAATTGAATAACAGGAATAAAATAATATGGCACAATTACCATTAAACAAGTTTTTAACCAAAACAGTATTATTGTCTAGCAGTACTACAGCAACGGTTTATACAGCACCTATCGGTGCTACCTGCATTATACTAATGGCACAAGTAGCTAATTTATCTACAAGTACTGTACATTATGTATCATTTGAACATTATAGATATAAAACTATTTTAGCGGATGCTCAAGGATTTGGCGGACAACCGGGTAAAACGGCAAGCGTATTAGTTAAAAATTATGCTATCCCCCCAAATGATGCAGGCACACCACTAACCGGTAAAATGATCATTGAAGAATTAGATAGTGTTCGATGCTATGCAGAGACAACAGCAACCATGCAATTGGTAATGAGCATACTTCAAACTGCAAACGCATAATAGGAATTTATAATGCCATCAATATTAAGTGGATCAATATTAAGAACTGGAGGAAGTGGAGAATTCCTTGCATTGCCAGATGCAATGCCTCAATTGCCTCCAACTACTGGAACCACTGGTTTTACATTAATTACAAATTCTAAATTACAAACTAGGTATGCATCTAGTCTTGGTAATATTGAATTTAATCAATCTCAAATGTACAGTAGTTTAACTACTGGAACTATACGTATTTTAGCAACAGGTACTACCTCAATCTCAACTAATACTGATTCTGGCACACTAGTAGTTACTGGTGGTGTTGGTATTGGCAGAAACCTAAGAGTAAAAGAAGATATTGTTGTTAATGGTATCACAATTGGCAAAGGCTACGAGGGTTATAATAATATTGTATTCCGTGGAACAGCAACTTATATAGGCTTTGAAACAACCAACGGCCAGGAAAACATTGCCATAGGCTATAATGTTCTTGAAGGAATTTCTTCAGCATATGCAAGTATTGGCATAGGTCGGTATGCACTAAGTTCAGGCACACGTATTTCTAATTCAATTGGTATAGGTGACTATGCGTTGAGTAGATTGGGCGTTTTTGAATCTCTTCCAGTCGCTTCTATAACAGGAGTAACGCAGGCAAATCCTGCAATAGTAACAGCACCAAATCATAATTTAGTTAATGGTACTAATATATCTATTACTGGTGTAGTAGGTATGACCGAACTGACTACTCAAACTTATTATGTATATGTACTCACTAGTTCAACTTTTAGATTATATACAAATTTTATTTTAAGCATACCTGTAAATAGTACAAGTTATTCAGGATATATATCTAGCGGAACAGTTAATAGAATTTTATTAAAAGACAATAACATTGCAATAGGAGCAGGAGCTGGAAAAAATCTAATAGACGGCCAACAAAATTTCTTATTTGGTAGTCAGATTGCTAAAAATTTAACTACTGGATCTTATAATTTCTTTGTAGGTGTTGGCGGACAAAATTTTAAAAAAGGTAGTAATAATATTTCTATCAATGGAAGTAATATTATAGATGGCATTGATAATCAAATAAATTTTGGATCTGTATTTTATTATGATGGTATAAGTCTTACAACTTTTCAATCTAATTTGCATCTTGGTTTAGGTGAGCCTTCAACGGGCACTGATTCAGGTGCTGTAGTAATAACCGGCGGCCTTGGAATTAGTGAAAATATAAATGTAGGCGGAGATACTACATCAACTAATCCAACTTCAGGAGCATTAGTGGTTGTGGGTGGAGTAGGTATTGGTGAGAGTCTTAATGTTGGTAAATCTATTAAAGCTATAGGTCCTGGCAACATCACATTAAGTCCATCAAATTACAGTGTGTATATACAACCAACCGGAGCAGGATCAATAGCTATTCAACCAGCAGCTGAAGGTACTATTAATAGTATGTCAATAGGTACAAGCGTTGCAGCAGCCGGTCGATTTACCACAGTTAATGTCACTTCTACTGCTACATCTACTTCTACTACTACCGGAGCATTGACTGTAGCAGGTGGTGTTGGGATACGGGGAGATGTTTATAGCAACACGGGCATAGCCGATGAAAATTATTTGTTATATACTCCAAAAGTATTTGTAACTACATCGACTCCGGCAAGTCCAAGAATAGGCGATGTATGGGTTGATGCAACTAATTTTGCTTATCTACAATATATTAAAGATGGTACTAGCACATTTTGGTTACAAGTTGGTGCAATATAATGAATAAAAGAGTAACAACATGGCAATATTAAATTTTCCCACAAATCCTGAAATAGGAGATTTATATACAATAGGAACAAGAACATACAGATGGAGCGGGAGTGCTTGGCTAGTAGATTCTAACACTGTTGCAGCATCTACGCTAACTGCTTTTAAAATACGAGCAACGTCTGTTGAAAATATAAACACTGCATCGATTGGCGAATTGGGATCGTTAATTGTTGATGGTGGTGCAAGTATTGCTAAAGATTTATATATAGGTGGAAGTTTATATATAGCAGAAACAATAGTTATTACTACTGCTAGTTTTAATAATAGTCCTTCGGATGGGTCGGATATTCATATTGATCCAATTAATGTAGGTGGAATAGATTTATTACAATTTAACAATGTATCTACATTACAATCAGTTACCGGAAGAGGAAATTCTACAACTAATGTTATTAAATTTTTAAATCCTATAGAATCCACTTCAACTAATACCGGTGCAGTTTTAATATCAGGCGGATTAGGTGTTGGAAAACGTATTAATTCTGAAAGTATTCAAATTGCAGATACTGTATTTGACTCTACAAAAACTACGGTAAATACTACAGCACAATATTTGGTAGATTCATATAGTTTAAATAATTATAGATCTTCAAAATATTTTATACAAATAGATGAAGGCACCACTTCTACTGCCCGTTTCCAATCTTTAGAAATAATGTTACTAGCAACTAACACTGGAACGGCAAAAGCTACAGAATATGGGTTGATAACATCAGATGGAAGTTTGGGAAATTTTTCAAAAGATGTAACAGGAGTTGGCGACCAATGGATAGTGAATTTATATTTTACACCTATTGACAATATACCAAAAACAATTAAAGTACTAAGAACAGCAATGACTGTTTAATTTAAGGAACAAAAATGGCAACAGCAATTACAGAAGATTTTGTAACGAAAAATGGTATAGTAATACAAGGCAATAGTGACGTTACAAGTTCTACTAACCAAACGAATGCATTGCAAGTCGGTGGTGGTGCTGCGATTGCCTCAAATTTAATTGTAGGAACAACTGCTAGTATATGGGGTCCTTTAACAGTTTTTGGAAAAGTAACGGCAACAAATGTTGTTTCAATTACTAATAATACTACTGCTACTACAAGTACAAAAGCTGGTGCATTGATTGTAACAGGTGGTATATATGCAAATGATAATGTTATTATTGCAGGTACTAATGCAAATACTTCTACAATAACTGATAATGCATTATACGTTGTAGGCGGTGTAGGAATTGACGGGTCATTATTAGTGCGAGGTGCTTCTGTTTTTAGTAATGATGTACTTTTTACAGGAAAAACCACATACGTATATAGTACAAATACTGTTTATACTGATAATTTAATAGAATTACATACGCCAATAAATGATGTATGGATGGTAGATGATGGTAAAGATATAGGAATACGATTTCACTATTATAACGGTGCTAATCAAGACGGTGCTCTAGTATTAGCCAACGATACCAAATATTTAGAATGGTATAGCACAGGAGCAGAATCAAACACGGGAACTTTTACAGGTGCATCATATGGCACATTTAAAACTGGAAACATATTATTAACTTCAACAACCACTGCAATTTCAACTAATTCCGGAGCATTACAAGTTGCTGGGGGTTTAGGGATCAATGGAGCAATTTATAGTGGAAATGATATTAGCGGCAACACTATTACTGCTAGAAATTTAACTAAAGATAGGGTTGTTTTTGTAGGCGACAATGGACAATTAATTGATACCGCAGCTTTTATATACAATACTGTAACTAATTTAATATCAGCAAATGTTTTATATTCAAATACTGCCACTAATTTAGCAGGCGGTGCGTTGGGCTCCATACCGTATCAAACCGTTAATGGTGTAACTACTTTTGTACCAATTGGCGTTTCTGGACAAGTATTGATGGCAGAATCCGGAATACCGTCTTGGGGACCCTATAGTGATATAACTAGCGGACGTTCGACTACTGCTACTAATTTAGCATATGGATCTGACACGTTAATTCCGTTCCAAAACGGAGTAGGATCAACAATATTCGAAGGTAACTTTGCATATGATTATAATACAGATACATTACGTACTGTAAATGCAGTATTTTCAGGCACTACAAACGCATCTAGTACTATATCAGGTGCTGTACAAGTAGTAGGAGGCATAGGTCTCGGAGGTAGCATTTATCTTGGTGGTAGCATACTCACTAATAATAATAATTTTAACTTAATTAATACAAATGCTACTACGGTAAATTTTGCTGGATCTGCTACTGCTATCATTATAGGATCAGACACTGGTTATACCGCAATTAATAATTTAACTACATTAACTAATACAACTACTTCTGTTAGTACTAATTCAGGAGCATTAGTTGTTAAAGGTGGAGTTGGTATTGTTAAAGATGTTTGGATTGGCGGATCTGTAAATGCAAATACCTATATAGGTGATAGTAGTCTAGGATTAAGTTTCTCCGTTGGTGCAACACAAGTTTTAACTATTGAGTCAAATACAAGCACATTTACGAAAACTACTAATTCTATATCCACACAATCAGGTGCATTAGTTATTAAAGGCGGTGTTGGTATTGGTGGTGATATTTTTGTTGGCGGCACCACCAATGTTTCTAACAATATACTTCCTACTACTAGTACTGTTAGTTTAGGAACGCTAGCTCACCCTTTTGCAGATTTATACTTAGGACCAAACAGTTTAAATATCGATACAATAAAATTTTCCGGTGTCGGTTCCACACTAACACTTACTAGCACATTTGGATCAACTGTATTGAACGTTGGTGCAGCTATATTAACAACTACAACAAATGCAACTAACACTACTTCTGGTGCATTGCAAGTTGCAGGTGGAGTTGGAGTTAGAGGCGACGTATGGATTGGCGGCAGCGAAACAATTTTAGGCGATCTTGAAGTTCGTGGTGGAGACATTACTACTGATCAAACAACGTTTAATCTGTTAAATGCTACTGCAAGTACTATTAATTTTGCTGGTGCTGGTACTGCAATCACTATAGGTACAACTACTGGTTATACTGAGATTAAAAATGCAACTACTATTACTAGTATTACAGAATCATTAAGTACTAGTTCAGGAGCATTGCAAGTTAGAGGTGGTGCAGGTGTTGGTGGTAACTTATATGTTGGCGGCAATACTGTATTAAATAAATTAACTGCTACAATTACAACAGTAACTACATTAACTGTAAGCGGAACAGCAGGGATTGGCGGCATCTTAAGTGTAACTGAAGGTTCAAATTCTAATGCTATTAATAATGGTGCTGTTAGAATAACCGGTGGTGTTGGTGTTAGTCTAGATTTAGTAACGGGCGGGCTTATTACGGCAGGTGTTACACAAGCTGCAAGTGTAGGAACGTCAGTACCCGGGTTGTTTTCTAATAACACACTAATTGCTACTTTTACTAGTAACGTACTTACTGGAAATGGACAAGTTAATTTAGATAGTTTTAGCTCTGTTTTATATCGTTCTGCAAGATATTTTGTTCAAATTGTAGATGGATCAAACATACATATTTCTGAAATATCTCTGTTTCATGATGGGGCTAGGGCATATATTAGTGAATACGGGATTGCAACTAATAACGGGCAATTAGGAATATTTGATGCTACATGGGATGCTGCTAATGTAACTGTAAAATTTACGCCAAATAGTGCAAGTTCTATGGTCATCAAAATGTCTAGAATTACAATAACTGCATAATTTCTACAAATACTAAAGATTAGGGCAGCGATGCCCTTTTCTTTTTTACAAATAAATAACATAATGTAACAAGCCGTTGCGTGGAAAGGGAAACTAAATGGCAGTCAATATAGATTTTAGAGTTAAGAATGGTCTTGTGGTCACAACTACGGCCACAATTGAAGGTACAACTCAAGCAACATCAACTAATACAGGTGTATTACAAGTAACAGGCGGCGCCGGAATAGGTAAAAATCTATACATTGGCGGTCAGCTCAATGTTTTAAATACTTCAACATTTAATAATACTACTAATTCTACCAGCACTAATTCGGGAGCATTACAAGTATCTGGTGGTGTTGGTATAGCCAAAGATTTATATGTTGGCAATGATATTAGACTAGGTGGAATATTTTACGGAACAATTGTTGGTAGTATTACCACAGCAACCAATCTTAAAGACGGCACTACTGGACAAATACCATACCAACGTACTCCAAATGACACTAGTTTCTTTGGTCCCGGAGTAGCAGGACAATTATTAGTAAGTGCAGGAACAACATCAACAGGTCCAATATTTACAAATACCGGAAGCATTTACGTAGGATATTCTTTATATTCAAATTCTTCTACAAATATTAGTTTAGGATCAAGTGGAAGTATTCCTATTCAGGCCTCAACAGGAAATACAGCATTTATTCCAATAGGCAGCAGTGGAAATATTCTAGTTGCTGGATCTAATACTGCAACATGGACCTCAACTTCTACATTTTTAGTTGCATTTGCAACTACAGCAACTAATGTTTTAGGCGGTACTGTTGGCCAACTACTAGTTCAAACAGCAACCAATAAAACATCATTCATAGGACCGGGTACTGCTGGACAAATTTTAGTAAGTGCTGGCGCCACATCAACTGGACCTGTATTTCAAAATACATTAACACTTGCAGGAAATACTCAAGCAACATCAACTACTACGGGGGCATTTCAAGTAGCCGGTGGCGCAGGTATTGGTGGTAATTTATATGTAGGAAATACACTAACAGTATTAAGCACATTATCAAGTACTAGTTCAGTATCTCAAAATGCATTGTATGTGGTAGGTGGTGTAGGTATCGGATCTTCATTATATGTAACTGGTCCAGCAGTATTTACAAACAATGTTGTATTCAGTGGTTCTACTACTAATGTATTGAGTACTAATACCGTTTATACAGATAATATTATTGAACTGCATTATCCAAATAGTCCAGGAAATGTATGGGGTGTTAATGACGGCAAAGACATAGGATTGCGTATACACTACTATGACACACAGGATCGTAGTGGATTTTTAGGAAGAAATAATTCAGATGGTGTTTTAGAATGGATAGTAAATTCATCAGCTGACAATGTTAATGATATAACCGGCATTGGTGGAAAATTTAAAACAGGTAGCATAGCACTAACTGATACTATTGAATCTACTAATGCATCAAGTGGAACTTTTGTAGTTGCCGGAGGAGCCGGTATTGGTGGCGATTTATATGTTGGTGGAACTATATATGGTTCAGTTAGTGTTTCAGGATCTATTACCACTGCAACTAATTTGTACCAAGGTAATGCTGGAGAAATCCCTTATCAAACGGCTCCGGGACTAACTGGTTTTATAAGTACAGCCACACCTGGATTTATACTAATAAGTTCTGGTACTAGTGCTCCGTTATATGTTAGCACAAGTTCTATATTTGCTGGAAGATCAGCAATTGCTAATAATATAACAAATGGTAATGTTGGCCAGTTGCTATTCCAATCTACCTCAAATGTTACAAGTTATGTTGGAACAGGAACTGCCGGACAAATTTTAGTTAGTGCTGGGACTACATCGACCGGCCCAGTATTTACAAATACTGGAACTTTACTAGTAGGATATGCAACCTCTGCAACTTTGATTAATGTAAGCACTGACAATAGTTCTTCAACTACACAGTACATTACTTTTGTAGGAACTAATACAAGTTATACGTCAATTAAAACTTATTCTACAGGAATAAATTTTGTTCCTAGTACAGGATATTTTGGTATAGGGGTTACAACAGCCACAACTAAATTAGATATCGGTGGCGGTGTAAAAATCACAGGTATTACTACAATTACTAATACTACCGATGCTTCTTCTACCATTACAGGTGCATTACAAGTTGCAGGCGGTGCTGGTATTGGTAAAACTTTAAAAGTTCAAAATGATATCACAGCGTTATATGGAGATATTGGATTAGGAAATATAAAAATTTCAGGTTCAGCTACTGGTAGTATTGTACTTGACGGATCTACACAATACTTAACTATTGCAGATAATGTAGCGTTACAAATGGGATCCGGTATTTTTACTATTGAAACATGGTTTTATAGGACTGCATCAGCAACTACTAATTTTCTTGCAAGTAAGGACACATATGGCGGTAATACAGGTTGGTATATTCTCATATATGCCAATGGCTCGGGTAATTTAACTCAAATTGTATTCTCTAATGTTCTTAATACAGTAACTGCAACTATTCCAATAACGGCAAACACTTGGGCTCATGTTGCAATAGTAAGAGAAGGGACCGGAGTTGGTCAAACTAAAATTTATGTAAATGGGGTACTAGGTGGAACTGGTACTATCGGTACTAATCTTAATATAACAAATGAATTAAGAATTGGCGCCGGCCCCTCTGACTATTCAGGATCGTTTATAACTCATCCTGGCCGAATAAGTAATTTTAGAATTGTTAAAGGTACAGCGGTTTATACAGCTAATTTTACCGCATCATTTCCACTAAGTGCTATATCCGGAACTGTTTTACTATTAAGTGTAGCATCTAGTTCAACATATCTAGCTGATAGTAGCGGAAATAATTTTACAGTTACTCCTGTTGCTAGTCCTACATATCTTGCATCTGCACCGACTGTAACTGGAGTTGGAACAACATCTTCTTTTGCATTACATATTAGTAGTTCAACTGGATATTTAGAATTTCTACCTAATGTATATTCTAGTACCAATAATACTACTTCTTCAATATTTACATTATCAAATGATGGTAGCGCAACAACAACTATAAATCCATTAAGTATTACTAATGCAACTTCTGCAACATCAAGTGCAACAGGAGCATTAACGGTTACCGGGGGAGTTGGAATTAGAGACAACTTATATGTAGGTGGAACTATATATGGAACACTAGTAGGATCAATTGCTGGTGGATCGACTACTGCTACTAATATTGCTGGTGGAATACAAGGGCAAATACCTATACAATCTAGTACAGGTACTACAGCATTTATTGGTACAGGTAATACAAATAATTTACTACAATATAATAGTAGTACCAACACAGCAACATGGGTATCTACATCAACAATATTTGTAGGGCTTGCAGCAAGTGCAATACTTGCAACTAATGTAGCTGCTGGTACTACTGGTCAAATACTTTATCAAACAGCAGCTAACAAAACTGCATTTTCAGGACCAGGTACTGCTGGTACAGTACTAGTAAGTGCTGGAACAACTTCAACAGGGCCTGTATTTCAGAATACATTAACACTTGCCGGTGCCGTTCAAGCATCATCAACTATTACAGGTGCATTACAAGTTCGCGGTGGGGTTGGTATTGGATTTGATTTATACGTTGGTGGCACGGTATTTGCTACAGCATTTAATGGTATTATTACTAATGCAACTACTGCAACTAATTTAGATGGTGGTACTCAAGGACAAGTACCTTATCAAAGTAGTCCGGGTATTACATCTTTTTCTGGTCCAGGCACATATGGTCAAATATTAATGAGCACAGGTGTTAGCGTTATTGGGCCTATATTTACTAGTACTAGTGGAATGTCAGTAGGAACCGCAGTAACTTCAACTAACATAGCTGGCGGCGCCAATGGGAGTATTCCATATCAAACATCTGCTGGAAGAACAGCATTTATTGGAATTGGAACAAACGGTTTTGTTTTAACATCTAATGGTACAACAGCAACTTGGCAATCTGCTTCTAGTGTTGTAGTTAATTATGCAAACACAGCTACTAATATTAAAGATGGTACAGCTGGTCAATTAGTTTATCAAACTGGACCAGGAGCATCAGGGTTTGCAGGACCTGGAACGCTTGGACAATTATTAATGAGTTCCGGAACTAGTGCTCCACTATATGTAGGAACAAGTAGTGTTTATGTTGGATATGCAGTTACAGCAAATAATATTGCTGCTGGTACTGCTGGACAATTACATTATCAAAGTAGTACTGGAACCACTGCTTTTGTTAATACAGGTGCTATTGGTACTGTCTTGATCAGCAATGGCACCAGTGCGCCCGCATATCAAAATACATTGACACTTGCTGGATCTACGCAAGCAACAACAACTAATTCAGGTGCATTACAAGTTGTTGGTGGCGTTGGTATTGGTGGAAATTTAGTTGTCGGTGGAACAATTAGTGGTATAATTAATGGTACTATTAACGGCACTGCAACTACTGCTACTAATATAGAAAAAGGATTACAGGGTCAGATACCTATACAATCTAATACAGGTACTACATCATTTATTAGTACGGGATCTAACGGTAATTTATTACAGTATAATGTTAATACTGCTACGTGGGTATCTACATCTAGTATTGTAGTTGGTAATTCGATTAATTCACTAAATTCAAATAATTTAACAGGTGGCAATGAAGGTAGTATTCCTATACAGTCAGCAAATGGTGTAACTTCTTATATACCAATTGGTACTGGTGGATTTATTTTAACATCAAACGGAACTACCGCTACATGGCAAAATGCTAGTAATTCTTCTGCAGGAACAGCCGTAACAGCTACTAACCTTGCCCTTGGAACAGTAGGTCAAGTTCCCTATCAGGTTGGCCCAGGATCAACTGGTTTTGTTGGCCCAGGCACAACCGGAACAATATTAGTCAGTGCAGGAGCTTCTTTAACTGGTCCTGTATTCACTAGTACGTCAAGTATATATGTTGGATATTCTACTTTTGCAGTTACCGCAACACATATTACTGCCGGTACTCAAGGGCAAATACATTATCAAAGTAATCCGGGACAAACTGCATTCACAGGTCCTGGCACAACTGGAACAATATTAGTAAGTGCCGGAACAACTTCAACCGGGCCGGTATTCCAAAATACATTAACACTTGCAGGAACTACAGCAGCATCGAGTACAGGTACAGGAGCATTACAAGTACGCGGTGGGGTTGGCATAGCTGGTGATTTATATGTTGGCGGCGCAATATATGGAAGTAGTAGCATTAGCGGAAGTATTAGCACCGCAACTAATATTGCAAACGGTACTGCTGGTCAATTACTTTATCAATCTGCGCCAGGCATAACTGGATTTGTTAATACAAGTACTGTGGGTAATGTATTGGTTACAAACGGAACTAGTGCTCCGTCATTTAATAGTAGTATAGTTCTAGCTGGAAATTTAGGAGTTAATGGCGGTAATATTACTACCACTGCTACTACTTTTAATTTAATTAATACAAGTGCAACTAGTGTTAATTTTGCCGGAGAAGCAACAACTATTGCAATTGGTAAATCAGGCGGAACTACTACTGTTAGTGGAAATCTTACTGTTACAGGTAATTGGACTGTACAAGGAACAACTACAATTGTTGATAGTACAGTTACTAATATTTCTGATCCAATATTGATATTAGGCGGCCCTGCAAATAATGCTGCTATAAGCGCAGATGATAATAAAGATAAAGGTATTGCATTTAAATGGCATGATGGTTCAATTCCACACACTGGTTTCTTTGGATTTGACGATAGTTCAGGATTCTTTACATTTTTAACTAGTGCAACGATTACTAATGAAATAACTGCACCAGCTGGTGGGACTACAAAAGGAGCAATAGATGCATACTTAGCAGGTGGTTCGGCATATTCTATACCTTATCAAAGTAGTCCAAACGTTACGGCTTTCTTAGCAGCAGGTACTGCTGGACAGCTATTACAAACAAATGGTATAGGAGCTGTACCTACTTGGGTATCTCCATCCGGATTATCCGCTGCCAATGCAGCTAATATTACAGGCGGAACTGCTGGTCAAATAGTTATTCAATCTGGAACAGGAGCAACATCATTTGTACCTACAGGTGGTGCTGGTAATTTATTACAATATGATGCTACTAATACTACTGCAACTTGGATATCAACTTCTTCACTAAGAGTTGGGTATGCTAATACTGCTAATACTTCTAATACCGCAACAAACCTAGTAGGAGGTTCTACTGGTTCTGTTGTTTATCAAAGTAGTACTGGAACTACAGCATTCTTGGCCGCCACAACTTCTGGATATATATTAACAACGCAAGGCGTGAATACTGCACCTATATGGTCACCGACTTCTTCAATTGCACCAACTAATCTTAATGTTACTGGTGGTACTGCTGCATTTGAATATATAGTAGGTGTTGCTAGTGCAGGATCTTCCCAGGTTGCTACTATTGGAAATAATACCAATAATCAAGTTGGATTTAATGCCAGTACAGGTGTAATGGGAATTGGAACAACTGGTCCTTTAAATAAGCTACATATTAATGAAACTAGTACAAAATATCAAATTAGATTAGAAGGAAATAACCAATCTGGTATTGATATAAGAACAACCTCACAAGCAAACGGTGCCCAAGTAGGATTTGATGGTGCAGGTGGCTTCCAAATAAATCAAGCTACTGTAAATTTACCAATTTATCTTAGTTTTTCAGGTAATGTTAAATTTTTAGTAACAAGTACAGGTGCTGTTTCTTTTGGTGGATCTAGTAGTTATGGTACTAGTGGCCAATATTTGCAAAGTGCTGGTCCTACTGCTGCTCCGACATGGGTTGATGCAGGTGGAATATCGTCGGGCCAGGTTCAAACAATATCAACTGTTACCAATGCTACATATTATCCAACATTTGTAGATAGTAACAATGCTAGTGCAACAGCTGAAACAATTTATACAACCAGCAGTGTTTCAATTAATCCAAGTACGGGTAACGTAAGTGTTGCTAGTTTGTATTCTAGCGGTAATGTGGGTATTAATCAGGTGACACCATTAGCTAAATTAGATGTTGTCGGTGGAATAATAGCAACACAAGGACTTTCTGATCAATCCGGAACCAATACTCCTTTACGATTGATAAGTCCCGGTGGTGCAAGTAATTGGGCAGGCGTTAGTACTCAAACTGGTGCCATTAAAATTAAATTACCCCAAGTTGCTCCTGGCAATACAATGTTAAAATTCCGTCTAAGTGTATATACATACGATGGACAATCTTTTGATATATATTGTGGAGGCTATACCTACGCAGGTCCTACTTGGTATAATACATTTGCCAATATGACTACTCAAAATAGATCAGCACTAAATGTAAGATTTGGCAATGATGGCACAAATTTCTGCATCTATGTTGGAGAACTTAATACAGTTTGGTCATACCCTAATGTATTTGTAACAGATTTCCAAGCAGGCTATAGTAACTATACAGCAAGTTCATGGAGTAGTGGATGGTCAGTAAGTTACGAAACAATTGCATTTGGAACAGTGACGCAAACAACATCTGCAGATCCCGGTTATTTTAAAAGTTTAGGTGTTGGTACTAATGCAAGTGGTACAACAGGTGAGATTCGTGCTACTAATGAAATTACAGCCTACTACTCTTCCGATGCTAGATTAAAAGAAAATATTACACCTATTGAAGATCCTATCAACATGTTGGAGCAAATACGCGGAGTATATTTTGATTGGACCGATGAACATATTGAACGCCGCGGTGGCGAAGATGGATATTTTGTACGCAAACATGACATTGGCGTCATAGCACAAGAAGTTGAAGCAATTTTACCAGAAATTGTAGCCACTAGAGAAGATGGCTTCAAAGCAGTTAAATACGAGAAGATAGTTCCTTTGTTAATTGAAACAATAAAGGCACAGCAAAAACAAATTGATCAGATTATGGCCACACTGAAAAATCTGATCGATAAATAGGAGGCCGAAAGAGGAAATCATGGCAGTATTACCAGCAACAGGCAGTGCAATATCATTTGGACAAGTTAATAGGGCATTCACCAACAACGCACCCGGCGCTGCCGGCAATGCTCCTACGGGTGGACAAAATATTGCACTTAGTTCAGTATTAGGAAATAAGACTAATTATGGTATTAATCAAGCTACCGGAACACAAATTAAATTCTCAGCAACCTTTGGCGGCAAAACAACTCCTTACGCATAAAAATTATGAAAACAGAACAAATTAAAGATGTTTTATCCAGCATCAAACTAGTACCCAGTAAATGGGAATTGGATACTATTATCTGGCATGACAGATTGTCTAATCCAGATACACTAGTTGATTTTTTAAATCGAATACAAGAATTGCAAGTAATTAAAAAACCCTCAGATGATCAAAAATTAGAATTAAGCTACTTATTGGATTTGCTAGATGAGATAGAAGATAGCGATCTCGATGCATTAATTAATAGATCAGATGAAGAAATAAAAGATGCATTTATTGAAGATTTGGCAAAAGTTAGTGCCATTGAAGTAATAACTGGCGGAAAATTATCATTTGAAACTATGAATACCGCTTGCAAACTCAGCCCTAATGACTTTATACTATGTGCTAAACGTACCCAAGATTTAATTAATTCTATCCAAGGATTAGCAATCAAAGGCGAAACACTTAGTAATGATGTTGCAGGCGCATGAAAAAGAAATCAGTATTTTCAACAAGTAAATGGTCAAGTAAAAAAGGTAAATTAGCAGTTTGTATCCCATGTAGAGATACTCTGCATTCTGCCCATGCTATGGCGTTAGTTGAACTAGTCAAGTTCAATACAATGAATGATATAGACACCCATGTCTTTATGGATGCTAGTACTATATTGCTTACACAACGAGAACGTCTTGCAACTATGGCAGTTGATTTAGGAGCCGAATATACACTATGGTTAGATAGTGATATAGTATTTCCTGCTACAACTGCTATTCGACTGTTAGCACACGAGGAAGATATAGTAGCGGCAAATTATCTTCGTCGTCAAATACCTGTTAAAGGGGTAGCATACGAAACAATAGGTGACTGGGACAATCCTTTAGATTTTGATGTATATGACGGACTTGTTCCTGTTGAGGGTGTGGGCATGGGATGTATGTTGATGAAAACTGAGATATTTTCTGAACTACCTAAACCATGGTTTGACTTTCAATGGAGCCCACAGTCAAACGATTTCTTAGGTGAAGATATGGTGCTGTGTCAAAAAATTGCAAGTACAGGACGCACTATTAAAATTGATACTGTGCTCAGTCAAGAAATGCGCCATCTTGGTACATGGGCATTTGGACCAGATCTATTACAATAAATCTAATAACAATTCAAGTTTAGCCTGTATAATTTTATTGTTAAACGAATTTTTAACACCACCATGTAATGGTTTAGGCCATTGATTATAATTTGTCCAAGCATAGCCTGCATGTTCTTCGTTTAGTGTAGGTATAAATTCTCGGTCAATAACTAACACATACGTATTGTATTGAAAATTTTGATCGTTACTGACAAATAATTCTAAAGGAATTACTTTTCTTATTGTAGGGGTTTTTCCCACTTCTTCTTCAATTTCTCTTTTGAGAGCATCAAACGGTGTTCCGTCTCCGGGTTCTTGCTTGCCTCCTACAAAACCCCAAGTACCTGCTGTTTTAATCTGCGTCCTTGATAATAACAAAAATCGTTTTGTATCTTTGGCAAGAAATAACCCACCGCTACAAATAATTTGATTTAGAGTATTAGTCGCCATAATTGAGGATCATATAAGCCTTCATAACTTTTACTCCAGGAACCTGATTCCCACTTGTATTGAGTATTAGTATATGAATTAGTTATATAAACTACCTCCTGATGATCAGCAGAACTGAACACTACATTCCACATAGACCCATCCCATTCAATTATATCATTAGCATCCGCACTAAATCCATCCCCATTACCTTGCAACCAAGCTGCGGGCCCGTCTTCTATTGTGCTGTGAATATTTTCTAATATTAAATATCTCGTACCTGTTGCTACTCCTGAGGGATTAAATGTATCAGGATTTATTACAGCATCCACTGACCCTCTACCAGCAATAGTACTATTAGTAGGTATAGTGTCTCTGTTTATATCTAGTCTCATAGCAAAATCATCACTAGGATCTAAACTTATATAAGCAATCACTTCATTATTACCTGGTTGTGTAAATCTTAATTCACTTAATCCTGCTCTAAATTTACCAGGATATAAATCTAAAACTTTTAACCATGACGCAGTATTCTTAGGAGATGTTACATCTATATTATCATTCTGTCCGTTAGGGTTTATTAATCTTGCAGTATTGTTTAATACTAATAAACTAAAATCACCCGGTGTAATAACTAAGGTAGAATCGGGAGAAGTATTTGCAAATATGTTAGACGCACCTGGTATATCATATTTGGCTGCAATAGTACCTTGTGCAGTTTCAGAGAATATATTAGATATAATTTTAGTGATAACACCTAATTTTTTAACTTTAGCAGGCGGCGTAATCCATATAGGAGTATGGAATGTAATATTCATTATGTCAATATCTTCTGTTACACCTTGAGGAATTTGACGACTAGTCCAGGTAATGTTATCCAATGTAACTACACTAAGACTTGTCCAATCAACATAATTATCTGTGGTTTGTATTTCAAAACTTGGGTTGAAAAAGACAATTAACTGTTCCCATATTTGTAATTTTTGATCAGTATTTGATGACCAAATATCCGCCGATAATGTTAATTTAAACGGACTTGGCATTATACGTTCGATGGTGTAGTTACTACCTTGGGTGTTTAAATATTCTTTGTTATTGTTGTCAAAAGCACGTTCTTTTATGTTAATTTTACTAATAAATGTCGGATCTTGAAGTCGTTCTCGGTCAAAATTTAACTCTTTTATATAGCAGGCAATAAATGGCGCACTAGGGATAGTATTCTCACTATTTTTCTTAAGTATTTGACCAACTTGTCTAGTCATATCTCCATACCTAACTGGAACCTGCACAATATTGCCTTTGGAATCTTTATATCCAAAATTACTCATTATTTGGATAAATTGTGCTAGGTATCGTCTTACCTGACCGTCGTAAAAATAGTCCATATTAATTATCTGCTCTTGGTTTTAATACTTTACTTAATGCCTGTTTTTCTTGAACAACTTCGCCTGCAATAGTTGCAGTATTTGTATTATTGATAAAACTAGATTTAAGTTTTCTTCTTACTAATAAAGGATTATCAGTTTGTGTTTCGCCTAACGTACTTGTGGTCATTCTTACATTATCTTCATACTTAATCCAATGTACTCCGTCATACCTATAAAGTCTATTAGGTAAGTAATCTGTTCTTAAGAAAAACTGACCTTCAATAGCACCATTAGGAAATGTAATTCCAAATCCATATGGAATTCCGTCTGGAGGAATTCCATCACCTGTTAGATAACCTATGTAATAATTTTTATTAGGTGTTGCTAAAACAGCACTAGCATCAAGCAAATCAGAACTAGCATCTATATTGTCTATTGAAGTATCTGCAGGAGTTGCTAATCCGCCTGTACTTGTACTTACAGGTACGACATAAAATTGTTCAGTTTTATATCCGCTCTTTTCAACATCTGCTTGTGCTTGTTCAATAATTTGATTATTAATTTCTATATTTTTCTTATATGTTGATAATAAATCACGCAATGTACTGCCATCTTCTGCGCCACTATCAGCATCAAGAATTTCTTTAAATTCTTGGCTATCAACAAGCGGAGAACATTTTGCTCTGACTAAATGCGGGTACCAAGTTTGACTATAACCGCTTGCAGGACGAGTAACTTCTGATACAACGTAGAATCTTTTTAATGCTACAATACTATCATCTAATGCAAATTCATCTTTTTGGTGGGGCAATTCAATTACATCGCCTGCCATAATTTTTCTACCCAAAGCGTCAAAACTGCTACGTAGATGAAAATTAATCATAATATTATCGTTGTTTAAAAATAATCCAAACTGACTTAGATTAAAATCTAAATCTTGTAAAGTATATATTCCGCGAATAACATAAACATCGGGATCGTAATGACGATCTCTGTTTTCCATAAACAATAAATCTTGTATTCCTAGTTCAGGAATAGGGTTAGAATTATTAGGTACAGCGGGGGTGCTTTGACCTTCTTCGGGATTTACTGGCCCTAAATACTTATGTACAAATACATCGGTGCCGCCCACTTGAAATTCTTCGTTAATTACACGATCTATAAATTTAAAATCATTGCCCTTTTCCGGGCGATACATACTTAAACGAGGAATTTTAATTCTCCTTTAATAACTTTACAGTTATCATTGTGCCATCTTTTGTAATTACCTTTAGTAGTAGTTTTACCACAATGTTCACAGGTATGTAATGGCATATTTAAGACACTTTGTCTTATTTTTTCTTTACGATCAATTGATAATTCTTTTCCATACCCGGGATGATTTTCTCCTGATCGATTTTGTATGTGCTCAATAGATTGAGTTCTACCCCTTGTTGACGAAGATTGTTTTTGCTTCGATTCTACAGTCCGAATATGGCCTTGATGCGAAATACTAGCATTTTTTCTATGCTCATCAGTCCACGATTTACCAAAATTAGGATTAAGATTACCCCTTTTTCCAAACATTGGATTATTCTTTCCGCTAAATTTAATACTTTTAATTTTAGCACCTTCCTCTTTTATAAGTTCAAACTTTCTAGAACTAACTTTATGTCTTTGCTGAGATGAATTTTCTCGGTATAACATACAACTAAATGCATTCCACATTTGATATTTCTGTTTTGTATCAGATACCATTTTAGTAAGCAACCAATGACAAATAAAATGCTCTCGTCCTGATAAATTAACTAGATTTTCCTTCTTATTATTACCACCTAAACTTTTAGGGATAATATGGTGCTTTTCAATATATCCAGAAATATCTCTATTTTGAGCAGCAGAAACAATATTAAAATACCATTTAGTGTATTTGTTTTTTAGAAAATTAAAGGTGTCTGACATAGTCTTATATTTAGCCCCCTTAAAAGGATAAATATTAGTATGACTGAGAACGAAAACGAACGCCAAAAAATAGTAGAATACGTTAAAACAATGCTAGGGTCTGGCATGATTGACGTTGAACTTGATCCTATACATTACAATACTGCTATTGATAGAGCATTGGCTAAATTCCGCCAACGCAGTAGTAATGCAGCAGAGGAAAGTTTTGGATTTTTGACATTAGAATTAGACCAAAATGAATATACACTACCCCAAGAAGTAACTAATGTTCGTCAAATTTTCCGTCGTAGTATAGGCAGTAGAACAGGCGGCGGACAAGGCGGTACATTATATGAACCCTTTAATCTAGCATATTCTAATACCTATTTGCTGACAAGTACAAATATGGGTGGATTAGCAACATATTATGCTTTTGCTAGCTATCAAAAATTAGTAGGTAAAATGTTTGGTAGTGAAATCAACTTTACCTTTAATAAAACTACTAAAAAACTTACCATTATGCAGCGTCCTAGAGCTGAAGAAGAAGTTATGCTGTGGTTATATAACTATCGCCCAGACTTTAATTTAATGCAAGATCAGTTTGCAGGACAATGGTTAAAAGATTATTCATTAGCAACCGCTAAACTTATGTTAGGTGAGGCTCGTGAAAAGTTTGCTAGCATTGCTGCACCTTCTGGAACAACACAATTAAATGGTGCTTCACTTAAATCTGAAGGCAAAGCCGAAATTGAAACACTAGAACTCGATCTGGTAAATTACAAAGACGGTGGAACTCCACTTACTTTTGTAATCGGCTAACAAAATATTGACATATTAACGTAATTGTAATAAATTATAGTATTACTCGGGGATACTATGATCATAGGTTTTGTAGGTTTAATTGGCTCAGGAAAAGACACTGCTGCTGATTATTTGGTTAATTTTCACGGATTTAGACGAGATAGTTTTGCCGGTACTCTTAAAGATGCAATATCATCTATATTCGGTTGGGATAGAACTTTATTAGAAGGCCGAACCACACAAGCCCGTGAATGGCGAGAACAAATTGATCCATGGTGGGCAGAACGATTAGGTATGCCTGACCTAACACCGAGATGGATTTTACAATGGTGGGGCACCGAAGTTTGCCGCAAGGCGTTTCATAATGATATTTGGATTGCTAGTTTAGAACATAAGCTATTAACTAGTAATGATGATATTGTTATTAGTGATGTACGTTTTCCTAATGAAATTTCTGCTATTCATAACGCAGGAGGACTTGTAGTACGTATCAAACGTGGTGAAGATCCTGACTGGTTTCCTGCTGCTGAGTCATACAATCGTGGTCCAAATGGTAATTCAACTTGGGCACTTAGCAGACAAAAATTAGAAAAAGCAAAAATACATGCTAGCGAGTATTCATGGGTAGGTGGCAAGATTGATCACACTGTATTCAATGATACTACCATTGATTCATTGTTTGAACAAATTAAAAATCTGGTCGAAGATCTCCCTGCCGCCAAGGCAGTTTAAGTTTGTGTAGTATGCGTTGGCAGTTAGCGCATACTGTTTTTAGATTAGTATATCTACAATTTGTCGGATTTCCATCAACATAAAATACATTAAACTGCTCTAAATATTTAGAAGTAAAACCGCATTTATCGCAAACAGATTTTTTAGTATATCCTGCTTTTTGCCACAGCGGAATACCGTCCCCCCTATTACTGGCACAATGGTCACATTTTGATCTATAAAAAGTTTGACCGTTTTTATAATAGTTAATAGCAACAGGTCTTTGACCACATTCTTTACACAAATCTCTCATATAGCGCCCTTTTTGCTGCCCTTTTCATTTGTATTTAACACCGTGTTTTTTCAAATACTGGCTAAATAATTCAAGTAATCCATTTAGGAGATAGTATATATGGCAACATTGAATTCACCAGGCGTAAGCGTATCAGTAATTGACGAGAGTTTTTACACTCCGTCAGCACCAGGCACCGTGCCTATGATATTTGTAGCGTCAGCTCAAGATAAAACAAATGCAAGCGGAACAATTGCACAAGGTACAACAGCAGCAAATGCTGGTAAAGTATGGTTAATGACCGGTCAGCGTGATTTAGCTGATACATTTGGTGTTCCACAATTTTACACTGATGCAAGTAGTAATCCATTGCATGGTGATGAATTAAACGAATATGGCCTACAAGCAGCATATAGTTTATTAGGTGTAAGCAGCAGAGCATATGTTGTTAGAGTCGATCTCGATACAAAGAAATTGCTACCAACAAGTAGCGTTCCGGTTGGCGATCCAGTTAATGGAACACTTTGGTTAGATACAGCATCTACTATTTTTGGAATTAAAGAATGGAATGCTACAACTAAATCATTTACTGTTAAAACTCCTTTAGTATTAGATAGTGATGCGTCTGCTTTAAATTTAAACGGATCTGCTCCTAACGGTAATTTTGGTATTCCAGGTGATTATTGTATGGTGGTCCCTAACAGTAGTGCTATTAAGTTGTACTACAAAACTGGACCTTCAACTTGGGTTGAAGTACATGATACATTTGATAGTGGAAAAAATTTACAAGTAAGTCCGCATTATGATTATCCAGAAACTGCTGGTTGGCAAACAGGTAGTGTTTGGATTACTACTACTGCTATTAGTAATGGTGCAAATTGGAGCGTAAAACGATATAACGCGATTACTAGTCATTGGGACACCGTATCAGCACCAGTTTATAGTACTTTATTAGAGGCTACATATTCTCTTTCTGCTAAAGGCGGAAGTGATATTCCAGTAGGTTCATTATTTGTTGAATACAATGCTTCAAATACAACCACTGCTAACGCTGATTTTAAAGTTTGGAGACGTAAGAATTCAGGTGCTACTACAATTGTAGGTAATGATGCTTCTGGAAATCTTACACTTGCCGGAACTTATTCATTTAAAATTAGAGCATCACAGATTGGTTCGGGTTCAATGTGGCCGGAGCATACTATTACTTGGACACCAGATGATAATACAACTGTAATAGCGTCAGTTATTCCTGCAAAGATAGCAGCATCACCATTAGCATTAATTGTTGATGCAAGTTATAATACAGTAACTAAAAAATTAACATTTACTCACAAATTAGGTGGAACTATCGAATTTGATGATGTTACTAATGCTCCTATTGCTCTTTCGTTAGTAACCTCTGGTGCTGCAATAGCTAATTTATATAACGCACCATCTGGGGATACTGGATATAATTTTATTGCAACAAACTGGTCACCTGCTGTGTATGAAACACATACATATGCACCATATACCACTCCAGAAGATGGACAACTTTGGTATAGTTCTGTACATGACGAAGTAGATATTATGATTCATGCTGGTACAGCTGGCTGGGTAGGATATCAAAATGCCAGTTCTCCTTTTTATGGAATAACAGATCCAGCAGGTCCTATTATTCAAGCAACTGAGCCAGTAAATGGCGATCGCAGCGATGGTAATAGTTTAGCAACAGGTGATATGTGGATTGATACTGCTGATATGGAAATGTATGGTAAAAACATTTATGTTTATGATAGCACTATTTTAAGAGGTAGCAAATGGGTTAAACAAGATGTTACAGATCAATCAACACCGAATGGTTGGTTGTTTGCAGATGCACGTTGGGCAACAGCAGGTACTACATTAACTCCTTCAACAATTACTGCATTGTTAAGTAGTAATTATTTAGATCCAGATGCTCCTGATCCTGCTATCTATCCAAAAGGTATGCGTTTATTTAATACACGCCGCAGCGGATTTAATGTTAAAAAGTATATTACCGGTTACATTGACATTTATGCTAACAGTGGATTAAACGCTCGCTATCCAAGGTCTGTGCCCCAGTCAATGGCTGCATACAAGACAGATCGTTGGGTTTCACAACACAATGTAGCTGAAGATGGTTCAGGTGTATTTGGTCGTATGGCACAAAGAGCACAAGTTGTTGCTGCATTAAAAGCTACTATCGATACAAATACAGCTATTAGAGATACTGATACCGTTGTGTTTAATTTGATTGCAGCTCCTGGTTATCCGGAAGCTATTCAAAACATGGTTGCTTATAATGCCGATCGTGGTATTACAGCATTTGTTGTTGGTGATACTCCATTCCGTTTAGAACCAACTGGTACAATGTTACAAGCATGGGGAGCAAATACCGCTACAGCACTAGATAATGGTGATGAAGGTGCAACAACTCGTGATGAATACATGGCACTATGGTATCCAAGTGGTTACACCAACGATAACATAGGCAACAAAATTGTTGTTCCATCAAGCCACATGATGTTACGTACTATCGTCAATAGTGATGCTAAGAGTTTCCAATGGTTTGCTCCAGCGGGAACACGTCGCGGTGGTATTGATAATGCTACATCAGTGGGTTATATCACAGGTGAAGGCGAATTTAAAACTGTAGCATTGCATCAAGGATTGCGTGATGTGTTGCAAAACCCATTAGTTTCAATTAATCCAATTGCCACATTACCTGGTGTAGGATTAGTAGCATATGGTCAGCGTACTCGTGCAAGAAATGCTAGCTCATTAGATAGAATTAATGTTGCTCGTTTAGTTTGCTACTTACGTCGTCAATTAGACATTCTTGCAAGACCATTCTTGTTTGAGCCTAACGATGCACAAACTCGTCGTGAAATCAAAGCAGCAGCAGAAAGTCTAATGCTTGAATTGGTAGGATCACGTGCATTGTATGACTACGTTGTAGTTTGTGATGAAACTAACAATACACCTGCAAGAATTGATCGCAGCGAACTATACATGGATATCGCTATTGAACCTGTAAAAGCAGTTGAGTTTATTTACATTCCTCTAAGACTGAAGAATACTGGTGATATCAAAGCCGGTTTATAATAGGTAAATAACATAGAATAAGGAGCATTAAATGCCAATAGCAAGTTTATCAAGATTCACAGTACCGTTAGCAGGATCACAATCTGCGGCAACACAAGGTCTGTTGATGCCAAAGTTACAGTATCGCTTTCGCGTTACGTTAGATCAGTTCGGTATTCCTGGTGCTCCGACTACAGAATTAACTAAACAAGTTATGACCGTTAGTCGCCCAGAACTTACATTCGATGATATTACATTAGATGTTTATAATAGCAGAGTTAAGATGCTAGGTAAGCACAAGTGGGGAGATCCAAAACTAAAAGTACGTGACGATGCCAGCGGCGTTGTTAGTAAAAAAGTTGGAGAGCAATTACAGAAACAATTCGACTTCTTTGAACAAAGTGGTGCAGCATCTGGTGTTGATTATAAATTTAGAATGCGTGTTGAAATTCTCGATGGCGGTAATGGTGCTTACGAGCCTGTTACACTAGAAAGTTTTGAATTCTTGGGTTGTTTCATTAAACAAGTAACTTACTTAGGTGGCGACTATAAGAGTAATGAACCATTAGATATTGATATGTCAATTTCCATTGACAATGCAATACAATTAGAATCTCCTGGTGGAACAGCTAGCGGAATTGGTTTAGATGTTGGTCGTGTTGTAAGACCTGCAACAGCACAGGGTCTAGCAACTGGTTAATTAAATTAACAAATAAAAACCTGGCTTATCCCCAGGTTTTTTTTTGACTAAATACTACTATGAGTAATAATGCAGCATTTTTGAATTTTCTAAACCAAGCTAACACCGGAAATGGTCGAGGTCTTAGTCCTGTGATGAAAGATTACCAACATGCTGATAGATTATATATTAACTCAGACTATTCGAGAGCTCCTAAAGTAGGATTTTTATATTTTGTAGATTTAAATATTAATGATCAAGCAGTTCAAAACAAAGCATGGGCCGCTGACGGGAGGTCAGATGTAGGACTATTAGCTAAAAAAGCAGATCTTCCTAAATTTTCAATTGAAAACGAAACATTAAATCAATACAACAGAAAAACTGTAGTACAAAAAGGTATTAAATATAATCCCGTTAGTATAGAGTTTCACGATGATAATACCGATATTACTCATAATCTTTGGGTAAATTATTATAAAAATTATTATGCAGATAGTCTTGTTGGTCGAAGCAATCCTTCATTTAAAGATACAAAATACGGCGATATAGATTACATATACGGACGATTTGATAATGGAAAGTCTAATGATTTTCCTTTTTTATATGAAATTAATTTATATGTATTACATCAAAGACAATTTACACAATATACTTTAATAAATCCAAAAATAACTGAATGGCAGCATGATTCGGTTGATCAATCATCTGGTAACAAAATAATGCAAAACAAGATGACTATTGCTTACGAAAGCGTAGTTTATAGTTCTGGTGAAATTACAAAAGAAGGAAATCCGGTAGGCTTTGCAGTTAGATATTACGACAACGAAGATAGTCCCATATATCAAAAGCCTGCCTCGGTACTTGATGTACTATATAACGAACAAAATCCATCACCGTTTGATCAACAAGGAATTCGAAGTTCAGTATTCGGAGAACCTCCTAGAAATAAATCATCTACCTTTGATCAACAACGAGGTAATAGACAGTATGGTACAATCCGCCCACAAGGACCCGGGATGTTACAGCAATTAGGAACAATACTTGCTAAAAATTATATTAATCAAAGTGGTCTTACAAGACAAAAATCTGTAGGATACAACATTGCAGGAAGTGTAATGGGGCAAATAGGCAGCGGGCCCGGTAAGTATGCAAGCCCGCCGAGCACAGAGGATCAACTAGGTGTATTCACATTACCCGGTGGTGTTGGTATTAATATTTTTAAAGGATTTAATACAACGGTAGATGGTAGCATCAGAGCAAATCCAGCCGCAATATTATTTCCCCCTAAAGGTTAATTATGAGTCAAAGTTATTCTAATGTGCCCGGAACAACATCTATATCCAATCAACCTACGGTTCAGGCATATGGATTTTATTCACAACCTATTGAATTTAATTCAACAGTATTAGCTGCTATGAAAAGTTATTTTGTAAATAGAGAATTTGGAGAAGTAGCAGCTGAGTCTATAGCTATAACAATAATGACCCAGTCCAAACAAGATGGGTACAATCCTATGCAAATTTTGGATACATTAAAAGGATTAGATAGCGTACAACTATCTGCACTAGTATCTGAAATATTAAACTATAATAGGTTTAAAACAAGTTCGTTAGGTTATGCTCAAACTTTTAAACCAAATGTAGAAGTTCAACGAAATGTTATAGATGGTTTTATATTTTCTGAAAAAACAAAGAAACCGAGCATTTTATATAATGAAACCGGAGAAGTATTAACAAATGAATATGGAGAACCCCTGACAACAGGATAATTACTATGGCAAATATCAATCTACTATCAATCATAACAACAGTTACTAATACAACAACATTTATTGTTAGTAATAGTTCTTCTACACGAAGAGTATCATATTTGACAATTAAAAATCAATTATTAAATGAAACCGGAAGACTTTCGTCATTAAGTGATGTTAATAGCGCAGGGTTAGCCGACGGAAACATATTGCGATATAATACTTCTACATCTAAATGGATTGTGGGATCCACACCTAGTGGATCATTATCCGGATTAACGGATGTTAATACAGGTGGAGTGACTAATGGTCAAGTGCTTACATATAATGAAAGTACAACTAAATGGATTCCTTCATCTAATGTAGCAGCAACCTCATTAGCTGATTTAACTGATGTTACTATTTTAGAAACACCGTTAGATGGCCAGGTACTAAAATATAATAGTGAAAATGATAAATGGCTTCCGGGAACAGATAATGCCGGTTCAGGCATTGGTCTAAGTTCTAGAACAACCGCCGTCGGTGTCACTTCAAGCATTTATCCTAATGCTACTGGAAATATTTCATTTATAGGATTCAAATCTTATGTATTGTTAAAAATATCTACAAACGTTGGAGCTTGGGTCAGATTATATACAACCAGTGCAGCAAGATCTAGTGATAGCGCAAGAGCAAAAACTACCGATCCTGCTCCTGGTTCGGGCGTAATAGCCGAAGTAATTACATCAGGAAACCAAACAGTATTAATGACTCCAGGAGTATTTGGATTTAATGATGATGGGACTCCATCTACAACAATATATGCCGCAGTAACTAATTTAACTGCGGGACAACAGTCTATAACAGTTACATTGACTTTAGTCCAATTGGAATCATAAAATGTCTGATATACCAAATATTAGACCTGTTGGTTTAAATTTTCAAAAATTAGCTGATATTACTCCGCTGATTCTACCATATACTGGATATCTTACACCACCTCAAGTTGCTACAGCATACAACATGCCTGCAAGTGATGGTGCAGGTGTTAAAATTGGAATTATTGCACCTGCCGGTGGTGGATTTTTACAAAGTAACCTTGAATATACATTTGCCGATATGATTGCTGGTGGATTACTACCACAAGGTACTGTTACTCCTACTATTAACACTGTTTTATTAGATGGTCAACTTGGAACATGGACTGGAGGATTTAACTCTCCTGACCCAGCTATTCTTGCCAAACAAGCAATTGATCAAGAAAATACACTTGATATATATTGTATTGCTACCCTAGCACCAGCAGCTGATATTACTATGTATATTGGTAGTTCTTTTAGGTCTACTGTTGATCGAGCAGTTTCTGATAATTGTGACATACTTGCTATAAGTTATTCATATACTGTCGGTGAACCTGCTCTCATTAATATGTTATTAGATGAACTTTCTTTTTCAGCCGCCGCCGAAGCAAAAATTGCAGTATGTGTTGCGTCTGGAGATTCGGGTTCATCATTTGCAGGTCAAACAGTCGTAAAGGTAGCATATCCAGCATCAAGCCCAAATGTTATTTCTATAGGTGGAACAAAACTTGTATTGAATACTAATAATACTCGATTAACGGAAACCGACGATAACAGAGATCCAAACTTAGGTGCTACATGGGGAGGTGGAGGCGGGATTAGCGGATACTTTGATGTACCTAGTTGGCAAGCTGGATTATCTTATACTCCGATTGTTAATAATGTTACCGGGACTCCTACCGCATTAACTAAGCGAGGAGTTCCCGATATTTCTGCAGCAATAAATCAATATATAGTGCGGTACGACACTCAATGGATACTTCAATCAGGCACCAGCGCCTCGGCTCCTTTAATGGCCGGGATGCTTGCTAGATTTCAAGCATTGTCAGGAAAACGACGATCGTCTGCTGAATATAATGCATTATTTTATAATCATAAAAACTCGTTTTTTGATATTACGGTTGGAACTAATAACACAGTAATCACTAGCGGATATGCTGGTACCACAGATTGGGATGCTGTTACTGGATTGGGACCACCAGTAGCTGACAAGGTTTATAGATATATAAAAAATGGCCTACGACCGGTTAGCGGCAATGTTTTTCCAAATCATAAGTTTGATCAAAGACCAGCAACTGGAATGACTTGGCCTCGTACAAAAACACTATGAGTTTAAAATTTGCTCAAAGTATATATCAAGTAAAAAATCCTGAAAAATATGTTGGGACTAAACTTCCCTATTGTAGAAGTAGTTGGGAAACAACTTTTTGTATGTTTTGCGATAACAATCCTAGCGTAGAGCAATGGGCAAGCGAACCCGTTAAAATACCGTATAGAGACCCACTAACAGGAAAACCAACTGTTTATGTTCCTGATTTTTTAATTTCTTATATTGACAAGAATATGAAAAAACATGCCGAACTTATTGAGATTAAACCTGCTAATCAAATGCTGATAGAAAAAGTAGGAAAGAATCCTTACAATCAAGCACAATATGTAAAGAACATGGCTAAATGGGAAGCAGCGGCAAAATGGGCTAAAGGACAAGGAATTAAGTTTAGAGTAATTAACGAACACGATATTTTTTCCAATACTAAAAAATCGAAATAAGTAATGTTATGACTAAAAAACTTGAAGAAATTTTAAATATTGAACCTGCAGAATCTATGATAGAAATGCCGACTAGCGTAGATGCTGAACCCGTTGAATCTATTAATTTACAGGATAAATTAGAAGAATTTGACAAAATTGCAGCCGCATTGCCGCAAGTAAAAGGACTAGGTGATATTAGTGATTCAGAGTTTGATGCACTAGCAGCAAAGGCAGAACAGGCTTATGATGATCTAATGGATTTGGGCATGAACGTAGAAGCACGTCACGGTGCTAAAATGTTTGAGGTTGCTGCTAATATGCTTAATGCGGCAATTACCGCTAAAAGTGCTAAAATTGACAAGAAATTGAAGATGATTGATCTACAGATTAAGAAGTTAGCTATTGATAAAAAGAACGGCGATAAGAACGGTGAGACTATAGAGGGTGAGGGATATATTGTTACAGACCGTAATAGTATCCTGGAAAAACTTAAGAATATGAATAAATAATACTATGAAAACATTTACTCAATACCTATCAGAATCTACTAAAAAGTATGATTTCCGTGTAAAAGTAGCTGGTGGATTCACTACTGAGCAAGAGGCATCAATGAAATCATTGTTGAGCAAATATGCAGTTAGTGGATTTAAAAAGACTGGTACTACTCCTATCCAAACATTACCATTAGATTTTCCTCAGGTTAAAAACTGTGAAGTGAATATTTACGAAGTGGTGTTAGATTACCCTACAACACAGCAAGAACTTACAGAATACTTAACTTCAGAGTTACGTGTTAATAAGACGCACCTTGTTGTTCGTAGCCCATTTGAACACACTGAAGAATATCAACACACTGAACTAAAGCGTGAAGGCGCATTGCTAAATGATAATAATTATTCAGAAGCAGGTGACCCTAAATTTGAAGATTATTACGGCGATAAGTACAATAGCGGTTTTGTTAAAGAATTAAATGATATTCTTAAACTTCAACGCAAAGCCCGTGGCGAAGAAATCCCCACAGAAAGTGTAGCTAAATTTAATACCGACACTGATGACAAGCAACAAAGCCTATTAAAATTTCAGGCTCAAGACCTAAGGAAGTAATTATGCAAATGATCGATGTAATGAAACGTTTAGCCGAGTTGGATAAAAAAAATCCTACTATTGTTAAAGAAAATCAACAAGTAGAAGAATGCGGTATCATGCCTGAAATGGGTATGATGGGCGGTATGCCAGAACGTCCTCCAATGCCAGCTAGCATTAATATGACAGCAGGTAGCGGTGAAGAACTTAGCGATATGCTGGCCACTATTATGCAACTAGCAGGTGTTAAACAACACGGTGCTGAAGAACCAATGGGTGCTGAACCAGCAATAGCATTAACTGCTGAACCAGAAATGGGTGCCGGTGATCCTACATCTGATATGCGTTCTATGATTGACAAATTAAATCCAATGGACGGCGACGATCAAGGTCCTGAGCAAGGTCCCGAGCAAGGCGGCAATGATGATGTTAGTGCAGCACACGGCGACATTGATAATGACGGTGATCATGACATGGATGATCACGAAGCAGAAAAAGATGAAGAGGAAACAGACGAAGGTCAATATGACAATAGTCCTAGTGATCCACGTAAGCCTCCTCCATTTGGTGCTAACCAGTTTGCTAATAAAGAAAATCAACCCGGACAAGGTGATAGAATGGATGGCAATATGCCTAAGGCCACAATGGAACAACAATTGTTAGCTGACTATAGAGATTTTGTATCAGAAGGCAAACCAAGTGCTGGAATGAGCAAAGGTGAAAAATCCAGTTTAGTCAAGAAAGCTAAGTCAGGTAAAGACATTGGCAAACCAGGCAAAAGTTTTGATAAAGTTGCTGCTAAAGCAGGTGGTGGTGAAAAAGGCAAGAAGATTGCTGCTGCTGCTATGTGGAAGAACGCAGCCAAATAATACATTAGGATGTAATCCAAATAGCCTCTTAGGAGGCTATTTTTTTCATTAAATAAACGTATGGGATCAAAAAACTTAGATGGGCAACTGGTAAAAAGAGCCCACGCAACACAAAAATGGACTGAACAAGATCTACTAGATCTTGCGGCATGCCAAGACCCAATCAACGGCCCACACTACTTTTTAGAACATTTTTTCTATATTCAACATCCTACCAAAGGTAAGTTACTATACAAACCTTTTGAATATCAAAAAAGATTGATCGATAGTTATCATCAAAATAGATTCAACGTAAATCTACTTCCTCGTCAAACTGGTAAGACAACTACAGCAGCAGGATATCTACTCTGGTTTGCTATGTTTGTACCAGACTCTACTATTCTAATTGCAGCACACAAATATACAGGTGCTCAGGAAATTATGAATCGTATTAGATATGCATATGAATTATGTCCCGATATGATTCGTGCAGGTGCTACAAGTTATAATAAACAAAGTATTGAATTTGAAAATGGATCACGGATAGTAGCACAGACAACCACTGAAACAACAGGTCGTGGTATGTCATTATCATTATTATACGCTGATGAGTTTGCATTCGTTCCGCCTAACGTAGCCAGCGAATTCTGGACTTCAATATCACCTACGCTAGCAACTGGTGGTAAGGCAATTATTACATCAACACCTAACTCAGACGAAGATCAATTTGCACAAATATGGAAAGAAGCCAACTACAAATTTGATGAATACGGTGAAGAACAAAATGTAGGACGTAACGGATTCTTTCCATTTAGAGCATTTTGGCATGAACATCCAGACCGTGATGAAGAATGGGCAGCAACTGAACGTAGTCGTATCGGTGAAGAAAGATTTAAACGAGAACATGATTGCGAATTCTTGGTCTATGATGAAACATTGATCAGCAGTATGAAAATGGCTGAGATGGTAGGAGATGAACCTAGTATGCGTATGGGTCAATGTCGTTGGTATAAGAAAATCAATCCAATGAGTACCTATATGGTCGCATTAGATCCTAGTCTAGGCACAGGCGGTGACCCTAGTGCTATTCAGATAGTTGAGATTCCTAGTTTTGAACAAGTAGGTGAGTGGCAACACAATTTAACCATTGTTCAAGCACAGGTTAGAATACTTAGAGATATTTGTAATTACATTAATGATGAATGTGCAGCAAAAGGTGTGCAATCTAGTATCTATTACAGCATAGAAAATAATAGTGTAGGGGAAGCAGCACTAGTAGCACTTGAAGAAATAGGCGAAGAAAGTGTTCCAGGATTGTTTCTCAGTGAGCCTATTAAGAAAGGACATGTACGTAGATTCCGTAAAGGATTTAACACTACACATTCTAGTAAAATTAATGCTTGTGCCAAGTTAAAATACCTAGTAGAAAGTGATAGATTACGCATACATTCTAAAGCATTTATCAGTGAATTAAAAACTTACATTGCTAAAGGCATGAGTTTTGAAGCCAAAGTAGGGCATCATGATGACCTTGTTAGCAGTATGTTATTGGCAATACGTATGATTTTAGTGCTACAAGAATGGGATCCTGCTATATATGACCGTATGCGTGAGGAAAGGGATGATGAATTTCTCATGCCCATGCCCATATATATTAGTCAGCATTAAATAAATAACAATATGAAACCTATACAAATTATCGCCCAAGACCTTTTTGACAAAGTACGCAGTCGTTTTACCAATTTAGAAATGGGTGACGAAACTGGAGCAGTTACCATTGACCCAGCACAAGCACGTTTCTTTGATTTTGACTTTGTTAATGAAGGTGTTAATCTTGGTCGTGTTAGTATCAGTTTAAACGATCTTGGCAGTTTAAAAATCTATTACAGCCAAGGTATTACAGAAAATCAAGACGACCAGGCTACTCAAATGTGGTTCAATTTCCTTAAAGAAATGAGATTGTTTTCCATGCGTAGATTGCTGAGATTTGACACCAGAGACATTGCTAAAACTAATTTAGACAAGAATGATTTTCAACATTTGGCCGCAACACAAGGCCCTAAGGAAGAACCAGATATGAATACTATGAACGAATCACGTTGGAACCATAAGAGTTCTAGCAAAACTAGCCGTGCTGTACAGGGCAAGACAGAAGTTATTGTACGTCACGCAAAAGCAGTAGAAGAAACATATCCAGGCGCACGTAGCCAAAGCAAAAACATCAAGGCAATCTTTATACAAAATCACGATGGCGAACGTTTCAAGTATCCATTTATACACACAGCAGGTGCGTTCGCAATGGCACAACACGTAGATCACGGTGGTGTTCCACATGATCCAGCAGGCAAAGCAATTATTAAAATGAGTGAGAATATTGCAAAGTTAGGCGAATTCCAACGACATATACAACGTAGTTCCTTGCACGCCGATGCACATGGAATTGCGGAACGAGCCATAGGCCACATGAATGAACTTAAAGCACGAGTAGCAGCATTAGGAAAACGCCATCACTATCAAGCATGGAGAGAAGATTTTGAAATGGCAAGTCAAGGTGGCGGCGCACCAGAAGAAATGGTGTTAGACGCAGTAACATTAGAAGATTATAAAAGCAAATTTACAGAAATAAATTTCCAAGAAGAACTAACTAGTTTCTTCCCACTACTACACAGCATCATGAGTGAGACCAACGCAGTTGATCTTGAAGAATATGTTGGAGAAGCAGCAGCACCTTGGGAAGATGAAGATAAAGAAGATGATAAAAAAGACGAACCTACAAATACAAAAGGTGCTGATGGTGCAGAACACGGCGGTCATTCTAGAGCAAGACATTTAGCAAGACAGGCAATTCCAAAAGAAAAATCAGCAGCAGAAAGTATTGATACATTTGAAGAATGGGCAGAAGCAACAGAACAAGGCAAACTTACAGACGATCAAATACTAGAATTAAAACAAGCATTAAGTGATTTACAAGCATCAGGCAATCCTTTACAATTAGGTCCCAACGGACAAACAGCAATACAATTTTTTAGTGAGTTGGGATTAGATGACGGTGATCTTAAAGAAAAACTCGAAGCAGCAACTCAGCTAGATCCATCAGGCGACGGCGTTGAAATAATGAAATTATGGGCTCAAGAAAGTTATCCAGAATTATTAGTAGCATTGGGCATGAGTGGTACCGGTGAAGAGCAGCCGCCTGAGGCAGCACCTCCTGCACCGGAGGCAGGCGCAGCACCTGCTCCGGTAGCACCACCTGCACCTGAACAACCAGTGGCAGAAGGTAAGAGCAGTATGGTACAAGAAGTGGCTAAGATTGTTAAGAGTTTCTACAATCAATCTAACGAAAGTGTTGGACCATTCCGTGCTCCAGAAAATATTGCATTAGATTGCAAAAAGCAAGTTACTGAAAAGTTTGGTGAAAAAGCCGGAGAACAGGCATATGAAATGGCAGAAGCATTTATTAATAAATTAACACAAGAATGGCACCAAAAACATGGTCACGTAAAGAGTGGTCCAGTTGATCAAGGTGACGGATTAAGCGTAGATAGTTTAAAAGAAATCTTAGGCAGAATTAAACAAAAAGTAGAAGGCATTGGACAACCAGAAATGGAAGAAAAAGATGATTGGCATCCGTCCAAACACGTTACTGATCCACAAAAACAAAAAGAACTTGAGCCGCATAATAAGAATGTGCATCGTGATAGTTATGCTGACCGTGCTGCATATTTAGATGCTGCCGGTGTTAAACGTGATCAGGAACAACACGAAGACGGGCCAAAGGCCAGTGAAATCCCGGCATGGAAACGCAAAGAGCAAGGTAAGGCACCATTAACTACTCAAGACTTAGATAACGAACGTAATCAAAGTAGAACAACTCAGAAAGGTTTAGATGCACACGCAGCCAAAATGGGCGTAGGTCAAAAGCATCAACATGAAAGTGCTGAATTAGCAAGTATTAGAAAATTAGCCGGTCTTGGTGAGGGTTCTGGTCCAAAAGAAAAACGTCCGTTTGTTGATAGATCCAGTCCTGCTTCAAAAGCAAAGATACAAGCCGCTAGAGACAAAATAACTAAAGATGAACAATCTAAACCCGGAAAAGAACTAGCAGATAAGATCAACAAGAAAAAATAATTGGCAAAAATAAGCAGCCATTAAGGTTGCGATGATAAATAAAACTGTGTATAGTTAATGCTATGCACAGTTTTTCTTTTAGTCAGTTGGCTTTAAGAAAGCGGCATAATACATTTTATAAAGGCAAAACATTATGGCAACATTAGCAGAAATTAGAGCAAAACTTCAAGCAAGTTCTCAACAAAACACCGGTGGCTCAGCAGGTGGAGACAACGCAATTTACCCCCATTGGAATATGCCAGAAGGTTCGACTACCACAGTTCGATTCCTACCTGACCAAGATCCAAACAACACATTCTTCTGGATTGAACGTGCAATGATCAAATTGCCCTTCGCTGGAATTAAAGGTGAAACAAATAGCAAACCCGTTACTGTACAAGTTCCTTGTATGGAAATGTGGGGCGAAACATGCCCAGTATTGACAGAAGTCCGTCCATGGTTCAAAGACAAGTCTTTAGAAGATATGGGTCGTAAGTACTGGAAAAAGAAATCTTACTTGTTCCAAGGTTTTGTTGGCGACAGCAAACTACAAGAAGATGGAAAATTACCTGAGAATCCAATCCGTCGTTTCATCATCGGATCACAAATTTTTAACATTGTTAAGAATGCGTTGATGGATGCTGAGATCGAAGAATTGCCAACTGACTATGTCCGTGGCTTAGATTTCAAGATTGCTAAAACTAGCAAAGGTGGATATGCTGACTATTCAACATCAACTTGGGCTCGTCGCGAACGTGCTCTTGCTGAAGCAGAACAAGCAGCAATTAAACAATATGGTTTGTTTGATTTGAAATCTTATTTGCCTAAGAAGCCAGGCGAAGTCGAACTCAAGGTTATCGCAGAAATGTTTGCAGCATCAGTTGATGGTGAAGCATATGATGGCGATCGTTGGGGTCAATACTTTAAGCCAGCAGGCTTTGGTGGTAGTGGTTCAGCAACTGGTTCTACAGCAGCACCAAAAGCAGCACCAGCAGCACCAATTGGAGATGATGACATCCCTTTTGAACCTGCGGCAGCAACACCCGCTAAAGTGGTTGCAGAAGAAGCACCAAAGAACGAAGCAGGATCACGTGCCGCAGATATCATTGCAATGATTCGTAATCGTAACGCAGCCACAAACTAAGGAGTAACAAATGGGAAAAGCATTTGATATTTCTAAGTTTAGAAAGTCAATTACTAAGTCCATTGATGGTCTTGGTATTGGCTTTAACGATCCAACAGATTGGATCTCAACTGGTAACTATGCTCTTAACTATCTTATCTCTGGGGACTTTTTTAAAGGGGTCCCCCTTGGTAAAGTTACAGTATTTGCCGGTGAAAGTGGTGCAGGAAAGAGTTATATTTGCTCTGGAAACATCATCCGTCACGCACAAGAACAAGGCATTTTTGTTATCCTAGTTGATAGTGAAAACGCTCTTGATGAAAAGTGGTTGTTGGATTTAGGTGTTAATACCAGTGAAGATAAACTACTTAAACTCAATATGGCTATGATTGATGATGTGGCAAAAACCATATCAGAATTCATGAAAGAATACAAATTAATGCCCGAAGAAAGTCGTCCTAAGATTTTGTTTGTCATTGATAGTTTGGGTATGTTGCTTACTCCAACTGACGTAAATCAGTTCGAAGCAGGTGAAATGAAAGGTGACATGGGCCGTAAGCCTAAGGCGCTAACTTCATTAGTTCGTAACTGTGTTAATATGTTTGGCTCGTGGAATGTTGGTATGGTTTGTACAAATCATACATACGCAAGTCAGGACATGTTTGATCCAGATGACAAGATCTCAGGTGGTCAGGGTTTTATCTACGCTAGTTCTATTGTAGTTGCTATGCGTAAATTGAAACTAAAAACTGACGAAGATGGTAATAAAACTACCACCGTAAATGGTATTCGTTCAGCCTGTAAGATCATGAAAACACGCTATTCTAAACCTTTTGAATCAGTACAAGTTGAGATTCCATACTCAACAGGTATGAGTCCATTTAGTGGTTTAGTTGATTTGTTTGAAGCCAAAGGTAAGTTGAAGAAAGAAGGCAATAGTCTTGTTTATACAACCAAAGATGGCGAGATTATCAAGCAATTCCGCAAAGCATGGAATAGTAATGACAAGGACGGTTTGACCGTAATTATGGCCGAGTGGGAAGAAATTAATGTTCCTGTAGAGGCAGTGGAAACAGAGGAAGCATAATATGGAAGAAGATCAAATTATAGGTGTATGGGACACTTTTAAGGACTATGTCCCTGAGAAAAATCGTGAAACAGCAGCAACACATTTTGTAGATTTTCTAATTGCACAAGATGTAGAGTTGTCAGTACTTGAGTCTGTTATGGGATTTGATCCGCATCTTGATGCTGCAATTCAACTCATTGTAGATGAATTTAATGATGAAAATCAAATTGACGAAGACGATTTAGACTACTACGAAGACGAGGATTGATCGTGAATTGGTACAGCAAAGTAAGCAAAGATATTGCTCACTTGCCAGGCTGTATTGATTACTATTACCTTGAATTAGATGCGGCTAGAGCAGAGGTTAAAATCCACGGAAACGTGGAAAAATCCTCTGCTGCTTTGCCCGGTATTGTTGCTCATCGTTTCAATCAACTTCAAGAAATTGAAGGTATCTTAGAATATCTAAACATCGAATTACGTCGCTTACGTTCCAAAACTTTTAAAAAATATTTGGAAAACTATCAACGTGCTCTTAGCAGTAGAGATGTTGAAAAGTATGTAGAAGGTGAGGCAGATGTGGTTGATATGGAAAAGATTATCAATGAGTTTGCACTACTACGCAATCAATGGCTGGGCATCATCAAGGGCTTAGATATCAAGCAATGGCAACTAAGTAATATTATTAAACTCCGAACAGCGGGTATGGAAGACGTTGTTATTTGACACAGAAGGACTTGAGTCCTTTTGTGTTTTGTAGTATAATAATTGTATGTATATTGAAGATTTACTCCACCCATTGATGTATGCTGTTAAGACCAATCGTTATGATTCAACTTTGGTCCAGAGTTTCTACGAGCAGATAAATTATAAAAATTTGGGATTTACAGAGAAGCAATCTGTTATAATGCTGAAAATTTCAAAGTCGTACAAGCAGCAAATAAATGCCTATTTAAACAAAGACATAACCCCATTCTTAGATAATCCAAAATTCAAATTTAGTATTAGAACTATCAGTATGATAAAACATATATCTACACATATTTCTGAAAAAATTATTAAAGTTAAATTTCCGTATGAAGAAAAACTTGTAAATGAGATTAAAAAAGTAAAAAGTGAATTTTCACAAGCAGAGTGGCAGTCTGATGACAAATTATGGATTTTTTCCCTGGAAGATAAAGTTATAAATTTCTTTTCATCTTGGATTGAAAATTATAATTTCACAACCGATGACGAATTTAAAAATTTTACATCTCAAATAAAGGCTATAACTTCAAATATTGAAAAACATATTCCCATGCTCACGTATGATGGAAAAAATACCAAATATTCCAATGTACATAGTAGTGTTCCGGCGCTTACTAGTAATGAAGTTTTAACATCTATATTTGATGCAAGGCGTGCTGGTATCACTACATGGGACAGTAATATTGATAATGCATTAGATAATTTTAATGAAATTGAAATAGTTAAAAATTTCATAAAATCTGACCCATCCACCAATTTTTCCATAAATTTGGAAGAAAATTCAATTTTAGAGTTGAAGCTAATTGTAAAGAATTTATTACCTTGCATTGTTACTGTGCCGGGCGGCAATGAATTAAACAAGACTCAACAAGCATTGGAATTATTAAAAGACATTGGTATTGAAAATCATGAAATTAGTGTTTTGTTCCGTTTACCCAGCGATACCGGTGGAGATTTTAACAAATTTGTCAAAGAAGAAAAATTAAATTCTCCCGTATCTGAAAAAACCAAAGCAGTCATCCTTAGTGGAAAACTTCCCAAGACAATATTTGATTCAGAGTTGAAATTTAATTGTGGCTTGAACTTTAATTTTTATAATGTGCATTATACTCTTGCTAATTTCATGAAAAACAAGCATAATGTTATTAACGTGTTAGCAGACACCAAACCTAAGAGTAATCGAATTGAGTACATGTAAAGTTATTATTAAAGATGAGGTGAATGTTAAGATTGAGAATTTAGATCTCGATATACGCAAGGCTTTGGTGAAAAAATTCAAGTATGAAGACCCCACTGCCCGCTTTAGACCCAGCTTCAAATTGGGTCGTTGGGATGGTAGCATTAGTTTTTTTGGCCTTGGTGGTTCAACTTATCTCAGTATGCTTGGACCAGTGTTAGAGTATATTGAAGGCAAGAACTACTATATCGAATTTGAAGATCAACGTGTTCCAACTACCCTGGAATTTTCTGAGATTTTTGAGGATTTTTGGGGTGAAAAAACATGGCCAATAGGACATCGGTTTGCAGGCGATCTTATTCGCTTACGTGACGATCAGGTTGATGTTATTAATAAATTCTTAAAGAATCCACAATGCTTACAAGAAATTGCCACTGGTTTTGGTAAGACAATTACCACCGCAACTTTGGCGAAAATTTGTGAAAAATATGGTCGAACAATAACCATTGTTCCTAACAAAAGTCTAGTAGAACAAACTGAAGAAGATTTTGTTAATGTTGGTTTAGATGTTGGAGTGTATTACGGAGATAGAAAAAATCTCAATAAAACACACACAATTTGTACTTGGCAAAGTTTGAATATTTGGGATAAAAAAAGTAAAAATGATGACGAAATTTTACAGATTTCTGAGTTCCTCGCAGACGTAAGAACTGTCATGGTTGATGAGGTACATATGGCCAAGGCCGATGTATTGAAGAAATTACTTACACAAAATTTAAGTCATGTTCCAATCCGTTGGGGACTTACTGGAACTATTCCAAAAGCAGAACATGAGTATCAAGCATTACGTGCAAGCCTGGGAGAAGTGGTAAATGTAGTTAAAGCACATGAACTACAAGAAGCAGGTATATTGAGTAATTGTCACGTTAATGTTGTACAAACAGCAGAATGGAAAGAATTTGGAAGCTATGCGGAAGAGCTAAAATATCTTGTCACTGATACAGCTAGAATGACACATATCAGTAATATGATTCGCAATATTGCAGCATCGGGAAATACCTTAGTCTTGGTTAATAGAATTGACTCAGGTAAATTTATTATCGAACAAATACCAGAGGCGGTGTTTGTTTCGGGTCAAGTTAAAACTACAGACAGAAAGGCAGAGTACGATGAGATTAAAACAGCTGATAACAAGATTATTGTGGCGACTTTTGGTGTGGCCGCTGTGGGTATTAATATCCCTAGGATTTTTAATCTGGTTCTTCTGGAGCCCGGAAAGAGCTTTGTCAGAGTTATACAAAGCATTGGGCGAGGTATTAGAAAAGCTGACGACAAAGACTTCGTCCAGATCTGGGATATAACCGCCGCTAGCAAATATGCTAAACGTCACTTGACAGAAAGAAAGAGGTTTTATAAAGAAGCCAAATACCCATTTAATATTGAGAAAGTAAAATACATATAATGCAAATTTTAACCCTAAACAACGAGATTTTTTATCTCAACGAATTACCAGAAGAAGTAGATGATGATCTAAGATTTGCTGTATTAGACAATAGTGACCATTCGAATCCCGATTACTTTTTTATTCCACTTATCTTTCTTGAAAGTTTTACAGGTCCTGCCGCAGTACTAAAAATAGGACCGCATGAACTTACTATGCCATTGGATTGGTGTGCTATTGTTGGTGATCCAGAAGGACCTGATATGGAAGTACTACCACTAACTAGTTTAAATGATCGTGGCTTCAAAACATTTTGCTTCAATCCATTGAGTAGTTTTAGACCTGAATTTCATGAGATCGATATCATTGATGTTTATCAAGATGTAAAATGGTATTTTCCAAAGATGAAACCAGGACAACTATTATGCACACCATTAGAAGCAGGTCCTAAGCCAACTTGTGCTTATTTTGTCAAAGAAGTTAGTCGTCAAAGTGAATTGGTAGATTATACAAGGTGCTGGTAAATGCCTATATTTAAAAATCCAGATAAAAGTAAAACTGTATATGTTAGAGAAGAAGGATCTATTGACCGCACGTTGCATTTAGAAAGTAAAGATAAAAAATCATTACATGAACAGATAATGGAGAGTAAGCTGTGGGGTAATATCCATGAAGCTGCTAAAACCAACCCCGCTTTACAAACTGCCCTTGAACGTGCTAAAGTAATATATTACTTAACAGATCATTAAGAGAAAAGATATGGCAACCGCAAAACTTGATATTAAACGAGAACTCAATGCTGTGGATCAAAAGATCTACGATTTCTATGATAATCTTACTGACGAAGAAAAGAAAGCATTTAGTCCCTATATCTTAATGAGATATACATCCAATGTCCAGGGTGATGCAGACTTGCAAGAATGGTTTTTAGAAATGACCAATGAAATGGTTAATAAAAACTATTCAATAATCAGCAAAGATCATAAAGAATTACTGTGGAAATTGTTTGCTACTACTGGAGTAGGAACTAATTGTTATCACCCCTATCTAGCAGCAGGTAAAAAAGAAAAAGCTAATAAAATTGAAAAACTGTTAGCTGAACTTAATCCAGCAATGAAGATGTCTGACATTAGAATTTGGGCATCTATGATGAGCAAAAAAGATAAAGAAGAACTTTTTGATATGATGGGTTTTGATAAGAAACAAAAGAAAGAATACGAATGATAGCATTGGTAGAACAACCTTACACCTGCGTACATTGCGGTAAAAGTTTTATGAAAGATAAAACTTTGGTGGCCCATATGTGCGAACGTAAAAGGCGAGCTCTACAAAAAGATGAAAAACGTGTCCAAGCTGGCTTTATGGCATTTAATCGCTTCTGGCAATTAACTCAAAATGCTAAACGTTCTAAGACCTATGACGAATTTGCTGATAGCAGTTACTATAATGCCTTTGTTAAATTTGGAAGTTTTATTAATAATGTAAATCCAATTTATCCAGATAAGTTTGTTGATTATGTAATTAAAAGTGGTGTGAAATTAGATCACTGGTGTAGAGATGAACTCTACGAAAAGTATTTGTTTGATATGCTTAAACTAGAACCAGTTGAAAGTGCTGTACAGAGAAGTCTCCAAACTATGATGGAATGGGGCGATTCACATAACGCTAACTATGCACATTATTTTAATTATGTAAGTCTTAACAAAGCGGTGCATGACATACTCAATGGTAAGGTCAGTTTCTGGTTGATACTTAATAGTATGCCTGGAAAAACTATGATTAGTAATATGAGTGATGAACAATTGGCAATGATTGCTCCTGTGTTCGATGTTCCATTTTGGATGAAAAAGTTTAAACAAAGTCCGGCAGATGTTGCATTGGTGCAAGAAATATGCAACGAGGTAGGTATAAAATGAGTGGTGACAATATCAAAAAATTTCTACAGTATCATCATATGCAGGTCATTGATGATAACAAACGTGCCCATAAAATGACACGTATGCATGTGAAATATTTTAACAACCCTGCTGACTATAACGAATTAGCAGAAATGAATGCTATGAATTTTGAAACTGAAAGATTACTAACAGTGGAAATTGCAGAGAGTGAATTAGAACGTATTGCAGATCTCGAAGCAGAAGTTTTTAATAACTTACACCAGCGTGGTCATTATAGAATGTTTGAACATATGACTGAATTAAAAGAACGTGAAAAATACCTTAGAGACAAATACCCAGCAGTGAAGAAGGCGTACGAACATTATAGTCTTATATTGAAATTATCAGAGAGCGGCGAACTATGAAACAAAAGTTTATTGATCTATATATGGATTGGGCTACTCGCACAGCCGAACTTAGTCACGCTCGAAGACTGCAAGTAGGTGCAGTTATTGTCAAAGATGATACAGTTATCAGTTATGGTTACAATGGGATGCCCGCTGGTTGGGATAACGATTGCGAAAACAAAGAATGGTGTAGTGCCGGCGGCTGGCTGAGTCCTGAAGAAATTGTAGAAGGTTGGCCCTACGAAGGCTCTTATCTAGATGCCGCCGGCAATACAATGCAAGGTCGATATTGTTTAAAAACTAAACCGGAGGTATTACATGCTGAATCAAATGCTATTGCAAAATTGGCGAAGTCTAATAACAGTGGTGCTGGGGCTGACTTATTTGTTACTCACAGCCCTTGTATGGAATGCTCCAAACTTATTGTTCAGTCAGGCATTGGTCGTGTATATTATAGCAAAGACTATAGAGATGATGCGGGAATCAAATTCCTTGTCCTCTCCGGAGTAGAGGTTAAACAAATATAATGGATATTGATATTGACTTTCCCGATAGAAAACAAATACTTGATATAATCAAACATATTCCTGCACGTCTTGAAGATGGAAAGAAACATAACACAGGTGTTTATTGTCACGAAATCCCCTACAATCCATTAACCGATACTGCTAGTTTTGATTATAAGACTGCTGAAGAACGTGGCTATTTTAAAATTGACTTCCTAAATGTCGGCGCTTATAATGGCGTTAAGAACGAAGACCATATTATTGAATTACTCAACAATGAACCATTGTGGGACTTGTTATATGAAAAAGATATATGTGATCAACTGTTCCATATTAATGGTTATCACAACTTACTTGCAGAATTAAAACCCACAAGTATTATTGATCTAGCCATGGTCCTTGCTATGATCAGACCGGGTAAAAAACATCTCATCCCAGTATGTAAGGAAAAAGGACTCCAGGCTATCAAGGATGAAATATGGACTAAGACTGAAGATGCCTATTTCTTTAAGAAGGCTCATGCTGTTTCCTATGCTAGTGTTATTGTGGTGCAGTTGAATCTAATCTGTGAAAAACTCAGTTACGGATATTCTTGACAGATCGGACTAATTGAATAGACTTGCGTTTGATCCTTTTCTCAGCAATTTCACTGAGATTCACTATAGGTCCAAATATTACTTCTAAATCCTTACTACTAAACGTCTTTATGTAAGGTCTGAACATTTGCATCTCTTGCTTGAGAAATATGTTGATTGGTATTTTTCTGTTACTTTCCCACCACCAAACTTCACCTAATTCTAAAAATGTTAATCTTTCCGACTCTTTGACAATCATTGATAAATCATAGATGCTGGATACATAATCATCACAATTGATGACAATACCCACATACTCACGCTCATTGGATTTTAAGCATGATATGAAGGGAAACTTATCCTGGATTTGATTACTCATTAGTGTTTAAATAAATACATTATGCAAATTTTACCAATCTATTTATACGCAAACAAACTCGATGTTACACTAGATTTGGACGCTACAATCAGGGGAGTTAATCAGGTTATGTATCAACGAGACCTAACAGTACAAAAAGGAATTAAGAATCAAATTAGGATTCAATTCAAAAACAGCGACCAAAAACGTATATCAGTATCTACTAGCACAATCTTTGTGTTTAGTATGTTTGATGCTATAAATCAACGGCTTATTGTGGAAAAACAATTAGAGGTACTGGCAGAAACTACCAGCACTAAAGGTATGGCTGTACTTACACTTGTCGAAAGTGATACATTAGATCTGGATAAATCAAGCTACACCTATAGCGTGAAAGTACTCGGTGATGATGGAACTTATACTCCTGCTTATGCTAATACTTACTACGGTATGAACGGTACTATACATCTTAATAATGATGTATTCCCGGTGCTTAAAGATAGCACTAACATTACTAGCTTTAATCCAACTTATAATGCTATTACTCACTTATATGAACATAAGAGTGGTAACATCTATGCTAGTCCAGAATTTAACGGAAATTCAGCATTACATACCGCGGCAGTTTATATGTCAGCATACAAAGGTGCAGTATTGATACAGGGAACTTTGGACAATACTCCTACCGACAATCGCAGTTATGATACTTTAGAAACTAGAGTTTATACCGGATTTACAGGCATAGATTACTTTAACTTTAATGGTGTTTATACCTATATTCGAATTGTACATATTCCAGCGGCTGGACCACCTCCTAACACTTCCAACAACGATCCCGCATTCTTCGGATCACTTGACAAAGTCCTGTATAGAAGCTAAAATAGTGCATGAATCAAATTCAGCTAGCACTACAGAATCTATTACCACCTGGTAGAAAACTAACTACCGGCGGTTGGATAAGTTTCAACGCGGTTTGTTGCCCACATAGAGGCGATAGCCAAGATACTAAGAAACGTGGTGGGGTGCTATTTACAGATGAGGGATTCACGTATCATTGCTTTAATTGCTCATTTAAAGCAGGTTGGAGTCCGGGCAAAACATTTAGCTCAAATACTAAATCATTACTCAAATGGCTAGGTTTGAGCGAGAACGATGTTAGTAAGTTAGGATTGGTTACTCTTAAATTCAAAGAGGATCAACCAAAACATATAAAAACTCTAAACTTCAATTTAGAAGAACGAGCCCTTCCAGAAGGCGCTATGCTGCTCAAAGATTGGGCACGGGTAGTTTGGAAAGAAGGTGGGGAAAAGGACATGGTTCAAGTCTTCGAATATCTATTTAACAGAGGTATGGATCTGGATTGGTATGATTGGATGTGGACACCTACCCCAGGGTATAAAGATAGATTATTGATCCCATTCTATCAAGATGGTAAGGTTGTAGGTTATACCGGACGTAAAATTACAGATGGCAAACCTAAATATCTCACTGATAGCCAAAATGGCTATGTGTTTAACCTAGATAGACAGACCTACGATAGATCTTATGTTATAGTAGTTGAAGGACAATTCGACGCTATAGCCATTGACGGTGTTGGAATAATGACCAACGATCCCAACGAAACTCAATGCGCTAGAATAAATGCTTTGGGCAAACAGGTCATTGTGGTTCCGGATAAAGATCGCCCGGGTGCTAAATTAGTTAAGGCCGCCGTGAATAACGGTTGGGCTGTGAGCTTACCACCTTGGGAAGATGATATTAAAGATGTTGCCGATGCTGTGAAACGTTATGGCAGAGTTTATACTCTAACCACAATCTTACACTATCATGAAACAAATAAGATAAAAATACAGTTACTACAGAAAAAATTAGAGGCGCTAACAGATGAATAAAAAAGATAAACAACCTAAACCAAACTATACTGCCGAGATGCAGAAACTATATTTGGAGATGTTTTTATCAGATGCTGAAACTTTTGTACGTTGTCAAAACATCTTCGACCCACTGAACTTTGATCAAAGATATCAAGATACAGCAGCATTCATTACCAAATATGTTGATGAATATAAAGTCATGCCCGAGGTCAATATCGTTAATGCTAGCTGTAGGTTAGACTTCCAATCACTACAACTTGCTAAAGAAAATTACGAATGGCTAATGGATGAATTTGAAAACTTTAGCAGACATAAAGCATTAGAACGTGCAATTATTCAGAGTGCCGATTTGCTCGAAGATGGCGATTACGGACCAGTGGAAAAACTGATTAAAGATGCTATACAGATATCACTGAACAAGGATATGGGTACAGATTACTTTGAAGATCCAAGGGCTAGACTTAATAAACTTAAAGAAGGTAACGGACAAATATCTACAGGTTGGCCCAGCATTGATAAGAAATTGTATGGTGGGTTTAATAAAGGCGAACTGAATATATTCTGTGCCGGATCAGGCGGCGGTAAGAGTTTGTTCCTTGCTAATCTAGGTGTGAATTGGGCATTGGCAGGTCTGAACGTTTTATATCTAACTTTCGAATTGGCAGAAGGTCTGGTGTCTATGCGTATCGATAGTATGATGACAGGTATCGGTACTAGAGAGATCTTTAAAAGTCTTGACGAGGTTGAACTTAAAGTAAAAGTATTGGGCAAGAAGTCAGGCAACTTGCAGATCAAATATATGCCATCAGGTAAAAACTGTAACGACATTAGAGCGTACTTGAAAGAATATCAAGTTAAAAAAGGTTGCAAACCCGATGTTATCTTAATTGACTACTTGGACTTGATGATGCCACTTAGTGTTAAAGTTAGCCCAAGTGATTTGTTTGTTAAAGACAAATATGTTAGTGAAGAGATACGTAATCTTGCTATGGAAACACAATGTATTACAGTGACAGCTAGTCAGTTGAATCGTTCAGCGGTTGAAGAACTCGAATTTGATCACAGTCATATTAGTGGCGGATTGTCAAAGATTATGACCGCAGATAATGTCATAGGTATCTTTACTAGTCGTGCTATGAAAGAACGCGGACGTTACCAAATACAGTTTATGAAAACACGTAACTCAAGCGGTCTTGGACAAAAAGTTGAACTAGAATTTGATATAGATACATTGCGTATTACTGATTCAGGTGACGATAGTGATACTACGAGCTTTAGTCAGGGCGGTGGTAGAGGCGAAAGTAATGACGGATCTAGCTCTATGATGAAGGGCTTTAAACGTACCAGCTCTGTGACAACTAGCACAGATGATGCTCCGGTTAAATGGGAAAGACCTACTCCTGCTGAAGGGTGGAGCATTGATAAACCTAATAGAACACCCATTAAAGTGGTAGGCGATATTAGATCAATGATCGCTAATATGAATAGCGAAAAAGAAGATTAAAACCAATTGGATACTTGCTGTCTGCTGGAATCAGTGATCACCTTGTGCCATTGATCTATATCGGTATATCCAAATAATGTGTCAGCATTGGCCGGGGTGAAACTCCAACAATGATTTATGGTCCAGGGCGCTTCCCCTAATATCTCACCCTCTAGGTAACCCGGTAACCAACGTGTGAATCCGGCTACAGCACGTAATTGACCGGGCCCTTCATTATTACTGATGGCTGTTAATACTGAAAGATCACTGCTGATTCCAATTTGCTCATTTAATCTATTAGTGGTGGGGCTGAACCAATCTAATGTATGTATTATGTGTATCCTGTTACTACTTTCACTTCCACCATTATATAATGGCTGCTCTGTACTACTGACTAATCCCACATTTTGCATTACTGAATTTAATGTTACGTTACTGACAAATGGCTTGTTAATCTGCAAACCAATAGCACCCGATGCATCATGATCAATGATTAATATTGTACTTCTACGTAACATAGATTCTTCCCTCTTAGGATGACTTGCTACTAGATAGCCTGTATAGTTTTGTTCAATCATAGTAATATTTAACTGATAAATAATTTATTATGACGATACTTGACTTTAACTTGGGCTTTGAACCACATCAGGAACTAAACCTAAAACTGTGGAACGGATTTAAATTACAGCACGATGTTGCCCCCGCCCTAATCAAAATAGCTAAAGACTTTAAAAAATTTATTGATGTGCCATTTGATGTTGTGGATGTTAGAATAACCGGAGGTCAGGTCAGTTACTTTTATACAGAACACAGCGATTTGGATTTGCATCTTGTGGCGGACTTTTCATCAGTGACTTGCGATAGAGAAGCTGCTGAACTGTTTGATACTAAACGACTACTATACAAAGCCAAATACGATATTACCGTTAAAGGTATCCCCGTGGAACTGTATGTGGAGGATCTGGATCACCCTGCTGTGAGCTCTGCTTATAGTGTGATGAAAGGCCAATGGCTGACTAAACCCGATAAGAATATTGGACCCTTTGATGTCGATGATATCGAACATATGGTCAATGTATGGACTAATATAATTACCCACGCAATGAGGTCAAATAACATCGAAACTGCTAGAAAAACCATGGATTTATTACGAAAATTTAGAGGTTTAGGCCTGAAAAAGAAGGGAGAATATTCTACTGCTAATCTAGTATATAAAACACTGAGAAACAGCGATTTAATTAAAAATCTTCAGAACTACATTGATCAAGAACATGACCAAAGTTTGACCCTGCGCCACTAACACTTACCACGCGAAGCGCCAGCGCAAAAAAACTTTTAATAAATCATTATACTAGCAGTTTATTACCACATCCAACTAGGATAATTCATATCCATATACCCTAGATCATGCTCACTATACCAACTTCCACTACCACCGGCTAAACCCAAGAGTCTAGGTCTTGGACTTAAACTTTGATCATAACGTGGCTTGATTAACTCATAACAACAGGTCTCTATGGCCTTTACCCTGTCATCAGCTTCGAGAAACTTGGGCACTAATAGGTCTCTAGCAAACTCTTTACTGGTCAGGTAAAATCTAGTGTCGATGTATGTGGTGTCAAATCCCACACGATCATCATGATGCTGCCAAAAACAATTACTGATATCACTGTCAAGTATAAACTTGTTAATAACAGAAAAATTCCTGCAGAACACTTTACCCGTGCATTTGTAAAAACTACTTTCGGATTCTAATAACTTACTATGCTCTAAGGCATATTCTAATATCTTTGCTTCACCATAACCCTTGCCACGTAGTCGTACTAATTCGGTGTTTTGCTGAAAAGCCAGTTGCTCAACCCTTACTCCTGTACTAGTGATCCACATTATATCATCATCGGAGAATAACTTGGAATCCGTGCAATCTACTAAGACTATTTGCTTAATACCACAGACCGCCCAGAATAATGCTGCTGCTCTGGCTGCTACTACTCTGGGCCCAGGGGCTACTAACGCTAGATGCGGTACCCCATTTGGCGGCATATTGGCCGTGGTAATAACTACTGTACTCATAATGTCTCTACTAATAACTTACGTACATACATGGCGTTATCAACCCTGGTGGCAAAATCCATACCCAACTCTTCTATTACACTATCCAACGTACGACCTACTTTGAATGCAATTCCACCAGCTGATTCCCATTCTCGACAGTTACTTGATCTGTCATCAACTAATATATCACCCTCACTACAGTGAAGATGCTTGTCACTGCTGTAGGGTCCAAAATGTACTGATATATCAGTGAAATGTAATCGCGCCCACTCAGCTTTATCATGAAATGCCCAGGGCAAATCATTGTTATGTGGTATGGCGGTTAGAAACATTAATTTCCATCCTAATTGATCTCTATATCTACGTGCTATATTGACTAACTCATTGGCACGAGCCATTAGGGGCAATTGTGCAAATAAATGTGGATTGTCACGTAATCGTTGCCAATCTTGATCAGGATATAAATCACCTACTGCTGGCTGTGTGCCTATCTTACCTTGAGCATATGATCTGAAATCAGCTACTACTCCATCCATGTCTAAATATATTTTTTTACTCATAACTGTAGTTTACACTATCAGCATTGACATTTAATACTTGAGCACCATTACGCAAGTGAAATATCCGTGCCATTTCCGTTGGTGGACTTAGTGTAACATACTTTACTATACTGGTTCTACTACTTTGGATATACTGTCTTGCAGATACTATTAACTTCCGCCCGGCTCCTGGAACATAACTCCATATGGTGTAAAATACTGCTACTCGGGGCTGGTAACTTGCAAACTCTAGTAACTCTTCTCTACTACGCGGTACTGAGTCTCTATACAATACACATACTACTGCTATGGGCTTACCATACTCATCTTGACTTACTATGATCTCACTATTATCACTGACCCGGAAATCTATACCAATTTCCGGACGTACTGGATCATCCTTAATTAAGGCCGCTAATGGATCACTTATTGAACTTATGATGTGTAACATGATGGTTTGAATTTAATACACGTACTTATCTACTTTAATCAAAATCTGCTACTATTAAGAGATTTATGAGTAAGTACTTGTATGACTAACTTTTTAACTTTGACTAACGCTAATCCCATGGCTAGAAATATGCCACTGAGCATACGTAAAGACCTTGTACTGACCGTACATGCTAATCTTACCACACGCGATGATGCTACTGTGGAAATGGTAACCTACATATTTGGACCACCACACGGTACTTGGGAGGTTTTGGAAACATATGAATATGTTATGCAACAATTGAACGAGCAGCCCGAGAACCATAATAGCAGCCCGGAAAAAATTGCTGCGTAAAATTTTTACTACCAGACCTATATATACAACTGAAAATTTTGCCGCGCAAATTTTAAGAGAGTTGGAGATCTCGGCCCCTGGTGATCTAGTCTAACTCGACTTTTTTAGAGTGGGGTTTTGAGAAAAAAAGGCTTGCCCAAACTTGCTTGCTTGGGCTTGCGGGCAGAGACACCACCTGGTGCCCCCACCACCCCACCACCGGTCAGGCCTCTTCAAGATCGAAAGTTTGATCCGGTTCCGCCAATTCTGAATCACCATAAACATCGAATCCTTCAGCTTCCAATTGATCGCAGGCTTCGTAGAACAGTTGTTGGACCAAGCGTACCCTAGCGGCCTTAAGCGTGTCCTTCTTACGCTGCTTACCGCTGCCCACCTTATAGACTACAGCGTAGTGATCAGCACAGTAGCTCTTACCCTCTAGTGCAGGGCATGTACAGGCTGTACCCGTACCTAGGTATGTGCATGTAGTCATTAGTCTTCCGCCCTTACTTTGGTTACCAGATCAATCATGTCCTTGCGCTGTTCTTCAGTCATATCTACCCACATCTCTACAGCCTGACTCACACCAGTCTCTACACCATCTACGTAGTGTAGATAGTTGCTGACTAACATCATAGCGGCCACTGCCCAGAACTCCCAGGTGTCTACAGTATGGCCCATGGCCACTAGGGCAAGCCCTAGTGTTGTTGCTATAGCGATTCGTTGTAGTACATCGTTCATTAACGTTTCATACAAGTGGTCTTCACCATTGCGGTCCAGTTGTTAGGGAAGCCCTTCTTCAAGTCAGCTATCTTCAATACCATACGCAGACTCAGCTCACGAAGCTTGTCTTGATTCGCTTCTACGAACTCAATGATCTCGTCCTCTACGCACTCTGGGAAGTCATATCGTTCCAGCATCTGTCCTTGCTTGACCACCTGCTTGATACGTAGGATCTTCTCACGGCTGGTATCCATTTGGAGATCAATGTAATGGCAACGGCTTTCCAATGCGTCTAGATGATCACGGAGCTTCTTTGATCGTACGTGTTCGAATTTGATGTTGGTGATAAAGATAGCAGCACCTTTGAACTCAAAGCGATCTGGGATACCTTCACTGCGAAGGATGCGACTGTCTGTGTTCCAGCTGATAAAGCGGCGTGATCCGCTGTCCAAAGCACCTTTAAGGATGTTCAGACTCAGGTCTTCCATAAGGATACTATCGCAGTCGTCGAACACCACCACGTTACCTTCTGCGGCAAACTCGTAGAGCTTGCTGTAGAGTCCAATGGATGACATGGCACCCTTGACTACTTCGAACTTGGGCTTCTTCTCTGCTAGGATGTTGAACAGCTCTGACTTGAGCAGCACCTTCTCAACGCCGAAGCTCTTACCTACTCCGGGGGGACCACTGACAATCATAGCACGGATCTGTCCGTCTTTGACTGCCTTGGTCATTTGATCTAGGATTTCGAAGCGTTCGCCTAGTCGGGTGTAGATCTCTTCGTCTGTTTCACGTGCCACAGCTTCTTGGGTACGTTTGATTGCTGCCTCATCAAACTCCAGTATGGTAGCGCCCTTGCTGGGCTTTTGTGATGCCTTGGTTGCCATGTCTTGCCTTTCTGTTTAAAAGTGTATTATAACAGGGGCCGTAGCCCCTGTCAATGTTTAATCTGCCCGACCGCCTGCGTAGGCTGTGACACCCAGGCGCTCTGTCAGTACCTTAGCGGCAGCATAGGCACCCGCTTCTTTGACTGACATGCTTTGGGTACCGTGGCCACTGGGGTTCCACATTTGGAGACCGCCGCCATAGGCTTTCTTGAAGCCCGACTTGAGCAAGGCGCGGCCCAGTTTGGTTGAACCTTTCTCATAGACCGTAACCCAAGCAAAGCCGCAGTACCAATCTTCGCCATGTTTGGTGATGTAGTCTTGTGCGGCTTGAGCGGCGGCTTCCAGTGCTTCTGCTACAGCGGCGTTGACCTTTGCTTGTTCCATTTAGTGCTCCTTAGTGTGTAAGTAAGTATTATAAGCGAGAACAGCACACCTGTCAAGTGTGCTATTAATAACCCTTAGGCTGTCTGGGTCTCTACAAATTGCATTAGTTCCTCGTATGTAAGCTCGTATGCATTTGCGAGTTCCGCGTCCAATTCCTCAAAATTGTCCCCTAAATAGTTAATAGTTTGTACTAGGGACATTCCGCTGTCTTTTGCAAACTGTGCAACAATTACTAAGTGTTTCATATGTGTTCCTTTTTGTTTATGTGTGTATTATAACGCAGAACAGCACACCTGTCAAGTGTGCTGTTAATAACCCTACTAGCGGTAAGGTTATTTCTTGGTGGATGGGGCCTGCTGTATCTGCACACAGGTGCCTTTGAATTGCTGTTTCTGCAGATCTTGTAGTGCGGCTTGACACACCGCCTGCTCTGTGAACTGCCCCACATAGACCACGCTAGGTGCTGTGATCCCTGCTCCAATTAGTACAATGGCCCAGAACATATCAATCTTTCTTGGTTAGGGTGGTTTTGAACAGGATGCCGCATAGAAACTGGAGACCCCAAGCCTGTAGCCATGTGACTTCTTTAACGCCATCTACAGCACCTACCAAACAGAGATTCCACAGCATCATCACAGGCCAGGATAGGACAAAGGATAGGAACAGCAGAGTGGCAATGCCGACTACCATTGCGGTGAGTGCTAGGATTACGTCTTTCATATCAACCTCTTATA
>Ga0214919_10000556_pt1 | contig 63240 bp, 53 predicted proteins | sample LL1503_MetaG_FD_177994 | JGI IMG/M metagenome (GOLD analysis project Ga0214919, IMG submission 177994) | Freshwater microbial communities from Lake Lanier, Atlanta, Georgia, United States - LL-1503 | ecosystem: Environmental > Aquatic > Freshwater > Lake | place: USA: Georgia | collected... | reverse complement strand
AGCGTTGATAAGGCCGAGATAAATCAAAAATAATTAGATGGCGCAAAAATAATTTTTGTTGGGCCTGAAAATCGAAAGAAAATTATTTTGGAAAAATTTCAGGAGCCAAGTTAGACAGACTCCTAGCTGAATTAACACATCCCCTGGAATGGAATAAAAAAAAGCATGTTTTTCAAAGAAATTAGGCGATTGATAAAGAGATCCAGAAAGATACCTATATTGATATAAATTTTGAGGCCCTAAATCTTCCAAAGTCATGCGGACTGAACAAAGCTCTGTTCTAAACTGCTCACCCTCAAAATCAGATACGACTTCTAAACGCAGTTTTTGAAATTCTTTATGCGGGTAAATTTTGCAGAAAGTCATAAATTCTTGAGCCGCATTTATCCATGAATCCAGCAGCTCTTCTCTAGAATCCTGGTCGTCTAGTTTTAAGACCTTTCTCACTGCTTCACCAGGCTTTGTTTTAGAGCTATAGACGATTCCAAAAGATCCTGAGTCCCGGTACCTTCCAGCTAGATCACTAATTACAGAACTGCTTGTCTTATGGGGCTTCACACGAGCATGAGGATGATTAAACGCTACCCACCAAAAATAATTTCTTGGCTCAAGATTAAAACGAGGCTTAATAACTAAAGCAGCATTTTCTTTTGGGCTCACTGGGAGAGCCCTAATAAATTCTAAAAGCCTCTCAGAATTAAAAATACCTAATTGAAATGTCCCGGGTGTGGGTGCTAATTCTGGGAAAGAATCTGGTAAAAAATCTGGACCTCCTGACATGGCCTCTCCTATTTAAATATTTTTATTTAACTCTTTGTTTGATTTCCTGAGACCCGCAAGGGGGAAAACTACTCAGACTCTTCTTCCAAAGCGCCTGTCCCACCGACGGTTAAGCCGTTAATTCTTAAAGTCGGTTGACCCACACCCACTGGAACTGACTGACCGTCTTTGCCACAGATACCAATGCCTGGATCTAGCTTTAAATCATTGCCTAGCATGGACACTTTTAATAAAGCCGAAGGCCCATCGCCGATTAAAGTCGCGCCTTTAACAGGGTGGGTAATTTTTCCGTTTTGAATTAAAAAAGCTTCATTAGCCACGAAGACAAATTTCCCAGAGGTAATATCCACGGCCCCGCCTGAAAAATTCTTGGCATATAAGCCATTTTTTACCGACCCAATAATTTCTTCTGGCGTGTGCTCTCCAGGTAATAAATAAGTATTAGTCATGCGTGGCATCACTAAATGCGCATAAGACTCCCGACGGCCATTCCCCGTAGATTTACCACCCATCAAGCTCGCATTGTGCTTATCCTGCATGTAATTTTTTAGCACGCCCTTCTCAACCAACACAGTGCACTGAGTTGGCGTTCCCTCGTCATCCATGGCTAGAGAACCCCGAAGGTTGGGCAAAGTTCCATCGTCGACAATGGTGCACAAATCTGACGCGACTTTTTGACCCATGAGATTATGAAAAGTCGAAGTCTCTTTCCGATTAAAATCGCCCTCTAAACCATGCCCAAAAGCTTCGTGTAATAAAACACCTGGCCAGCCTGAACCTAAAACCACATCCATTTCCCCTGCAGGGGCTTCAATCGCTGAAAGATTAGTTAAAGCAACTTCACAGGCTTCATCGACTAAGTTTTGCCAGTAATTATTTACATTATTTTTTAAATTATTATCTAAAAACATCTGGTAATTTCTTCGCCCACCCGCGCCTGCAAAGCCTTGCTCTCTCAAGCCATTAGATTCTGCAACAACGGTAATATTTAATCTCACCAAAGGCCGAATGTCATAAGCCAAAGTTCCATCGGTTCCCATAATTAAAATAGTTTCATAACTACCTAACAAAGACGCCATGACTTCTTTAATACGCGGGTCTTTTTTGCGCGCATAGCTGTCTATTTGTTTTAATAAATCCACTTTCTGCTCTGATTCCAGGCTATTTAATGGATTGCCTGGCTGATATAGCTGATGGAAAAACTTTGAGTTATTTAAATTATTTTTAATTTTAAAATTATTTTTAATTTTTTTATTATTTAAATTTAATCCAGAAATACCAGAAGCCGCTTTTGACGCTAATTTTAAAGCCTCTAAATCTAAAGAGTCTGCATAAGCAAAGCCGGTCTTTTCACCTTCAATAACCCGAACCCCAACCCCTTGATCCAGGCTAAAGCTGCCGGATTTTACTAAGCCGCCTTCCAGAGACCAAGACTCGCTAATTTCATGCTGAAAATAAAAATCTGCGAAATCAATACGGGGTTTTAACAAGCCCCCCAAAACCAATTCAATAGAATTTAAAGTCAAACCCTGAGGTTCTAATAAAGCATTTTTAACTTCTTGGAATAAATCGCTCATGGGGTTCCTATTAATAAAAAAGGGCGCAATTGTAAAAGATCTATTTCGCCCAAGGCAAGGCGAGGGTTATTTTTTATTATTTATTATTTTTTTGATCTTCAATAATTTTAAATTCTGGGTGATCCCAAGAGCCATACAAATGGTAAAGAATCCCCGTATTTTTAAACAAAGTGTCACTTAAAATATGGTCCGCAACCCAGGCTGCAATGCCAATAATCGGCCCGCCCAAAATACCCGCGACTAGAGCAATGCTGGAGTTCAATTCAGGAGAGACCAAAACTGTTTGGTCCATGGTTTGACTAGGAATATTAATCAGCCCCTTGAGCAATAAATTTAAAGCGGGCCCCTGCATCGATACATTATTGGTCTTAGCGACCCCCTGAGAAATAAAATATTCGCCCTTTAAACTATTAAACGCCAAGCCTTTTTCAGTCATGTCTTTAAAATTAAAACTCAAACGACGTGATAAAGCCTCCAGGCTAAACAAGCCTAATAATCTAGACACCCCTGGATTGACGTTTTTTAAAGCCCCGTTTTTCAAATCAAATTTCACCGATCCGCTTAAAGTATGAACATCCGGCATAAGCCCGCTGTTTTCTTGGCTATTTTTTTCACTATTCCAGATTAAATAAAGATCCACGACGCCCTGGGTCTGGGTTAAAAAACTCGGAATATTTAATAAATTTAAAAACTGCTCGTAATTTTCGCCTTCGCTATGGGCTTTTATATAAATATTATCGCCAGTCCAAGCCCCCTCTCCTGTTATTTTTATGGCCGGATGGCTAGAGGACCCCAATTGAAGCGAGGCCTGAGTTTTTTGACTGATTTTATTAATATCCACAGTCAGTGTTTGATTATTAAATACGCCGGACAAATTGGCTTTATAAACAGCCTGATTATGAATACTGACCAAGCCTGAAAGATTTTTAATAATGGAAGAATTAGGGGAATTAGGGGAATTAAGATCTAAGACCTGGAGTTGGTTATTTAAAAAAGTAATTTGTTCTTGATATTGATTACTCACCGACTCTGGTTTTTCTAAAGGAAAAGTCAGCGAGGCCTGAATGAAATACGGGCCGGTGAAAGACAAGTAATTTAAAACAGCAATTTGATTAATTAAAGGCGTTTTTAATAAATAATCCCGAGCCAAATTATCTTGTGTCTGAATATTTAAATTAATTAAAAAATCAGTCGGCACTTTGGGTAAAATATTAGGAATAGAAATACTGGAAGGCTTTAAGATCAAACCCAGGCTTTGCCCCTGAAGAATATCGGCAGAAAAAGACTGATTATGAAAAGTAAAGCTGCCCTGAATCGCTTGAATCAAAGGCCAGTGTTCCCAGGGAATAATCTCTGCTTCTTGGACACTTGTTTTAATCCAAAATTGCGAAGCTTGATTATGCAAAACCTGATCAAAAGGAAAATCTTTCAAAACCCCCTGGAGTTTAAACTGGGAAGACACCTCAGGGGCTTTGATAATATTAGTTAAGAGCCAAACTTTAAGTTTCGAAGAAATCCCATGACTAGGTAAATAACTAGGCAAAACCTGCTCTAGATTTTTACCCTGTAAATGACCTGAAAGATTAAAAATAATAGTTTTCCAGGAATTTAAAAAATCTTGTTTTAAAACAGGAATATTTTGAATCTCACCCTGGGTGTTTAAATCCATATGATCAGTGTGAATATTATTTTTTAAATCTTGAATATTCAGCACGGGTTTTAACTGAGAGAGCCCCTCTAAATTCCAGTCAAACTGACTGGAAATATCCATGAGCGGCCAAGGTTTTAAAAATAAAGCATTAGGCCCGAGCGTCACGCCCGACAAGACCAGCTGGGCTGGAGAGTTATTTTTGGAAAAATATTGAGTCTTAAAAATAAATTTTTGAATGTTTGAATTTTCAAAATTTAAATCTTGAATCACTGCGTTTAAATTTAAATTTTCTAAAACCCCAGAAGATAAATCTCCCGATAATTTAAAATCCCCCTGGGAAATTTTTAAATTTAAAGGGCCAAATAGCAGGAATAAATTTTCAAGATTCTGGCCTTCTAGACTCGCATTAAAATTAAAATCCGAATGAATTAATAAGCGATAGTAAGGATTAAAAACCTGGAGCCAACTGATTTTTACCCCAGCTTTATGCTTAGTCCAGACAAGATTAAAACTAAAAGAAGCCGGAGAATTAAACTGGCAATGTAAAACATGCCCATAGACCTGATGATTTTTCGAAAGTGCGGTCCAAGTTAAATTTAAGTTTGAATAAGTGACTTTAGGAAAATATAAATTGGCCTGGGTCAGCGACATATTTTTTTGCAAAGACACCCAGTAAATAAAATCTTTTAAACGCCAGGTCTTATCAGTACTGCTATTGGCCCACCGAGCTTCTTGCTCTGATTCATCTAAAAAATCTGAAGACAGCACAGGAATAAAATGCACGTCCAGCCCAGAAAGATTCAGCTGATTAGTGACCAGAGAGAAATGCCATAAAGATCTTACAAGATTGATTTGAAGAGTGGCCTGCTTAATTTTCAAAGCGTCTTGAGAATTATTTTTTGGGTTAGTTTGAGTGGGAACCAGCTGGAGATTATTAATTGTTATTACCGGACAAAACTGATACCAGCTGGTATGAATAGACCTATAAGACAGCTGGTTTTTATAAAAATTCTTAATCCCAGATTCTAAAAGTCCGGTTTGATAGCTGACTAAAATTATTATTAAAATAAAAATTAAAAATAAAAAAATAGCTATTAAAAAACCTGAAATTAATTTCAATAATTTAAAAACCACACACACGCTCTGGATCTAGCAAAATAAAAGGGGCGAGAGGCTAGCATAGGGGGGGATTAATCCAAGAGGGAGAGGGATTTTTAACAAGGAGTGTTCAGCTTAATTTTGCAACTAAATGAAACCCTAACGCATTAAATATTCTGCCTAGATTATTGAGCGTGGGATTACCCCTAGGTGAAAGCGTCCGATACAAGGCCTCCCGGTTCAAATTGGCCTTTTGCGCCACCAAAGTCATACCACCCTGAGCCTGAGCTAAATTTCTGAGTGCTAATAACAACACTTCTTTATTATTATCTTCTTGATAAGCGTCTAAAGAGGCCTGCAAATAAGCCTGAGCCTCTTTTTTGTTTTGCAATGAAATAATCAGTAAATCATTCCTTTTAGGAAGATCAGAGACATTTTTTTTAATTGTTTTAGTCATAAGACATACCTCTCTTTAAAATCGTTTAATAATTCGATCGATTTTTTAATATCCCGTTTCTGGGTTTTCTTGAGACCTCCTAGTAGTAAAAGCATCAGAGTTTCTTGTTTTAATTTTGAAAAATACACGCGGTACCCCGGCCCAAAATGTAATTTCAATTCCCAAACACCCTGATCTAAATACTCATGATCTCCCAAAATACCAAACCCTACCCGATCAAGACGCGTATTAATAAACGCCCTCGCCGCCCTGTCTTTCAGTTTATTAAGCCAAATCTGATAAGGCATTTTCCCTTTCTCTGTTTCATAAACCAGCAGTTCCATCCATAAAATCCATTGAAGTTAAAACGTAGCATATATGCTACATATTTGAAATTCAAAATCAACTTATGTTTTTAAAAATATTCTCACTCCACCCCCACCACCCCACAAACCAAAACCCCTTGGGATAATTGCACCCTGATCTTCTGATCAATCAGCTCAGGAAGGGCTTGATTCAAGACATGCCGATTCTCATCCTGCGCAATGGCATAGCCGCGTTTTAAAATAGTCAGTGGGCTTAAGTGATCCAAAGAAGTTAATAAATTTTGAAATTGATTTTTTTTAAACATTAAATTTTTATTTAACCCTGCTTCGAGATTTTTATTTAAATTTTTAAGCTTTTCTTGCTGGGCTAATAAAATATTTTTGGGATCCTGATTTTTTAATTTTAAATTCAGCTGGACCTGCTTATTTTTTAATAGTTTTAAATAACTCTGCATTAAAAAATCTAAGCGCTGCGTTAAATAATGATTTTGAGATTTAAAAAAATGAATCTGATTCAGCGGCCCCTGACAGCGCTGGTTAAGCTGCGCCAATTCTTGTTTTAATAAATTCATTTTTGAGTTTAATAATTGGCTAATTTGGGCAACTTTTAATCTCATATTTTTTATAAAATATTCCCCATCCGGACTTAATAACTCAGCAGCCGCTGAAGGCGTTGCAGCTCTTAAATCAGCCACATAATCGCTGATTGAAAAATCAATCTCATGACCAACCGCTGAAACAATGGGCAAGTTCGAATTAAAAATCGCCATCGCTAAATTTTCGTCGTTAAAAGCCCAGAGATCTTCTAGCGACCCGCCACCTCTGGTTAATAACAAGCACTCACAAAGCTGATCTTGATTGGCCTGAGTAATAGCTTTAATCAATTGCCCTGGGGCTTGCTCCCCCTGAACCTGAGCGTCATAAACCAAAATATTCATTAAGGGCCAGCGGCGTTTTAAAACAGACAGAACATCTTGCAGCGCCGCGCCTGTTCCAGAGGTAATAATCCCTAAAGTTTTAATATTTTTAGGAATCGGTTTTTTATTTTTTACATCAAAATAGCCTTGGGCTTCTAGCTTTTTCTTTAATAACTCAAATTGCTTTTTTAAAGCCCCTTCACCCTGCAAGACCAGCTGGTCCACAATCAACTGATACTCACCGCGTTCGGGATATAAACTCAAAGTCCCACGAATTAAAACCTGCATGCCATCAAAGGGTTTTATATTTAAAAATTTTTGCTTTTGCTTAAAAAACGCACAACGCATCTGGGCTTTATGATCTTTTAAAACAAAATAAAAATGACCCGAACTAGGGCTAGAAAAATTAGAAATCTCACCAGAGATCCAAATATTTGAGTAATTAGATTCCAGGTAATTTTTAATATTTAAATTTAAATCTGAGACCGTAAAAATAATTTCGTCTTCAGAGGGGCTTATTACATTCATCAGTCAGTTCCTAAAAAATAAGCGCGCATCTTAGTCAAAGTGGGTCTGAGATGAAATTGGAGAATTTAATAAGCATTTAATCCTTGAGATTCATAATTAATACGCGATTTGAAATTAATTTTTTAATAACAAGGAGATTACAAATGTTTGGAAGAAAATCTGGAAGAGGTATTGACTACGGAAGAAGTAATAAAGATGTGCGAAGAGCGGGTGAAGGCCTACATGTACATGCAGGTTTTACCGCCGAAGGCGCAAAAGCTGTAAGAGAAACTACAAAAGCTGTAAGAGACACTAGAAGTCATTTGCACTTTATAAGAGAGGGGAATCTAGCGCTTATCAGAGACGTCCCTTTTGATGGTATGACCTATGCTGCTTTCATGGAAAATTCGAGTCTCAACGTATTTCGTATAATTCCTTTCAGCAGTTCAACGGTTGTGATCGTTCCAAGGGAAGGGTGCTCTGTGTCATTTTATGACTCAATGGACAATTTGTGGAAGGGAGTTACTGCATTGACTCTTGGAGCTGCTACCTCAGATTCCGACAAACCAAAACCATTTTTGACTATTGAACCCTCCAGTTAATCAACAACAAAAACCAATCAAAAAGCGCCCCCTGGCGCTTTTTTTATGGGTACTTTTTTTATAGGGGCAAGTTCCGCATAATCCGCCGCTTTAAAATTGGTCATTATTAAAAGTTATTGAGCCCTATGAACTCTATTACCCCTCAAGAAATCAACGCCCTCCTGCCTCAAACCCAATGCACGCTCTGTGGGTATCAAGGCTGCTTGCCCTATGCCGAGGCGATTGCTCAAGGCGCCCCGCATAATCAATGTCCTCCAGGTGGCGCGAGAGTTATAGAAAAGCTCTCTAAATTACTAGGTCGAAAAGTTTTAGATTTAAATCCAAATAATGGGATAGCCCAAGATCCAGAAACTAACCCGACCCTCGCCGCTTATATTCGAGAAGAAGACTGCATCGGCTGTACCAAATGCATTCAGGCCTGTCCCGTCGATGCAATTATCGGCTCTGGAAAACTCATGCACACGGTGCTTCCAGATTTATGCACCGGCTGTGGCTTATGCGTGGCGCCCTGCCCGGTTGATTGCATTGATATGGTCGAAGCTGAGACCCAATTACCGCTTTTGTCAGACCAGGACTTTTATCAAAAAGCCCAAGCGGCCAAACAAAGATTAAACAGCCGAGAAATCAGATTGAAAAAACGCGAAGATCAGAAAAAACGAAAACATGCTTTATATAAAGCCCAAGAGGTTAACCCCCAAGAGAGCTTGGAATCGAAACAAAACTTTATTCAAGAGGCTTTAAAACGAGCGGCTGAATTAAAAAATAAACCCCCTCTCTGACCCTGCAGGTCTGTCTCTCCCGCGAGGGGAGAGACGAAATCAAAAATGGCAAAAAGACTATGACTCCAGACAATATCTCCCAAATTTTTAAGATTTTTAAAAAATCTAATCCCACGCCCCAAACCGAATTAATTTATAAAAATAATTTCGAATTATTAGTTTCTGTGATGCTCTCAGCTCAGGCGACGGACAAGGGCGTGAATAAAGCCACTGAAAAATTATTTGCAGTCGCTAATACACCCCAGCAAATTTTAAATTTGGGGGAAATTAAATTATTAGAATTTTTAAAAAGCTTAAATTATTACAAGACCAAAACTAAAAATTTAATCAAAACGTCTGAGATTTTAATCTCCCAATATCAGGGCCAAATTCCCAGTACGCGCGAGGGTTTAGAGTCCTTGCCAGGGGTTGGCAGAAAGACGGCCAATGTAATTTTAAATATTGCCTTTGGTGAGCAGACTATTGCGGTTGATACGCATATTTTTCGCGTGGCTAATCGATTAAATCTTGCCCCTGGAAAAGATGTTCTAGAAGTCGAAAAAAACTTATTAAAAAATATTCCCAAAGAATTTTTAGATCATGCACATCACTGGCTGGTCTTGCATGGAAGATATATTTGCAAAGCGGCTAAGCCCCTGTGTGGAGTTTGCGAGCTTCGACAATATTGTGAGTTTGAAAATAAGAATTTAGGGGAAAAATAACATGTTCACGCACCAACGCGAATCGCTCAGAAATTTTTACTTAGAAACCCTGGAGAAAGTTAAAAATAAAAATATTTTAAGCCCTTTAGAGTCCCAAGTGGCCGAAATTTTATTAGCCCATCCTGAGTACTTAAAAGATCTGGAAGATATAAAAATTCTAGAAAAAGATTTTTCAGTGGAATTAGGTGAAATCAATCCGTTTTTACATCTGGGATTGCATATGGGCTTGCAAGAACAAGTGTTAACTAATCGCCCCGCTGGGATTAAAGAGATTTATCAAAATTTATTAATTAAATATTCCCATCAAGACCCGCATGAGATTCAGCATTTAATGATGGATCAGCTGGCTGAAATTTTATGGCTGTCTCAAAAATATCAAACCAATCCGGATGAGCAGAAATACCTGGAAAAGTTGCGGTGGTTGTAGGTGTTCAGAGCCATTTTGACCGATGCTCTTGAGATGCTACAAAAATGATGCAATACTACAAAAGATTTTTAAACAAACTTTTGTAGGTGGATATTTTGGGTATAGCAATACGAATTGATGACGGTATTTATAACGATGCAAGAAAAATTGCAGCAGCAGAATGTCGCTCTATTCCAGGTCAAATTGAATTTTGGGCAAGAATTGGTAAATGCGCTTTAGCAAACCCCGAGCTTCCTACTGAATTTATCTTGGAACTTTTAATTTCTAAAAATTCAGATCGCTCACTGGCGGAGCCTTTTACTTTTGATGATCAACATGATGAAACCAAGTGATATTTCTGTTTGGCAAATGCCAAGCTTCAAAAAAGTTTATAAAAAAATGCACGCTCAAGAGAGGGCAGAAGTAGATAAAGCTATTAAGGCCATTATTCAAAACCCCAAAATCGGCGAGGGTAAAAAAGGGGATTTAGCGGATGTGTTTGTTTATAAATTCAAAATACATCTTCAAGAAATGCTTTTAGCTTATGAGTGGAATGAACGGGAAAGAATTCTTTTAGCCTTAGGCGTCCACGAAAATTTTTATCGTGATTTAAAGATTCACTAATTTCTAAATCTGTAAAAAATACCTGGAGTGGAGGGGCGAATCTTGTATTCGTCCCGTCTTGCCGCTTGGTAAAAAATAAAAAGGGCGAAACCAAGTTCGCCCCTAAATATATTTAGTGAAAAACCTAAGCCGGTTGTTGAACCGTCAAAGTTACTGTGCCGGTGTAGCTACCAGAAACAGGTAAAGTCGCCATGGGTAAACGTTGAACTTGCAGAGCACCTGCATGTTGCACACAAGCCGCTTGGCTCGCATCGCTATAAGGCAAGCTGATGGTTCTTGTTGCGCCTGCGCCTTTAGGGGTAAGTTCCACTTCAGGCTGTGGGGTATTACTGCAACCTTGATAGTAAATATCAAAAGGAATCTCGTCCGTACCCGCTGCATTTTTCAAATAGGGATATCCGGTTGTCGCATTATAATTACTGGAAACAACCGTAATATTGATGGCCTGATTCGCATTGGTCCAAATGCTAAAATTTTCATTATTCGAATTATCTTGAGTTGCATAGTTCGCATTGGTCACAGTGAAGTTCGCTGCATAATTCGGAACATTGACCGCAAAAGGCACACTGGCTGTCATGCTAATTGTTCCATCTACGGCATTCGCATTCATGGCTCCCATGACTGAAATAACCGCCAATCCTGTGATTAAAGAAAGTTTTTTAAATTGAGAATGTTTCATAACGGGCTCCTTTGCCTAAATAAAAATATAAAATTAAAACTCTAAAAAAATCTGTAATTTCTTCCGTGAAAACCGCGCGAGATTAACATATAAATTTCGCTGAATTCAAAAAGAATTACACAGCATTACACGGCCAAAGCGATCTCCCCAGCTGGTTGATTTAACCCCCCTTCTTGCCCACGATGAGCAAACACTGAGATCGCTTTCTCTGCCACCTTTCCACCAACGCCACTGCCCATGGCATAAGCGGCGACTTTAAATATTTCTCCCATGGCAGCACCAGACATCGCCTGGAGATAAACAGGAATCGCCAGCGCACTGAGACCCAGCCCTAAGGATTTATATAAAAGCGAGCTTTGAGCTGGATCTTGCATTTGAATTTTATTTTGAGCGGTTTGAATTAAAAATTGCAGAGCAATTAAACCCAATCCAAAGCCAAAGCCGCTTAATAAAATGGTAGGGAGATGATTCAAAGTCCCTTCTAAAACCGTCGCCAAGGTTTTCTCATACTGGGCGGCTTTATCAGCGCCTAGATGATTTAAATAGCCCGTTGGTAAGCAATGCGTAATAAAAGCTGAGATTACTATCGCGCTCACGCTATTAGAAACAGCAGCAGAAACTGCTTTTAGGCTAAATCCATGCTGAACCAATCCATGACGCAAGCTATTAGCTAAGACGCCTGATTTATCCGCAGCAAATTTCAAAAACTTTGATTCTGGCGATAATTTTTTAACCAGCTGATTAGATAATTGGGAGACAGCGGTGCTAATAGCAGCATCTGCGAAGCCTTTAGTGAACTCTGCCGCATGCGCTGAGCTTGCAAAGTTTTGATACAAGCCCCCTTTCTGTTCCGAAAGAGGAGAGACGAGCGCAGAAGGCTTCGCAGAAGGGCTGGAAAGTTCTTTACCAGAGAGCGCTGGAGAAACACCAGCAGCCTCTTCTAATCTTCTGGAGACCGTTGTTTTAAAACTTAGAGTAATACTGGCACTACCAACAACAGTCCCCGTTCCATCTTGCTTGACCTCAACTGGAATCACACACGATCTTGTAAACGGAGAACTAGCCGTACTTGTTGTCCTTAATGACTGAGTGCGCCAATCACTCCACTGCGCTAAAGGCACATCGGTGAGAGTTCCTGTTAGCACAGAACAGCTATAAGGGTTTGCATGTAAGGTCAGGCCCGCTGGATTCTGAACCAAAAGCCCCCCCACGGTGAAATTGGCCGTACCTAAATAAGCTTCAGCGGTATTAATAGGCCGTGTTAAAACCATAGAGCTCACAGAAATCACAATGGGCAAGCTCGTAGGTGAAGGCGTTGGCGAAGGAGTTGAACTTGGACTTGCTGATGCACTGAGCGAAAGAACCGCCGGTGAACCCGTTGCTGAAGCACTAGCACTCGCAGAAGGACTGCTTGAATAACTCGCTGAATCGCTTGGAGTTACCGAGCTGGAAACACTGGCTGAATAGCTCGGAGTAACCGAACTGGAAACCGAGCTGGAAACAGAGCTGGAATCACTGGCTGAATAGCTTGGCGTAACTGAGCTGGAGACAGATCCAGAATTGCTCACTGAACTAGCTGGAGTTGCTGAACTAGAGCTGGAGACACTGGCTGAATAACTTGGCGTAACTGAGCTGGAGACACTGGCTGAATCACTGGCTGAATAGCTTGGAGTAACTGAGCTGGAGATAGATCCAGAATTACTCACTGAACTAGAGCTGGAGACAGAGCTGGAAACACTCGCTGAATCACTGGCTGAGTAGCTTGGCGTAACCGAGCTGGAAACAGAGCTGGAGACACTAGCTGAATAACTTGGCGTAACTGAGCTGGAAACACTGCCTGAATAGCTAGGACTCACTGAAGAACTACTTGAATAAGTTCCACTGCTTGAATAGCTCGGAGTAACCGAGCTGGAGACAGATCCAGAATTGCTCACTGAACTAGAGCTGGAGACAGAGCTGGAAACACTCGCTGAATCACTGGCTGAATAGCTTGGTGTGACTGAAGGACTTGCACCAGGAGAAATCGCTGCTGTGCTGGTTGGAGAGCTACTTGCTGAATAGCTTGGAGTAACCGAGCTGGAGACAGAGCTGGAGACAGAGCTGGAGACAGAGCTGGAGACAGAGCTGGAAACACTGACCGCTACTGTACTTGTAGGCGTATTAGTTGCGCTGGAACTATTCGACGCCAAGGTTCCATTAGGAGGAAGCACAGCAGCGCCTTTAGGGCAATTTGGATCTGTCGGGAAATAACACTTTGAGCTTAAAACAGACAAGGTAATCAAAGCTGCTAAGGCAAATATCCCCAAGATCGCTCCTGTATACGGACGATACTGAGGCTCAATGAAAGGTGCTGTGAGACAATAACAGCAAGAATAAAATCGGCTGTTGTAACCCGCTTCTGGTGCTTGATTAACATCAACACCAACAGCAACACCAACAGCTTCAGCGACGGCGTTACGGCGTGAAAATTGGGGATTTGCATCTGGAAGAGGAGAAAGTTGCAAAGTTCTGGATCTGGAGCCGCGGCGACCTACGGGTTTCGTATGAAGCCCTCGCCCACGACTGCTTCCACCAGGCGAGCCAACACGAGTAGAACCAGGCCCAACGCCTTCTCCCGCTGCGGCTGGAGCAGTTGGAACGGCAGAAGCTCCGAAAGATCTCCCTGAAGTCTGCTTTTTTTTCTCACCTTTACTCTCAGGGTCAGGACGAACATACATGCCTCTAGTCATAGGACGACGACCAGCTTCAGGATCAGAAGTAGGATGAGGAGAGCCTGGAGACTGCCAAGCTCCTATGGTCGAACCAGCACCCGCTCCAGCAATGGGAACGCTTGTCCCAGTGCTTGGTGGTTGAACATCCGAAGTCGTTCCTGTGCCCTGGACCGGAGAAGAAGAACGACCACTAAAAATACCAGAGAGTGTTCTGGAAACTCTTTTAGCTAAAGAAGGCGTACCGTTTCCATCAACAGCAGGTAAAGAAGATGTACCGTCTCCAGCGACAGAAGCCATCACTGCAGGAACATCAGAACCATCTTGAGCTGGCGCGGCTTGGGGGTTTCCACCAACCCTTCCAGCTCGAGAACCTGCTGATGGAGCTGCCACCCCAGAAGATGAGACAGGCACCGGAACATTTCCGTATGTACGATAAGCAGAAGTAGTATCAGTAACAGGCCATCCTTTTCCTCTGGGGCCTTTGTTAAAGCCAGCTAATAAATCTGCGGATGCGGATGCTGATGCCGGAGGAGGAGGTGGTGAAACAGTGCCAGGCGAAGGCGCAGCAAAACCAGCCCCCAATCTACGTTCAGCTTCTCCTAATTTTTTACGCTGCAAGGGATTAAGCCCATCAGAAAAAGAATCTGCTTCTGGAGCTGGAGCGGCGACGCCTGCGCCTCGTGGCGGCGGGCTTGTTGGGGGAACAGGGGCTTTTCTTCCTGTTGGAATTGAAAATCGAGTCTCCTTACTTAGAGGTTTATCTCCAGCTCTAGGTTTATCTCCAGCTCTAGGTTTATCTCCAGCTCTAGGTTTATCTCCACTCATCTAAGCACTCCTTATTTTTATCTTTAATTTTTGAATTTCTCTCCAAGAATTTCTGACCTCGTCTCTCCCCTGGCGGGAGAGACAGACCAAGAGGCCTTTGGCCGATTGGGCAGAGAGGGGGATTTTTATCAATCCAACCCCCTCTCTGTCCTTTGGCTTCGCCTTCAGGCCTGTCTCTCCCGCCAGGGGAGAGACGAAATCCATGGAGCAATAAAAGCGCGGGACTTTAACAATCGATTTGCTGGCATTCAAGAAATAAAAAAATAAATAAAAATATAAAAATATTTAAATAATAAACCCACTTTTTTGACACCCTTTATGGCTTATAAAAATAATAAATTTTGACTTGGTTACAGAGGCTGGTTTCAGTACAATGCCGCGATTTTTTCTTAGGCAGATGTAAGCGGAAATATGCGTTCATTTTTTCAATCGATCACAGCCATTGCGACTCGGCTGTCGTCTCCCCCCTTGCGGGAGAGACAGACCAAGAGGCCCTTGGCTGATTGGGCAGAGAGGGGGATTTTTATCAGATCCAGCCCCCTCTCTGTCCTTTGGCTTCGCCTTCAGGCCTGTCTCTCCCGCAGGGGGAGAGACGATGGAACAAATCGAAAAATTAACACTCACTTTTTATGTATATCTTTATTTCTTACTTTTATATCTGCCCAAGCAGCCACCAGCCCCACAGCACCCCAGCCCCAATATTTCATCCCCACACACCAAGCCCCTGCTGGCTTTTCCAACATTAATCCAGACGACCCACAGACGACTTTAATCTCTGTGTATTACGGGAATAATTTATTAATAAACACCTTGGCGAGTTTTAATTCTCAAAATATTACTTTCAAAAACCCTCAAGAAATTTTAAATAATCTGTCCAACTTAAATTTAAATTTAGATTCAAAAAATTTAGATTTATTAAAATTAAATTTAACTCAAACTCAGCCCAATCATCAGAATTTATTATGCACTGATGGCACTGGAAATTTTTGCCAAGCTTTAAACCCTAAAATAATTGGTGTGATTTTTGATCCGAATACTTACAAAGCCTATTTATTTATTAACCCTAATTTTATTCAAATTAAGCCCAATCAAAATAATTTACCGAACTCGACGGCGGGGTTTTCGACTTTATTAAATAACAGCTTGTTGATCTCTCATGATCAGTTAAATACTTACGCTTTAAATACCGAAGGTTTTGTCGCCCAGGGTGACGGCTATTTTTCCAGCAAAATTTATTACACCCATCAAGATTCCAATGGGTCTAATGGATCTAATAACAACCCAGACAGCCTAGATATCACAGAAGCCGCTGAGCATTATTATCATCGTGAGAATTTATACAGCGCCGGTCTTTTACCCAGCAGTGGCAGCGGTTTATTTAATCAATCGGTTTCGATGATTGGCGCGCAATTTCAAAATCATTATGAGCCGGCGGGTTTGAGCTTTGCAGGCCAAGGCTCTCCCGTGGTGATTTACTTATCCATGCCCTCTCAGGTCCAGGTCTATAAAGACAATAATTTAATTTATGTGAGTAATTTGCCCGCTGGAAAGCAATCTCTCGATACCTCTAGTTTTCCCCTGGGCTCTTACGACCTGGATATTAAAATCACTAATACGCTCCAGCAGGTCCAAGAGCAGCATCAGATTTTTATTAAGCGCGCTAACAGCACAGATTTAAATTTAACTAAATATTCTATCTCTCTAGGCGCCATTGAAAAAAACGACCCCTCGATTCAGCAAAATAATAGTAATACCGGCAATACCCAACTCCCCCAAATCTCAGACCAGGGCTTAATTGGCCTAGATAGAGTCCAAATGCTGAATGATTTTTTAGAATGGGATGAGCATCTTTTATCTAATTTTTCACGCAGTTTCTTAGACTCTGAGCTGACTTATTTTGGGAACCATTATCAGATTAATCCCGCCGCTTTAATTTCTACTAATGGCCAATATGGCTTTGGAGCGTCTGCTAACTATCAATATCAAAATCTGTACTTTGCTTTAAATAGCGCTCGGCTTTATGGCACGGCGCATGAATTTAATACTCAGCAAGAAAATAATAATTTAATTATTGACCCCAATACCGGCTTGCCCATTGAAAACTCTCAAAATAGCAATGCCAGCCAAAGCTTTATGCCCTTGTCTAGCACTGAATATTATCTATCCGCCAATACCAATTTAACTTGGCACGATGATCAATATTCTGTACTCACGCTCTGGCAAAAAGATGTCTTTGGAGATTATTCCCAGTCTTCCAGTTTTTCTTATACCCACCCCATTATGAAATCACCGAGTATTTCTAGTAATTTAATTTTTAATCTCAGTCATTCGACTTATGACTCTTTGATTAGCATTGGAATTCAATTTGATTTCTTAACCCAATATTTCAACGGCGATGCCATCATGGGTTATCAGGATCAGAAAAATAATAATATTAATACTAATAATAACGAAGGCATGATGGCTTCAGCGTCTGTGAATCATCAGGTTCAATTTGACAGCACCCACTTATTAAACTGGTCTTTTAATACTCAGGAAAATCCAGGCTCTTCCAGTAGCGCAGCAGATCTCGACTACACCAGCAATCCCTTTAGAGCTCGCGCGGATTATTTACATTCGAATTTAAATTCAACGTCCTCTCAAGCGGCTTACCAATATGATCTTTATTCTTTAGAGCTGGATTCCAGCTTGGCTTATTCGTCTGGAAAACTAGGCATTGGTTATCCCAATAGTAAAAATTCTGGGGTTTTAATCGACATTCATTCGCCAGAATCGGGCTCTACTGAAATTCTTTCAGATAATCAGCCTATTGCTATTGTCAGCAATAATTTCCCCACGCCAATTTTTCTAGATCCCTATAAAACTTATAATTTAAGCATTAATCCCCTGGGTTCTAATATGCAATATGGCTTTGATACGAGCCCTAAAACAGTCACTTTATATACCGGTAATTTACAAGATTTAGAGTGGACCCTGGAAAAACATAGAATCTTATTTGTGCAGATTATTAATCCAAAACATCAGCCCCTGGGCCAATTATTACTAGATATTAAAAACAAATATGACACAACGGATGACCAGGGTTATTTACAAACAGAGATTCCAGAAAGTTTAAAAACTCTCAAATTTATTAGTGAATCTGGAGAGCGCTGTGAGATTAACTTACCTAAAGATTTACCCTTGGATCATGGCCTGACGGTTTTAGATCAGGCTTTAATATGTAATTTGAAATGACTGAATTAAAAACCACCCCCGAAGGCTTCTTAATAAATTATTTAAATTGGACAGAAGATTGGGCTCAAAACCTCGCTCAAAAAACTAATTTAAATTTAACCCCAGACCACTGGGAAATTTTAAACTTCGTCCGGGCGTATTATCTCGAAAAAAACACGTCTCCAGGTCTTCGAGAATTAATAAAAGCTTTAAAACCAAAGCTAGGCCAAGAAAAAGCCAACTCACTCTATTTATTTAAATTATTTCCAGACGGCGCGGCTAAGCAGATCAGCCAATTAGCAGGCTTACCTAAACCGGCTAAATGCATCTGAAATCATCCATCTGTTTAATACCTGTTTAATAATTAAAAACAAAAATGCCCACTCTATTTTCAGAGGGTCTCTAAGCGGCTTAGATAAAAAGAAGGGAATCAAAATGTCAGGCATGGAAAGAATAAAAAATAATAGAGCATTTTCTTACAGCGCAAAAAATAAGGCTTATTGGCGCAAGGAAATAAGCAAAGAAGGTAAAACGCTTCTTATATTTCAAAATCCAGACTGGGTTACTGATCCTAAAAAAACTGACAACACCATAAAATCTGAAGCAAATATAGCGACCCAACACTTGCGCCATTACATAAACAAGAAGAATTCTTGCCCTCAAGTAGAAATTACTTCACAACAGCATCAAATAATTTTCTGCATTCCCCTTATCACCGAGGAACAGTATGTCGCTTTTCTTGATTTAGTGAGCCAGAAAGATCAAATGAGTGCTCGCAATATAACTGAGGTTCTTAAAACAATTACACCGCCTATTGCCGCAACCTCTTCTGATGCAGGTGGAGGTGGATCTGCTGGCCCAAGTGATGATTCTAGAGACACTAAAAAAAGAATCGGGGAGCCCAAATTACCAAAACAATTCAAAAGACAATCATCAGTATTTTGGGGTTCATCTGTGACGGGCACTGGAGAAAAGGCTACAGCTCCTTTTGGCGATTCTCCTGGTCTAGGAGCTATGACAACACCTCCTGCCACTCCCACAAAAGAAGATGAAGAAGTAAACGAAATCGAGAGATCTTGTATCATCTGGCTTGCAGAAAGAGAGGTCCGCTTAGGCGCTTTAAGTTTACTTAAGCTCAAGCACGATCAGCGTCCACTCTCTTTTTAAACTGATGAAGAAGCGCTCAGTTGGCGCCTTATCCCAGCAATTTCCGTTTGGCTGCCGCGATCTAAATTTTTTCCATTTGTGAATAAGACTGGCCTCGCGGTAAAAAAGAGGGGGGCTCATAAAAAAACAAAATTAATACCCCTTTAATTAACTTATATAAAAATTCCGTTTATCACTTTTAATTCAAAATTAAAAAAGGAACGGATATGGCTAAGACTAGCCCCTCTCAACGTAGACAAAAAAAGCTAGAAAAAACGCTGGAAAAAACCACTAAACAACTGGGACAACTTGCCCCAAAAACCACGAAATCTAGCGCTCCTGTCACAGATCCTGTTGACACACGTTCAGCTCAAGAAATTTATGAGAGCCTTCAAACATTAGGTTCACCTCAATTAAAAGAAGAACGTGCAAAACAAACAGCATTTCAAGAAGAGAAAGATAAAGCGGAGATTGAAGTAGCTTTTCAAATAGCTGAAGCAGAAAGACTAGCGATCCAAGCCCAAAAAGATCAAGCCAAAATAAAAACACCAGAACAAAGAGCCCAAGCGCTTGTCTTACACGGCCCAAGAAATCTTCATTCCAGGCTTTATGATTTAGAAAAATTTCAAACAGATCTGTTATTAGCAGATTCCTCTGCAAGTTCTAATCCAGAATTTACCGATGCACTTGCGGCCTATTACTTAACTGAAGATCTCAATCTCAGCGAAAAAGAAAAAGAAAAAGCAGAAGCATTAGCAAATCTAAAAGAAGATTTCCCTTATGTCGTCGACCAACAATGGAAAGCCGTAAAAGAAAAAATAACTGAGTACATCAGCAAAGAAGATCGAGCAGCGGTTTTTAAAGCGCTCCCTTATGAGACTAAAAAAGAGATGATCGCCCTGCTTCCAGATGAAACAAAAAATAACCCCCACATTCGTGCACTGAATTTTCATGCGGAGCTCTTAAGACTTTTAATGTCAACAAAAGGCAAGGTAAGCGGCCTATTAGGTGGCACGAGCGTTGATGGCGCGAATGGGCGCTTTCCAAGACATGCCGCTGCTATGTTAAAAATTATTCAAAGTGGACAACATAAAACACCAGAAGATTTAATAAATGCTTTAAAACTTCCACAAGAAGATTCTAAAACGCGTTATCGCACTAAAAGAGATCCGGCAGTAAAAGGCGCTTATGCGAATATCAGTACATTAATGACTGAATTTACTCAGGCCTCTGCTGCTATTAATCAAGCCTCTCAAGCAGCCTCAGGGGTTGTTGATACTGAATCTGCTCCAGCTACTCCAGCTACTCCAGCTACTCCAGCTACTCAAGATGCTCTAGCTGCTCCAGCTGCTCCAACTCCTAGAAAAACAACTCTTTTAAGACCCACTCCACAAAGAGTTTCAGTCGCCCATAAAGACAGCGATAGCACAACGCCAAAAAGCCCTAGCAGCTCTGATAGTGAGGGCGCCGAGATCAATGACAAAAGAGTGGAAGTAAATACAGAAAGATTAATGGCCGCTAAAAGAGCTAAAGGAGCCCCTGACGCCCACACAGCATCCGCATTTCGAAAACACACCGAGGTAAAGGACCTGCTTTCAAGGCAACTCGAACAGAAAGCTCACCGTCCCTATTAACCTAAAACTATTTAAAAAATCAAAAATTAAAATAAATAAAAAGGAAAACAAAATGTCAGGGTCAGCAGCAATAAAGCCAGAAGCAAAAGAAAGCCCCTTGGGCTTATTTAAAAGCCAACAGGGCACTTTAATGCATTGGCAGAAAGTAATTACAAACAAAGGAAAACTTGTTCTTCTTTTCCAAAGCCCAGATCTAATTACATGGCCTATTAAAAAAACATCAGCCACGAACGATCTTGCAAGAAAGATCAACAACCCCCGAGGCTCTGAGAAACCACCTTCAGAACTATCAACCACTTCACTCACCCTTCATGCCACCTTGTCGACAATAAAATGCCCCGCTGATAAAAAATATCTCGCATTTGTGATGGACCCAAAAATATTAGAAACATCTGAAGCAGAACTCATTCAAAAAATCTCAAAAATTATGTTTGGAGATGCGTCTTTTTTTACACCCGAAAATCTTGACACCATAGCGACTTGCACTGACCCCAATGTAAAATATCTGGATGAAATCATTGACTCAAATTTGACAAGGCAAGCAGGCGCACAAAAAGCGGCTCAAGCTAAAAAAGATAAAAAACTAGGGAGTCCAGCTAGCGCTGGAGGTGGTGGTTCTGGAGGTGGCGGTGGATCTTCTGCTGGCGCTGGAGGTGGTGGATCTACTCCAAGTGTCCCCATTAAAGCGCCTATGCCACAAACCCAAAAACCACCACTCGTAACAACACTGGGTGTTGCGGCTCCTGTCGCTCCTGCTGTTACTACTGCCCCATTAGGAATGCCCCCACAAGCAAAAGCTGCTCCTGCTAGTGCTAGTGCTAGTGCTAGTGCTAGTGCTGGAGGCGGCGGTGGATCTGCTGGTGCTGGCGACTCTGGAGGCGGATCATCCAGTCAATCCAAGAAAAGACAAAGGCCAGCTGAAGCAGTGGAAACAGGTGATTTAACTGGGCCCGCGAGTGGCTCTCCAGAGTTAATGTCCATGGCCCCTATTGTTGATGGGGATACAGAGGAGCCTCGACATAAATACACCGTCATTATGAATTCGGAAGGCAATATTCAGCTCGTCGTCCGTGAAACTGATACAGCCCCCGCTGCTGGCTCTCCGGGTTTAGAGGTTCCTAGCACTGGAGGCGTTGTAGCATCCAATGCCCTTGCTTTTTTTGATCCTGAAAAAGAAAAAGAAACAGACGAGTATTTAGCCTCATTAGGATTGCTTGTTTATTTGGCCAAAAACTCGTCTAAAAACCACTAAAAAACCCCTACCAACAAGCAAGGCTAAATCATAAGATTTGCAAAGTTCGCGGGGTATAAAAAAATCAAAAATTAAAATAAAAAAAAGGAACAAAAATGTCAGGATTAGGGTCAGAGCCAAAAGCAGCAGGAGCCATTAAATTTCAACAGCAAAATAAAGAATCACAGCTCTTTAATAAGGGAAATAAATACAAAGAAGCTAACTGGACAATTCAAGAAGGTGAGAGGCAAATTCTTTTATTTAAAGACCCCTCATGGAATCTAGAGATAGTACCAGGTGCTAAGAAAACAAAACCTGCTTTAGTTGCAGGCCGTTTGAGTTCAAAACTGACACAAAAAAGATATGTAGACAAAAGCTTTATACCCATTGATATAAAAATCCGGGTTGATATGTTGAATGTCATTATCTCCTGGCCTTCTGACACCCTTCTTGACTCTAAAGGAATGCAAGATTTTTCTAGAATGCTTTTTGATAATGACCCTAACTTTTTGTCGACTCTATGTTCTAAGTTAAGCAAAAAAGCCGAGGCACCAGATGAATCTGCTGGCGCTGGAGGTGGTGGATCTGGAGGCGAACCAGAAATGGAAGGCGGTGGTGGATCTGCTGGCGCTGGTGGACATGGAGGGGGATCTGGAGGCAAATCTGAACCTAAACCTTTATCAACTAGAAAAAGGGGGAGGTCTAGGTCTGGACCAGTAGTGGATGAACATTCAGCTAACCGACAAGCCCTTGGTTGGCCTCTGGATGACACCCCTGCTTCTTCTTTAGCTGGATTGCCTAGTCCTGGATTGCCTGGTCCTGGATTTCTCGCACCTATGAATTTCTTTCCATATGGATCTCCTGTATATGCAGCGCCTAGCCTTGGATTTCCCCCACCTATGAATTTCTTTCCATATGGATCTCCTGTATATGCAGCGCCTATGTATGCAGCGCCTATGTATGCACCGCCTATGTATGTACCTGTATATGGAGCTCCTGTATATGCATCTGCTGGCCTTGGATTTGAAGACGGCGCTGCATTTCAATTATTGGCAGAAGTTGCGAGTCATAGGGCTCCTGCCCCTGGATTATCTGCTGGTGCTGGAGGTGGCGGATCAACCGCGACTGCCTTTGCTCCAGTTGCTGCTCCAGCTGCTCGAGGCGAATTGGATATCACCAGCCCTGAAGAGGCTGATGAGACTGAGGCTTATTTGGCTGGCTTATAATATTTGCCACGGAATAAGGGCGGACACACAGGTCAATGGCACTTACTTAAGGATTTTATAGCGTATATAGGCTCTTCTAAGAATAAGGGTGTAGGGGCGAATCTTGTATTCGCCCGTAGGCGGCTGGCATGGATTTTTTTTTATGAACAGGGCCGACACGCTTGAAAATTCAGCAACACAAAATTATTTTTTCTGTGAAGATGGATCCAAGATTTATTACGGGCGAATACAAGATTCGCCCCTACACCTTCCTTATTATTGGACACACAGAGGCCCACCCCTACAAAGGACAAACACCCCCTAACAACACGCGACTTAGGCTCTCCAGGTATTGCTGATCCAAGGCTTCTTCTGACAAATGGAGCGCTTGGCTAAACAGCCATCGATAGTCATTTTGAAACCAGCCAATCGTCGAAATAAATACAATCACGGCGATCATTTCAGCGGGAATATTTTGACAAAGCTGCCCTGCTTCTTGGGCTGCTCTTAAACGCTCTAAAACTTGCTGCATCGCACGCTGACTATGATCTGAATTAATAGACGCAGGCATGTTGCTCAAAGTCTGCCACGCCATAATTCTGGCTAATTCTGGATGTTTCTGAATAAACTGAAATCGCATGGCAATTAAGCTTTCTAATTGGGTTTTAATATCTGGATTTATATTGTCTTGAGCTAAAAAATCTAAAGCAGCTAGGACATAATCTTCATAGATTTCATCGCGAATAAGATTCCATAAATTTTGCTTCGCGCCAAAATGATGATGAATCAAGCTCTGATTCACCTCTGCTTTTTCAGCAATATCACCCATGGATGTCCCATCAAAACCATGCTGTACAAATAAAATCTTCGCCGCCTGTTTAATTTTATTTTGTGTATTCAAAGTTCTAATCTGAACTTTTTTCTCACCTTCTTTCATTATTTTTTTCTCCCAAAAAATTCCCAAAATATGTCCAAAACATTCTACGGCCAGCCTCTCATGGCTCAAAGGGAAATCAGCTGGTAATATCGCCCGCTTTATTTTCTAGCAGTGAGATTTTTATGGATGTTTTAAGCGTTAATTATCAAAGTCCCAGCGCCCCTCAAGAATTTGCAGAATCTTTAAGAAAAACAGGCTTTGCCGTTTTAAATCATCATCCTTTACCTTGGCCCACCATTGAAAAAGTTTACTCAGAATGGCGTGAATTTTTTAAAAGCCCCGAAAGATTTAATTATCCTTTTGATAAGAAAAATCAGGACGGCTATGTGCCCGCGAGTTTGTCAGAGACAGCCAAAGGCGAAGTCTATAAAGATATAAAAGAATTTTATCATTTGTATTATCCCCATGGCCGCTATCCCACTAGCTTATCTTCCGCCACGCGGGAAATTTTCGAGGCTGGATTTAAATTAGCGGGAGAACTACTCAGCTGGATTGAACAAGCCCTGCCAATCAATATTAAACATCAACTTAAAAAACCCTTGTCCAGCATGATCTGCCGGGAAAGAACTTTACAAAGAATTTTATATTACCCGCCTATTACAGGCTCTGAAGAAGTCGGCGCTATTAGAGCCGCCGCTCATGAAGATATTAATTTAATTACTTTATTACCCGCAGCCACCGCACCTGGCTTAGAAGCTAAAGATTCAGAAGGCCACTGGCATAAAATTAATACCAACCCCGAATCTTTAGTGATTAATATTGGCGATATGCTTCAAGAAGCCACGAGCCATTATTATATTTCCACCTCGCATCGCGTGGTTAAACCCGAAGGTGAAATAGCAGGCAGAGATAGGCTTTCTTTGCCCTTATTTGTTCATGCCCATGCAGAAGATTATTTATCAGAAAAATACCCCACGGCTAAGCAATATTTAGACGAAAGATTAAAAGAACTCGGGTTATTAACTTAATGGATTTTATCAGCCATTTACTTCACTTAAATTTATATCTCCCCCAATTTTTAAATCACTATGGAATCTGGGCCTATGGGATTTTATTTTTAATAATCTTTCTGGAAACAGGTTTAGTCTTAACTCCATTTTTACCTGGAGATTCGCTCTTATTTACCCTCGGCGCGCTGTTAATTAATACTCACCGCCAAGCTGATATACAGCTTGGTATACAGCCTGGTACACCGCCTATTTATTTAATTATTTTTTTATTAATTCTGGCGGCTTTTTTAGGCGACAATTTAAATTATTATCTGGGCCGATATTGTTTAAATTTTTTTAAAATCAATCACAAAATCAATCCAAAATATTTACAAAAAACCCATGATTTTTACACCCGCCATGGGGCTATGACTTTAATCTTTGCCAGGTTTATTCCCATTATCAGAACCTTTGCGCCCTTCGCCGCTGGAATAGGCAAAATGCACTATTTAAAATTTGTTTTAATAAGTTTCTTAGCGGCAGTTTTATGGATTAATTTATTATTTTTCCTGGGGTATTTTTTTGGAGATATCCCCTGGGTTAAAAATAATTTTACGCTGAGTATTTTAATTATTATTTTTTTCTCGCTACTTCCTTCTTTCTTACCCTTATTTAAAAAAATAAAAAAATAAAAATAAAAAAAACAGGACCTTCATGACCCACTTAAATTATTTAAAGCCCTTAAAACCTCTGCGCTTTGGTCTGCGATTTAAAACTTTATTATTAATCACGCTTCCGACGCTCATCGTCGGCTGTTTACTAGGCGCGTATTTAATAGCCCTGCGAATTAATGATCTCCAGGAGCACATGCAGAAATTTGGTTTATTAAAAAAAACCATGGAGTCGGAGATTCACCAGACTTATGGCGTGGTTTTTTTTATTATTCTCATAGGCTTATTTATCAGTATTTTTCTGGGAACCCGTTTTGCGCAATCGATTATTTTCCCCTTGCTTTCCACCATCCAAACCGTCAAAAAATTACAATATGGCGAGCTTGATGCCCGAGTGAATATTCAGGCTGATGATGAGTTAAGATTTTTAAAATCAGGGATTAATTCCATGGCGCATTCTCTGGAATATGCCCATCAAGAATTAGAGCGAAAAATCAAAGAAGCGACGGAAGAATTATTAGAAAAAAATATTTTATTAGAGCAGGCAAATATCCAAGCCCAATCTGCCACACGCTTAAAATCAGAATTCGTCGCCAATATGAGCCATGAAATCAGAACCCCCATGAATGCCATCTTGGGTTATGCCGAATTATTATTACAAACCCCCCTCTCACCCACCCAAAAAGACTATTGCCAAACGCTGGAGCAATCAGGAAAAAATTTATTACAAATTATTAATGACATCTTGGATTTTTCTAAAATTGAAGCCGGAAAATTAAATTTAAATCCAGAAAATATTAATCTTAAAAATACTTGCGAATCTCTTATTCATTTATTTCAGCCCTTGGCTAATAAAAAATTTTTAGATTTTAAATTTAATTATTTAATCTCTCCCCCCCTGGAAAATATTCTTTTAGATCCTTTAAGACTCCAGCAAGTGATTAATAATTTACTCAGCAATGCGATTAAATTTACGCCGGCTCACGGCTCTATTATTTTTCAAGTGTCTCTTGAGTCTCAAAATAATTCTCAAAATAACATCTTATTCGAAGTCATAGATACCGGACCGGGTTTATCTCAAACTCAACAAGAGAAATTATTTCAAGCCTTCTCTCAAGCAGATACGTCAACAACCCGCAATTTTGGGGGGACGGGTTTGGGTCTGGTTATTTCTAAAAAATTAGTCCAAGCGATGGGTGGAGAAATTGGCTTGAAATCTCAAGAAGGCCAGGGGTCTAATTTTTATTTTACCCTGCCTTTAATCCATTCAAATATTGTTGAAGGTGTAGGGGCGAATCTTGTATTCGCCCGGGATAAAGAGGGGGAAAATAAAAACCAAAACCAATCCCCCCTGACTATTTTAATCACCGACGACAATGAAATTAATATCAAATTATTAAAAACCCTTTTAGAAACCTTAGGCCATCAGGTCACTCAAGCTTTAAGCGGCTTTGAAGCGCTGGAGATCCTTACTAAATCCTCAAGCTTCGACTTAATTTTCATGGATATTCAAATGCCCCAAATGAACGGCATTGAGACTTTCAAAAAAATAAAAATTCTCTATCAAGAAAAAAATTTACCCACCCCGCCAGTGCTAGCTCTTACTGCAGATGTCATTACGGGGAAAGATACAGAGCTACTTAAACTCGGCTTTGCAGAAGCGCATACCAAGCCTATTTCTCTAGAACAAATTAAAAATATCTTGTCTTCATATAGGGCGAATACAAGATTCGCCCCTACACCATCTTCTGATCAAGCAAAATTTATCAATTTTGACCAGGCTTTAAAACAAACAGGCAATAACTTACCCCTCGTCTTGGACTTATTAAATTTATTGATAAAAAACTTACCCCAAGAGCTAGATCAAATTAATCAAAGCTATAACACTCAAAATCTCCCAGACCTTCTCGCTCAATTACACAAACTCAAAGGCGGCGCAGTCTTCTGCCATGCAGACTTACTAGCCCAAGAAATTAAAATACTGGAGCAGGAAATTAAAAATAAAAAAAATATAGAAAACTTATTTTCAAATTTTAAAAACACCGCAGAGCTGACTTATCAAGCGGTTCTTGAAGTAATAAAAAACAATTTAAAAAATTAATTAACTAGGAAAACCATTCATGGACATGAACTCTCTCGACGCCCTTTCGCCTTTAGATGGCCGCTATAACAGTCAAGTTAAAAATATCGCAAAATTATTTTCAGAATTTTCTTTGATTAAACACCGGGTTTATATCGAATGCGCGTGGCTGAGTTTTTTAATCAAAACGGGCTTAGTTCCAGAGAATTTTGAAAATAAAGAAAATAAAGAAAATAAATTAAATCAAAAATCAGAGCTGGAGTTTCTAGAAAATTTATCTCTGCACTTCTCTATGAACGACGCGCAGATTATTAAAAATTTTGAAAACACAACCGCTCATGATTTAAAAGCCGTTGAGTATTTTATTAAACAAAAACTACAAGAAGCGGGTTTTTCTCACTATCTGGAATTAGTCCATTTTGGCTGTACTTCTGAAGATATAAATAATTTGTCTTACTCACTCATGCTTCAAGAAGGCACCCAGTATTTATTAGGCGCTTTACGCACGCTCCAGCAAAAACTAAGTACTTTGAGCTTTCAGCAGGCCAAACAACCCATGCTCTCCAGGACCCATGGTCAAGCGGCAACGCCGACTACTTTGGGCAAAGAAATTGGAAACTACAGCGCAAGACTTTCTCGCCAAATTAGACAATTAGAACAGCAAGAATTTTTAGGAAAATTCGGCGGCGCGGTTGGGAATTTTAACGCCCATATGATTGCCTACCCAGAGCTAAACTGGCCCAACTTGGCCGAAAGTTTTGTTTCTTCTCTGGGCTTAACTTACAACCCCATGACCACTCAAATCGAACCGCATGATTTCATCGCAGAAATTGCCCATCAACTCATTCGAATTAACAATATTTTGATCGATTTTAATAAAAACATCTGGGGCTATATCTCTCTGGGTTATTTTTCTCAAAAAACTCAAGAAGGCGAAATTGGCTCTTCTACGATGCCCCATAAAATTAATCCGATTCATTTTGAAAACAGTGAGGGCAATCTGGGGATTTCTAATAGCTTACTCACTCACTTCGCTGAAAAATTACCCCTTTCCAGGTTCCAAAGAGACTTGTCAGATTCAACGGTCTTAAGAAACCTAGGAGTGGCTCTGGGTCATGCCGATTTAGCTTATCAAGCCATCGAAAAAGGCTTAAGCAAACTCCAGGTCAACCCAGCAAGATTATTAGAAGACTTAGAGAGCAATCCTTCTGTTCTAACAGAAGCAATTCAGACGGTTATGAGACGTTATGGGCAAGAAGGCGCCTATGAAATTTTAAAAGATTTTTCGCGTGGTAAAGAAATCAAACTTTCAGATTTACATAGCTTGATTAAATCTTTATCCATTCCCTCAGAAGCTAAAAAAAGACTATTAGACCTCACCCCCAGTACGTATTTGGGCTGTGCGAAAGAATTGGCTCAGGGGAAATGCCGCGGGTGATTTAAATGGCTTTGCCATCGTCTCTCCCCTGGCGGGAGAGACGAGGTCCATTGTGTTAGCCCTAATAAGGAGGAGATCGTCCAGAAGCAGGCGAAGAACGAGGCGTTGGTGAACCTCCAGAAACTACCGTAGGCAATGGCGCTGTCGGTGCAAAACCAATCACCGCCTTATCCAAACTCACCTTCTCCCCTTGGAATAGTTTCAACTCATTTAATTTCATTGGGTTTTTAGCAAACTCTTTCTCTTTGGCTTTAACAAATTCCTGCAAAGCGTAATGCCCCGGATCTGTCGCTTTTCGACCTTCAAGATTATTAATTAAATCTCCACTCAAAGTACAACCACTGTTTAAAATCATCTCAAACACTTTTTTATAAGCATTCGCACTGCTGGCACTCAAAGTCTCCACAACACGACCCGCCTGACGTCTTAAATCTACCCCCATACGATTGGTTAATTTACGATCTTCCAAGCAATTCAAACCCGACAATTCCATCCGATTAAAATCTTTGGAAACTCGATATTCTGAACCTTGATGACTGAACGCAACGCCGGCTTTTTTACCACCCTCTAATTGGCAGTCTCTAACATGAACAGGCGTTTCTTTAGGACCGCTTAAAATCTTGGCATTCTCTTTCTCATCCACAGATTTTTGAGCACCCGCTAAAGTCAATTCAATCGACGCATACTCCTCACCAGCTGGGAAGAACAAGCCGTGGTCTTTCGCATATTCCCCAATCCTTTCTCCTTCCTCTGCAAAACTCTGAAGACGAGCCGAACCCTCAGGCGTTGCTAAGAAATCTTGCAAGCTTGTAACAAGGACACTGTTATTACTTGCATTGCCCTTAGCAAGTTCAATAATTTTTTTATAAACATCATTAAGCTCAGAAAATTGCTCTCTAGGAATCTGAAACGAAAACAGCGCCGTGATAAACATTCGAAGATTTTTTAAATCCTGAGTTTCTCCATCGCTCCCATTGGATTCTTTTTTACAGGCCCAGCGTGGCTGTGCCTTTTTAACTTGGTTAATAACCATCCCAACGGCATCTTGAATCGAACCAAAACGCCCACGATTGAATTGCTCATCAGGCGTCTGATCAAACTTCGTAATGTTGGCAGGATCTCGTAATTTGCGCTCTGCCTCTGCTGTATCAGGATGCATAGGAGTTCCTGGCCCTCCTGACGCAACACCCACTACATCCGGCCAAAAATAGCGACTTCCAGAGCGGTCGTCATTACCAGGCTTGTGTCTTTCGTCATAAATCAAGTCCCGGTCTAAGGCATCTAATAAAAGCGTTTTGTGATGATTTTCAACAGTCACACCCGCTTTGACACAAATTCGATGATTTTCAGCACAGGCAAAAATATCTTTATCTAAAGCTTCAGGAGCCGTCTCTACCAAATATTTACTTAGAGCAGCCCATTGGTTTTCTGGTTTAGCTAATGCCAGGTTTTCAGAATCTTCAGCAGCTTTAAGCTCTTTTTGTTTAGCTCCTAAGCCAGCTTCTTTGGCTGCAACTTCTGCTTTTTGAGTAGTAACAGCTGAAGCATCTTGAGGCGTTGCTGCTTCAAGCGTTTCTAACGCTTTTTTAGCTTCTGCTAACTCACTTTCTAGCGCTTTAACCTCTCTTTGAAATTTTTCTCTTTCTTTCACCACAGCATCAGGCGCTGCTAATGCTTTAGCAGTGGTTATCCACTCCCCTGCAAAGCGCTCGACTAAAGCGGTGGCTATGACACCTTCAGCTCCAGAGCCCACACCCAGAGCTTTAACCCGCGCTGCAATCACTTTTTCAACTAAAGCTTTGGCTTCCGTATCTAAGCTGGCTTGGTCAGTTATTTTCTTAGTATCAAAAGCGGGCATGGCATAAAACGCATGCTGAATTTCACCAACATGAGGCCCTAAGTGTTGTAATAAAAATGCAGGGTTATTTAAGCTATCTGTTAGATGAGTTGCAGGCCCTGCAGAAGACCCAGAAGCGGCACCAGAAGCTGCAGGTGCGACTAAATAATTATCTTGCACAAACTTTAAAAATTCAGGCGTAATGTCATTCACACCCACGCCACAAAGTTTGGCTAAGAAGGCTTCATGGGCATGCTTGACAGTCACTGCGGGTGTTGTTCCTAGGGGTGTAATCTCAGCTATTTTCGCAAGATAAGCGGCATTGGCTTCGGCTAACAAACCTAGTTGAGCCTTAACAAGCCCTTCTACTTCAGCTCCAGTCAGTTTGCCGCCCGTGTTTCCAACATGTTGTTTTAAAGTCTCTCTATCGAGCCATTGGGCCCTTGGGTCTGTAGCAGGATTAATAACCTGATTAGTACGAACATTAACAACCCCCTCACGCGCTAGTTTAGGTTTATCGGAATAGGGAGATTCACCCGTTGATGATCCTAGAGGACTCGAAACGTCTGAAGTCGCCGCTCTTACACCCGCTAAGACTTCCTGATAAATACCAGGTGTTGGAGCAGGCGCTGCTGCCGCGGGAGGAGCTCCAGGAGCGGATGCTGCAGGAGAAGATCCAAAAAAGAGTTTCAGTTTTCCAGGTAAATCAGCGGCAGTTCCATCTGCTGCTGTTTTAGCTTTAAGTTGTTCAACCAAAATCCCAGCCAATCCTGCGTGCTGATTGACATAATTAGCATCTGGATAAATTGCTCTAGCCATGCGACCTGCTAAAGCAATTTCAAATTCTGCGCCTGATCCAGGCTTGTCTCTTAAAGCTTTAAATAAAGCCTCTTTTTCTGTGGCATCTGCTACAGAACTTAAGGCGCTATATAAAGCAACGCGGGCTGTGATTACAGAATCATTAGCTGCTTTGGTTTCTCCAGCAATCAAATCAAAATAAGTATGGTTAGCTTGAAGCTCTTGCACTAATCGAATACGCCCTGCTGCATCATCAGTAAAAGCACTTAAGGGATGCGCTGTGAAATCTACATTTTCGCAATTATCAGGAAATCCAAATTCAACGAGGATGTCTTTTTTCGATTTTAAAAAATTACCGCCTGCATCTTTTTGCAACGCAAATTTTAAAAGCTCAACGTCTTTGGCCTCAGTAAAACTTGCTAATACAGCCAACGGGTCTTTATGAGCATTAAATTTATCAAACAACGCTTTAACACTGGTCTCTCCAGTACCAATACCCGCAATCGCTTTGGCCGCGTCTAGCTGCTCTGTAGAGAAATTGTTTCCAAACATTCTTGAGAGCAGCACAGCAGGCTTATCAGCGTCAGAAGCTTCAAGAATATTTTTTAAAGCCGCTTGCTCTAAGCCATAACCCCCTGGCGTTGCTGAGGCCAGGGTATTAAGCGTTTGTAATAATTCAGGAGTGACACCTTTTTCAGAGAACTCATGAATACGTCGAAGGTTGTTAACGCCCTCATCACTTGGCCTTGGACTCAATCCTGTTAACAAATAAAGATCATTAACTGCACCGATTACCTTTGGATCCAGAGCAGTAGCACCGACTCCAGATAAAGCCTGGAGATATGCATCAGTGTTAAAAGAAGGCGCTGTAATACCCAAACCTACGCAAGCTTGTCTTGCTTTAACGACTTGAGTGATTTGAGTGGAATCAGCTAAAGCTAAAATTTGAGCTTTTGTTGGCTGGGTCCAGCCCTGAATACCCTCAACTGCTTTTGACAGCTCACTGACAAAAGCTGGAATAGTTTTTCCAGATAAAGAAATACCCGAAAAAATAGCAGAATGAATAGCGCCTTCGCTTGGGCTAGGAGAAGTCAGCGCTGCTTTAATGGCTACTTCATCGGTCAAATCTTTTAGACGGTCAAACATTCCTGAGCTAAATGCTGGTGATTGAGCTGTATCTTCCAACACTGCCCACAAAGCCATACGGGCTGTGACTTGATCTACTGAAGGGGCAGTTCCAGCTGGAGCAGTACTGCCTGAAGCGGCGCCAGCAGCAGCTCCAGCTCCAGCTCCAGCTCCAACCACTGGAGATTTCATCGCTTCAAAATAAGCTTTATGCGTTGCGCCTGTTAAATGCTGAACAAAGGCAATTCGTGAGGCAGGATTATCAGAAAAAGTTGGTAAGGCATGTGCAACAGCTGCAACAAAACCAGTAGTTTTTATGGTCGGATCAAAGCCATATTTCACCAAAATTTCATCAGCATCGTGAGTCAATGCAAAAGTCATGAGGCTCTGATTCTCAGCCGTGATTGCACTTTTGAAACTTTCTAAATCAATACGAGCTGTATTAAATTTTGCGACTAAGCCTCCTAAATTAGTCTCTCCAGCACCCACTCCAGCAATGGTTCTTGCAGCAACTAATTGCTCAGGAGTCCAATCAAATGCTGGAGCAGCAGATCCAGGGACCATTTTATTCAACAAGATTTTTTGCAAATCATCCGCTGTGTTTTCTGTTTCAGCCAAGATTTCTGTCAAAGCGGCTTGGTTTAAATTGTAAGGCGCTGCAGCTAAGCCATTGAGCCCTTGGATCAAACCAGCAATCACTCTCTTGAAAGTAGAATCTGACTCAAGTTCACCAATCGCTTGCATCTGCTCTGCAGGAGGCGAAGCGTTCGTTATTGCACCATTACCATAGTGAACAGCCAAGGCTTGAGAAGTTGCGTTAGGAGTGGGCGCCTGTACTAGATGATTAAAATAATCTTGAAGATTTGAAATAATAACTAGCGATCCATCAACTGCATTTGGTATATCTCTTACAAACACCTTGCCGATTAAAGCACTTTTAATTTTATCGAAATCAGGCAAAGCCAAAATCTCAGCAAAATCAGGTGCCACCCAACTATCTGTACGAGAGATATTTTTTTCCACTAAAAAATTAAAAATACCAGCTCTTTCAGCCGACCGTGCAAAAGAAAAAACTTGATTGACAGCGTCTTGATTCTCACGGAGATAAGCGATTTTTTTGGCGAAATCTTTGGCAGGAGTGGCAGGAGTGGCAGCTCGTAACTCGGCAATCATTTCTGAAACAGCTGCTGCCTTAGTTTTTGTAGCGCTTGTTAATTCAGTGATTCTGTCGTTAATTAAAGTTCGGAGAAAAGTTCCTGCGGGGCCATTGAGCGTAAAAGACGCGGATGATGGAAAAATATTACTAACAATCAGATCAACAGGATCAGCTGGCCTTGCGGAACTTCCAGCTCCAGCTCCAGCTCCAGCTCCAGCGCCTACGGTTCCAGAGGCGGCTCCAGAGGCGGCTCCAGCACCAGCTCTAGCTCCAGATGGTCTAGCAGCGTTCACTCTAGCGCGAACTGATTTTCTTTCTGGATCTCTCAATATTTTTTGTGTTTGAATTTCAGAAATAGGTGCCTGCACGCAACGCATGAAGTTTTCATATTGAGAATCATCAAGTTCTTCTCTTCTAAAATTTTTCGCTAAAAGACCCACTAAGCCCTGAAGTTTTTCATTGTCATCATTGGATCTAGAGAGATTTTTAAATTCTCCTGTTTTGGAGTAAACATCAAGACCAGCTCGAATAGTTCGCCAGTACTCAAGGCCCACAGCGCCATCATCAAATCTAAAGCCCAGAGACGTCGTTATTGCCTTGGAGATTGCTGTTAAGCCATCGTCCAGAGAATAAACTGAGGGTGAGAATACGCTAAAAATACCCAGATTACTGGGACCCAAATCTTTGAAAAGTTCATCTCTTTGCGCTGCTGTTAAAACCTTCAAAGTTCCTAAAAATTCTGGTTCTCCGGCCATCTTGTTTCTCACTCTGGTCAAATAAAATAATCCGCTGAAGCTATCAACCGAATTTGGCTAAATCAAGGTAATTTATTGTTAATCCACTGGTAAATTTCCAGTCGTGGAACAAGGTGGAATTTTTATAAAAATTTTATAAAAAAAGCTTAATAAAAAATCGTTGTATTAAGCATGATTTTTAAATTTAGTTAATTTGTTTTTAATTTTTTTCACAGGACTTATCCATTACAATGCCGCCCTTTTTTAAGTGATTAAAACAGGAAAAAGCACATGACACGAAACTGGGAAGAAGAAAGAAAAAAAGAAGAGGACCCGCCCGCTAACTATGCCAATTTTTCCTGTTGATTCGATTCAAAAAGATACACCTAACGCGATGTTCGACTTTGAGGGAGAGACGATATCAAGCGGCTAATTCCAAGCGGGCTGCATCATCGGGAAAGTCGAACATCGCGTCCCTTCCCTCTTCAACTGAAAATGAAGTCCATTTAAATTACTTCCTGACTTAACAGATTTAGTGCATATTTTTGAATTTCAATGGAGGTTAGGTGTAGGGGCGAATCTTGTATTCGCCCGTGATAAATCTTGGATCCATCTGCATAGAAAAAATCATTTTATATTGCTGAGTTTTCAAGCGTGGCGGCCCTGTTCATAAAAAAAATCCATGCCAGCCGCCTACGGGCGAATACAAGATTCGCCCCTACACCTAGTTCTTAAAAAAAATCTAAAAAATACTATGAAACTATGAACTAGAGATCTCAGGAATCGTTTCCATCGGTGTTTGATACGGGGTCATAATAATATCTTTCGTGACCATGATGGAAAAAACATAGCCGGCATTAATCGTAATGGTCGGCTGAACATTTAATTGATTCTGCGTAATTTGCGTGCCGATCTGGGTCGCTGACTGACCCAAGGCTTCGAGAGAGGCTGATTTGGCACTGCTACCAAAACCATAACTTCCCCCACTGACATTGCCATTGCCATCAACATAAACCGGACTTTGGTTTTGTTGGTTTTGGGCTAAAGCCGCAGGCAGGCTAAATAGAGTCATGAGGGCTGCTGAGCCAATGACACCAGACCAATGGTTATTCACTTGATCGGCTAAACCAGAAACCCCCATGCTGTCGACGCCGGATGTTTTTCCAGGAAGGACAATAGAAGTCCCATCGGGGCGGACTAGTCTTGTAAATACGGCTTGTAATTGTTTCTGGCCGTAAGAAATAGTGGAATTGTATTCGCCAATTAGTCTTGAACCTTTGGGGATTAATAAATACTGCCCTGTCACGCTGTCATAGACATCACGACGAACAACGGCGGTAATTAAGCCGGGTAAGTTAGACACTATTTCGGTTTGTAAAATCGCTGGAATCACGCCGCCCGATTGCAAAATATAAGGCGATGCGGGGTACTGGACTTGGTTGGGGTTATAAATACTGGTGTCTGGTTTGGAATCTAAGAAACTGGCTTTTTGGGCCTGATTATTTTGCTGAGCATAAGGGGATTGATACCCCATCGGCGTATTTTTATTTTGATTATTTTGATCAGCTGCTTGAATTTGTGCGGCTGTTTCTTGAGGCGCTGGCGCTGGCGCTCCGCCTGCAATAAAAATCGAAGAAGTCATGGCTTGCTGATCTTCTCCAGAATACTGGGGCTGCTCTGGAGGCGGCGGCGTATTATTTTGAGCTTTTAAGGCCGCTATTTGAGCTTCTAATTGACCCTGTTGAGAGGTTAAAGAGTTAATTTGATTTTGTAGCTCTGGCGGGATCTGATTCACAATTTTTGGCGGCTGGTTTCTGTTTAATAAATTATTGATCTGATCCGCGTCGGCATAACTTCCAGGTAATTGCTGCAAGGGCGCCATATTAGATTTAATTAAACTCACACTAGGTTTGACGTTGGAACTGGGCATCGTCGTCGCAGGTGTTGAATTATTTAAAGCTGAAATAAAAATCCCCAGGACAATTAATAAAACCAAGCCTGTCAGCAAAAAAATAGTATTGCGATTTAAGCGCGTTACCCGAGGGACTTTATTGGCCAGCAAGGGCTGTGTGTCTTGATTAGTTTTCGCCATGATCCATACCTATTTTTTTATAAAATTTAACTATGACTAATTTGAACAATTACTTGGTCGTTCTTAGACACTACACCTGATTCTAAACGGGCATTTTGAACCACCGCATCGATGATCATATAGCGGCCTTTTAAACGCCAATTAAACATGGTGCCGTAAGATTTAGTGCCTGTTTGTAAATATAAAACAGGCAGATCACTGTTATAAAAATCCGTTGGAAATTCTATAAAAGTCTGACGTCCGTCATTAAAAACTCTTGTTGGGTACCAGCTAGGTTTATCGCCTTTGACAGTCCCAAATTGATAATTGAAATCTAAGTTGGCTAAATCTAATTGAAACGGCGAGCCCGTCGATGCAGGACTAATAGCCGCACCTGTCGCAGGGTCGGTATAACCCTGAGCTTGGTCAGAAACAAAAGTTAAAGGACTAGATTGATAGTGCCAGTTCACAGCGACCATATAAGAGTTATTACTTAAAGATTTTAAAATTAAATGATAAACCCGATGATCTGTAGTGATTAATAAGCTGTTGCTTAAATTAGGCGAGTTAGGTTTTAAAATAATATGCTGACTGAGATTTCCAACCGCCCCACTATAAGTTTGGGTCACCTGCCAACGTAAAGTATCTCCAGCGGCAATAGAAATAATTTTCTCGCCAGGTTCGAGCGCAACATCGGTTAAATTTAAAGGCGCGCAATAAATGGTATAGACCGCACCAGGCATGAATTCATAAGTCATCATCGCATTGAAAAAATCACCTTGTGCTGGCGTTTGCGTTGCCGCTTGGTTCATGGATGACACTAATTGCTGAGGGGTTTGAGCTGGAGCTGGAGCTGGAGTTTGAGCGGGAGCTGCAGGTAAAGCTAAATTGACGGTATTAATATGGGAATTATTAGAATTATTAGAATTACTAGGTAAAGGCATGAGCTGGCCTGGAATAGGAATAATTTCTGTAATGACTTGCTTTTGCGTATTAGCTGCTTGATTGGTTTGATTCGGGACTGGCTGGTAATTAGCACTGGAATCGTAAGATAAATTATTAACAGACTGGGAGGCTGGTTTTAAATTATTAGAACAGCTGCTGATTAAAAGACCCAACCCCAAAATTCCTAATACCCCCGCAATGTTTGGTAAATTAGATAAGTTAGATACAAAAGATTTTTTAAATTTAATTAAAGTCCCGCTCATTATTTGCCTTCCTCGTTTGAAATTGAAAAGTATTCGATTCTTAAACCCAATGGATTATTTAATAGCTCTTGTTGGTTGGTGGGATTAACGCCCTGAACCACGGTAAAAATACCGTTATATAAAGCCTGAGAATCTAATTTCCCATTATTGTCATAAGTAGTAACACGCCAGTTAAATTCATAACTGCTGTCACTGACCGGGTTAAATTGCTGAATAGAAACGGTCTGAGTTCTCTTGCCGACTAGCATAAAGGGGCTGGGATTTTGAGACTGAATATAAGTATTCAACTGACCTTTGGCATTACCCTGGACCACGGAGAAAGCACTGAGCCAATTGTTTCTTAAGACAATGGGATCTAAAGGCAAAGACATAATATTTTGAATAAACTGACCTATAAAATATTCTTCTTGAGCCTGGGTTGGCGTGTAGGCCTGATTCATCGACTGGACATTGACAATGCTGTCCTGGGGCTGCACTTCAGCGACATAGACATAACTTTTTTGCAAGCTTACGACGGCGATTAAAGCAATGACCAAAAGCACTAATAAAACCAAGCTGAGCATACAAGCCAGACGCCAATTTTTAGCTTGAGTTTTCGCAGAACCAATCCGCAAAGACCAGTCGTCGTAAGCTTGCTGATAGGCTTTTTTATGATCTGGGTTTTTTTCTGGGTTTTTTTCTGGGTTATCTAGATGGGAATTAGTGCTCATCAGCGGCCTCTTGATTAGAAGAATTAAGATTGGGATTAGAGAGAAGATTTAGCATTAAGTTACTAGGGCTATAGGGATGTGAAATTGTTTCTAGTTTTTCAAAATTTAAATCTTTGACATAAAAGCCCAGGGGGTTTTGTAAAATTAATTCTTGAGTTTCTGGGGTGATAAAATCAACAATAAATTTTCCAGAATAATTCGAACGCTCAACGACTTCGCCCGTCGAAGCATCTTTTAATTCTTGAGACCAGTGTGCTTGGTAAGTATTAGGGCCAATTAAATTCACTTCAGAGATTTCAATCGGCTGAGCTAAATCTTCATGGTTGATTTGCTCTAATAAATTTAAATAACTTTGAGTGACTTCTTTGGATGAAAAAGCCTGGATAAAATTTTTGTCTTTTTGAATTAAAGATTCCAGACCCTCTTTTGAGAAAAAAGCGCCAATGTAGTTTTTAATAAATTGCTCAGAGACATTACTGGGCAAAGTATATTCATTGGTTAAAGGCGCGGCAGATCTGACAAAGCCTTTAGGGGTCATTTGCACGGCAATAACAGAATGCAAGGGCTGATAAATTTGTAAAATTAATAACAAAATTAAGGCACCCGAAAGACCCATAGAAATAAAAGTTCCCAGGCGCCACATCAGTGCTTTTTCACGAAACGCGCCAATTGGCGAATCAAAGCGCTGACCTGGAAGTTGATACGGGGTAATAATTTCGCCGTAGTTATAATTAAGCGCTTCTGCACTCGCTTTGATTTCGGCCATTTTTTATTTATGCCTCCATCCGTTCTTTTAAGATATCTGCCGCCCAGCCTAAATTTTTAGCTCTGAGATATTCCAAGGCATAATTTTCTTGGCCGAATTTTTCCATGGTGTCTTTCACTAATTTTTTATCTTGGGGAGAAGACGCCGCGGCGAAAGCCTGAGCGATTTTTCCTAAGCCCAGATCAAATAAGCTATTGCCCTTGTGAGACTCAAAATAATATTGTCTTTTGGGTATCGCCCCACCCAAAATTTGGATCTGACGACCGTTTAAACCTAATTGCTCATAAGCCCCTCGGACATTGGGTTCTAAAGAGCGATCATTGGGTAAAAATATTCTAGAAGGACAAGATTCTATAAGCGCCGAGGCTATTTTTGAATTCAAAGTATCGTCGACAGACTGCGTCGCAAAGATCACAGAGACATTGTATTTTCTTAAAGTTTTTAGCCATTCACGAATCTTGGCTTGAAAAATAGGATGGTCTAAAAACAACCAGGCTTCGTCCAGAATCATGAGAGTCGGTCGGCCATCGAAACGTTTTTCTAAGACATGGAAAATATAAGCCAAAACAGGTGCGACGACGTCGGGCACTTGCATCAGATCTTCCATCTCAAAACATTGCCAGTTGGTATCATAAAAAGATTCAGTGTCTGCATCTAAGATTTCACCATAAGGGCCGCCCAGACAATAAGTATCTAGAGCCTGTCTTAATTTTGTATCTTGCAATAAAGCTTTAAGACCCGTCAGAGTTCTTTGCTCTTTAGGAACCGTAGATAAATTAGTCAAAGCATCCCAAATGGTTTCTTTAATATCGGGCGTTATTTCAATATTTTCATTGCGCATCAGTCCACAAATCCAATCTTGAGACCAGACCCGCTCTTCGTTTTGATCCACACGAGACAAGGGCTGGAAGACCAGGCCTTCTGATTGCTGCTGAGAGCCCACTTGATAGTAATGCCCCCCGACGCCATAGGTCGCCGCCATGAAACTACCGCCTTTATCAAAAATAAAGACTTGGGCGTTCTTATATCTTAAAAACTGGAGTGCCATGGTGTTCATTAGGACAGATTTACCAGCACCCGTAGGCCCAATAATCATCTGATGACCCACATCACCAATATGATTAGAAAGTCTAAAGGGGGTATTCCCCGTCGTTCTGGCATAAAGCAAAGGGGGAGCATTTAAGTGTTTGTTTTTTTCAGGACCGGCCCAAAGTGCAGAGAAAGGCATCATGTGAGCTAAATTTAAACTATGAACCAAAGGCATCCGGACATTGGCATTGACCTGGCCCGGCAAAGAAGAAAGCCAAGCTTCAATGGCATTCATGCTTTCTGAAATCACTGTAAAACCTAAACCATTTAAAACTCTTTCAACTTCTCGTGATTTTTCTATGGCGACATCTTTCGCTTCATCCCAGACGGTCACGGTCGCTGTGAAATAACCAAAGGACACATGATCGTCTGCTAATTCGAGCATGGCTTCATCGGCATCTTGAGATTTTCTCAAGGCCGCCGTGTCCGTCATTGCACTTTCTGTCTTAGAGAAGACTTCTGAGACAATATTCATGAGGCCTTTTCTTTTGGAAAACCATTGTCTTCTATAATTTTTTAATACTTTCTCAGCTTCGATTTTATCCATGGGGATATATCTAGTGACCCAGCGGTATTCAATAGGCAAATGATTTAACTGATCCAAGATGGCTGGAACAGACGATGCTGGAAATCCCAGCACAGACACGGTTTTTAAATAAGCCTCGCCTAATCTGGGCTCTAAGCCACCAATTAAAGGCGTATCGGCCAAAATAGAATCTAGATAAACCGGCACATCGGGGAGTTTAACTTTATGTCTCTTAGTCGAAATACAGTCATGTAAATAAGTCAAAGTTTCAGAGTCATCTAAGAAACTTACTTCGTACATAAAGTCTTTTAAAATATCAAAAACGCGCGCTACCGCTCCGACAAAAAAATCGAGCGCTTTATGATAATCATGCTCATGCTCGTCTTCTTGACCGCTAATAAAATATTTAGACAGTTTTGAAACAGCCTGTTTTTCAGATAAATATTGAAACGATAAAAAATAATGACTTTCGTAATGCTCTTCTTCGCGCTCGAATAAATCTCTTCGCTCGGCATCAACTAACCAGCTCACAGGATCTGGAAAAGCACCCTCTTCTGGATAGCCCAAAGCTTGCTGTCTTCTGGCTTCGATATAAATAGCCCAACCTGAGCCTAATCTTTTTAGCGCATTATTTAATCTGGCGGTTGCTGAAACTAATTGCGCATCTGTCGACGACTCAAGATCGGGCCCCCTAAAAGTCAAGACTTGCAAGAAAGACCCGTCTTTATTTAATACCACCCCGGGTCGAACTAAGAGCGCCCAGGGGAGTAAATCTGTCAAACGATCTGCACGCTGCCGAAATTCCGTAATATTAAACATTTATTTTTAAACTCTATAAAAAATTTTCTGCCGTATATGCCTTAAAATCACCTGGAAAAAATAAGGGTCTTTCTTGGTTAACATGACGGCAGCAAAATGCAAAATAATCCAACCGGGAATAGCCCATAAAGACTGTAATCCCAGCAGCATGGCCGCCCAAAGCGTGGCATTCAAAATCGTAAATTGCCTCGGTGCTCCAGCCATTAATAAGGGCTGAGTCAGCGAGTTATGAACTTTGATTTGAAAGCCAGGGGTACTCATTAGAATATGACCCCACCAGATTTGTTAAACAATGTCGCAACAATACTGGCAGCGGTAAACGCAATGGATAAACCTAAAACAACCTGGAACAACTTTCTCACGCCAGATCCAGATTCTCCAAAAGCAATTCCTAATCCCGCGATGACAATCACAATCACGCCTAGAATCTTAGCAACTGGACCAGAAATAGAATCCATGATTTTTTGCAAAGGCCCTTCCCAAGGCATCGCAGCACCGTCAGTACTGGACGCAAAAGCCGTGTTCACAAACACAAAAGCAAAGAGGGACGCGTGGTTAATTTTGGACAATATTTTTCTCATAAAAAACTCCCGTGAGATTTAAAAAATAATAATAAAAACTCGAAGCGGGCCGAGTATATCTACGATCTTTTTAATCTCTAGGGCGCACACGCAGTGCTATTTTTGATTTCGTATCTTCACCTATCCACTTCCAAAGTGTAGGGGCGAATCTATGGGCGAATACAAGATTCAATGGCACTACCTTAAGGATTTTATGGCGTACATAGGCTCTTCTAAGAATGAGGGTGTAGGGGCGAATCTTGTATTCGCCCGTAGGTGGTTGGCATGGATGTTTTTTTGTGAACATGGCCGACACGCTTGAAAATTCAGCAATACAAAATGATTTTTTCTGTGAAGATGGATCCAAGATTTACCACGGGCGAATACAAGATTCGCCCCTACACATTTTTCTCTTAAGGTAGTGCCATTGAATACAAGATTCGCCCCTACACCCAACCCTTTAGGAGAAACCCACCGAGAAGACAGGGAAATACTACCCTCCGCCCGCAATCTTCATGTCGGGAATCAAAACAGAGCCGCAATGCAGCGAAGACCGATCATCCGCATCATCGCCAACAGCTACGATATTTTTAAACATGGTTTTCAAATCAGACGCAATGGTTATTTCTTCGACAGGGAATTTGATCTCACCCTGCTCTACAAAAAATCCAGAAGCCCCGCGGGAATAATCTCCAGTGATTAAATTCACCCCCTGGCCAATTAAATCTGTAATTAATAAACCAGTGCCCATTTGTTTTAATAAATTTTTTAAATCTAAATCTTTATTTTTTTGATCACTCACAAAAATATTATGCGCGCCACCGGCATGCCCCGTGGGTTTTAATTTTAATCTTCTAGCGGCATAGCTGCTTAATAAATAAGTCTGGATTTTTCCATGATCTATTAAAATTTTAGAACTGACCGTACAGCCTTCTGAATCAAAAGGCGCTGACCCTAAAGCTTTTGGAATAAAGGGGTCATCTGTAATAGTAATAAACTCTGGAAATAACTGCTCACCTAAAGAATCTAATAAAAAACTTTGCTGTCTATATAAAGCCCCGCCTGAAATAGCCGATAAATAATGGCCGATTAAAGACCTCGCCGCATCGTATCTAAAAACAATGGGTAAATTTTGCGTGGGAATTTTCCGCGCACCCAATCTAGACAAAACTTGCTCCGAGGCTTCTTGAGCCACGCGCTCTATCGACCATAGATCTTTAAAATCTCGCGCACTGGAGTAAGACCCTTCACGTTGCATCTTGCCCTCTGCTTCGGCAATCAAAGTGCAATCAAAGCTATATCTGGAACTCGCGACGCTTTCTAAAAATCCTCGGGTATGACCCAAGATGCTTAAACCTAAATAATAAGAACTCGAAGCCCCGTCTGAATTAGTAATTTTAGGGTTAGATTTCAAACCCAAAGCCTCACAATCTAAAGCTCTTTTAATCAAGCCCTCTGTAGTTCCAAAATTGCTTTCACAATCACTAGAAGAATCTGGCAAATGATATAAATCTAGATCTAAATTTTTGAGATTTTTTAAATTATTTTTATTAAAAATATACTCAAGATCAGGCAAACCAGAACATGGGTCTTCTTGGGTATATTTCGCAATATTTAAAGCCGCTTGGACCATTTGCTTAATGCCAGAATCTGACAAATCTGAACTACTGGCAGAACCGCGTTTTTGATTAATATAAACAGTCACACCACAGCTTTGATCTAAATAATGCTCGATGGTCTCCAGCTCACCCAACCTCACTTCAGCGCTTTGACCTAAGCCATAACTTAAAGAGACTTCAGCGTCGGTTGCGCCGAGATCCAGAGCCTGATTTAAAATTTTCTGTGTAATATTTTTTAGCCGCGTTTCTTGATCACGAACGTCTTGCATGAGAGATCCTTGAGGTCATTTGAAATTAATGAAATTAAAATTGGCTGCGATTTTCGCCAACTTTGAAATAATTGCATCCTATTTTTTCACAAATAGTTAAATAATTGCATGCTGTTTTAGCAAAACAGGGTTTTTATACGAAAATGGCGGAATTGGAAACATATAAAAACAAGATTTGCAATTCCATTAAGAGAGTGATTTTTGGAATTGAAAACCTACAAAAACCATGTTTCCAATTCCATTTATTTAAAATAACTATAAAAAATTATTTATTCCTGCCGTATTGATCCTGATATCTCACAATGTCATCTTCCCCTAAATAATCTCCGCACTGGACTTCAATTAATACCAATAAATTATTTTCTGGATTTTCCAGGCGATGTTTAAATCCAATGGGAATATAAGTCGATTGATTCGCCGTTAAATTTAAAATTTGATCTCCATTAGTTACTCTCGCCTCCCCTTGGACCACGATCCAATGCTCACTCCGATGCGCATGAGACTGCAAGCTCAAAGCTGCGCCTGGCTTGACTTCAATACGCTTGAGTTTAAAAAATTCGCTTTCTTGCAAAACCGTATACGACCCCCAAGGACGATGGACCGTTGGGAATAATTTATAACTCGGGTGATTCTTAGCTTTTAAAATACTCACTATGTTTTTAATATTTTGCGCTTCTGACTGATCAGCAATTAATAAAGCATCAGGCGTATCCGCAATAATTAAATTATTTAAACCAAGCGTTGCAATAAAACGATTATTTTCTCCATGCACAATGCAATTTTTTGTTTTTTCTAAAAGCGCCTGTCCAAATACATGATTATTATTTTTATCTCTAGGATGCAAAGCGCCAAATTCAATCCAAGAGCCGATATCCGACCAACCGATATCACAAGCAATAATTCCAATATTTTTAGATTTCTCAAAGACCGCATAATCAATGGATATCTCTGGAATAGTCTTAAAAGATTGCTCAGAAATTTCTAACTGACTCCAGTTCTTTCCATTAGAAACACTGGCGTTTTTTAAACAATTTAAAGTCCCTGTCAAAATCTCAGGACAAAAATTTTCCATCTCTTGCAAGATTAAATTTACTTTTAAACAAAACATCCCCGAGTTCCAGAAATAATTTCCCTGGGCTAGATATTCTTTAGCGGTTTCTAGATCAGGCTTTTCGACAAAAGATTTAACCCAACACCCTTCAGCATGAATATACCCATAACCCGTCTGGGGAGAATCAGGCTGAATGCCAAAAGTCACTAAAAGATTTTCCTGGCAAGCTAATTCAATGGCTTGATTGATGGCTAGTAAAAAAGCGGCTTGATTTTGAATCAAATGATCCGCTGGAAAAATTAATAAAATACAATCATCGCCGTATTTTTGCTTCACATAATGAGCCGCTAAACCAATGGCGGCTGAAGAGCTGCGACCAAAGGGCTCTAAGATAAAAGAGTTAAAAATCCCCCCTGTTTGAACACCAGCTTGCTCATACTCATCTTTGGTATAAAAAAACAAATCCCTATTCGTCACTGTTAAAACTTCTTCAACACCTGGAATATCCAGCGCGCGTAAATACGCTTTTTGAATCAAGCTTTCACCATCATCTAGTTTTATAAACGGCTTAGGGTGTGCCTCGCGAGATAAAGGCCAAAGCCTGGAACCCACCCCTCCGGCTAGAATGACGGGGATGATTTTTGGGTTTTTTAAAAAATTGGTCATAAAAATAATATCCAACATTAGTGTTTAAAATTTTGAGAAGCCCAGGCCCAGGCATGCGCAATAATTTCTGAAATATCTGAATATTTCGGCTCCCAGCCCAGTATTTTTTGAGCCTTTTGGTTATCGGCTATTAAAATTTTTGGATCTCCAGGGCGTCTGTCACAAATTTCTACAGGAATGTTTTTTCCAGTAATTTTTTCAGCAATTTTTATAATGGTTTTAACACTGGTCCCCATGCTATTTCCCAAATTAAACTGATCACTGGGGTTGCTTTGATTATTTTTAGCTAAATAATTTAAAGCCAATAAATGGGCAGCGCATAAATCTTCGACATGAATAAAATCTCGAATACAAGAGCCATCTGGGGTTTCATAATCAGTGCCGAATATTTTGATAGATTTTCTAATACCTAAAGCAGCCTGTAAAACCAAGGGAATTAAGTGGGTTTCGGGGTCATGAGACTCCCCTGTTCTTAATTTTGGATCAGCACCCGCTGCGTTGAAATATCTTAAGCACACCGATTTTAAACCGTGCGCTTGATCCAAGTCTCTTAATAAATTTTCAACAAATAATTTGCTTTGGCCATAAGGATTGACGGGAGATTTTGGATGCTGTTCATCAATCGGTGTGTACTGGGGTTCGCCAAAGATGGCGGCTGTAGAAGAAAATATAAATTTTTTAATATTATTTTTAATTAACACTTCTAATAAATTTAAAGTTTTAGAAAAATTATTTTCATAATATTTAATCGGATTTAAAACCGACTCTCCGACTTCAATAACTCCAGCAAAATGCATGACGGCATTAATTTTAAAATCATATTTTTTTAAAATTTTAAAAACAAAATCTTGATCGCCAATGTCGCCGATATAAACGGGAATATTAGATTTTCCTAAACAGGGATTATTTTTTAAATCTAGAACGATGGGGTGATACCCCTGATCTTCGAGCATCAAAGCCATGTGAGAGCCGATATACCCCGAGCCTCCAGTGACTAAAATATTGTTAATAGGCATTTTTATTCACAAATCCTTTATACAAGGTCATAAAGATAATTTTAATATCAAAGCTCAGGGACCAGTTTTCGATATAAAACAAATCATATTCAATCCGCTTAGCTAGATCAGTATCTCCCCTCCAGCCGTTGACCTGCGCCCAGCCAGTAATCCCGGCTTTCATCATGTGCTTAAACATATAACCTGGAATTTGGTCTTTAAACTGCTCGACAAAGACTGGCCGCTCAGGTCGGGGGCCTACTATGGACATATCGCCTTTCAAGACATTAATAAATTGGGGTAATTCATCCAAACTGGTCTTTCTTAAAAAGCTGCCAAATTTTGTCGCCCTATTCTCGCCCGCTTTGGCCCAGACAGCGCCTGTTTGAGATTCTGTATTCACAGGCATGGATCTAAATTTCAGCATCTTAAAACTTTTATTATTCCAGCTGATTCGCTCTTGTTGATAAAAAACAGGGCCCTTGGAACTTAACTTCACCCCTACTGCAACTATTAATAAAAGCGGCGAGATTAAAATTAAAATCAAAGCAGATAAAAACTTATCTTCACAATATTTTAAAACAGCATTCATGCCACGCATGGGCGTTCCACGTAATTGAATTACTGGAAGACCACCAATTTCAGAAACGGCATGATTGAGCAAAGATAAGCCAAAAATATCGGGGACCAGCTGAATATTAATTGTCGAAAATCTAAGTTGATGCATGAGCTCTTTAATTAAACTTTCTTTTCTTAAAGGCAGCGCAAGCCAGACTTCATCAATTTTTAAATTTTCTAAATAACTGGAAAGATCTTGAGGCAGCGGCTCGACTAGTTTTCCTGCTAATAATTCTTGCGAATTTAAACTCACGGGGCCCAATACTTTACTAATCACATACCCCATCGAAGGATTATTTTCTATGGATCTAATCGCCCGCTCAGCTAATTCTCCAGAGCCAATGATTACAATATGCCTGATGTTAAAACCTTTAGATCTTAGAAATCTAAAAATTAAAATTAAACAAACCCTATAAAAATATAAAACTATAAAATCAGCTAATAACCAACTCATCATCCATATTCGAGAATACTCAGCGCCGGTCTTAGTTAAAAAAGCAAACAAACCTAAAATTAAAACCAAAATAACCCAGGGTAAAAATAATCTTTTAAATAAGTGCCAAAAAGATCGACCGCGTAAATGCTGATACACCCCAGAAAGATTAAAAATAAGAAAACTCAAAACACCGGCGGCTAAAATCAGCGCGGTGTAGTTACTTAAATAATTAATCTGGTCGGAAAGTAAAAATCTAGAGGGATAAAATTTAAAAAAATTAAATCTTAAAAAATAAATAAAAAAACCCAGAGAAAAAATAATTATAAAATCTAAAAATCTTAAAAAATTAGAAGTTAGATACGCGTGGGATTTGAGGGAGAAATGGGGCATATTAAAAAACCGTCTTCCATAAAAGAACGGCAGATTATATAGCCCCCCCTTTGAGATTCACTAAGAGCAATGCCCTTTTAATCTTAAATAATCCAAAAGCGCCTCATGCCAGTCTCGAATAGGGCCAATTATTTTTTCTAATTTCGTATTATCCAAAGCACTATAACTGGGTCTCATCGCTGGCGTTTTAAAATCAGAAGCCAAAATCGGCTCCACGCTCGCTTTAATTCCAGCGTGTTCAATAGCTGTTTTCGCTAATTCAAACCAAGTGGCAACACCAGAGTTGACGGCATGGTAAATTCCAACAGGGCCCTGATGTTTTAAAAACTTAAAAATCATATGAGCTAAATCTAAAGTCGATGTCGGAGACATCGTCTGATCAGAAACCACTTTCACTTGGTCTTTTTCTTTAGCCAATCTCAGCATGGTTTCAATAAAATTACCGCCCTTGCCACTCGATCCTGCGACTCCAAATAAAGACGCTGCACGAAAAATAATCACACCTTCTGGATAGATAGCTCTAGATAAAACCTCTCCTAAATATTTACTGGACCCATAAATATTCAAAGGCGCCGGAGGGCTTTCTTCAGTAAAGGGCTGATTTATTTTATTTCCGCCAAAAACATAATCTGTACTGATGTGAATTAATTTTGCTTTCTTTGCTTTACACACTTCAGCCATGGTTTTAACAGCAAAAGCGTTAATTAAAAATCCTTGATCCGCATGAGATTCCACTTCATCTGTCCGGTGATAACTCGTGCAGTTAATTAAGACATCAAAGTCTTTTTCACCCAGCACTGTTTTAATATTTTCTAGATTTGTAATATCTAATTCATCACGAAGACAAATCTTAAGATCAAAGCCTGGAAAAGAAGCCACCGCTTTTTGAAGATCAAATCCGAGCTGGCCATTGGCCCCTAATAAAAGTATTTTCATATTTTTTATTCTTATTTTTTTTATTTTTTAAGATTAATATTTAACAAACCACCATGCATAAAAACAGAATCCGTCGGCTTAGAAACACGCTCGAGTTCTTTATACCAATCTAAAGTAATGGTCTGAATGGTTTTATCTAGAACCCCTGACTCTAATTGATCAACAATATCAGCAACGCCTCGTTCAGCATTCCAAGCAGGAACCCAGCCCAATATATTTTTAATCTTTTCAAAGCTTACTGAGTAACTTCTAGGATCTGGGTCTCCGTACCATTCGACTAAAACTTCTTTGCCAATTTTCTGACTAACTGTATGGGCTACTTTTTCACCTAAAGGACCCAGCTGATAATTTAATTCGGCACCACCGACGTTAAATATCTGACCATTAATTTTCGAAGTTTCTGTTTTTAATAATAAGCACATGACATCCGTTGTATCTTGAACATGCACCATCGGCCTGTACTGCTTGCCATCTCGCATCAAGGGCAGCTTATGCGCTTTCCAGGCTCCAAAAGTCATGCCATTGATGGCTAAGTCAAATCTCATTCGTGGGCTCGCCCCAAATACGGTTGACTGACGCATCACTACCACACAAAAATTTTGATCTGCTAGAGGCAAAACTCCGTGCTCTGCTTTTTCATTAGCTTTCGCATAAGTTGTTAAGGGATTGGTTTGAGCACTCTCATCGACCATGCCATCTTGAAAACCATAAATGCTGCAGCTCGATGGCAAAATATATCTCTTCACTCCCGCTTTCTTCGCTAAACCTGCGGTTCTGACACGAGACTCATGATTAATCTGCCAGGTGGCTGTATCAAATAATTCTCCACTGGGGTCGTTCGAAATAGCGACTAGATCAATCACATAATCAACATTTTTAAATACATCTGGGTTAATACAGCGTGAGTCTTCTTGGATTTTTTCGAGATTAGGATGAGTTTTTAACTTTTCTTCCCCAAAGAAAAAGCGATCTACTGCTTTAACTTTATAATTTTTTGCAAGCAATTTAGGCACTAATACACTGCCAATATACCCACCGGCCCCTGTTACTAAAACTGTTTCCATGTTCCAATTTTCCTATTTTTTATACACATAATTATTATTCAGCTGACTTAAAGACAGGCCCTTTGCATCTTTTTCAGCCAATTGGGGCTCGCCTGTAAATGGCCATTGAATACCCACTTCAGGATCATTCCAGATTAAACTTTGTTCGACTTGAGGCGCATATTCCCCAGTACATTTATAAAGCAAGTGGGAATCATCTTCTAAGACATACACGCCATGGGCAAAGCCTGCTGGAACCCAAAGCATATGTTTATTTTGCTCTGATAATTCTCGACCCACCCACTTTCCATAAGTCGGTGAGCCTTTGCGAATATCCACGGCAACATCAAATATTTTTCCAGTCACTACGCGCACTAATTTACCCTGAGCAAAAGGGTCTAACTGATAATGCAAGCCTCTTAGAACACCCGCTTTAGATTTCGAATGATTATCTTGGGTATACTCCGTCGGCAAACCAAATTTCTCAAAATCACTGGCTTTGAAACTTTCCATAAAAAATCCACGCTCATCCCCAAAGACTTTAGGTTTGACTAAAACTACTTCTGGGATTTCACAACGTTCAAATTCAAAAGGCATGAGAGATAACTCCTAGGTATATTTATTTTTTAAATTTTTAATTCTCTAATTCTTGTATGAGTAATTATTCTTCTGATCTAGCTGCCGTAATAAATACTCGCCGTACAAACTTTTTAATAAGGGCTTGGCTAATAATTTTAATTCTTCATCGCTGATATAACCCAATCTCCAGGCAATCTCTTCAGGACAGGCAATTTTCAAACCCTGACGATTTTCAATAATTGACACAAATTGAGAGGCTTCTAATAAAGACCCATGAGTTCCTGTATCTAACCAGGCATAGCCCCGACCCATGAGTTCTATTTTTAAATTATTTTGGGCTAAATAAATTTTATTCACATCTGTAATTTCTAATTCACCCCGCGCTGAGGGCTTTATATTTTTGGCTATGTTAATTACAGAATTATCATAAAAATAGAGCCCTGTAACGGCATAATTAGATTTTGGATTTTGAGGTTTTTCTTCCAGGGATAAAACTTTTCCAGACGCATCAAATTCAGCGACCCCATAACGTTCTGGATCTTGGACATAGTAAGCAAAGACCGTTGCACCTTGAGATTTTTTAATCTCCTGAGCCACTTTTTGTAATAACTGAGGCAGACCATGACCATAGAAAATATTATCACCCAGCACTAAGGCCACTGAGTCAGAACCAATAAATTCTTCACCCAAAATAAAAGCCTGAGCCAATCCATCAGGTCGTTCTTGAATCACATAGCTAATAGAAATCCCCCAGTGGGATCCATCGCCTAATAAACGCTGAAAATTCGCCTGATCCTCAGGCGTCGTAATCATTAAGATTTCTCGAATTCCCGCTAATAATAAAGTACAGAGGGGGTAATAAATCATGGGCTTGTCATAAACCGGCATCAGCTGTTTGCTAATGGCTTTAGTAATGGGGTAAAGCCTTGTGCCTGAACCCCCCGCTAAAATAATTCCTTTCATTTTAAATATCCCAATAAAATTTATGCATACTGAATTTTTGACGCAACCATAGAGGGAGCAATTTATATTTTCGACCCAGGTGATAACCCAAATATTTCATCCCTGAGTGAATTAAAGAAATAAAAATCATCCCGGATTTTTTATATTTTAAACAAAAATTAATTTCTGATTTCACATAGCTTGCGCCTAATTTTTGAGGACTTTTAAATAAATCTAAAATCCAATGTTCTTCTTGATGAAAGACGCCAATATCAAAATAGCGTTTGAAATCTTGCATGACTGAATAATCATGAGAGTGAAAAACTCTGGACTCAGCGCAGTAATATATCTTCCAGCCTGCTTTTAGCATTTTTGCCGCTGCAATAATATCTTCACCCATGATCACACGATCTGGAAAGCCACCTATTTGAACCAAGGCTGTTTTTCTATATGCCGCAAAGCTATTGGAATTTGCGCAAGTCTTAATTCCTAATCTTTCCACATCATTGATAGATCTTAAATCAGATTTTTCTGGGTAGTTAAAACTTCTTAAATGCGCCCCTAATAACCCAGCGCCCTCATGAGGCAATTGCCGACCATAAGCACAGCCAATCTCTGGGTTATTAAAAGCAGAAATAATATTTTCAAGTGTATTCGTATCCGCCAAAATCGCATCTTGAGTTAAGTAAATATAAATATCAGCGTCTATTAGGCTCAAAGCCAATTGGCGCGTTTTGCCATGATTAAATTCAGCTTTTGGAATCACATGTGTTTTCACACCAAGATCTTGCCATTTTTCTAAGCTGCCATCAGTCGAGCTGGAATCAATAATTAAAATAGGCACCTGGACAGATTGCATAGTTAAACTAGCAAAAAGTTGGTTGATATAAGCCGCAGATTGGTAGGTGGGCATAACCAAAACACAACGAGGTATTACCATGTATTTCTTCCCAACCTGATTCCATCACTCAATAAATAGGGCGCGGAATTTAAATGGGCTCCCTATAAACGTCAAGCGCTTCTTAAGCCTCCCAATAAAAACAGTTTTTTCCTGTTTTTCTTCTTGACACAAATTGTTTTTATCTACAAATTGCCGACCCTCAAAATTTTGAACTCGGACCTTTGGATCAATGAAAAAACTATTGATAACAGGTGGAAATGGCTCACTCGCAGCTCAAATAGCCCAGTGCTTTAAGAAAGACTACGAAATTTACTGTTTAGCAAAAAACGACCTAGACATTACCAACCTTGCCTCCGTACAAAAAAAAATAAGAGACATCCAACCCGATATCTTAATAAATTGTGCAGCATTTCTAAACGCAGATTTATGCGAAGAGCACCCACTACAGTCTTATAATATTAATTTTCAAGGCCCTTTGAATTTATTAAAAGCTCTTGAAATGGAGCACATAGAAAATAATAAAAATATTTTTTTCGTGCATTTCTCTACGGACTTTATTTTTGACGGTCAAAAAGGCAACTACACCGAAGAAGACATCCCCATTCCCTTATCTATTTATGGTATCCATAAATGGGCTGCTGATGAATGTATTTTGCAAGCCAATTTAAAAAATTTTTATGTATTTCGAATTGCTTCTGTTTTAGCACCAGAAAGCCATCGAACAGATTTTACAAAAGCAATTATTTCTAGATACCAGAAAAATGGAGAGATCCATGTCATTCAGGATCTTTCTATTTCTTTAAGCTCCAGTCTTTTCATTGCTGAAATGCTTTATAAAGCCTTTGAAAAAAATATCCCAAGTGGCCTGTATCATTGCGTTGCAACAGGAAAAACAAGCTGGTTTGAAGTCGCCAGTGCATTAATTAAAAACTTAGGACTCGGCGATAAAGTTTCTCCTTGTGTACATACAGCCTTTCCTTCACGCGCTAAAAGACCAATCAACTCCACCCTCGATAATAAAAAGCTTTCCCTAGCACTCAACGAACCCATTATTTCATGGCAAAATCTCTTAAGTGACGTTACGGATTATTATCTTGCTCATTCAGAAATAATTTCACGAATAGGAAAAACATAGCTCCATGAAAGCCTTTAAAATTTTAATGCGAATTCTACGCTCCCCTCTACTCAAGCCCTTCAGAAAGCTTCTCCAATTTTTTTTTCCATCCATCGTGAATTTTCTTCAATCTCCGTTACAAAAACTTATTTCAAATAGCTCGGAATTGAGTCGTATTATTGGAACAAAACCAGAGCAACTACAATCAATCAAAGTTTCAGTCATTATCCCAACTTACAATGGGATCGAAGATGGCTTAGAGCGCTTACTTAAAAGCATTCAACAACAAACGCATGTCAATACAGAAATCATTGCCATCGACAGCAGCTCCACCGATAAAACACAACATTTACTAGCTCAATATGGCGCAAATATTATCACCATTCCAAAAGATCAATTTCGCCATGACTATGCAAGAAATCTTGGTGCTAAATCAGCTACTGGCCAGTACCTGCTTTTTACCGTTCAAGATGCCTGCTTTGATAATAAAGACTGGCTGAGAATCGCTCTTTCTCATTTTTCACACATCCAAGACTTAGTCAGCGTGACAAGCTATCAATATGCGCCATCTGATGAAGCTGATTTATACGCTGAATGCCTATCCTATAATTTTCTTGCCAGCGTGGGTTATACCGCTCCAATCACCCTCCTGGGCGGAAAGTTTTTTTCCAAATATTTGTGGCGCTATTTCTTGCGAGAGCCTCACTTACGCGCAAGAAGAATACATGTAGATGACACAAACCATTTAGTTGATCGTCTCTTTTTTTTATCTCACCTGTATGATCAAAATACTTGCGAAGACATGGGATTTGGAAAAAAAATAATCTTCGCCAACAAAAAATTTGCCTTCACCAGATTAATCAGCATTACCCATCACCATGCTTACCAAAGACCAGAAAATTACGCGAAGCGTGTTTTCTTAGATAGCTTGGTGATTAATCAATTATTAGAAAGAAAACTACCAAGCCCTACTGAGGCACCTGGTTTTTGCGATGCCATTTTTATTTTTATTTTATTCTCAGCTGGTTATATTTTTGATTTTATTGCGCAAGAAAATTTCTCTAGCTACTGCTTGTCTATGGATTTAAAGAAAGCCCATAAAAATGATTTATTTTTTAATTATTCAAAGAAGCTACGTAATTCTGTGTGTGCCCAATTAGACTCCATCTTTAACTTCAAAAATGCAGCAAGCGGTCAAGTTCGAGCAAAAAATTTAAAAAATCTAAAAGTCATTGAGCTAGCCAATGCGTTTGGCATCCCTGAATTACTTGATGAATTTAATCCAGCCCTTGTGGCGACCTATCATGAAAACTTGCGCACCCTCACGCAAGATCTTTCTGGCATCATCACTTCTTTCTCTAAAATACTTTGTGCGAATAAAACCATGGCTCATTTGGAGCCATTTCAAATAGAAATGTTTTATATTCATTGTCTTGTAAATATTGCTATGGCGCACCTTAGCCAACACTTTGAGGCCTACATCGATAATGACTCTAAAACTCTATCTATTATCAAAAAATGGACCTGGATTTAATCATTAAAAAATCTTTATTTTTATCACAGCAGAGCACCCGCCATGAATATTAATATCCACCAAATTTACTTCGACCCTAGTCAACTCCCTTTACTGGACCCTGATTTTCAGCCCTTTAATCATTGTAAAAACCCCCACCCTGAATTACGTGAATATTTTATTTTCCGAAGCGAATATTTCGCTCATAAAATAAGCAAAGATCCAAATACAGTCACTGGCTATGTCTCTTGGAAATTTAAAGAAAAAACTGGGGTTAATGGAAAAAAATTTATTAATTTTGTTCAGAAAAACCCCGGCTACGATGTTTATTTTGTTAACCCATTTCCGCATCAACTGCGCTTTAAAAATGTTTGGCTCCAAGGAGAAAAGTATCACCCTGGGATCTTGGACTTAGCTCAAGAGTTATTTTTAGCTGTTGGAATGGATATGCCACTAGAGAACCTAATAATGAATGAGACTAACACTGCCTATTGTAACTTTTGGGTCGGCACTCCTACTTTTTGGGATCAATACATTTCTTTTTGCGAGAAAATCTATCAGCACATTTTTACAAAACTCCCTCAAGAAAAATTAGATATTTTATTCCAGCGCGCCGACCCCATAATTGATGCTAGTTATTTCCCTTTTATTTTTGAGCGCTTATTTTCAACCCTCTTATGCATGAACCCAAAAATAAAAGCCATTCACTACCCCCTTCCAAAAACACGGATCGGAATACGTATAAAAAATTTCATGCAGAGAGTAAAGAACATAAAAAAATTTCTTTGATCTCTTAACCCCTTTAGAAAAAAGACTATTACCAACGGAAACAAACTCTTCATGCGATCCATAGACCTACTTTACACGCTCTCTCTCAAAGAATTTAAAGTCCGCTATAAAGGCGCTTTTTTTGGTTATTTTTGGGCCCTAGGGACACCTTTATTACTAGCCCTTATTTTTACTTTTGCGTTTAAACACATCATGCGAATACAGACTCCGGATTACACCTTGTTTTTGATTATTGGCTTATTTGCATGGCAATTTTTTTCAAACTCCACCAACGGTTCTTTAGTAAGCTATGTCCAAAATGAACAGCTTATTAAAAAACTTTGTTTTCCTCGGTTTTTACTTCCCATGAGTACAGTACTAATTGAAGGAATCCATTTTTTTCTGGGTATTCCCGTTATTATTTTATTTCTATTTATTTACAGCAAATCTTTATTTCACATAGCCTGGCTCTATCAAATTCCGCTGCTCTGGATCATGCAAGCTTTAACTTGCTATGGTATTGCTTTAATTATTTCAGCAGTCAATGTCTTCTTTCGGGATATGGAACGCATTATTAGTTTAAGCTTGACGCTTGCTATGTATCTCACCCCTGTGGCTTATCCTATTTCAATGGTTCCCCAAAAATATTTGTTAATTTATGATATCAATCCGATGGCTTGTTTAATTACTAATTGGCGAAGCGTGTTTTTAACAGGGCAGTTAGACCTTGCTAATTTAATTTATCTTCCTGGTGAAATTATTATATTGCTGCTTTTTGGATCTTGGGTTTATAAAAAGCTTTCACCTTATTTTGCAGAGACACTTTAAAAAATGACAAAAAACGCAGAACCTATTATTGAATTTATCAATGTCAGTAAATCATTTTCTTTATCCCATGCTTTTAAGGGCGGGATTAGAAGCTTCATCTTTCATTTACCCAGTGCTATTAAATCCTTAAGGGCCTCACAGTTTACAGCTCTTAATAATATTTCATTTTCAGTGCAAAGAGGTGAAAGCATTGGATTGATTGGACGCAACGGCTCAGGAAAAAGCACAACGCTTGGTTTGATTGCCAAAGTCATGCCACCTTCTTCAGGGCAAGTGATTGTCAGAGATAGAGTTTCTCCCATGCTGCAATTAGGTGGTGGATTTCATCCTGACTTACATGCGATTGATAACATCATGCTCAACGGTGTTTTAATTGGCCTCTCACGTCGTGAAGTCCGTTATAAAATAGACGCTATTCTTGACTTCGCGGAGCTTGGTGAGTTTGTTGACCAACCTATAAGAACTTACTCTAGCGGCATGCTAGCTAGGCTTGGATTTTCTGTTTTAACTCAATTAGATCCAAAAATTTTATTAATCGATGAAGTTCTAGCCGTTGGAGATGATTATTTTCGAGCCAAGTGTCAGTCAGTCATGCAAGGATTTAAAAAGAAGAATGTCACTATTTTATTCGTCTCTCATAGCGCTGAAGACGTCAGCCAGCTCTGTGATCGCGCCATCTGGATCCATGAGCATCAAATAAAAATAGACGGCCCTACCGCTGAAAGCATCGCAGCTTATCAAGCGCTTTAAGAATTTAGAGCTCAAGCCTCACCATCCAATTCTCTCCCTCTCCACCACATGCGGCCGATCTTGAATTCTTATATAAATATTCAAAATATATTCACCTAATAATCCTAAAAAAAATAATTGAACCCCCGAGAAAAAAAACAATCCAATCATTAAGGGCGCCATACCCAAACTAAAAGAACTCCAGAAAAATAATTTTAAAATTAAATAAACTAAAGCTAATACAAAACTTATTAACCCCAGACTAAAACCCGCTATAGTCGCCAATCTCAAGGGTAATTTTGAATGCGAAGTAATGCCCAGTAAAGCCAAATCAAAATTGGTATAAAAATTATTTTTAGTCTTCCCATATTTTCTCAAGGGCTGATGATATGGGATCTCACAGATTTCAAAACCCAGCTCAGCAATTAAACCTCGAAAATAAGGGTACGGCTCTTTGTATAATCTCAGCTCTTTTAAAACACACTGATCATACAAGCCAAAACCCGTAAAATTTTTGATTAATTTAATCTCAGAAATTTTACTGGAAAACCCATAATAAAATTTGCGCAAACTAAACATAAACCCATTTTCTTCAGCGCTGGGTTTCACTCCAATCACTATTTTAAATCCCCTCTCCCATTGTTTTATAAACTCTGGGATTTTCTCTGGTGGGTCTTGTAAATCAGCCACTAAAACAATCACTGCATCGCCTCTTGCTTCTAATAAAGCATGGTAGGGAGATCGGATATGTCCAAAGTTTCTTGCATTAAAAATAATTTTTATATTTGAATATTTCTCGGCTAAATATTTTAATTTTTCTTGGGTCCCATCTTGGGAATTATTGTCTATAAAAATATGTTCGAATTTGTAATTTTTTAAATTATTTAAATTTAATTTTAAAAACTCTTCGCGAATTTTTTCGTGTAATAACTCAATATTATCCACTTCGTTATAACAGGCGGTAACAATGGAAATTAGGGGCATAGGTTTCTCTTCAATTAAAAATAAATATTTCCCAATCAAAGTAAAAATTGCACTCTGATGGGGAAGGTGTAGGGGCGAATCTTGTATTCGCCCGTGGTAAATCTTGGATTCATCTCCACAGAAAAAATCATTTTATGTTGCTGAATTTTCAAGCGTGTCGGCCCTGTTCATAAAAAAAATCCATGCCAGCCGCCTACGGGCGAATACAAGATTCGCCCCTACACCATCATTCACTGGAAGAGCTATAGAAATATGACTCATTACACCCACTCCAAAAACACCCAATACTGACAAACAAAATAACTCAAAATAGCTAGTAAACCCGCGCTTAATAAGCCCGAAAAATAATAATTAATATTTAAATATTTATAAAAAATATGAATTAAAAAAATATTTAAAATAAAAGCTAATCCAGTCCAGAAAATATATTTAATAAAATATTTTTTTTTAATATTTTTAAATACCAATCTGCCCTGTGTATTAAAGCTAATAATCACGCCCAAAATAGTAGAAATTAATACAGCCCAAAAATAATAAAAATTAATAAAAATAAAAAAACAGTAGATCAAATAAGCAATAAAAGTATTAAACCCACCCACTAATAAATATTTAAATATTTTATTTTTAAAAAACATACAAAATGCCAAACAGACTTAAGATCCAAGATCCCACAATACTTAATAAAATCCCATCATGAAAAAGCAAATAAGACGGGTCTGCTGAATTCTTTTTCACATAAATTAACTGCAAATATCTCATGACCCCTGCAATGACTAAAAAAGTAGTGAGATAAAAATAGGGGGATTTAGAAATTAAAAGCGAATGAGAGGTCACAGCACACATGAAATACCCCCCGATCATTAAAGCCATTAACGCACTCAGTGCGACATCAAATAATCGATTGGAATAGCCTATCAAAGCGGGTCTTGGTGAAATTCTATGAGCCTTGCAGTACAAAAATTCATCATGGCGTTTCCCCAAAGCTAAAAACATCGCTAAGAAAAAAGTCATCATGGTTAAATAAGGCGAGACCATAATCCCTATTGCAAATGCCCCTGCAAAAACTCTCAAAATAAAACCCGCTGAAATAATTAAAAGATCCAAAACAGGTAAGTGTTTTAACCAAATAGAATAAGCGGTCATTAAGGCTAAATAAGCCACTGCAATAATAAAAACAGACCAGTTAATAAAAAAACAAAGACATAAACCAAAAATAATAAAAACCAGCATCATCAAGAAAGCAATCGGTTGAATCACGGACCCTGAAACCAAAGGCCTATTTTTTTTAATCGGATGCTGACGGTCTAAATCTAAATCCATCCAGTCATTAAAAATATACATCGCTGAAGACATGACACAAAAAGCCAGCATGGTTAACAATGCAGGATAAAAACTAGCTTTTGAAAAAAATTGCCCACTAAAAAATAAGGGCGCCAGTACAAATAAATTTTTGGGATATTGATAAATCCGCCAAAGTTTTAAAACAGAGTTCATGAGTTTTTAAGATCCTTTTTTTAATAATAAAACTTTTCAACAAAGCCCAAATTTTTTAATTTTTGAATACTGGGCACATAGTAATTTCGGGTCGTTAAATTTTGAGAAATTAAAATTTCTGCTTGAAATTTTTTCGCTATTTTTTCTGCTGTATTAATAATATTTTCTGAGTGTTCACCGCCAATATTATAAATGCCAGAAATATGAGGATTTCGGCTTAATAATAATAAAAATAAAGCTCTGACTAAATCACCCATGTACATAAAACTTCTTTCTGTACTTTTATTATTAATTTTTATTAATTTATTTTTCTTTGCCGCTTCACACATATCAGCCACTGCAAAGCCCTGGTTAACAGGCTGCCCGTAGCCATAAAAAGCAAAACAGCGGGCAATGATTAAATTAAAATTTTTATTATTTTTCGCAAAATCTAATAAATTATTTTCAGCCTGATATTTAGCTTTTGAGTACCAATCCGCACCCCATAACTCTGGCTTTAAATTTTCAGAAAGCGGCTGATCGGTTCGAATTTTCTTGCCATAGACCGCGCCTGAACTAGTGAATACAAGCCTCGGTGACAAACCTTGTAGGGGCGGATCTATGTGTCCGCCCTGCTGGCTTAAATTTTTAATAAGATTCTCAGTCCCCAGAACAACATCTTCCCAGGATTTATTGCCTGCCATGTGTAAAACAAAGTCAAAAAATACCCCCTCTCTGTCCCTCGATTTCATCTTCGGTCCTGTCTCTCCCTCGAGGGGAGAGACGATAGAAGCAGTTTGAATATTAAAGCTTTTAAGATCCCCCATAATTTCTTTCAGCCACGAAAAATTTTTATTTAAATTTAATTTTTTTCTTACTAAGCAAAATACTTCCGTCTCTAAGCTGTAAAAATCAATAGCCTGATTTAAAACTTCCAAGACCCAAGACCCAAAAAATCCTGAAACTCCCGTAATTAATAATTTTTTCTGGTGAAGATTTTTAAATAAATAGGGCGACTCTCGAATGATTAATTCACAATCTTGTTTAAATAGCTCTGGAGAATTTTCTAGACGCATGGGTTTTACATACTCTTAAACATTTTTTATAAAATTAAAAAACCGTTCATGAATTTCTTCCACCATGAAATTATCTAAAGCTGGATGACAGCCTAATAAAATCCCACCTTCCATCACTTCATCAGCCACTGGAAAATAATCACCTCCAGCGCTTTGAATTTGATTAAATCCTGGTTGCTTTAAAATATTTCCTGTAAAAATTGGCCGTGTTTGAATTCCGAAAGATTCTAAATTTTGCTGAACCTGATTTCTAATACCCCTATTTTTTTTAACAAAATCAGCTTTGAAAGTTAAGGGATAAGCTAACCAGGCAAAATCTGAATTGGAATTTAAACTTTGAGGCAAATATAAAATATCTTGGTACTGCTTAAAAAATTCTTGATGCTTCGAAAAATTACTTTTTCTTTTAATTAAAAAATCTTCCAATCTTTTTAATTGCTCCAAACCAAAAGCAGCGCCTAGTTCCGACGGCTCTAAGTTGTAACCTAAAGCACTAAATAAAAATTTGTGATCATAAGAATTCTTTTCACCTTCAAATCTATTTTTAATATTTTCAGCTTCTTGAATATCTTGAAACTTGGAAGAATATCGCCCCCAAGATCTTAAGACCCTGGCACGCTCGGCTAATTTTTCACTATTCATGGCTAATAAACCGCCATTTCCAGCGCAGTTAATAAAATGCGAGCCATAAAAACTAGTGGTGACTATATCGGCATAAAATCCATCTTTAATATTTTTATTTTTATCTAAAAGCCCGCCTAAAGAATCACAACTGTCTTCTAATAAAATTAAATTATATCGATCTGCTAGAGCTCTTAGATATTCCCAGTCCGCCAAATTTCCAATCAAATTAGGAATAAACAAAGCGCTGGTATTTTTATTAATAGCCCGCTCTATTTTTTCATGATTAATTAAATAGGTCCCTGGCGTGACGTCTATAAAATGCGGGATCAAGTTATTTTTAATTAAGGGCGAAACCGTCGTCGGAAAAGTTAACACAGGAGTGATTACTTCGGAATTTTTAGGCAAGTCAGCAATTTCTACAGCCAATAAATTCGCTGAAGAGCCTGAATTAACCATCACTCCATAGGATTTTGAAAAAAGATCTGCAATTTTTAATTCAAATTCAGCAACACTCGCGCCCATTTGAGTACTAGTATTTAAAATTTTTAAAACCGCTTGGACTTCTTCAGGCCCATGAATAGCTTTCGCGTAAGGGATTCTCGGGAACATATTTTTGCCTTTTTTTATTTTTTATTTTTTATTTTTTTAAAAAATCCCAAAATAAATCCAAATAAAACCCCTAATAAAATCCCAATAATAAAAGAAGTAATTATTAAAAAACTAACGGGTAAAGAAGTCTTGCCAAAAAAATAAAATAACTCGGCAGGCTGGGTATTTAATAAAGAAAAGATCAAGCCAAAAATTAAGATAACTAAAGCTAATACGGGGAAAAATAAACGCATCAACACCCTCCTGATTATTTAAATAAATAAAAAAAATAAGCGCGCGAGTATATCGACGAGATAAAAAAAAATCCCCCAGAAACTCATCATTTCTGAGGGATTAATATTATCTGGCAGGCTAGGAGGGACTCGAACCCCCAACACCCGGTTTTGGAGACCGGTGCTCTACCAATTGAACTACTAGCCTATTTTTTTATTAAGCCAAGATCTTCGCGACGACGCCTGCACCAACAGTACGACCACCTTCACGAATTGCGAATCTCAAACCTTCTTCCATCGCAATCTTGCAAATTAATTCCACAACCATCTGTATATTATCTCCAGGCATAACCATCTCAACGC